>OGTK01000054.1_pt1 | contig 89285 bp, 81 predicted proteins | sample 1574561 | NCBI WGS metagenome assembly OGTK01 (sample SAMN03295812, study PRJEB24534) | human gut metagenome | isolation source: fecal sample 2 from infant 2 | host: Homo sapiens | place: USA: Pittsburgh, PA | collected 2014-07 | reverse complement strand
CCAATAACAACCAACAACCCTCAAAACACCCGGTCCACAAAACCAGACCAGGCCAGGAGGGCACGGGCGGGCTTCGAGGCGCGGCGCCGAACGAAGTGAGGTCGCCTAGCCTCGCGGGCGGCCGGGCCCTCCGACGCCCGGAACACCCGTGGGGTCTGAAGCGCCTACGACTCGGAAACCTCGCCCGCAACAACCTCGCGCAGGGACAGGCCTCGGTAGCGGTTGATGGCGGCGCCCACGTCGATGAGGCGCGGGCGTGCCAGGAACGCCGGGTAGGAGCGGGCGCCGAACTTGCAGACGGCGTCCAGGCCTTCGGAGGCGAGGCGCCGGCCGAGCTTGGCCATGAGGTCGGGCATGGACTGTTTGCCGGCCATCTCTTCGAGGACGCCGCGCACGCACCAGGCGATGGCCTCGGCCTGCCCGGGGTCGACGACTGCGGCGACGTCGGAAATGTCGACGGTCGAACGGTCGATCATCAAAGAAGTCGTGCCCGAGGCCTTGGTGCGCGGGCGGTCCACGCGGGCCTTCGCGGCGGGCACGCGGGGTGCCGCCTCCCAGCTGGTGGGGGCATCGGTGCGGGGGCGCGGCAGGTCGGCCACGACTGAGCGCGCGCGGGAGGTGACGTCGAGGCAGTGGTAGTTGTCCATCATGAGGACCCGGTCGGCCGCGTCGAGGAACGCGCCGGAGCCGCCGACGACCATGATGAGGGAGACCCCGGCCTCGGTGAGGGAGGTGACGCGGTCAACGAGGGGTGTGATGGGTTCCTTCTCGGCGGCGACGAGGTCGCGCATGCGTGTGTCGCGGATGAGGAGGTTGGTCGCGGAGGTGTCCTCGTCGATGAGGAGGGTGCGCGCACCCAGCTCGAGGGATTCGATGATGGAGGCGGCCTGCGAGGTGGAGCCGGAGGCGTTCTCGGTGGAAAACGACGTGGTGTCGGCGCCGCCGGGCAGGTGGGTGATAAACGGTGAGATATCGACGCCGGTGACGGCTCGCCCGTCGGCGGCACGCACCTTCGTGGCGGTGGGGTCGGTGGCGACGAGTTCGCGGCCGTCGCCGGGGATGTGCGCGTACACGCCCTGGGCGATGGCCTCGAGGAGAGTCGACTTGCCGTGGTAGCCGCCGCCCACGATGAGGGTCAGGCCCGGGGGGATCGCCATGCCACTCACCTCGCCGGCGTGCGGCAGGGTGACGGTGGCGCGCAGGGACTCGGGGGCGGAAAAGGCAACGACGCCGTCACCGGTCAGGGGCGTTTCGGAGATGCCGGATCGGCGCGCCAGCAGGGCCTCGTCGGCGACGAAGGACACCCAGCCGCGCTCCTCGAGGATCCCCTGGAGGGCGCGGTAGTCCTCGTAGGCGGCGACGTGGCCGAGGAGACGGGAGCGCTTGCGGGTCGTGTCCGGGTCCTCGGACACGAAGTCGAAGCAGTCCATGACGATGTTGGGCACATCCACGTCGAAGAGGCGGGCGGCGGTCTTGCCGAGGATCGTGCGGCCTCGCGCGGGGAGCTTGACCTGGAAGCGCACCTCGACGCGGTCGGGCAGGACGGTCGCGTAGGAGCGCTGGAGGATGAGGGCGCCAGCGCGGGCAATCGACACGTCGCGCGTGCCGCGGGCGCGGATAGCCTCGTCGAAGGAGCGGGCAATAAAGTCGGCGGCGGCCAGGCGCGCGTCGGACGAGGCCAGGGCGGCCTCGGGCAGTCCCATGGCCTCGGGCGTGGACCAGGCGCGCAGGGACGAGGGCGGGGCGTAGGGGTCGGCCTGCACGTGATCGATCGCGAGGGTGAAGTCCCCGTAATCCCAGGCACCGAGGGCGTTCTTGTAGAAGCCGTAGGGGCGTCCGTCCGCGTATCGCAGCTGGTCGAGGAGGTCAGCGTCGCTTCCGGACGTCGAGCGCGAGGGTGCTTCGTATCGGGGAGTCATACCCTCAAGAATACAGGCGGAGCCTGCAGGAACGGCATCACCGTTCCTACAGGCTCCCGTGTGTGAGGAGTCAGCACTGTCGAGCGACTCTCACGGTGGCGTCAGTCGAGGATAGCGACGATAACCCCGAGAATGAAGAAGAAGGCCTGGATGGACACCATGACGATCGAGACGATCTTCGCGGCCTTCGTCAAGCTCCGGATGTTCTGCGGTGCGCCCTGATTCTTGGCGTTGGAGTCGATGATGAAGGACCAGATCACCGACGGGATCGACACGAGGAACCACAAGACGAACCAGCTGATCACTGACACAACGATCGCGATGATCGCTTGGGTACGCAAACTGTCGAACTGCGCGGATGCGGGCGAGGGGTACATCGGCTGGCCGTACACGGGCTGACCGTATGTCGGCTGACCATAGGCCTGCTGGGGCTGGCCGTACGAGGCCTGGGTTCCCTGGCCGTACTGCGCGTACTGGTCGGCGCCAGGCTGGCCGTACGAGGCCTGGGCTCCCTGGCCATACTGCGCGTACTGGTCGGCGCCGGGCTGGCCGAACTGGGGCTGCTGGCCCTGAGCGGAGGCAGCGTAGCCGTCCTGCGAAGGGGCGTACGACGCGTCGCCAGAGCCGTTCGGCGCGTAGGACTGCTGATCCTGGGTGGCAGGCGCGTAGCCGCCCTGCGAAGGAGCGTACGACGCACTACCGGAACCGTCTGGCGCGTAGGGGGCGTAGTTATCCGCAGGGGTCGGGTTCAAGGGATCGCTCACTGGCGGCTCCAATTCTTCATTCCGGTCAATACGAGAAGCATCCTAACAGGAGGCGTGAACATACACGTGTGGGGTCCGGATCGAGACTCAATCCGGACCCCACACGGTCGACAACTCAGTAGCTCGAGCCGCCTGCCATGATGGCAAGAACGACAGAACCGATGATGAACACGAGGCCCAGCGTAAGGACGACAGCGTGGATGATCGTGCAGATCTTCGCGGTGTTACGAGCACTCGCCAGATCCGTCGCAATGTCGAGCGGGGCGCCGAGGTTCTGAGCCTCAGCCGTCATGTTGTTCGCCCAGATCCACATGCCGCCGGACAGGAAGAGGCCGCCGAAGATGAAGCTCACGAAGGAGAAGATACGAACGGTCGAGGCGTTCGAACGGATCTTCTCGAGCGCGGGGTTCAGCGCGTAGGCCTGGCCGTACGCACCCTGCGGGGCTCCCTGGGGGGCCTGGCCGTAGGGGGCCTGGCCGTAGGGGGACTGGTCGATGGAGGGGTACTGGTTGGTGGGATCGCTCATGGGAGACTCCGAATGGAATAGGTCAGTAGATACGCGCCTCATCCTAGCGCACACATCGCGGCATCAGTAACCAACGGTGACGGGAAACCAATGCGCCACAGCTCGTCAGCGGCAGCGGTGGGCACCCCGTCAGGGATGCCCACCGCCGCCGCTCGAACGAATCAGTAGTCCGCCTCACCCAACAGGGCCAGCATCAGGAAGGGGAAGACAACGGAGAAGATGATCAGGAGCACGATGCCGACAATCTGAATGATGCTGCAGATCATCGCGGTCTTTCGAGCACCACTCACGTCATTCATCACGTCCATGGGGGCGTTAAGACCCTGGGCCTCGGACACGAGCATGGCACCCCAGACCCACGCGCCGATCGACAGGATCGGCCCGATGGTGACGAAGCTGATGAACGCCATGATGCGAACCATCGACGCGTTCGAGCGCACGCGCTCAACGGCAGGGTTCAGGGCGTACCCGAAGCTCCCGTAGGCGGGCTGACCGTAGCCCTGCGGCTGCCCGTAGCCCGGCATGCCCGGCCCCGCGCCGTACGGAGGCTGCCCCGCGCCGTACGGGGGCGCTCCCCCATACGAGGCCTGGGACCCATATGCCGACTGTGCACCGTACGCGTCCTGCTGGCCATAGCCACCTTGGTTCGCACGATCAACGCCGTAGGGATTCGTCAGATCACTCATCGCTTGCTCCGAGAAGAAGATGTGAGGGGATATACCCCCACATCATACGAGCGCTTTCTCGAAAATCCGAATAAACGACGACGCTCTCGCGCCATCACTCCCCCATTCCCCGGCCCCTCAGCCCCGGCCTCGTCCCCCATAAAACGGCGCGGGGGCCGGTTTCCCGACCCCCGCACCACCCGACAAACGGGCGTGACGTCACAGCATGCAGGACACGCAGCCTTCGACCTCGGTCCCCTCGAGGGCCATCTGGCGCAGGCGCATGTAGTAGAGGGTCTTCACGCCCTTCCTCCACGCGTAAATGTAGGACTTGTTCAGGTCACGCGTCGTCACCGTGTCCGGGTAGAACAGCGTGAGCGACAGGCCCTGATCCACGTGCTGGGTGGCCACCGCGTAGGTGTCAATGATCTTCTCGGGGCCAATCTCGTACGCGTCCTGGTAGTACTCCAGGTTCTCGTTCGTCATGTACGGCGCCGGGTAGTAGACGCGGCCGATCTTGCCTTCCTTGCGGATCTCCACGCGGGACACGATCGGGTGAATCGACGACGTCGAGTTGTTGATGTACGAGATGGAACCCGTCGGAGGCACGGCCTGCAGGTTCTGGTTGTACATGCCGTACTTGGCCACGTCGGCAGCCAGGGCCTCCCAGTCCGCCTGGGTCGGGACCTTGATCGACGAGGCGGCGAGCAGCTCACGGCACTTATCCGTGGTGGGAGACCACTCCTCGTCAATGTACTTGCGGAAGAACTCGCCCGACGCGTACTTCGACTCCTCGAAGCCCTCGAAGGTCTCGCCGCGCTCGCGCGCGATCGTGCACGAGGCCTTGATGGCCTCGAACAGGACCGTCATGAAGTAGATGTTCGTGAAGTCGAGCGCCTCCTCGGACCCGTAGTGCACGCGCTCGCGCGCCAGGTACCCGTGCAGGTTCATCTGGCCCAGGCCGATCGCATGGCTCATCGCGTTACCGCGGGCAATCGACGGCACCGAGCCGATGTCCGACAGGTCGGAGACGGCCGTCAGACCGCGGATCGCCATCTCGATCGTCTTGGAGAAGTCCGGGGAATCCATGGTCTTCGCGATGTTGAGCGAGCCCAGGTTGCAGGAGATGTCCTTACCGACGTGCGAGTACGACAGGTCGTCGTTATAGGTCGAGGCCTCGGACACCTGGAGGATCTCCGAGCACAGGTTCGACATGGTGATGCGGCCCTTGATCGGGTTCGCCTTGTTCACCGTGTCCTCGAAGACGATGTAGGGGTAGCCGGACTCGAACTGGATCTCCGCGATCGTCTGGAAGAAGCGACGCGCGTTGATCTTCTTCTTGTGGATACGGCCGTCGTCCACCATCTCGTGGTACTTCTCCGTCACCGAAATCTCGGAGAAGGGCACGCCGTACACGCGCTCCACGTCGTAGGGGCTGAACAGGTACATGTCCTCGTTCTTACGGGCCAGCTCGAACGTAATGTCCGGGATGACGACGCCCAGGGACAGCGTCTTGATGCGGATCTTTTCGTCCGCGTTCTCGCGCTTGGTGTCCAGGAACTGCATAATGTCCGGGTGGTGCGCGTGCAGGTACACGGCGCCCGCGCCCTGACGCGCGCCCAGCTGGTTCGCGTAGGAGAAGGAATCCTCGAGCAGCTTCATGACGGGCACGACACCGCTGGACTGGTTCTGGATCTTCTTGATCGGGGCGCCCGACTCACGCAGGTTCGTCAGCTGCAGGGCGACACCGCCGCCGCGCTTGGACAGCTGCAGCGCCGAGTTGATGCCGCGCGCGATAGACTCCATGTTGTCCTCGATGCGCAGCAGGAAGCAGGAGACCAGCTCGCCGCGCGCCGCCTTGCCAGCGTTGAGGAAGGTCGGGGTGGCCGGCTGGAAGCGACCCGTCATGATCTCATCCACGAAGCTGCGAGCCAGCTCAATATCGCCGCGCGCCAGGTACAGGGACACCATGGCGACACGATCCTCGAAGCGCTCCAGGTAGCGCTTACCGTCAAAAGTCTTCAGCGTGTACGACGTGTAGTACTTGAACGCGCCCAGGAACGTCGGGAAGCGGAACTTGTGGGCGTAAGCCTGCTTGTACAGCTCCTTAATGTCCGCGAAGTCGTACTGATCCAGGACGTGCTTCTCGTAGTAGCCCTCGTCCACCAGGTACTTCAACTTCTCTTCCAGGTCATGGAAGAACACCGTGTTCTGGTTGACGTGCTGGAGGAAGTACTGGCGAGCCGCCGCACGATCCGCGTCGAACTGAATGTGTCCGTTCGCGTCGTACAGGTTAAGCTGCGCGTTCAGCGCGTGGTAGTCCAGCTCCGGGGAGGGAGCTTCCTCTACGCCTGTGTCGGTGTAGTTTTCTGCCAAAACTGTTCCAGTCCTTCGCGAACTCTGGAGACGTCCTCGGGCGTACCGAGGAGCTCGAACTTGTACATGTGGGGGACCCCCAGCTTGGCCGCGATGATGTCGCCCGCGATGCAGTAGGCCTTGCCGAAGTTAGTGTTGCCCGACGAGATGACGCCCCTGCACAGGGCACGGTTGTCGGGGTCGTTCAGGAACTTGATGACCTGTTTGGGCACCGCTCCCTTAATATTTCCGCCGCCGTAAGTGGGCACAACGAGCACGTATTCGTCGGTCACGTGCAGGGGTTCATCCTTGGGGAGCAACGGGATTCGCGCCGCCGGGAGGCCGAGCTTTTCGACAAAACGGCGGGTGTTGCCCGTCGCCGACGAGAAGTAGACGACGATGCCCATGATGATCCTTCCTGCTTGGCGGGATGCTGAATCTCTAGTGTCTCACTGACGAGGCCCGGGCGGGCTCCCCTGGCTCGCGTGTCCCATGTGGGATGATCGACGCGTGCGGGCCGGCGGGCGCGTGCGCCGCTTGCCGGCGCACGCGCAAGGCCATCTGGTCAGCGATTTTCCCCGGCCCTGCCGATGCTTCACTCCCCCACTCCCGTGAGCGCGTGCGCGCCCTTTTCAAGCGAGCGAGCCCCGGCCTCGTCCCTGCCCGGATATACGAAAGCCCCGGCCTCGCGGCCGGGGCTTATCGGCCAGACTCAGGCCTGCAGCGCCAGGGGGGCGGCTGCGGCGGCGACGGCCTTGATGCGGTCGGGGCGGAAGCCGGACCAGTGATCCTCGCCGGCCACGACGACGGGGGCCTGCTGGTAGCCGAGGCCCTTAATGAAAGCGAGGGACTCCGCGTCCTGGGTGACGTCGATCTTCTCGTAGGAGACGCCCTGCTTGTCGAGGGCGCGGTAGGTCGCGTCGCACTGGGGGCAGCGGGGCTTGGAGTAAACGGTGATCGACATGTTCGTGTCTCCTTGCGGCTCAAGGCCGGACGTTGGCATCCTGTGTTGACTTACTAGCGGCTCGTTCGCCGCGAACACGACAACACTACACCTCGTGGCCACCCGCGCAAGCGACCCCTAGATGTTGTGTGCGACGCCCCGACTGTGGACGAGGACAGAAGGGTCTGTGGATGGAGCGGGCGGTCAGGATCTCGGAGGGGTCGTTGCGGTTTGTCGCCCCCTTCGCGCAGGTGCGCGAAGATGCGCGCAAACATTGGGGTTTGTCGCTAACCTACGAGCACATTGAGGGGCCTCCACCACCCCCACACGCACCTGTGCACCCTGTGGACGGACGCATCACCACCCTGTGTATAACCACCTGCCAACCACCCAAAAAATGTCGAGCGTCACACTCTTTGGCGGCGGCCTTGGGCGTGTCGCACCCGCACATCTAGGGGTCGTTGGCGACTAAGCGCCCCTACATGTAGGGGTTGGTGAAGGTTGAGGGGAAATCACCGGAATCCTGCAGAAAGGCAATCGCGGTGAGACGAACAGGGCACCAAGAAGGCTCCCCCAATGGCCAATGATCCCTACATCGAGGCGCCGGTGCGGGCCCTAGATACGGGCCCTAGATAGAGGTGCCCATGTGCGCCCTAGATCCAGGAGGGCACCCCTAGATATGGACCGGTGCGCGAGATACGGACCGATGCACAAGATATGGGTCGATACACGCCCTCATCCTCTTTACCGGTACACACCCTCACTCTCTTTACCGGTGCACACCCAGCACACCACCGGCCACCCCAGTAACGTGCCCTCCCCCAATTTCGCATGCAATTCCACAACACAAGTGACACAGCATCCCGAACTAACACAAACCGGCATGATGCTCGCAGTGAATTGCATGCGAAATTGCTGGACAGCAACCAGTTATACCGAGTACCACCGAAACGGATGCACCCATGCGGCCTGCAGCCCTGGCTGCAGGCCCCTTGGTTCCCACAGTCGACTCGCAACGATCCCTAGCACCACGCCACGAAGCCTCCACCGGTACAAAACTCTCCCAGCACGCGGACCCGTCGGGCCCACCCGGTACAAAACTCTCCCCGCACACACAAAAACGCCGATTTCGGCCCACTTTCCGCACGCAGGGAGAATCTTTTCACGCTCACGCCAATAACAAGCCACGCAGGGAGAACTTTGTACCGCACGCGAGGCCGGTGCCGGTACAAAACTCTCCCAGCACGCAGCCCAGAGGGATCACCCGGTACAAAACTCTCCCAGCACGCGGCCCCGTCGGGCCCACCCGATACAAAACTCTCCCGGCACGCCCGAAATACCCCTTTTCGGCGCATTTTGCGCCAGCAGGGAGAGTTTTATACCGCTTCCACCAACACCAAGCCGAGCAGGGCAAAAAAAGTCACGCACCAACACCCCACCTCACCCCAGTAACGTGCCCTCCCCCAATTCCGCATGCAATTCCACAACACAAGTGACGCAACATCACGAACTGACACACACCAGCATGATGCTCGCGGGGAATTGCATGCGAATTTCGGTACGCGCCCCTAGATTGGCGGCTTTCATGACACCAACGTGCCGCCGGGAACGCACAAGACCACAGCACCGCAACAAAACTCTCCCAACAACCCGCCTTCTCAGGCTCACCGCGAAATAGTTCGCCCAACACAGCCCCTCCAACGGCACTTCCGCGAAAAAGTTCGCCCAGCACGCCAAAAAACGCTGATTTTGGGCCATTTTGGGTGCGCCGGGCGAACTTTTTCGCGCTCACACCCACGCCAAGCCGAGCAGGGCGAACTTTTTCGCGCACAAGACACAGCACAATGGCGACGCTGAAACCAACAACACCTCTACGACCGAAAAACGCGTCAAAAACACCCGTTTCTCACCCGCGAAGGTGACACCGGTTTCAACCCCCACGCGGGCACAAGCTCGCAAAGGCGACAGGGGTTTCAAAGAACCGAACCGCCTGGTCTACGGGGCCTGGCCGCGGTGCCGGTGGGCGGCGGCAGGGCCAGGGCGGCAACACACGAACGACAGGCACGCCCGATTGGAGGTCGCCGCGGGGCCTGCGGGGCCTGGCCGGGCTTCGAGACGACGCGCCGAGCGAAGCTCGCGGCGCGGACGGCTCGCGGGCGGGCAGGCCACGCGGCGGCCGGAAATCAGGCGGAGCGAAGCAACGCCGGAGATCAGGAGGCGCCGCCCACGGGCACACACAGAGGCCCGGCCCCACAGCAAGGCCCGACGGCGCCCGGAACACCGACGGCGCCACAAGCACCGCCGCAGGAAACGGAAACTCTACAGCCCCAGGAACGCCTTGATCGCAGGCATTTCGCGGACGGCCTGGACCAGGCCGGCACGGTAGGTCGCCTCCAGACGCTCGCGCCGTGATTCGGTGTTGTTGATCCACAGGTTGTCGGGTGCGAACACGTAGGCGTGGCCTCGTTCTTCGAGTTCGAAGAGGAAGCGGCGGCCCGCGTTGTAACGGTCGGTGCGCAAGGCCACGCCCTCGAACACGGACGGGAATGAATGGTAGGCGGTACGCAGGAGGGCGCCGACGCTGGCGGGCATGGGGCCCTTCACGAAGTCGCGGGGACGGGTGAGGACGACGAGGAGCTTGCGGTAGCCCTCGCGCAGGGGCTGGTCGAAGGGCAGGCCGCCGTTGGGCCCGAGCGCGCCGTCGACGTAGGTGTCGCCGTCGATCTCGACGGGCGGCATGAGGATCGGCAGCGTGGAGGAGGCACGGACGATGGGCCCGAGCGTGTCCAGGGTGCTCATTTCTTCCTTGGAGAACCAGCGGACCTGCCCGCGCGAGGCGTTGAAGGTGGCGACGCGGGTGGTCGCTGGATTCGCCAGGAAGGTATCCATGTTGAAGGGCAGGGCGCCGTCGGGGTAGCAGATCTGCTGGTAGATGTACTCGGCGTTGAAGTAGCCGTGTCCCTTGCGGAAGTGCTTGAGGCCGCCGAATTCGGGGTCTTCGACGAGGTCGACGAAGGTGTCGTGGGAACGTTGAGCGTCGCGGGAGGTGAAGTTGCACAGGTGGCTGGACCCCGCGGAGACTCCGGAGATGTGGGGGAAGTTGATGCCTTCGGCGATGAGTCGGCTCACGAGCGCGGCCGTGTAGGCGTTGCGCATGCCGCCGCCTTCGAACACGAGGGCGGTGTCGTCGATGGTGACCATCGTGGCGATGGATTCTTCGGGGGTCGGGTAGTGCTCTGGCGTTTCCTTCACGTTTCGACCCTACCGCCGCGCCTTCAACCTACGCGCGCGTATGTCCTGTGAAGACCACGTAGTGGTAGAAGAAGAAGCGGAACGCTGTGCCCAGGGCGAAGCCGACGACGTAGGCGGCAATGTTGTCTGCCAGCGCCGAGGTGTACCCGAGGATGTGGTGGGTGAACAGGAGGCAGAACTGGGTGATGCCGATGCCGCAGGCGTTGGCGAAGAAGAAGAGGATGGCTTCGCGCGTGGCGTTTTCCTGGGTGCGGCCTCGGTAGGTCCACAGGCGGTTGGCGATCCACGAGTAGAGCGTGGCGGTCGCGGCGGCGACGAATTGCGCGGTGTTGGGGTGCCCGGCGAGCACGCCGAGCGGCCCGTGCTGGAGCAGGTTGAACAGTCCGGCGTCGACGATGTACGCGGTGGCGCCGACCATGCCGAATTGGATGAATTCGCGCGCCCAGGCGAGGAGTCGCTGCGTCAGGCTCAGGGACGAGGCCGGGGCCGCTCCCCCGTCAACCTGTCCTCGGGTCTGGGGCTGGGTAGGGGGCGCGGACGGGTCCGCGAGCGCCGCGGGTTCGAGCGCGGCAGCGGATCCGCGCAAGGGAGCTTGTTCGTCGTTCACCCCCCTAGTCTCGCACGGTCGCGCCGCTGTTTCGTGGATCCTCATCAGTTGGCCCACCTCTAAGATGGTTCCCATGACTGAGACGACCCCGCACACACCCCAGGCCTCGCCACACACTCCCCCGGTTGCCCCGAAGCGTTACGGGTACCGGGTGCGCGACCAGTTCGGGCAGCATTTTGATGACCCGTGGGATTGGTTGCGCGACGGCGAGAACCCGGAGGTCCGCGCGCATTTGGAGGCGGAGAACGCGTGGGCGGACGCGGTGACGGCACCGACGCGCGAGGCGGCCGCACGCCTCGTGGAGGAGGTCAAGGCCTCCACGGCACTCACCGACGTGACGGTTCCGATCCGCGAGGGAGAGTTCTGGTACTTCCGTCGTTTCACGGAGGGCCAGTCCTACGCGACGCATCACCGCGCGCCGGTGGAGCGCGACGAGGCCGGGGCGCCGATCCCGCTCGTCCCCGAGCCGGGCGTGCCCACGCGGGGCGAGGAGCTCCTCGTCGATGAGAACGAGTGGGCGCGCGGGCAGGAGTTTTTCCGCCTGGCGGACCTGTACCCGTCCCCGGATGGGCACCTGATCGCGTGGGCGCGGGACACGAGCGGGGATGAGCGCTACACGTGGGTCGTGCAGGAGGCGTCGGGCCGGGTCATCGACGAGGCCGTGGTGGACGCAGGCTACGGCTTCGCGTGGGCGGATGATTCCGCTTCCTTTATCTACATGGGCGTGGATGACGCGTGGCGCGCGTGCGACGTGTGGTTGCACCGCGTGGGCACGCCTCGCGAGGCCGACGAGCTGCTGCTGGTCGAGCCGGACGAAGGCTTCGAGATGGGGTTCGCTCCCTCGGGTTTCCCTGGGCACGTCGTCATTCATTCGTCGTCGTCGACGGCGGGCCGCGCGTGGCTGTGGCTGCCCGCCCACCCGTCGGTGCGCCCACTGCCGCTCATGCCGGCGCGCGCCCGCACGCTGGTGTCGGCGGATTCGGCGGGGGATCGCCTGTTCATCGTGCATACGGGGCTGACGCAGGAGGGTGCGCTCGCGCAGGCGATGCTGCCCGAAGGGGGGTCGCCCGAGGCGTTGGCGCGCCTCGGCGTCGCCTCCTCCCCCGCGTATAGTCGCCAGGCCCTGGCGGATCGCACGCCGGGCACTCCCCTGCCGGAGGATGAGCCCGCGCCCCTCACGCCGTTCGAGTCCTGGGAGCCGCTGCGCAGCCCCGGCCCCGGCGAGCGCATCACCGACGTCGAGGCCCACGCGGACTACGTGGCGCTCTCGCTGCGTTCGGACTCGCTGACGCAGGTGGACGTATGGGACCGCCGCGAGCCCACACCCACGTGGCGGCGCGTGGAGGTCGACGCCCCGGTCCGCACGATCGCGACCGTGCCGACCCCGTGGGAGGATCCGCTTCGGGTTGAGTTCCAGTCACAGACCGTGCCCCCGACGGTCGCCGAGGTTTCCCTGCCCGCCTCCGCCCCGGCCTCGTCCCCCGAGAACCCCGAAGGAGCGGCCCTGAGCGTGCGGACCCTGCGCACCCACGAGGCGCCCGGCTGGGACCCCACCGAGTACGTCGAGGAGCGGGTGTGGGTGCTCGCGCGCGACGGCGCAACCCGCATCCCCGTCACCCTCATCCACCACCGCGACGCGCGCCCGGACGGGACGCACGCGGGCTGGCAGATCGGCTACGGCTCGTACGAGGTCAGCTACGACCCCGAGTTCGAGACCCTGCGTCTGCCGATCCTGCGCCGCGTCGTCTACGCGATCGCGCACGTGCGCGGCGGCGGCGAGATGGGCCGCGCCTGGTACGAGGACGGCAAGGAGCTGGTCAAGGAGCACACCTTCACGGACTTCATCGACGTGGCCGACTGGCTGGTCGACTCCGGGTGGGTGGCGCCCGGCCGCCTGGTCGCGGAGGGCCGCAGCGCCGGAGGCCTCCTCATGGGCGCGGTCACCAACGCAGCCCCGGATCGCTTCCGCGCGATCCTGGCGGGAGTGCCCTTCGTGGACGCGCTGTCGACGATCCTGGACCCGTCCCTGCCGCTCACCGTCGGCGAGTGGGAGGAGTGGGGCAATCCGCTGACCTCGCGCGCAGTGTTCGACGCGATGAGCCGCTACACGCCGTACGAGAACGTGCCCGACGGCGCGCTCCTGCCCGCGATCATGGCGACGACGTCGGTCAACGACACGCGCGTCGAGTTCGTCGAGCCCACCAAGTGGGTGCAGCGCCTGCGCGAGGCCACCGGCCAGGTTCCCTCCACGGACGAGGCCGGGGGGTCTACGCCCGCGCGCGACCCGCTCGAGCGTCCGATCATCCTGCGCACCGAGATGGTCGCCGGGCACGCTGGCCCCTCCGGGCGCGAGGGCCGGTGGGCGGCGCGCTGCGAGGAGTTCGCCTTCGCGCTGGGCCAGGTAGGCGTCACGGTGTAACGGGTGGCGCCGCCCGCTGACGAGCGGTCGGCGCCCGTTTTAACGGCACACGCAGGTGGGGGCGGTCTTTGTTGGAAGACCGCCCCTCTCGCGTTGCGTCACTGTGCCGCGCGGCTGCACGCGTTACTGCGCGCCACCGTCCCACCCCGGACGCACCGCGAAGGACTGAATGTCCAAGGCACTCGAGATATAGCCTTCGTTGAGGTAATAAGCCAGGTCACGGGTCGTGAAGATGTCACGCCACTCGCCGCCTTCCCAGGGCCTGTACGAGAGGGTCACGACGCGGTCAGTTCGGCGATCCTTCAGCGCGTAGACGCCGGTCTCGGTCACCTGGAAGGTCACCAAGTATCCGTCCGGCCCATACCTTGGCGTATCAAGCGAAAACAAGTAACGTCCCTGGCCACTCGCCGGGTCGACAGCGAAAGCATCCCCACCCCACGACACGAACCTGTACTCGTTACCCACGCGAATCGCTTCACTATCGGAAACACCCAGGTCTTCACCCAGCTCGATAGCGTTCCCATCCTCATCGACCACGGGAATAATCGTGCGTTGCCCCGTCGACAGGTCCCACCGCTGGAGAACGAGCCATTCCCGTTCGCCATTCTTCTGCGCACTGGGCACCGTGATGACCTCCCCTTCGCAGTCGAACATGTGCTGGTTCGAGGACAAGCCCTCACCCATAGGCGCAACCGCAAGGACCGGGGGAACATCACCGTCAAAGTCGTTGAGCTGAACAACCACCTCCAGAGCCTCCGGCATATCACCACCGCCGAACTGGGCAGCGTAGGCCTCGAAAGCCGCCGACTTAATGCTCTCGGACTTCTCAGTAGTCGTGATCGCCACGATCCGGCCGCCACACTGTCCGATGCCACGGCCGACACCTTCAGTTTCGACACTCGCGTGAGTTCCGTCAGGGAAGAGGGTGCCGATGTGGTAGTCGTTGCTTTCCCGCCGCACGGCAACAAGTGCTCCATCTGGGAGCGCGTAGCGTTGAACATCGCCGCGGCGAGTGAACTGCCACGTGGTCTGCTGCGTCCCGCTGTCCGTCGTCACGTAGTCCTGGCTCGGCGAACCGTAGAAGACGCCACGGTCACTCCACAGCACGTCTCCGCCGTTTATCTCGTCGACGGATGCCACCTGGCCTCGCCCCTGCGCGTCGAGGAGCACAATCCAGCCGTCGTAGTACGGTTTATCATCACCCGCCGTCGTCCTGCCGCCCCCGAGCCGCAGCGCGATCACCGCATCGTTCGTCGTGAGGAAACCGACCGGCTTTCGGGTTAAGTTCCCATGAAAAACGCAGCTCCACGCCAGCGCGGCAACCGAGAGCACGACGACAAGAAGCGCCCATCGGCGGGCGTGCCTCGACTTCTTCGAACGACCGTTCTCTTGTTCGTCGGCAGCCGTCTCACAAAGCTCGTCGAGGCGTTCCCCCATGCGTATCTTCCCTCTCCTCGCGGCAGCGGGCGCTTCCACGCCCACCCCAGAGTCTAGGGCACGAGGCCCGGGCGGCCCCAGCCTCGTCCCATCGAGTTACGTCCCAACCGGGCGCGAACCCCGGACAGACAGACAGCGTTACTGGGCGCCGCCATCCCAGCCCGGGCGCAGCGCGAAGGACTCAATGCTGCGCCTGTACCCCATCAGCAGATTTCGCTCCACGAGGTAGCGCGACATTGTGCCCGTCGTCAAGAGCACACGCTTGCCGCCCCCATCCCACGGCTGGTACGAAAGAGTGAGGACGTCCTCATCATCATTCTGCTCGAGCGCATACACGCCGGTCTCACTCACCTGGAACACCGCTGGGTTGCGAGTTTTCTCCGATGGAATCGAGAAAAGGTGCCTGGCGTTGCCGCTCGTCACATCAACCGCGTAGGCGTTGCCTTTCTTCGTCACAAACCGGTACTCATCCCCCACCCGGATCGCTCGAGAATAGTAGAGGAAATTATCCTGATCCGTTTCGATGGGCTGTCCTGCTTCATCGAGTACAGGAATGATCGTGCGCTGCCCTGTAGTCAGATCCCATCGCTGCAGGACCAAAACCCCATCGAATGGCTGCCTTGTGCCATTACGCACAGCGGCTGGGTCTTCCTGCTGAATACTCAGCACCGTGATGACGTTCCCGTCGCACGGAACACTCATCCGACCCGTCAGCAGGCCATCAATCGCAGGTGCCACCGCAAGGAGTCGGGGAACATCACCATTGGGTTCATCGATCTGAATCACAGCAGCAACATTCTCCGGCATGTCACCGCCCGACTGGGCTGCATAGGCCTCGAACGCCGCCGACCTGATGCTCTCAGAATCCTCAGTATCGGTGATCCCAACAATGTGCTGCCCACACTGCCCAATCTCACCCCTAGTATCGGGGATTTCCGTCGTCTCAATGCGCCCATGAGGGTGGATCGTGTCGACCCTGATCCCCTCGCCCAAAGCTACGACAGCAATTCTCCCGTCCGGGAGCAAGAAGCGTTGATACTCAGAGATCGACGGTTGTTTAACATCGATCTCCTGCGTTCCCTGATCGGTCGTCACGTATTCCTTATCCGGCGCCCCAAAGGAGAGACCACGATCAGTCCACAAGAAAGCGACAGTGCCGTACCTTTTCGCCTCGATACGGGTCGCCTGCCCCCGCCCCTGCGCGTCCAGCAGCACGATCCAGTTGTCTTCCGGCGGGTCCGGAAGTCCCGCCGAGAACTTTCCCTCGCTCAGCCGCACAGCGATCACCGCATCCCCCACACTCAGCTGATCAGCCCGTTTCTCCGTCACCGCCCCCTGAGGCATGCAACTCGACAGGAGCACAGCAGCCGACAGAGCAGCCGCAACAATGGCGCCTCGACGTACGCCCCTCGAACTCAACAGGAGACCGCGTCGTCGCGCCTGCATCTCCGTCGGCTGCGAGTCGGTGGCGTTAGCGTTCATCATCGATTCATCCTCGTCTATGCGGCGAAGGGCGCGGCCACGCCCACCCCCTGAGTGTAGAGGACGAGGCCGAGGCGGCCCCGGCCTCGTCCCATCGAGTTACGTCCCAACCGGGCGCGAACCCCGGACAGACAGACAGCGTTACTGCGCGCCGCCGTTCCACCCCGGACGCACCGCGAAGGACTGAACCTTCAATTCACCCGAGAACCACCCCTCCTTGAGATACCCCGCGAGCTTGTCCGTGGTGAAGATTTCACGCCACTCTTTGCCGTCCCACGGCCTGAAAAACAGTGAGACGATATGGCCTTTATAGCTTTCTCCGAGCGCGTAGACACCATCCTTGTCCACCTGATACGTCAACCAATAGAGCTCAGACACAGGCATCCGCGGATTCGTGTAGAACAGGCGCCGCGCCTTGCCACTCATCAGTTCAACACCGAGAGCATCACCATCCCACGTGACCATCCTGTATTCGCTACCCACTTGAATGCTTGTGAGACCATAGAAGGCCTCCTTGGAACCAAATTCGAAGGGCTCGCCATCGTCACCGGTCAGCGGGATATACGTACGTTCTCCCGTGGATAGGTCCCACCGCAGAGGCACCCATCGGTATAGTTCATGCACCGTCATGTTGTCTGGGGTGCCAGACTTTACTTCCTCGAGGCTCTGCAGCGTGATGACATCCCCCTCGCAGGCGAGCATTCTGTGTACCGTCAACAAGTTGTCGATCGCCGGTGCGACGGCGAGAATTCGAGGCGCGTCACCATCAGGAACATTGAGCTGTACGACAGCCGTCAGCACCTCTGGAACTACGTCCTCGTCGCTCGCCTGGGCGGCATAGGCCTCGAACGCCGCATCCGCGATGCTGGGGGATTCCTTCGTGTCCGTAATCGCCAGAATCCGTGTCCCACACTGCTCAAAAGCACCGGTAATGCCCGCAGTTTCAACAGTCGTGATACTGTCGTCACTTTCCACATCGCCGTCGTTATAATCCCAATGCTTCGGCACCAGAGTGACGAGCTGACCATCGGAAAGCTCGTATCGTTGAATCTCCCTTCGAGTGCCGTTGTCGCTCTTGCTCACCTGCGTTCCGCTATCCGTCGTCACGTAGTTGCGGCTCCGCGAACCATAAAAAATGCCGCGGTCACTCCACAACACGTCCCCGCCAACAACCGAATCGACGGACGCCACCGTGCCCCGTCCCTGGGCGTCGAGGAGGACGATCCAGCTGTCCGTGTTCGTCGCCTCCTGGAGAGAAGGGCGATATTGAGGCCCCAGTCGCAGAGCAATCACCGCGTCATTCGACCGCAAAGAACTGACCGGCCTGCGGACCACGTCCTGATGCAAACTAGTGCTCACCGCGAGCGCGGCAACCGAGAGAGCAGCGATAACGAGGGCCCACTTCCACACGGGCTTCAACTTTGCTAAGCCACCAAATCCGAGCTCGTCATCCCCCGGCGCCATCCAGTCGTCGGTGTGCGTCGTCACTCTTGTCGTTCCTCTCGTCGCGGCAGCGGGCGCGTCCACGCCCACCCCCTGAGTCTAGGGCACGAGGCCGAGGCTGCCCCAGCCTCGTCCCCCTTCCGATCAGGCAAGCGCGATGCCGATAGGATGAGGGCATGACGATTACGGCGGCGGCAGACGGTTCTTCCCTCGGCAATCCCGGGCCCGCGGGGTGGGCCTGGTACGTGGACGAGGACACGTGGGACGCGGGCGGCTGGCCGCAGGGCACCAACAACCTCGGCGAGCTGACCGCCATCCTGCGCCTGCTCGAGGCCACGGCCGAGACCGGCGAAGAGCTGCACATCCTCGCCGACTCACAGTACGCGATCAACGTCGTATCCAAGTGGCGGCTCGGCTGGAAGAAGCGCGGCTGGACGAAGGCCGACAAGAAACCCATCAAGAACCTGGAGCTCATTCAGGAGATCGACCGCGCCATGGAAGGGCGCCGCGTCACCTTCGAGTGGGTCAAGGGCCACGCTGGGCACCATATGAACGAACGCGCCGACGACCTCGCGCGCGCGTGTGCCGAGGCCTACCAGGCTGGGCGCACACCCGAGCCTGGCCCGGGGTTTGGGGGCGGTGCCCACGGGTCGCGCGGGTCCGCGTCTGCGGATCAGGCGTCGGCGGATCAGGCGTCCGGGGGCGCTGCCGCTGCGTCCGCGTCGGTCGAGACGCACGACGCTGCGGAGTCCGGCGCGAGCACACCTGTCGAACAGCAACACGCCGAGGCCGACAAGGCCGCCGCTGCACCCACGCGCCCGAGCGAACACGCGGAGGATACTGCGACCGCATCGACGTCTACGTCCGCTTCACACGGAGCCGCCACAAACGAGGCCACCACCGACGAGGCCACGACGTCGACTTTCCGTTCTCATCCCAGCGTTTTCTCCGCACCCACTGAGGCGACCGAACCCGCGGAGGCGGCCCCGGCCTCGTCCGTGAGCGCTCCGACCACTGAGGATGCGGTTGCCCGCGAGCGCGAGTTCATCCTGGCGTGGACCGGCGGCGACGAGGAGGCCCTGGCGTCCATGACCGACGAGCGCACGACGCGCATCTGGCCGGGCGGCGGCGCGACCACGACGCTGGCGGGGCCCTCTCCTGCATCGCCGTCCATCGGCCGCATCGACGCGCACGACCTGGGCGGGGCGTTCCTGACCCGCTACCGGGTGCGCTGGGAGGGCGGCGCGTCGCTGGAATCCAGCGTGTGGGCGCCGGCGACGTCTGGCGAGGCGCACCTGATCATGGTGCACCACCAGTCGACGCTGATCGGCTGAACCGCGCTATCGCGGGCATTCGCGGGCGGATATTCGCGGGCGGACACAGCTTGCAGGTACAGGGCGCGTCGGATCATCCCACGGGGCACCGGGCCACGGGGTGGAGAGGTTGCATCTCGACAGCCAGCCGCAGGTACCCCAGTCCGCCCCAGCCCCTTACGCGGATAGGTTGCGCACATGCGGATAGATTATGCGCATGTGGATAGGTTATTAAGGTATCCGGATCCTCATAACCTATCCGTATAGCCGTTCCTATCCAGGACACGCAGCCACACCCACCAGAAGACCACCACGCGATCTGGTCATGGTGCCGGTGAACGGCAGCGGCGAGCCGAGTATCTCTCCAACCTCCCCCAGTCAGCGTCACAAGGGGCACTTCGCCCGTGACGTAGCGCTACACCCGATCAGGGGCAGTGCACCCGATCAGGGGCAGTGCACCCGATCAGAAGAGGTGCAATGCCTACAGATCGGGTGCAGCGCCCCAATCAACAAGAACAAACGCGGTATCGACAGGTCAATCGATGCCACCACCACAAGCAAACAGCACGAAGGCCGCCGCCGGGTCGAGCTGAATCGGGAAATCTCCAGACGCGCCAATCCCCTGCTGTTTGGAGGGTGCCGAGCGACTGCTGATCCAGGCTGCGGCGCCCGTGGGCGGCGGCAAGGCCTGGCCAGGCTTCGAGACCGATCACTCCGAGCCGAAGGCTCGCGTGTGGAGATCTCGCGGGCGGGCCGCCGCCCGCGGGTGCACCAAGCAGCCGGGCCCAGCAAGGCCAACCCCTCCGGCACCCGGAAAAAGCCGGAGCACACAGCAACAAGCACAGCAACAAGCACAACAACAAGCACGACAACGGGGGCGCAAGCCCCCGGCCTGCGCCCCCGCCAAGGCCCCTCCGCGAGGAGCCCAGCCACGCCACGCCCTTACAGCTTGGCGCCCTCGAAGCTGAAGATGTCAAGGAACTTGCGCGCACGATCCGAGGACGGGTCCGCGAAGAACTTGCGCGGCGGGTCGACCTCGACGATGCGGCCCTCGTCCATGAAGACGATGCGGTCGGCGATCGCGCGGGCGAAGCCCATCTCGTGCGTGACGATGAGCATGGTCATGCCTGTGCGCGCCAGTTCGAGGACGACGTCGAGGACCTCGCGTACCATCTCCGGGTCAAGGGAGGCCGTGACCTCGTCGAGGAGGAGAATCTCGGGGTCCATCATGAGGGCGCGCACGATGGCGACGCGCTGGCGCTGGCCGCCGGAGAGCTGGCGCGGGTAGGCGTCGGCGCGGTCAGCCAGGCCCACGCGCTCGAGCAGTTTCAGCGCCCGCGCGCTCGCGTCGGCGCGCGATTCTCCCGCGACGAGGCCGGGGGCGAGCGTCAGGTTCCCCATGACGGTCAGGTGGGGGAAGAGCTCGTAGGACTGGAAGACCATGCCGATGCGGCGGCGGACCTCGGGCCAGGAGACACCGGGGGCCGCCAGGTCGGTCCCGTCGAAGAGGATCTGCCCGGAGTTGATGGGCTCAAGGCCATTAATCGTGCGCAGGAGCGTGGACTTGCCGCAGCCGGAAGGGCCGATGATGACGACGACTTCGCCGTCGGCGACGTCGAGGGAGACGCCGCGCAGGGCGTGGTGTCCGCCGGGGTAGGTCTTGTCGAGGTCGACGAGGCGCAGCTGCGGGTCGGAGGTCAGTTCTGCCATGTTTTCTCCATGTGGCGTGAGAGGAGCGAGATGGGCCAGCAGATGAGGAAGTACAGCGCAAAGATCAGGCCGTAGATCCACAGCGAGGCGGTGGGGTAGTTGAAGCGGTTGGCGTCGATGATCTGCTGTCCGACTTTGAGGACTTCGACGACGCCGATGAGGACGACGAGGGACGTCGTCTTCACCATACGGGTGATGAGGTTGACGGCCGGGGGTGCGAGCCTGCGCAGGGTTTGCGGCAGGATCACGCGGCGCATGGTCTGCCTCGGGGTGAGTCCCAGAGCGTAGGCGGACTCGTACTGGTGGCGGGGGATCGCGATGAGCGCGCCTCGTACGAGGTCGCCCATCTCGGCACCGCCCCACAGGGTGAAGACGAGGACGGACGCGGTGATGCCGTCCAGGTTGATCCCCGCGACGCGCGTGAGTCCGAAGTAAGCGACGAACAGGAGGACGAGCTGGGGCATGATGCGCACGAACTCGAGGTAGAGCTGCATGAGCCAGCGCAGGGCTCGCCAGCGCGAGCGCATGCCAAGGCCGACGAACACGCCGAGCACCAGCGACAGCACGACGGACAGCGCGGAGATGCCGACGGTGACGCCCAGGCCCTCAAGGATGCGCAGCAGGTTGCGGCCCTCGAAGATGACGTTAATTCCCAAATCCGCCACGGCGCACCTTCTTTTCGATGAGTCGGGCCGCGATGGACACGGGCAGGAGGATCACCAGGTAGGCGATGACCAGGAGGATCAGCGCTTCGGAGGTGTTGTAGGACATGCCGATGAGGTCTTTCGCGACGTACACGAGGTCGGGCAGGGCGACGACGGACACGACGGAGGTTTCCTTGATGAGGAAGATGACGTTGGCGGCGAGCGGCGGCACGGAGGTCGCAATGGCCTGCGGGAGCGCGACGTGACGCAGCGTCTGCGTGCGTGTGAGGCCGAGCGCCGCCGCGGACTCCCACTGAATCGTGGCGATCGAGTCGAGGCCGGAGCGCAGCGCCTCGGCCATGTAGGCGCCACCCAGGAAGATCAGGCCGACGATCGCGCAGGTCTCACCGCTCCACTTGATGCCCACGCGCGGCAGGCCAAAGTAGATGAAGAACAGCTGCACGAGCAGCGGCGTATTACGCGACAGTTCCACGTAGGCGGCGGCAATCTGGGTGGCGACGGGGATCCGGTAGTGCCGAATCGCAGCCACGAGGAGGCCGAGGGCAAGGGAGCCGACGATGCCGATAGCCGCGATCCTCAGGGTGAGGATGGCGGCTTCGACGTACATGGGCGCGTATCGCGCCAGGATGTCAAGATTCATAGGCGAAATCTGGGACGAGGCCGGGGCCACTCGGGGCGGTCACCTGCGGCGGGCGGACCCGGGAGGGGCCACGGCCTCGTTCCTGTCAGTTGGTGGAGGTGGTGTCCACGCCGCCTTCGACGACGAGGTCGTCGGGGGTCGCGGCGTCACCGTAGACGGGGGCGAGGGTCTGCTCGTAGTCCTTGTGGAAGAAGTTTTCCTTGCCGAGCTCGACGAGTTCGTTGTTCAGCCAGTCGAGGAGGGCGGTGTTGCCCTTCTTGACGGCGGCCGCGATGTAGCTGGTCTCGCCCAGGCTCTTGATGCCGACGCTGAAGCCGGGGTGCTGGATCGCCCAGGCGATGACCTCGGTGTTGTCGGTGGAGAAGGCGTCGCCGCGGCCGTCCTCGAGGGCCTGGTAGGCGTCGGAGTACTGGTCGTACTTCTGGAGCTTGACCTCGGGGTGGTTGGCCTCGAAGTAGGCTTCGGCGGTCGTGCCCTTGGTGACGATGAGGGTCTTGCCGGCCAGCTGGCTCACGTCGGTGATTTCAGCCGAGGTGGGCGAGACGACGCCGAGGGAGACCTTGAAGTAGGGGTTCGCGAAGTCGACCTTTTCGGCGCGCTCAGGCGTGACCGTGAAGTTCGCGAGGGTGATGTCGACCTTGTTGGAGGCGAGGACCTCGGTGCGGGCGGCGGCGTCGACGGGAACGTACTTGGCGGTGACGCCCAGGTCGGCGGCGATGCGGTCACCGTAGACGACGTCGTATCCGGCGGGCTTACCGTCGGCGTCGATGTAGCCGAAGGGGGCCTTGTCGGAGAAGATGCCGATGACGATTTCGCCGGCTTCCTTGATCTGCTCGGGGCTGCGGTCACCGACCTGCGCGCTCGACGAGGAGGACGAGGAGGAGGCCGCGCCACCGGAGCATGCGGCCATGCCGAGGGCTGCGACCATGGCGACGGCGGCCGTGGCGAGTCGAAGGAATGGCTTCTTGCGTGCGTGAGTGGCGCTCATGAGGGCTCCTGATCTGCGTTTTCGATGGAAGCGCCGAGGGGATGTTCCTCGGCGACAGGAACGATATTTCCACCGGACGGTTTATTGCGCGAGAGCTATTTCCCGTTTTGAAACTATGTGACAGGTCCGTGACGAGGCTCCTTCCCACTTCGTGGAACGCCCTCCCGGCGAGAGCGTGCAAGTCGTCACGCACGGCCCTGCCAGCGCGCACTCCCACCGCCTCACGCGTCACAATTGCACCCATGCCCAAGCTACCGCGCACCGTGAACCTCCCCGTGCCGGCTAGCCCTACCCGCCGCGAGATCCTCGAAGGCCTGCGCATCACGGCGCCCGTGGCCGCGGGCTACATCCCGCTGGGCCTGGCGTACGGCGTTCTCGTCATCCAGCTGGGCCTGCCGTGGTGGTTGGCTCCGGCGCTTTCCCTGTCCGCCTACTCGGGGTCGGCCGAACTGCTCGTCGTGACGCTGGCCGCGCAGAATACGCCGCTGGCCGTCATCGCGGTGACGATGCTGCTGGTCAACTTCCGCCTCTTGTTTTTCGCGTTCTCGTTCCCGCTGCACGTGATTGAGGGGCGTTTCGCGCGCCTCTTCTCGATGTACGCCCTCGTGGACGAGGCCTACGCGCTGACCGCCGCCCGCCCGAACGGGTGGACGAAGCCTCGTCTATTGGCGATGCAGGTTCTCTTTAACCTGACGTGGGTGACGTCGGCCCTGGTGGGTGTGTTGGCGGGGTCGATGATCCCTACGCAGATCGAGGGCCTGGATTTCGCACTCACGGCCCTGTTCATCACGCTGACGCTGGACGCGGCGCGCACGAGGCGCGAGCTGCCCTCGGTCCTCCTCGCGGGCGCGTCCTTCGCGGTGGCCATGGTGGCGGCGCCCGGACAGCGTCTCCTGGTGGCGCTCCTGCTGTTCGTCGCGTGCCTGGTGGTTCGCCACATCCTTCATCGCCGAGGCATCCTGCGCTCCCCCGACTCTCCCACCTCGGCTGATGGGCAGGGCCAGGCGGCCCGCGAAGGGGGTGCGCAGTGACTCCGACGCTGGGCTACCTGCTGGCGCTCCTGGTGATCGTCTTCGTCATCGACTTTACATTGCGCGCTCTGCCGTTCAAGATTCTGGAGCCGCTGCGTGATTCGCGTTTTGTCTCCGACATGGCGGTGTGGATGCCGCCCGGCATCATGCTGATCCTGGTGCTCTCCACGCTGTCGCAGGGCGCGCAGGCGGCGGGCGAGCGCTGGTGGGCGGCGCTGGTGGCAACGGGCGTGACGGTCGCGGTGCACCTGTTGAGCGGCCGCAAGCTCCTGTGGAGCGTCGGCATTGGAACGGTCTGCTACGTCGCGCTGCTGAACTGGCTCTGACGACCTGGCTGTCGCGAACGGGGTGTCACCAGCTGGCTCTGAGCCGTCTGGCTCCAGCTGCCGGGCCCGGCAGCTGGGCCCATGAGTGAAGGCGCAGACAGCTACCAGAAATTTCGCATGCAATTCGGTTGCGTGAACTTTCAACAACCTCCGAAATCGTTGCAATTCCAACGATGCCAATTCAAATCCTGAAATAGTCACAGGGGAATTGCATGCGAAATTGCTGGGCGCACATCAAACAGCGCAGCCTCACCGCCACCAATCGGGGGGAATGGCGTCATTAGAGGTGTGACACGCCGGCGACACGCCGGCAGCCAGTTCCTAATGCTGCAAAACCCCCACCGCAGCCAGCCTCGTGCGCCACGTCGCCTACAAGACCTGGGCGCAGGGACGATTGACGCGAAAAACTCGCCCAGCACGGCCCCTCCAGCGGCATTTCCGCGAAAAAGTTCTCCCAGCAAGCGTAAAAACGCCGATTTTGGGGTGTTTTGAGCGTGCAGGGCGAACTTTTTCGCGCTCACGCCCACATCAGACCGAGCAGGGCGAACTTTTTCGCGCACGAGGCGAGACAACGTGGCGACGTTGAAACCACCAACACCACTGCTCACCCCCAACAAGGGAACGCTGAAACCGACGACACCTCTGCGCCCGAAAACTGCGCCAAAAACACCCATTTCGCACCCGCAAAGGCGATGACGGTTTCAGTTAAGGCTCGGCCAGCGCCCGCAAAGGCGATGGCGGTTTCAGACAGCCGGCCCACCTAGCCGACAGGGCCTGGCTGCGGTGCCCGTGGGCGGCGGCGGGGCCTGGCCGGGCTTCGAGACGACGCGCCGAGCGAAGCTCGCGGCGCGGACGGCTCGCGGGCGGGCCGCCGCCCACGGCGCAGCCCGGCCCCACAGCCGGGCCAAGCAGCACGGCCCCACAGCCGGGCCAAACAGCACCCAGAACAGCCACGGCCACAACGGCACCGCCCCAAAACCGCTACCATTGTGTCCATGCACACAGAGTCGTACCTGCACCATGGTCACACCGTTTACGAGCACCGTCTGGACGTTCCGCTAGATCATCTGCGTCCGACCGGCGAGGACAATCCGACGATCCAGGTTTTCGCGCGCGAGGTCGTGCGTCAGGGCCGCGAGGATGCGCCCTACGCGGTGTTCCTGCAGGGCGGCCCGGGCTACCCGAGCCCGCGTTTTGGCACGTTTACCGGCGGGTGGATGAATCGTCTCCTGCAGGATTACCGTGTGGTGCTCCTGGATCAGCGAGGCACAGGCCAGTCGACCCGCATGGACGCTCAGGCGCTCTCCCACTTGGACACGGACGAGGAGAAAGCCGCGTACCTGCGCCACTTCCGCCAGGACCAGATCGTGTACGACGCGGAGGCGTTGCGGCGCGAGCTGTGCGGGGATGACCCGTGGACGACGCTCGGCCAGTCTTTCGGCGGCTTTATCACGACCTCGTACCTGTCGCTGGCTCCCCAGGGCCTGAAGGCCAGCTTGATCACGGGAGGCCTGCCCGGCCTCGTCCATGTGGATGAGATCTACCGCCTGACATATGAGCGCACGGCGGCGCGCAACCGCGCGTACTTCCAGCGCCACCCGGGCGACGAGCGCACGGTGCGCGAGCTGTGCGCGCACTTGGCGGACACGGAGGAGACGCTGCCGACGGGTGAGCGCCTCTCCCCCGCGCGCCTGCGCATGATCGGCATGATGCTGGGCGGCCAGAGCAACACGGATCAGCTGCACTACCTGCTTGAGGGCCCGTGGACGTCGGTTCGAGGCGAGCGCCGCCTCTCATCGCAGTTCCTGGCGGCGATCGGCTCGCAGGTGGACGTTGCGCCGATTTACGGCGTGTTCCAGGAGTACATCTACGCGTGCGCGACGCCGGACCTGGTGGGCACGGCGACGCTCTGGGCGGCGGATCGCCTGGCCGAGGAGATCCCGGGCTTCGCGAAGGACGCGAACCCGCTGGATGAGAGCGAGCCTTTCTACCTGACGGGCGAGCATTTCATGCGCCGCGTGTTCGACGAGGATCCGGGCTTGGCGCCGCTGAAGGGCGCGGCGGAGATCCTGGCGTCGACGACGGAGGCGGCTCCCGTGTACCTGCCGGACGTGTTGGCTGAGAACACGGTGCCGGTGGCGGCGGCCGTGTACTACGACGACATGTTCGTGCCGCGCGAGCTGTCCCTGGACACGGGCAACCTGATCGGTGCCCGGCACTACATCACGAACGAGTACCAGCACGACGGTTCCGCTTATTCGGGCGGGAAGGTCGTCTCTCACCTGCTGGACCTGCTCGCGGACTGATCCGCGCGCTCCCGATTGAAAGGACTGGCCATGAGCGCCTCATCTACCTGTTCTTGTCCGTGCGCCGGCTCGGTGGACCCGACTCGGGTCGCGGGATTCGCGGCGGGCGTGGGCGCGACTGTCGCGTGGTACGCCCTGCCGGATTACGTACGCTCGCGCCCGTTGCGCGGCCTCGTGAAGGCGGGTTTGCTGGGGGTGCTCGGCTGGTCGATGGTGGCGCAGCTGCCGGAGGGCGCGGAGCTTCCGCCCTACGACGATGAGGACGTGGATTGCTCGAAGTCCTCACCCGTGGCGGGTGAGGATCCGCTGGAGGGCGTCACGGAGGCGGATCCGGCCGAGTTGGCGGTTCTCGCGGGCGCGGCGCTGGGGTCGGCGATGATCACGGTTGGCGTGGAGCGCTGGCTGTTCCGCCGCGGTGAGCGTCGCCGCGCGCAGGGCGCTCGTTTTGCTCATACGAGGCAGGGGCTGGCCCTGGGCGGTTTGGAGGCCGCGTTGACGGTGCTGACGTTCGGCGCGGGGGCTGTGCGAGGCAGGCTCTCGAAGGACTGAGGCGGCGCGCGCCGACTGCGTGCTACCAGCCGCCAACTGCGCGCTACCAGCCGTCCACGCGCGAGCCGCCGCCCGCCGCCTGCTGTTAGCGTTCGCGCCTGAAAACCATGTAGCGGGCGATGGCGGCGCCGATCCACCCGCAGGCCATGACGAGGATGGGCACGCCCACGGCCGTCCACCACGAGGACGCGGGGACAAAGTACCGCAGCACCGCGAATGCCACGGGGGTGACGACGAGGAGCGCGAGCGAGATCGTCGCTATCGTCGCGCCGACGGGCCGGCGCTTGAACGTCAGGTCCACAACCTCGCGGCGCGTCTTGCCCTGTCCGGCGGCGACCTGTGAGAGGTGTCTGCGCACTGCGCTGTCCATGCCGCGCAGGGGAATCAACGCGGACCATACCAGCCCGACGGTGATCGCCGCGTCGCGACTGCCGAACGCGTAGACGAGGCCTGCGATCGACCAGCCGATCACGTAGGTGATCGTCAGGCCCAGGCAGAGGTAGAAGAGCGGCTTGAACACCAGCCAGTGGAGCTTATTCTCGTATGTTTTCTCGTTGGGGTTCTCCGCGAGGAGATCGCGGTAGAGGCGGCTGGTGGCGTCGGTGCGGTCGACTTCTTGTATGTCCGCGATCGCTTCGCGGGCGGCCTCGTTGTTTGGGTCGAGTGAGAGGACGCGTTGGTAGACGTCGAGCGCCGCTTGTTCGTCGTCCCGGGCGAGCAGCCGACCGAGGGTGTTGAGCGCAAAGGGGTCTTCGGGGTCGAGACGCGCGCCTTCCCGCGCCTCGCGCAGCGCCTCCTCCCACTGGAAGTTGCGCGCGAGGGCGTGGGCCCTCATGGTGTGGCTGAAACCTTGTTCTGGCGCGAGTTCGACGAGGCGCGTGGCGTGTTTGAGGGCGAGCTTGCGGTCTCCCTCCAAGTAGGACAGCCAGTACAGCGCGCTGAGGTTGTTGGGGGAGGCTTCGACGGCTCGCCGAGCGCACGCATAGGCCTTCTCAGGCTCGTGATTTGTGAGGTGAGCGTGGGCGAGGAGGCAGTTCACTCGCGCTGAGACCTCGGGGTCGTCCTGAGGGATCGTGGCGAGTTTTTCGATGGCTCGTTCGGGGCGCTTGATGTCGATCAAGGCCTGGGCGTGATTGATCCGCTTGGAGATCTCCTCGGGAGACATCGGTCCTCCTCGGTATCGGTAGCGAACGGCGAGGGGTGGGCAGCGCGAGTGCGCCGCCCACCTCCTCACATCAGGTTGTTTGCCTTCATGTACTCGGCGAGGTCGTCGTATTGGCCGTCTCGATTGCCGTATTCGACGATGTTGCGGGCGGTGACGAACCAGGGTCCCGCACTGGGCCGAATCTGCGCCAGCGCCCTCAAGAAGTCCTGCATGGTCACCATGCGCACGTTTCCTGTGCGCACGGAGTCCATCATCGCGTATTCGACGGCGCTGTCGACCAGGTGGGCCAGGTCGGCGCCGGTGAATCCATCGGTGTGCTGGACCAGGTATCCCATGTCGATGCCTTCGACGGGGCGCGACTTGAGGTGGTGGTAGAGAACTGCCTGGCGGGCGGGTCCGTCGGGGGGTAGGACGGCGACGCAGCGGTCGAAGCGTCCGGGCCTGCGCAGCGCGGGGTCCACGTCCCACGGAGTGTTGGTGGCAGCCAGGATGAAGACGCCTTCGTTGTCGGCCCCGATGCCGTCCAGTTCCATGAGGAGCTGGTTGGTGACCGGTCGCATGTAGGAAGCAGACGACGGCGATCGCCTCATGCCGACCGCGTCGATTTCGTCAAGGAAAAGGACGACGGGGGCGCAGGCGCGCGCGGTCTCGAAGACATCGTGGAGATTGTTCTCGGAGTCACCGATGTAGTGGCCAAGGACGTCACTGATCCTGACGTTCATGAACGCGGCACCGACCTCGCCGGCGAGAGCGCGGGCGATGTAGGTCTTGCCGCATCCGGGAGGACCGTAGAGCAGCAGGCCACCGCTGAGGCTCTTGCCGTAGAGCTTGCGGATTTCCGGGTTGCGCAGGGGGGCCAGGAAGGCCATGGTGAGGCGGTCCTTGACGGACTGCATACCGCCGACGTCGGCCAGCGTTGCCGTCACTGTCTCAACGTCCCACGCGTCACCTTGGGGTTTGTCGTCGATTTCGACTTCGCCGTCGGTTGCTCCCACCTTCACAAATGCCGGCGCGGGCCCGCCGACCTGCTTCTCGGCACTCTTCCAGTCGAAGTTTTCCGGATCGGCGCCGTCGGGGGAAGCGGGGTCATCCTGCCCATCTCCGGCCTCGCCTGTCGACGCGCCTCCCTCGCTGTTCCCTTCCTCGGCCGTCTGCGGGAAGTCCGCGGGATGAATCGTCACGATCGCGGGAATGCCTGCGTCGTCCGAGGCAGGGGCGGCGGGCGCAGACGGAGCGGGAGCCTCGGGGGCGGGGACGGTCTCAACCTCGTACGAGGCGGGGGCCGCGGGCTCAGATTCAGCGGCAGTCGACCTGTCTACGGCCGGGGCCGAGGCCTCGGGGGGCACCGGGACCTCGCGGGCGAAGGCCGCCTCAGGCAACACCCGATCCTCGTCTGTTGCGGGCGCGGCAGGCTCAGCCTCGTCGACGGTAGGCGCAGACGGGGCGGGGGCCTCGGGCACGCCGAGGGCGCTGCGCATGAGGGCCGAGACGCGCTCGTTGTGCGGGTCGACGGCCAGGACAACGGCCAGGTGGGAGACGGCTTCGGCGCCCCTCCCCTCGGCGATCAGGAGTTCGGCGAGGTGCTCGCGCAGGGCATGGTCCTCGGGTTGCTGTTCGATGATCGACGCGAGGGAGTCGATGAGAGGATTCGTCATGCGATAAGCCTACCGGCTGGCAGGCTTCTGGGTCTATGCGCGCGTGAACAAATCGCGCGCACGGATGACATTAGAGGGTGCGCGCGGTGATCCTGCGCAGGGCTTGGCAGGAGCGCCAGGAATTGACGAGGCTCATCGCGAGCGGCAGGGAGACGAGGGCCGCCAGGAGGGCAGATTCGGTGGCGACGGCGATGGCGCCGACGGCGAGGAATCCGATAAACCAGGCGAGCTGCATGCGCGCGCAGGCGGTCATGATGGCGCCGTCGCGCCGGGCGGCGCGCAGGGCGGCGTGAGAGTCGGAGAAGATGACGAGGTCCTCGTTGCAGTCCCATTCGCGATGCCACCGGCGCGCGACGACGATGAGTGCGGCGAGGAGCGCGAGGAGAATGAGGCCTCCTCCGAGGATGAGGGCCAGGGCCACAGCGGCGAGCGCTTCAATGGTTGGCTCGGGCATGGAGGACATTTCGACGACGGCGACGATCGCGCTCACGGAGATGATGAGGAGGACGGTGACGACATCGATGGCGATGTTGATGCGGCCCTGCGTTTTTTGCCCGGAGCGCACGCGGTTATAGCGACGCAATTGGTCATTCCCCAGGCGGTAGGGCCTGGGCGGTGCGGCGAATTCTAAGGGCTGATGGGTCACACCCTCACAATAGCGCTGTCTGTTGATTATCCGCGCCTTACAACGCAACTGTCAGGCGCCTAGTTTGACACGTTTTCGATGGTCAGGATATAAGCATGGGCACAGAGTGATCGAGATTTTAACCGACCGAATGAATCACCGCGTCAGCGCCATCAGAACGAAAAGAATGAGTCCAGCCAGCACGATCATGCGAATGAAGTCCATGACGGAGCTTCCCAGGTCGGGGAATCGCTTGCGCAGGCGTGTAAAGGTCAGGCGCACGCCGCGCGGCAACGTGCGGTTGAACAGCGCGATCTGAAGGAAGGCGAACGCGTATCCGCTCAGCGCCGACGCGGCGTACAGGAGGAAGAAGAGGAGCGCGCGCTCATCCGTCATGTAGCGCAGGGTGAAGAGATAGCCCAGACCGGACCCAAATCCGCCGACGATCGCGAATATCCACGCCTTATCGAGCACGAAGGTCACGCGCTTGAGCATTCCCCGGTAGGCCGTCGCGACGGCCGGCTGCATTTCGATAGCGTACGAGGAGCGCCCGGCTCCCTTGAGGGGATGGGCGAGGGAGTCGTATGCGAACTTCGCCTCGGCCAGGTCCGGGGCGTTCGCCTTGGCGCGACCGAACGCCCACTGCGCAGCGCCCGGGTCCACGGGTTCCCACAGGCGTCCGTAGGACATGAGGAGCTCAACATCGTCGGGAAATCCGTCGGTGGCGACCTGCGAGACGGGCAGTGCCTCCTCGCAGCGCCCCAACTCGACGAGGCAGAGGGTCAGTTCGCGCGCGATCTCAGCTGATTGGGGATGCAGGCGCATGCCCGCCATGGCCACGGCCTCGGCATCAGCGACGAGGCCTTGGCGGCGCTGGGCACGGGCGATGAGCGCGAAGGGCGCGGCCATGTCGTCCCCGTAGGCGCGTGCGCGCGTCGCGTACTCCTCGCACACGGGATACAGGCCGAGGCGGTCAGCGCAGGCAGCGGCCTGAATGTCGCGGCGGTAGCACGCATCCTCGCCGACGACCTCCATGGACTCCAGCATGTCCAGAGCCGCACGGTAGTCGCGCTTGGCGAGGGCCTCGTCAACGTCGGCGAAGGTGGGCGTCGTCATGGCGCATACGATACCGCCCCACACGCGCCCGCGGTGACCTCGTCCACGGCCTGCGACCGCTCTCCCTATCGCAGTGATACGCCCGCCGTATGGCATCAGGCGCAACCGCATCACCCTGCGGTGCGCCGACCTCCAACGTCCCTCTCCGCTTCCCACACTCAATACCCCATGTTGCACACTTCACATTGTTACGTAATCATTAGGTGGCAATTTAACACCACACCCTCTACGCTAGGGGACGGCACAATAGTTTTTTACTAACCTAGAAAAGACCCTCTGCAATGAAGCACTTCCGCACCGCCGAGGCCGGGCTTGCCATCGCCCTATCCCTGACACTGGCCCCCACCGCGACGTTCGCAGCACCATCACAGGCAGACGTTTCTTCCGAGGACACGTCCATCACGGCCCCCAGTAACCCACCCGTGTCCGACGAAGACCGCCAAACAGCTGACGCCCAACAGGCCGAGGAGAACGCCCGAGCAGCGCGGCCCGACCCGCAGCCGCCCGCCTCGTCCACTCCGTCAGCCCCATCGGCGCAGACCCCACCCCTGGTCACCACGCGCCCTGACGGGAGCATCGGCAACGACGAGGTGCACATCCTGTCCCTCTCGGGCGCCGACTGCATCGTCGTCGAGTCGAACGGCCACTTCGGGATCGTGGACGCAGGCGACGACAACGACTACCCCGACGGGTCAGACCCCCGCTACCCATGGCGAGCGAACATCGCAACATGGGGACAGGAAGACCAGGTACGCCCCTACCTCGACAGTCTGGGCATCAACTCCTCCAACCTCGACTTCTTCATCGGCACTCACCCGCACTCCGACCATATCGGCTGGGCCGACACCCTGATCCACCGGTACCGTCCCAAGCACATCTACACGCCCGTCTACGACGATTCCTACTCGGTCAGCGACGACGTGAACCCACTGTGGGACAACCAGAAGGTCTACGACGACCTCGTAGCCGCAGCAACGTGGGCTCAGAGCGCGTACGGGGCAACGTTCGACCAGCACGTCAAGCCCGGACAAGGCGACCTCATCCAGATGGGCGACATGCTCATCCAGATCATCCCCCTATCTCCCGACGAGGAATACGCACACCCCGGCAAGCTCGCGAACACGAACCTCATCAGCTACACGGCGAAGATCACCGCTCACGGACACAGCGCCTACCTGTCCGCCGACCTCGAGAGTGGCGAAGGCAAGGAAGACTACGTGGCTGGGGTGGTCGGTCACGTGGACTGGCTGAAAGCCGGTCACCACGGCCTCTCAAGCTCCAACAGTGAGAGCTTCCTGAACGCGCTCTCCCCGTCGCTCGTCATGAACACGGGCTACGAGTTCCACACCCCCGACCGTCTTGGCCTGCCTGCACTCAGGGGCCGCTACGAGTGGTTCGAGGCGTACTCGATGCGTAACGCCGGCATCCCCGCCCTCATCGGCACCTTCACCCCCGGCGGAATCACCCACCCCTACATGAACGTCGGAATGGGGCACACATTCGCATCGACCACGCCCCACACCTACTGGTTCCACAACGGCAAACCAACCCCGACGCGCGGATGGTGGAAGGGCTTCTACGACGGCTGGCACTACTTCAACGGCTCGGCGTCAGCCGTCGAGAACGGCTGGGTGTTCGACAAAGGCAACTGGTACTGGATGGACAGCACGTCCACCATGGCTGTGAACACATGGGTCCACGACGGTGACAAGTCATACTGGGTGGACGGCTCCGGCCACATGCTCAGCGGCGGATGGCATCTCATTGGCGGCACCTGGTATTACCTCACCGCCTCCGGCGCTGTGGCGACAGGCTGGCTCCAGGACGGAGGCTCCTGGTACTACATGCAGGCCAACGGCGCGATGGGCCAGGCGTGGATCCACGATGGTACCGGCTGGTACTGGATGGACCCCTCGAGTGGGCGCATGGACGCCGGCGGCTGGCGTAACATCTGGGGTTCCTGGTACTACCTGAGCGACAGCGGCAAGGCTGCGGAAGGCTGGCTGCTCGATCGCGGCTCCTGGTATTACATGACTCCCGGCAGCGCCCAGATGCGCACCGGATGGGTGAACGACGGCACCGGGTGGTTCCTCCTGTCTGGCAGCGGAGCAATGCGCTCGGGCGGCTGGATCCAAGACGGCGGCAACTGGTATTGGCTCGACGGCAGCGGGATGATGCTCACAGGCTGGATCCAGTCGGGTGGCGCATGGTACTGGCTTGACCCCGTCAGCGGACACATGGCGGTCGGCACGGCCACCACTGATGGCCGAACATCCCAGTTCGCACCTTCCGGCCGTTGGCTCGGATACGTCTGATCGCACTCTCGCCGACAGAGACAACAGGGGAGCGCTCGCCTCGACGATACCGTCGGGCGGGCGCTCCTTCGCACGCGCCCGAGGTTGCCTCGCCCACGACACGCAGGTTCCTGCCACTTCACGGTGCGAGAAAACTGCTCGTGACCTCGGGCGACATCATTCGCAGGCCTTTGTCGGCCAGCTGCCGCTGCAGATTGTCAAACAACCGGAGTAGTCTAACTATCAAGTGACGCGCACCACCTGCGTCGCCCGATTGTTTCGATGGAGTGACGCGATGCCCCCCCCTTGCAGACACTTCTACGGTTCCTGTATCGGCAGGAACCGTAGAGTTCGCCGAGTCCTTGACGTGGGACTTCCCAGTTGACGTGGACGCAGTTCAGTCACTGAAGGACTGGTGCGACGCACCGATCACAGCGCTCGATGATGCCATCGCGGATGCGACAACAGCTCGCGGACAGATGGGGCATCAGCGGGCCAGGCTGGTGGAGACGGTCGTCGAGCACCTAACAAATGTTATTTCCGCGAGCGAGCACGCCGTGTCATGCTTGCGCTCCCTGCACTCTGCCCTGGAGGATTACGCGGGCGCCATGGCACCCATCAGGACAGAGTTTCAGGCCATCATCACCGATGCCGCAGCAGCCGGACTGACGGTTTCTCAGGCGGGCACGCAGGTCACCATCAGCCACCCAGCAGACGTTCCTGGCGGCGTTGGCGTCATCTTTGCGTCGCTGCGTTCGCGCTGCGACACCAATCAGAAGAAGTTCGCCTACGCCGAATCGCTGTTCGGCGACGACCTCGCAGCGATCGACCCGACCATCTGGGAGTCGACGATCCTGGCTGTTTTCAACAGATTCGTCGGCACGTACGGATTCCCCACGGGACCCAACGCGGCGGGAGGCTATCCCAGCTGGGCAGACACAGTGCGCAATACCGTCGGAGACACGACTGAGGCACTCTACCTGCAAGCGAAGGGCGCCACGTATGAGGCCCCTCCCGGGCTCCGGGAAGCGTCCCTCTGGAAGCAAGTCACCGAGCGAGGAAACCTCAAGAACTGGAAGGTCCCCTCCGTCAATGCCGTCGAAGGCGGCAGCCGGGTGGTCAAAGCAGCCGACGCGCTTCGCATTGGCGGCAAAGTCGCAGGCCGCGCCTGTGCGGTCCTGGACGGAGTCGTCAGCGCCTACGACAACTACCAGTCTGACTCCTACCACCACCCGGAGATGGGACAGGGTGAAAAGATCGCAAGAGCCGGCGTGACGGGCGCTGCCAGCGCTGCAGGCGGTTACGGCGGCGCTCTTGTCGGGGCTAAAGTCGGCGCAGCAATCGGCGCATTTGGCGGCCCCGTCGGCATTCTTGCTGGAGGCGTGATCGGAGGAGTCGTCGGGGGTCTTATCGGCAGCAAGATCGGCCAAGGAATCGCAACGGGCATCAATAACGCTACTCATGCCGCCATACACGGAGGTGGACAACCCTCATGATCTGGGGAATCATCGGCATCCCATTTAGTCTCTCAATTCTTGCTATGTGGTATTGCGAGACTTATACAGATTCGCAATTTGGCCGGAATGCGCGTTTCATTAGCTCAGTTTCTCGCATGAACGACAAGTCTCAATCAATCGGCACGCTTGCAACAGGAAGCGTATTTCTGGTCGGTAGCTTCATCACGATTGGCAATGAAGCAAAGTTTCCAAACTTCATCCAACTGTCGCTCCTCGCAATAACCTTGGCAATTATCATTACCGGTGTTGTCTGGTACTTTTTCCCAATACCCGTACCGCGATGGATCGACCCTCGATACCAGTACATGAAGCGCCACGGCATGCTGGACGAGAACGGCGATCCGTTGCCGGATGCAGACCTTCCACCGGATGAAGAAGCATGAACAGGCGACCCGCAGGAGCCTCAGCGATGACACGGAGCACCCTACCTTGCAGCAACGCAGTCATCGGTGCCGTCGGCGGCCCTGTCGGCATTCTCGCCGGAGGCGTGATCGGCGGCGTTATAGGCGGGCTAGTGGGAAGCAAAATTGGACAAAAAGCAGCAAGTCTTGTCAATGACGGCATGCACTCACTCATCAACATCGGAGGTTCACAGTCATGATTTTCTGGGAAGTCTGTGGCGCGATTTTCGGGCTCATGATTATTGGCGCCTGGTACATGGAGACCTATCTCGACACCACATTCTCTAGCAACTCCCGCATCATTACCTCGAGGATGAGCAGCAGCGCGAGAAGCCAAGCAACAACACGCCCACTTGTTGGCCTTGGTTTCTTCATCTGCAGCCTCGGAGAAGCTATCTACAAGCTCAGTTCTTATTACATCGTCACGGGTATCCTCATCGTCGCCGGTCTGCTCTGTTTTCTTATCGCTGCCATCTATCATTTCTTCCCCTTATCCGTTCCCCGCTGGGCCGACCCTCGATACCAGTACATGAAGCGCCACGGCATGCTGGACGAGAACGGCGACCCTTTGCCGCAGACGTCTTCCGTAGAGGACGACGAGGAATCCGATGACAACGATCAGGGCCAGGGCGCGCTATGAGCCTGTCAACCTATTGGCTCATGCCTCCCCGATGGTCTTCCTGCCCGAAGGAAGACATCTCCTCGATCCTCAACCAGGCATTCACAGAAACGGACGACACAACAAATCGGACAACAGGCGACAATCCGTATCCGGGTTCGCCGTCATCCGAGGGAGGCATCATCTCCCTAGCCATCGGCCCCACAGATACCCACTACGACTTCACGCCCACCATCCTCGTGCTTGCATCCCCGATCCCCGCGAACACGACACCTGATCAGGCCCTCGTCGACTCGGCAGAGGCCCTCTCCCACCAGGTTCCGGGTTTTCGCATGCTGGAAGCCTGCCCCTGGCCGGCGACTCCGGAATCCGCACAACTGCGGACGGGGATCTACATTCAGGGCAGGGTGCCGATCACTGCCTGTCAGTGGGCATGGATTCATTCCGACGGCGCGAATGACTTCCTCCTCACGGCGACGGCAACGATGACGACCCCCGCTTTCAGCAACCTGAACGAAGACGTTCTCGCGATCATCATGAGCCTGGAGGTGCGCAATGGTTGACCGTCCTCACATCGTCATTCCGGGCGACGTCACCTCGAGCTTCGCCACCTCCCAAGAACTCACCGGAGACACGCTGCATCTTGCAGCCCTCACGCGCACCGCCCACTCACGGCTGATCATCTCAACCACATCCCCAGAGGACTCTCAGTGTCGCCGCGCGAACATCTGGATGCAGCCGGGGCCATGCGTCGTCGCCCGCACCGCTATCACCCCCGACGGTGACACTGAGACTCACATTTATCAGATTGATAACGAGGAAATTCCGCACGTCGCGGCGGCGATATCTCCGCTCACGCCTAACCCCGCCATCTTCGATGGGCCTCCCGTACTACCAACGGCCATTGTGTACGCCGCACAGCAGGGCATGACCGAACAGACGGCCCAGCTCCTCGAAAACTACTCCTCCTACGGCCCCTCAGATTCCGCCTTCGCGCAAGCTCTCGTGGCTCAACGCTGGGCATACACCACCTGGATCCGGGAGGACTGCGCGGGCGAGGACTCCTTCACTCCAACAGCCATACTGTCGACTCTCATCACTCCGGCCGCCTCCTACAGGGTCGAGGCCCCACCCCTCGCCCCCAGCACCGGCCCACACATCCTCATCTACCCGATCTACAACACGCAGCTGTGGGGCCTGATCACACACTTCTTCACCCTGTCACCCGAGAGGAATGAGCCATGAGCTACGTCAATATCGAATGGGACTACAACGAAGTTCAGTCCATCATCTCAGCTGTCGACCGTGCATCCACGACCCTGAAGAACGTGCCCACTCCGAGCACAGGTAACACGGGCAGCGCCCACCACGCGACCCTCATGAAGCACCTCACTGCTCTTGATACAACGATCAGCCAGATGGCGTGGATTACCAACGGCATCAGCCTAGGCCTGGGTGCCGCAACAGAGGACTTCAAGTGCACGGACAACGAGGCCGCAGACGTCATGCGCGAGATCCAGCGCTACAACGACGTGTACACCCACAGATATCCGGTCCGCTCCTCAATCGGGCAAAAGCCAGCAGCCACCTCGGCGACTTCACCGAGGTGACCTCGTCCACGAGACACCGCAAGTCACAGTTGATTTCTAAGCACACACCATGATTGCGATAGTGGGGCTGATTCTCATTGGACCCTTTGGCCTGTACTCGTGGTACACACAGACCTACACAGACTCACCAAGTGCCTCACTATGGAGACGTATGTCGGCCTCCCCGCAGGCGTTGGGGAACAGCCGCACTCTCGTCAAACCATTGCTTAGTCTGCTCTTCACTCTCGTGGGAGCAGGAATGCTGCTGGACAAAATCGGCTTACCTCCGCAAGTCTTCTTGATTCCAGCTGCTCTTGGTTTCCTTTGCCTACCACTCGCAGTTATCTGCTTATTCCCATTTCGCGCCCCATGCTTCGTCAATATGGAATATCAGTACATGAAGCGCCACGGCATGTTGGATGAGAACGGCGATCCGATCGACTTCAACGAAGAAGGATCCGACCCACCAAGGTGACCTCGTCCACGAAACACGGGCCACCAGCCTCGTCGCGCGCCCCGCACCCACTATCCTGGACCCTATACGCGAGGCCGCCCCGGCCTCGTCCGTCCGACACCGCACACAGAGGAGCCCCCATGGCGACCGAGCCCGTGTTCGAGGCCATCAACTGGAACAAGATCCAAGACGACAAGGACCTCGAGGTCTGGGATCGCCTGACGGGTAACTTCTGGCTGCCTGAGAAGATTCCGCTCTCCAACGACCTGCCGAGCTGGAAGACCCTCACCAAGGACGAGCAGCTCATGACGAACCGCGTGTTCACGGGCCTGACCCTGCTGGACACGCTCCAGGGCACGGTCGGCGCGGTGTCGCTGATCCCGGACGCGCGCACCCCGCACGAGGAGGCCGTCTACACGAACATCGCGTTCATGGAGTCGGTGCACGCCAAGTCCTACTCGTCGATCTTCTCCACCCTGCTGTCCACGGAGGAAATCAACGAGTCCTTCCGTTGGTCGAACGAGAACGCGGCCCTGCAGAAGAAGGCCGAGATCGTCAAGTCCTACTACGACGGCAACGACCCGGAGAAGCGCAAGGTCGCCTCGACGATGCTCGAGTCCTTCCTGTTCTACTCGGGCTTCTACGCGCCCATGTACTGGAGCTCGCACGCCAAGCTCACGAACACGGCCGACCTGATCCGCCTCATCATCCGCGACGAGGCCGTCCACGGCTACTACATCGGCTACAAGTACCAGCTGGCCGTGAATGAGTCGAGCCAGGAACGCCAGGACGACCTGCGCGACTACACGTACTCGCTGCTGTACGAGCTCTACGAGAACGAGGAGCAGTACACGGAGGACCTGTACGATCCGCTCGGCCTGACCGAGGACGTCAAGAAGTTCCTGCGTTACAACGCGAACAAGGCGCTCATGAACCTGGGTTACGAGGCCCTGTTCCCGCACGACGCGACCGACGTGAACCCCGCGATCCTGGCGGCCCTGAGCCCCAACGCGGACGAGAACCACGACTTCTTCTCGGGTTCCGGCTCGTCCTACGTGATGGGCGAGGTCGTGGACACCGAGGATGAGGACTGGGATTTCTGATCCTGCCATTTCGCGGCCGGGCGCAAGTTGTGCGCCCGGCCGCGTTGCATGCCCGGCAGCGTTGTCTACGCCCGGACCCTTTCCTGACCCCCACCCAAAAGTCGCACGTAATTTAACGCGGTCATTTTTGGACATAGCCCACAAACGTTGCAATTCCAACGCTTAGATTTCAAACTCTGAAATAAGCGCAGGGGAATTACGTGCGACATTGGTGAGGAACCATGGGGCTGCAACCGAGGAAATCCGGTGGTCTAGCCGCGCGTCGTAACGTCTCGCAGCCTGCGCCTACTCAGGGCGTGCGTTACGCGGCCTGCTCCTGCCGGCCTCGCCACGCGCACGCGCCGGCGAGGCCGAGCAGGGCGGCTCCGCCCGCGAGCTGCGGGTAGATGCCGATGGACCCGGCCTTGGGGAGTACGCCGACCTGAGTGTCGACGACGCGAATGCCGGGCGTGCGATCCCCGGGCAGGCTGCCCGAAGCGGGCAGGACGCGCACGGAGCTGAAGCCCTCGTCGGCGCCGAAGTCCGTCTTGATGACGGTCGTGGCCTCGGCGTCGGTACCGGCCTCGATATGGAAGGCGACGGGACGGGGCAGCAGCGCGTGCCCGACGGGCGCGCGGGTCTCCACGAGCCAGTAGGTCTTCCCCGTTTCCAGGGGCGCGGTCACGAAGCGCGACCCACCATCGAGAGTGGAAACCGGGGTGCCGGCCAGGGCCTCGTTGTCGTAGATCGCGAAGGCCGCTCCGTCGAGCGGATACGTGCCGTCATCGTTGGGGGTACCGACCGGCTGCGTGCCGGCCTTCTCGATGCGGATCGGGCGGGGGCGCGCGGGGGCACAGGCCTCGTTGTTGGCCTCGCCGTCGTGATCGTAGGCGCCCGTCACCGCGTTGTAGAGGCCGTGGCCCGGGGTCAGGCGATCGTTCGACGAGGCGCACTCAAGCAGGGCCTCGGAGTACCCGGCGGCCGCACTGTCGCGCGTGACCTTCATGCGGATGTACCACGTGGAGGACGCGCCCGGCTCGACGGTCGCACCCTCGGTGAGGACGTAGGAGGCGGCGGCCCCCTGCTCGGTCGCGCTGGCGAGAGCATCAACGCTGGTCGCGACGGCCGCGGAGCGCACGGTCAGTCCCGGTGCGAAGTTCGGCGTGTCCGTGAGGCGCCCGGTCGTGCCCGCGAGGGTACCGTCGTTCGTGGCCGTGATGCGGTAGGTGACGGTGATGTCGTCCGTCGTCGCCCCCTCGACCGATTCGAGGTCCTTCTGGATGCGCAGCTTGGGCACCTGCTCGCGGTTGGTGAAGGTGCAGGTGATCGGCAGGGCCGCCGGGGACGAGGCCGGGGCGACCTGGGAGAAGTCCACACCACCCGTGTCAGCGTCGCGGGTGACATTCACGCGCTCGCCCACGCCGTTCAGGCAGGTCACATCGACGAGGCTCCACTGCGCGGAGTTCGGGTCACCGCTGGTCTTCCAGGGGCCGAAACGCCCCGGCGCACCAAAATCCAACGGGAATCGGCCGGCGATTCGCGGCCCCGTCTCGGCGATGATGAACTGGGAGAAGCCGGGCATGAAGGCCCTGTAGCCGGAGGACACCGCCCCGGCCTCGCCGTAGGCGGTCGGGGTCAGGTTCGCATCCTCGAAGGAGTTCCACCCGACGAAGCCGTCGGCCGTCACGCTCGTGGTGAGCGGGGTTCCCGTGGGCGCGGCCCAGTCACCCACGCCCATCGTCGTGAAGGTGAACGGGGGGATAGCGTCACCGACCTGCTCGGAGTCCTCGGTGACCGCTTTCGCGACGCGCACGTAGCGCTCCTGGCTGAAAGAGCCGTAGAGGCAGCCGAAGGACGCCTGGCTTTCCTTCGTCGTGAAGGTGGAGACCGGGGTCGAGCCGGCGGGCGGGGTGGCGGGGCAGTTGCCGTCCGCGTTGGGCACGAATCCGTAGAGGACGAGGCGGTAGGGGATCCCGTTGACGGTGATCGTCTGGTCCGAGGTGGTCTTCGTGATCGTCAGAATGTCATCTGACTGAGGTGTCTGGTCGGGCTTGCCTGCCGAACCCGGGTAGTACTGGGGCTGATCCGTGTAGATGTCATAATTCCCATTCCCTTCGCCAACTTTCTGGAAGCAATACCAGTTTCGATCGGATCGGATAAGCGCATAGTAGGGAGCAGTCGACGGGCAAGTGCGCGGCGCAGAGGCGCGGGAGACCCGCTTGTAGGGGCCTCCCTTGCGCCGCACGGCCGTCGTATCCGTATCGTTGTCAGTTTCCTGCTGATCGAAGGGGAAGGATTCTTCGAGATCACCGATACGAATGTCGAAGGACGCGTGCACCCAGTGGATCTGGGAGTAGATCGGATAGTTGTTGTGACGCACGGCCCCGATCAGGAAGGTGCTGTTGAGCGGGACGGTTCCGGGGTTGTTCGGCTTGTAGCCGAGCGCGCTCGTCGTTGAGGTCGAGATCGCGTCGGGCGTGTATTCGCCGTAGTAGGGGTACTGGTAGTAGGCAGCCAGGTGGTAGTCCCAGGCGACGCCTCGGGTGACGTAGGACCAGTAATCGCCACTCTTCGCCGTATCCGCGTCGAGCCAGTCCTGGGAGTATCCCGCGCGATACGCGACGGAGCGCTGGTTGGGGTCGGCGGAATTGTAGACCGTCATGCCGGGCACGATGCCGAAGTAGGAGTTGTCGGCGACGACGGTGGTGCGATCCGTGCCGGAGTCGTTGAGGACGGCCTTGCCGATTCGACCTTCGGATCGGTTGAAAGTGATGCTGTCGGCGCCGGGGGTCTCGAGGGGAGCCTCGGCCCGTGCGGCTCCGGGCACCATCACGAGGCCGGAGAGGGCGAGTCCGGCGAGCGCGGCAGCGATGATTCCACGCATGGCAATGCGACGCGGGCGCGACTGTCGCACCGTGCGGTCGGCCAGGTGGCCACCCGCCGGTGGATGGTCGTCTCGGTCGGCAGCGCCTTGACTCTGGACGCCACCCTGCATGTCAGTGAGTGTCATACTGCCCCCACGTTGATATGGTTACTGACTCACCATAACAATGGGACCTAGTTCCTGCACGACCCCCTAGGTCAGTATTTATTCATGCCCACACTCACGGACAGAAATTCGCACACTGACCCACGCTGCGAGTCAATCGCGCCCACCTCACACAACAACTAAGCAATCAAGCTGACCGCGCACACTTAACGGGACCTACGGCCCATCACCCATCAATACGGCGACAGACATATGAGCACACTCACCGCGTGGTAAAGAGAAAACACTTGTGCTCTGCACAACATGCGGGGGCGACCAAGCGTCCCACAGAGTCCCCATCGACAGGCAACACGCCACCGCTCAGACCGCCGACCCAACCAAGCAAGTGTCCACACTCTGTTTGCTCGCACACACTTATCGTCACATATGTAACATTTGCACCAGAAGTCACAGTCGCACCATTGCCGAGTATTCCCCGGCATAGCGCGCAAACAGAAGAAAGAACGAGCCTGTGCACATCGGAAACATCCCGACAGATGAGGCCACAGCACTTCCTACGCCCGTTAGACTGTGACTGGGAGCGGCCTCGCTTCCACAACGAACGTACGTCGCGCACAGCGCGGGGGAATGAGGAGAGCACGACTATGAGCATCTTCGACCGCTTCGAGAGCGCCGTCGAGAGAGGCGTCAACGGCGCCTTCTCGCGCGTGTTCCGGTCGGGGATCAAGCCCGTGGACATCACCACGGCGATCCGCCGCGCCATGGACGAATCCGTCCAAGAAGTCTCCGCCTCGCGCATCATCGCCGCGAACCACTTCGCGGTCTACGCCTCGCGCACCGACCTCACGTCCCTCGAGGCATCCCTCGACGTCCTCGCCGACGAGTTCGCCCAGCAGGCCACCGAGCACGCCTCCTCAAACGGCTACTCCCTCCTCGGCCCCGTGACGATCGAATTCATCGCCGACGCCTCCGAACCCAGCGGCACCCTCAAGGTCGACGCCGAAAACCGCAGGGGACCCGCGGCACCCGCCACCGCCTCGTCCGCATCCCCCGAGCACCCCATCATCGACGTCGACGGCGAAAAATGGCTCCTCACCGAGCCCGTGACCGTCATCGGACGCGGCTCCGAGGCCGACATCGTCGTCAACGACTCGGGTGTCTCGCGCCGTCACCTCGAACTGCGCATCACCCCCACCGGCGTGATCGCCACCGACCTCGGTTCCACCAACGGCACCTTCGTCGAGGGGCACCGTATCGACGCAGCGACCCTGCTCGACGGCAACCAAATCGTCATCGGACGTACCAAGATCCTCTTCTGGACCCACCCAGACCAGAGCGGAGTTTAATGAAGTGACCACCGACCTCGCATTCACCGTCTTCCGCATCGGGTTCCTGGTGCTGCTGTGGCTCCTCGTGCTCGCGGCCGTCAACACGCTGCGACGCGACATCTTCGGCACCGTCGTCACCCCGCGCGGCAAGGGACGCGACAAGGCGACGTCACGCCGCAAAGCCTCCCGCGACAAGCGCAAGGACAAGAAGCGCACGTCCCCCAACCCGCTGGCCCCCAAGGATCTCCTGGTGACCGGCGGCCCGCTCGTGGGCACCATGCTGCCCCTCGGCGAGGCCCCCATCGTCATCGGGCGCTCACCCGCCTGCACCCTCGTGCTCGAAGACGAGTACGCCTCCAGCCGCCACGCGGCGCTCACCCCCCAGTCCGACGGCTGGTGGATCGAAGACCTCTCCAGCCGAAACGGCACCTTCATCGACGACGAACGACTGAGCACCCCGCGCCAGCTCAAGATCGGTGACGTCATCCGAATCGGCCAGACGACTCTCGAATTGGTGGGTTGATATGTCAGGAAACGCGGTTCAATTCCACTACGCTGCCCGCTCCGACGTGGGCCTCGTCCGTTCCAACAACCAGGATTCGGGCTACGCCGGCGCGAACCTCCTCGTCCTCGCCGACGGCATGGGCGGCCCCGCAGGCGGCGACATCGCCTCCTCCGTGGCCCTCGCGCACCTCGTCCCCCTCGACACGGACTCCCACCCGGCCGACTCGATGCTCCCCCTCCTGCGCGAGGCACTCCTCGACGCGCACGAGGAGCTCACCGACCGCTCGAGCCGCGACCGCGACCTCGAAGGCCTGGGCACCACCTGCATCGCGCTCATGCGCAGCGGCAACCGCCTCGCCATGGTCCACATCGGCGACTCGCGCGCCTACGTGCTGCGCGGCGATACGCTCACGCAGGTCACGACCGACCACTCCTTCGTGCAATACCTGGTCGACACCGGCCAGATCACGCCCGAGGAGGCCGAGCACCACCCCAACCGGAACGTCGTCCTGAAGATCCTCGGCGACGCGCAGGCCGACGTCGCCCCCGACGAAACCATCCGCGAGGCCGTCGTCGGCGACCGCTGGATGCTGTGCTCCGACGGCCTCTCCGGCCTCGTCTCCCCCGAGACGATCGGCCAGGTCATGGCCGACATCAAGGATCCGGGCGAGTGCGCCGAAGAGCTGATCCGCCTGGCGCTCCTGGGTGGCGGCCCCGACAACATCACGTGCGTCATCGCGGACATCGTCCCCGCCGGCACGTTCCCGCCCGCTCCCCCGCAGATCGTGGGCGCCGCGGCCATCGACCGCAACGCTAAGTCCCGCGGAGGCGAAGGCGCGGCAGCCCGCGCGGCTGCCCTGGGTTCCTCGTCCTCGGGCACCCCCACCGACGAGGACGAGGCCCCCATCGAGCTCAAGCCCCGCTCCTCCTGGTGGACCCCCGTGTTCATCTCGCTGGTGACGGTCCTCGTCGTCGCGGCCTCGTGGATGTCGTGGAAGTGGACGCAAACCCAGTACTACGCGATCGGCCAGGACGGCTACGTCGTCATCTACCAGGGCATCCCCCAGTCGATCGGCCCGTGGCAGCTCTCGCACGCGGTCGAGGTCTCGAGCGTGTCCCTCGCCGACCTGGCACCCGTCGATCGCCAGCGCCTCGACACGCCGGTCCTGCGTTCCTCGCGCGCCGACATTGACTCCTACATCGAGGGCCTCAAGCGCTCCGCGGCCGAGAACGCGGCCTCGTCGTCCTCCTCGTCCTCGTCGTCGACGCCTCAGTCGGGGACGTCCCAATCCGGCGCTTCCCAGTCCGGGACGCAGAGCGGGGGCGCCTCCTAATGGCTACCGTATCGATCGCGCCGGCCCGGCCTCGCCGATTCCTGGAGCTGACCCTCATGGGGTTGGCCCTGGCCGTCGGCATCGTCGGCTACGTGCTGACGTCGCTGAACTACACGGGGGAGATCCCCGCGAACCTGCTCACGCAGGTCGGCGTCCTGGTGGCCATCGCCATCATCGCCGAGGTCGGCGTGCACTTCCTGGCGCCCTACGCTGACCCCGTGATCCTGCCGGTCGCGGTGGCGCTGACGGGCCTGGGGCTGGCGATGATCTACCGCCTCGACCTGTCGTATGCCCGCAGGGACGAGGCCGTGGTTGGTTTCCGCCAGGCCCTCTTCGTGGGCATCGCGATCGTTATCGCGGCGGTCATTTTGATCACGCTGCGCGACCACCGCATGCTGCGCCGCTACACCTACACCTTCGGCGCACTCTCACTGTTCCTGCTGCTCCTGCCCATGATCCCGGGCCTGGGCCAGGAGACCTTCGGCGCGCGCGTGTGGATCCACCTGGGTCCCATCTCCGTTCAGCCCGGCGAGCTCGTGAAGATCACGCTGGCGATCTTCTTCGCCGGATACCTCGTAACGAACCGCGACAACCTGGCGATCGGCGGCCGCAAGTTCCTCGGCATGCGCCTGCCGCGCGCCCGCGACCTCGGCCCGATCATGGTCGTGTGGCTGATCGGCATCGCGATCCTCGTCTTGCAGCGCGACCTGGGTACCTCGCTGTTGTTCTTCGGCCTTTTCGTCGCGATGCTGTACGTCGCCACGAACCGCGTGTCGTGGCTGGTCATCGGCTTTGCTCTGTTCGTGCCCGCGGTCCTCGTGGCGGTCAAGTCCTTCGCCCACGTGCAGACGCGCTTCAACATCTGGCTCAACGCCCTCGATCCCGACATCTACAACCAGGGGTCCTATCAGCTCGTCCAGGGCCTGTTCGGACAGGCTTCCGGCGGCCTCATGGGCACCGGCTGGGGCCGCGGCTACCCGCAGCTCGTGCCGCTGGCGAACTCCGACTTCATCCTCTCCTCCTTCGCGGAGGAACTGGGCTTGACCGGCATGGCCGCGATCCTCGTCCTGTACCTGATCCTCATCCAGCGAGGCCTGCGCGCGGCGCTGACGGTGCGTGACGGCTTCGGCAAGCTCCTGGCCACCGGCCTGAGCTTCTCGCTGGCCATCCAGCTGTTCGTGGTGCTCGGCGGCATCACGCGCATCATCCCGCTGACCGGCCTGACGGCCCCGTTCCTGGCGGCCGGCGGCTCGTCGATGGTGTCCTCGTGGATCACCGTCGCCCTGCTGATCCGCGTATCCGACGCTGCTCGCCGCCCGGCCTCGACCCCCGCACCGTGGAATTCCGGCATCCAGCCAGCCGTGGGAGTGGGTGAGTAAACCGTGAACAACCAGATCCGCAAGATCTTCATCATCGTCCTCATCATGTTCGCCCTGCTGGGCGTGGGCGTGACGAATACGCAGTTCATCTCCGCGTCTTCGCTCAACGCCGACGCGCGCAACCAGCGCACGATCCTGCACGCCGCGGAAACCGACCGCGGCCCGATCATCGTCGACAAGACGGCCATCGCCTCGTCCGAGCGCGAACAGGACTCCAAGCGTTACGTGCGCTCCTACGCCGAGGGTCCGCTGTATGCGCCGGTCACGGGCTATTTCTCGTCCGTAGGAAACGCGTCGACGGGTATCGAGGCCGCCGAGGAGGACGTCCTGGACGGCCAGTCGCAGACGCTGCTCGGCCAGCGCCTGCGTAACCTCCTGACCGGCCAGAACCGCCAAGGCGGCGGCGTGGAGCTCACCCTGAACTCGCAGATGCAGAAGGCCGCCGCCGAGGCCCTCGGAAACCGCAAGGGCGCCGTCGTGGCTCTCGACGCGAAGACCGGCGCGGTCCTCGCGATGTACTCGGCGCCGACGTTCGATCCGAACCAGCTTGCCTCCTCTGACGCCAACGCTGTGTCGGACGCGTTCTCGGCGCTCTCCTCGGACCCGAATAATCCGCTGCTCAACCGCGCGATCTCGCAGCGCTACGCGCCCGGTTCCACCTTCAAGGTCCTCACGACGATCGCCCTCATCGAAAACGGCGTCGCCGAGCCGGACACGCGCATGCCGTCGCCGGTGTCCACGACCCTGCCCGGCACCGCGACCGAGGTGTCCAACATCGAGTCCTCGACCTGCGGTGACGGCAACCCGACGCTGACCGAGGCCTTCGCCCGCTCGTGCAACACGACCTTCGTGCTCGCCTCCGAGCAGCTGACGAGCCAGCAGCTCATCGACGTGACGAACCGATTCGGTTTCGGCCGCGAGTCGCAGATCCCGCTGACGGTGACCCCCTCGGTCTTCCCCTCCGACGCCGACGCCGCGCAGCTCGCGATGAGTTCGATCGGCCAGTACACGGTCCAGACGACGCCCCTGCAGATGGCCCAGATCGCCCAGACCGTCGCTAACCAGGGCCAGATGATGACCCCGTACCTCATCGACTCGATCGTGGACGCCGACAACCAGGTCGTGCGCACGAACAGCCCGACCGACGGCGGCCGCCCGATTTCCGCGGAGACGGCCTCGAAGCTGCGCGCCATGATGGAAGCCGTCGTTTCCCAGCCCTACGGCACCGGCACGACGATGGCGCTGCCGAACGTGGCCGTCGCCGCCAAGACCGGCACCGCTGAGACCGGTGAAGGCAACCGCGCGAACGCGTGGGCCATCGGCTTTGCGCCCGCCGACAACCCGCAGATCGCTTTCGCGGTCCTCGTCGAGGGCGACGACACCAACCCCACCCCGCACGGTGGCGACGTGGCCGGCCCGATCGCTCGCGCTGTCCTGGAAGCGGGGCTCAAGTGAGCGCGCCACGCATGACATCCGGCGCCGGGCGAGTGCTCGGCGGGCGCTACACGCTGCTCACCCCGATCGCACAGGGCGGCATGGGCGAGGTGTGGAAAGCCCGAGACCGGGTCAGCGGACACATCGTCGCCGCGAAGGTCCTGCGCCCCGAGCTGGCGGGCGAGGAGCTCTCCCTGTCGCGCCTGCGCCTCGAGGCCCGCAACTCGATGTCGATTTCCCACCCGAATATCGCGAACACGCAGGATTCGGGCCAGGAGGACGGCATCGGCTGGATCATCATGGAGCTCGTCGACGGCTACCCGCTGACGGACTACCTGCGCGGCGGCTCGCGCATCGAGCCCGAGTACCTCATGCCGATCCTCGTGCAGGTCGCGATGGCCCTGGGCGCCGCCGCGCGCGCCGGCGTCGTGCACCGCGACATCAAGCCCGCGAACATCCTTGTTCGCCCTGACGGCATGGTGAAACTGACGGACTTCGGTATCTCGCGCGCCACCGGCCAGGTGAACCTGACGGCCGCGGGCATGGTCATGGGCACCGCCCAGTACCTGCCGCCCGAGCAAGCCATGGGCGAGATCGCCACCCCCATCGGCGACCTGTATGCCCTCGGCGTCATCGCCTACGAGGCCGCGGCCGGGCGCCGCCCCTTCACCGGCGAAACGCAGGTGGACATCGCGTTCTCGCACGTCAACGACCCGGTGCCCCCGCTCCCGGATTTCGTCCCCGAACCGCTCGCGGACGTCATCTTGCACCTGCTGGAGAAGGACCCCGCGAAGCGCCCCGAATCTGGCTCTGCCGCCGTGCGCGAGATCGCCGCGGCCGCCAAGGCCATGGGGATCTCCGTGACTCCCCGGCCCCTCCCCCTGCCAAAGGCCGCACAGCGCCCGGCCGAGATCCGCACACCCGTCCAACCCTCCGTGCCGATCGTCGCGCCCGTACGCCACCTGACGCGCCGCACGCTCCCCGAGGACATGCTCCAGCCTCCCTCGGGCCTGACCCCCAAGGTGCGCACCACAACCGGCCGCCACGCCGCCGTCCCCGTCCTGGACGAGGCGACCACGATCGCGCCCTCCTCCTCGGCAATTCCCATCACGGGCCGCCACGCGTCGGTTCCGCGCATCCTCGACGAGGCCGAGGTCCTTCCGACCGCACGCCCCGTTTCCGCGCCCACCCGGGTTCGTCGCCTGCACCCCGAGACCACCGGAGAGCATGCACCGGCGGTCTCCGGTGCCGTCCGCTCGCTGACCTCGACCGGGCGCCACGCGGCACTCCCGGCCCCTCCGAGCGCCCCTCAGGCACCCGCCTTGGCGCCAACTCCGACCCGCTCCACCGCCACGGCACCCGCCGCTCCCTCTACCCCGGCATCTGCGCCCGCCACCAAGCCGACCTCGGCCTCGTCGCCGCGACACGCGGTACCCACGCGTGCCGAGCAGGCCCCTCAGCCCAGCGAGAGCGTACAGCGCCCCCAGGCCGCGATTCCCGCACCGCCCACCACGCCTGGATCCGACCAGGCCTCCCCGGCCTCGGATGACCGCCGAGCCGCCCTCGCGCAGCGCCTGCGTGAACGCGCAGCCACCCGTCAGGCCGAGGACGCCGCCGAGGCGCAGCGCCGCGAACGCGTCGCACGCGAAGAGGAACAGCGCCAACGCGAACTGCGCGAAGCCCGCGAACGCCGCGAAGCCGAACAGGCACAGCGCAAGGCCGCCCAACGCAGCGCCCCCGCCATCCCCCAGCCGACCCGTACCGAGCAGCCCCGCCGCCAGAAGGCAGCCACGGCCTCGTCGGCGCGCCCCACGAACGGTGGAACGCCGCGCGTGTTCGGCACTGTCCCCCAGCCTCGGGCCACCAAGCCGTCGTCTCGCCCACGCCGATCCGTGTTCGAGCCTCGACCCGAGAAGACCACGCGCGGACCGCGCTGGCACGACCTCGACGCCCGATCGGCAGACAGGACCCGGCCGTCGGCCAAAACCGCCTATTCGCGCAGCGTGGTCGCACCACCCGTCCCAGCATCCAGGCAGATTATTCGCGCGGTCATCGTCGCAATCATCGTGATTGGGCTCATCGCGCTCACAGCTATTACGATCAAACACATGCTTGGCTCCCTGATTCATCCAAGTGCGGGAGCACACATTATCGAGGAGGTTAGGACATGGCAGAGCCCATGGCCCACCGTCTAGCTGGCCGATACGAGGTCCGCTCGCTCATCGGGCGAGGCGGCATGGCCGAGGTCCACCTGGGCTTCGACACTCGTCTGTCGCGCGTCGTCGCCATCAAGATGCTGCGACGCGACCTGGCACAGGATTCGATCTTCCAGGCGCGTTTCCGCCGCGAAGCGCAGTCAGCGGCGTCGCTGAATCACCCGAACATCGTCGCCGTCTACGACACCGGCGAGGAAATCATCGAAGACGCGTCCGGCCGCTCGATCGCGGTGCCCTACATCGTCATGGAGTACGTGGAGGGGCACACGGTCAAGGACCTCATCTCCGACGGCACGGCCGTGCCGATCAACGAGGCCATCGAGATCGTGTCCGGCGTCCTGTCCGCCCTCCAGTACTCGCACGCGAACCACCTGGTGCACCGCGACATTAAGCCCGGCAACATCATGCTGACGTCGGACGGCAAGGTCAAGGTCATGGACTTCGGCATCGCCCGCGCCCTGACCGACTCGCAGGCCACCATGACGCAGACGAACGCCGTCGTCGGCACCGCCCAGTACCTCTCCCCCGAGCAGGCACGAGGCGAGGCCGTGGACGCCCGCTCCGACCTGTACTCGACGGGCGTCGTGCTCTTCGAGCTGCTGACCGGCCGCCCGCCCTTCAAGGGCGACTCCGCCGTCGCCGTCGCCTACCAGCACGTCGAGCAGATCCCGCCCACGCCCTCGTCGATCCTGTCCGATATCCCGGACTCCCTCGACCGCGTGGTACTCAAGGCCCTGGCGAAGAACCGCGAGGACCGCTACCCGAGCGCGGCCGCGATGCTCGCGGACCTGCAGCGCGTCGCCCGAGGCCTCGACGTGGGCGCACCGCCCGCGGACTCGTGGGCCACGGAGGTACTGCCCGCCGCCAGCGCGGCGAGCGCCCAGACCGCTGCGACCATGCCGATGGCAGCCGTCGCCAACCGCACCCCCGCCCCGGCGATGGCCGCGACCTCCACGTCGCTGCCCCCCGTGGCCACCGCGGACGCGGATGACGACGCCGCAAAGTCCCGCAAGCGCCGCACGGCGATCATCGCGACTCTCGTGGTCATCGCCCTGCTGCTCATCGGCGGCTCGGTGTGGGCCCTCACGCGTGGCGCCGCACAAGCCGAGACGATCGCGGTCCCCAACGTTGTCGGCCTGACGCAGGCCGAGGCGAAGACCCAGATCGAGCAGGCCGGATTCACCTGGGAACTCAACCCTGACAAGGTCGCCTCCGACACCGTGGCCGAGGGGTCCGTCGCCTCCACTGATCCGACCGCCGGCACGCAGGCCGAGAAGGGCGCGACCGTGCGCGTCACTATCTCCTCCGGCCCCGATTCCGTGACCCTGCCGGACAACCTGGTCGGCATGAGCCCTGACGACGCACGCAAGGCGATCGAGGCCCTGGGCTTGAAGTGGGAGCTCGACAACAGCAAGGTCGCCTCCGACACCGTCCCCGAGGGCAAGGTCGCGCAGACTAACCCCTCCCCCGGTTCGAAGGTGAAGGCCGGCCAGACGATCCGCGCCTACCTGTCCTCCGGCTCTGACCAGGTCGATGTTCCGGACCTGTCCGGCATGAGCCAGGACCAGGCGCGCAGCGCCCTGAAGGCCGTCGGCCTGGAACTCGGTAACGTGACGAGCGTCGACTCCGAGAAGGACAAGGATCGCATCGTCGATCAGGACCCGGCCACCGGCACGAAGGTCAAGAAGGGCTCCACCGTCGGCGTGTCCGTGTCGAACGGTAAGGCCGCCCAGGTGGAGATCCCCTCCGTCGTCGGCATCGGCCGTGATGACGCCGAGGCACAGCTCAAGGCTCTCGGCCTGAACGTCACCGTCGAAGAAGTCTCGGGCAACCAGCCCGCCGGCCAGGTCCTGTCCGTCGAGCCCGGCGTGGGCTCGAAGGTCGACAAGAACTCGACCGTGAAGCTGAAGGTCGCGAAGGGCACCCAGAACGGCAACAACGGGAACAATAACGGCAACAACGGGAACGGCCACTGAGGCTCCCGCGGGTCGCTACCGCGTGACGGTGTCGAGCCGAGCGGTCACTGATCGGGTGAGTAACTGATCGGACTAGCGGCTGGCCCGGCGGCGGCTGACCCGGCTGGCGACTGTTCCGCCGATTGATGAGGCCCGCGCCGCAGGATTTCTCCTGGCGAGCGCGGGCCTCACTGTATGCTGCGCCGGCATGGAACCGGTGGCATTGTTGCTGGGCCACGCGAGCCATACTGGTTGAGACGCAACGATTGCTTCCACCATGAATAGCGTGTCAGATGCGCCCGCCAAAACACTCGCCCTCGCCAACAGTCAGCACCCTTCGCTAACAGGTTTCGCAACACTGCTTCACCCCAGACAGCCGGTATCCCACGCGGATAGGTTATGACGATATGGATAGGTTATCGGCATCCGGATAGGTTAATAAGCTATCCACATGCGCATAACCTATCCGGATGCTCGTAACCTATCCGCATGCATGCACCCACAAGCAGATCTGCGGCACCATAGCTGACCCGTCCACCTGCAATCACAACGCGCTACACCTGTAAGGGAGCATTGCACCACTTAGGGAGCATTGCACCAGCTCGGAAGGGGTGTCGTGCTCCCTAAGTGGTGTCACGCCACCAACTAACAAGGACTTTCGCGGTCTCATGGCCGACAACACCCAGCTGGGTCGATTTAATGCCACTGTGCAGGCCTCTGAAGGCGCACGTGGGCCCGATAATTCGCGCGTGGGCCCGATGATATGCGTGTGGGCAGCGCCGCCCACGCGCATATCTAGGGGTTTACGTGCGTATCAAGGGGTTCGCGCGCAGAATCAAAGGTTACCGTGCGGGTGAACAGCTCGTGTTGGACCACCACACCTCGGCAGGGGGATTTTCGCTACATGAGGGTGCGACACGCCGACGACACGCCGCTAAAGGGCTTCGTGTAGAGAAAAACCCCCGCGCCCCCACGGAACGAAACGCGAAATCTACAGCTTGAAGCGCTCCGCGACGACGGGCTTGAGGGACACGGCACGCTCACGCGCGTCGGCGTCGCCGCAGGCGGCCAGCCAGTTGGCGAACATGAGATGCCCGGACTGGGTCATGACGGACTCGGGGTGGAACTGGACGCCCTCGAGGGGCAGGGAGCGGTGGCGCACGCCCATGATGATGCCGGACTCGGTGCTCGCGGAGACCTCCAGCTCGTCGGGCATGGTCGCCGGGTCGATAGTCAGCGAGTGGTAGCGGGTGACGGTCAGCGGCGAGGGCACGCCCTCGAACACGCCGCGCCCGTCGTGGGTGATGACGGAGGTCTTGCCGTGCATGAGCTCGGGCGCATGCCCGACGGTCGCGCCGAAGAGCTCGCCCAGGGCCTGATGGCCCAGGCACACGCCCAGCATCGGGATCTTGCGCTCGGCGCAGTCGGCGATGGTCTGCAGGGAGGCGCCGGCGCTCTTGGGGTCGCCGGGTCCGGGGGAGATGAGGACGCCGTCGTAGCCGGCCTCGAACCATGCGGGATCGACGACATCGTTACGCACAACGTCCACGACGGCGCCCAGGTGGCGCAGGTAGCCCACGATCGTGAAGACGAACGAGTCATAGTTGTCGACGCAGAGGATTCGTGCCATCGCAGGTCCTTTCATGTACGAGGCCGGGGCCCCTTCTCCGGCATCCATCGTAGGGCGCTGCCCCAGTGGGCGCGCGGGCGCTGTCCGCTCTCCGAGCGCCCAGGCGCGTGCGGAGAAGCCCAACCGACGTCCGTGGATACAGCACGAGGCCGGGGTGGCCCCGGCCTCGTCCCTTCCAGAAGCGTGCGGCTCAGGCGCCGCCGACGGAGGACTGTCCCAGTTCCAGGTAGGACTGGACCCAGGGGTAGACCCAGGTGAACAGGGCGGCGACTGCAGCGCCGATGAGGGCCAGGGATTCGATGACTTTGAACCAGGTGGGGCCGGGCAGGTGGCGGAAGATCCATGCGTACATGTGGGGTCCTTCAGTTCGTGGGTTCGTCGACGAGTTCGGCGGGCACGCCCGTGTCCTTGGGGGTCCAGGATTCGAACTTGAGGTGGACGATGTAGCGCTGCCAGTTGCCGTATTCGGGGTGGCAGGTGGTCATGGTCATCCAGCGCTCGGTGGGTGTTTCGGACCAGGAGAGGTCGTCGATGACGGGGGCGACGACGCGCATCTGCGTGGGGTCGGTGGCGTCGATGATCTCGGAGGAGACCATGGAGTAGACGAGGTAGTGGTCGTCGACTTCCACGACGACCTTGTCGCCCTGGGTGAGCCGGTCAATCCAGCGGAAGTTGTTGCCGTAGGTGCGGCGGTGGCCGGCGACGGAGAAGTTGCCGACGCCGCCGGGCTGGGTGGTCATGTCGTAGTGGCCGGCCCATCCCTGGTCGAGGACGTAGGAGGTGGTGCCTTCGGCGAGGGGGATCTTCATCCAGTCCCAGGTGGGCACGTGGATGAGGCCGTAGACTTCGCCGTCGCCGACTTCGCGCGTGAACTCGGGCGGGTCGTCGGTGCGGACTTCGCCGAGGGTGCGCTTGGCGGGCTGGTGGCTATCTTCGTACGAGGCGATGGTCTGGGAGACCTGCCCGGAGACTTCGTAGGTCGTCCAGTACAGCTGCCAGACGGAGAAGAGGCCGACGATGAACGCGAAGGTGATGAGCAGTTCGCCGATGACACCGACGATGTTCCAGAAGATGTTGGAGCGCTTTTTGCTTGTCGGCGAGGCTGGGGCGACGTGTTCACCCATTCGTTTCCTCCACGGTTGCGTAGTTGACTGTCTGCGAGGTGGTGGCGGGCGCGAAGCTCAGGGAGTCTTTGGTCTGCATGTCCCACCCGAGGCCGTACTTTGTCACGTAGACCTGGTAATTCACCATACGTGGGTTTGCAGTAACCGTCGCGCGCAGGGTGGCAGGATCACCGACTGCTTGGATCACATAGGGCGGCGAGTAACTGGTGCCGTCGACGAGGATGACGTTGCCGATGCAGCGGATGACGGTGCGGGAGGTGACGCGCACGCCTTGGACGGTCATGGCCTCGGCGCCGCCGCTCCACAGGGCGTTCATGGTGTCCTCGATGTCCTGCTGGTGGATGACGAGGTCGTTGGGGGTCGCGCCTTCGGGGATCTGTCCGGGGGGTGCGTCGGAGAGGGTGATTTGGACGCCGGGTCCGGAGACGGGGCGGTTGGAGCGTGCGGTGAACGCGTCTTCGTCGGGGGCGCCGGATTGGGGGTCGGCGGAGGAGAAGCTCTGGACCTGCGCGTCAAGCTCGGACACCTCGTTGTCGAGGGTTTTGACCTGTTCCTGGCGGTTACGCACGAGGGTGGTCAGGTCGGAGGTGGCGGCGGGGTTTTTGCGTTCGTTGAGCGCGGAGACGGAGAACAGGAGTCCGGAGGCGACGGTGACGGCGAGGACGCCGGCGATGTGGCGTACGCTGCGTGGGCGCATCTTTCCCCCTCCCGTGGCGCTGCGCTTTGGCACTTTCCACGTCCGAGACTACGCTAGTGTTGCGACTAATTCATCACCGCCGGGCGGTTTTCTTCCCGCGCGGGCCAGCAGAGAGGACCCGACGTGGCCGAATCCAAGAAGCGTAAGAAGAATGGGCATGAGGTTGAGGACGATACCGATATCCAGAACTGGACGGACGGTATTCCGCTGAGCCCGGCCTGGTGGGCGCCCGCTTTCGTGACCCTGATGATTCTGGGTCTGCTGTGGGTTGTCGTCTACTACATTTCGTCGGGCACGTACCCGGTGCCGAAGCTGGGCGCGTGGAACATCGCGGTGGGCTTGGGCACGATGATGGTGGGCTTCCTGATGACGCTGCGTTGGCGCTAAGCGCGGGCAGTATCGCGAAAACGTGAGTGTGGGGCGTTCCGGCTGCGGCCGGGGCGCCCCACTGTTCGTATCGATGTCTATCGACGAGGCCGGGGCTGGCTGTCGGGTCGAAGCGGAGTCGCCGGGTCCCGAGTGCAGCTGCCGGGTTATGGGCGAGTGAGTTCGACTCTCATGCCCGCGTCGTACATGCCGAGGAGGGAGCGTCCGGCGAGGCCGTCTTCGAGGCGCGCGGGGTGCGCGCTGGCGAAGGACATGACGGTCGTGGCGCCGGCTCGCAGGATCGCGGGTGAGGCCGGGGCGGAGGGGCCGAGGACGACGGTGTGGGCGTCGGAGGAGAGCGCAAGGAGGCGCGGCATGGTTTTGTTGACGAACGCGGATCCGGAGATGAAGACGTAGTCCATCTCGGGGAGCAGGTATTCGCAGGCGGAGTCGGGGTAGTCGCCGTCGAAGACATTGCGTTCGAGGATGGTGAGCTCGGCGGCATCGGGCATGGCGGCGGCCGCGAAGGGGAAGTGTCCGATGACGGCGACGCGCTTGCCGGCGACGAGGGGCGCGTAGGGATGGAACGTGCGCGCCCAGTTGTTTTCCTTGCAGGGGCGGAAACCGTGGGCGAGGGCGCGCACGGGGTGGGAGTGGTAGGCGTTGACGGCGGCCATGCCGATGCCGGCGTCTTCGAAGTTCCAGGACTTGGCGAGGGCCGCGACGTCACGCAGAGGGCGTCCGACGAGGTCGGAGGGGTCCTCGGTGGCGCGCGGGCGGGACTGGACGTTCATGCCGAAGGCCATGCCGACGCCGTCTTCGCTGGAGGCGACGCGACGCCACTTGCCGTCGGTGTGGATCGCTGTGACGGTGATGTCGGCGGGGATCTCGTCGATGAGCTGGTCGTACAGGTCCCAGGGGCTGGTCATGGTCTCTCCTGTGGGAAGCATGAGGGAGGGTCCGGCATGCTTTGCCGGACCCTCCCTATGTTAGGCCATCCTTAGATGCGACGCGCCTGTCGGTCGTGAACGCGTCACGCGCCGTAGACCTCGTACAGGACGCGGAAAGCGAGCGCGCAAAGCGCGACCATGCCCGCGATCATGCCGAGGGCCGCGAGCGCCTGGCGGCGATTCTGCGCGGCCTCCGTGACGCCCGAGCGCGGGCGTGCCAGGCGCACCAAAACCCACGTGGCGGCCACGCCAGCGATCGCCCCGCCGATGTGCCCCTGCCAGGAGATGCCGCTGACCACGAAGCCGTACACGAGGTTGACGCCGAGCAGGGTCAGGATCGCGGTCGTGTCGGACCCACCCAGGCGCTGCAGGACAAACACCGCGCCGAAGAGCCCAAACACGGCGGCGGACGCGCCCACCGTGCTGACGAAAATCTCGGTGGGCTGGATGAGGCACCACGCGAGGATGAAAGCGGAGCCGCCCAGCGCGCTCACCAGGTAGACGGTGAGGAAGCGCCACCAGCCCATCACCGGCTCGATCGCGCGCCCCACCCAGTACAGGGACAGCATGTTGAACAGGATGTGCAGCAGGCCGCCGTGCAGGAAAGCCCCCGTGAGGATCGTCCACGGGTGGGCCATCAGCTGCGCGGGCACGAGGGCGAGCGAGGACGTGAGGGAGGGCGACACCCATGTGAGGGCGTACATGAGGACGCAGATCGCCATCATCGCGTAGGTGACGACCGGCGCGCCAGCGGCGGCCGCGCGCGACGGGGAACGCATCCACCCCTTCTTCGAGGAGGAGCAGTCCACGCAAATCGAGCGCACCTCGGTGGGGATCGCGCAGTCCACGCACATGGGGCGGTTGCATCGCTTGCAGTAGTCGACGCTGCGCACGCCCGGGTGGCGCGGGCACTCGGGAGCTGCGCGCGGGTCAGAGCGTTGGCCGTAGCTCGGCATGCTCATAGCTTCCCTTTCAGCAGGCGGGTAAGGGACGAGGCCGGGGAGCGCCATCCCGGTCACTGCACGCAGCAGCGGGGGGCGGCCCCGGCCTCGTCGATGATGAGGGGAGAGGGTCAGTCGACGATCTCGATGGAGTTGATGACCTGCTCCGTCACGGGGCGGTCCTGGAGGCCCGTGGGGGTCGTGGCGATGGCGTCGACGACGCGCTTGGACTCCTCGTCGACGACCTTGCCGAAGATCGTGTGGTTGCCGAGCAGCCACGGGGTGGGGGCCACGGTGATGAAGAACTGGGAGCCGTTGGTGCCCTTGCCCATGCGCTTGCCGGCGTTGGCCATGGCGAGCAGGTAGGGGTCGTTGAAGTTCAGCTCGGGGTGGATCTCGTCGTTGAACTGGTAGCCGGGGCCGCCGGTGCCGGTGCCGAGGGGGTCGCCGCCCTGGATCATGAAGCCGGGGATGACGCGGTGGAAGATGGTGCCGTCGTAGAGGGGACGGGAGGTCTTCTGGCCGGTCTTCGGGTCGACCCATTCGCGCTCGCCCTTGGCCAGGGTCACGAAGTTGTTGACCGTGTTGGGGGCGTGGTTGGGGAACAGCTCGACGGTAATGTCGCCAGCGGAGGTGTGAAGAATAGCTTTCATGAGACCAATGGTCGCATCTTTTCCTGGGGGTTTCCTGTCCGTCGCGCACGTCACGGGAGCCGGTGGGCTGCAGATCACAGCCCGTTGTAGCACAATAGGGGTGAGTGGCGCGTCCGCGCCCCTGTTTATTGTGGACAGAATCGGAGACATCATGGTTACTTCGCCGACTTTCGATGCAGATAAGCTGCGCGCATCGTCCCAGCAGCTTCGCGACGCCGCTGCCATTTACGCCGGCAAGGTTGCCGTGCGCGCCGCTGATCTGGCTGGCCAGGGCGTCGACTGGGCCGCGCCTCGCGCCCAGGCCGCGCTGAACTCCGCGATCGAGCACGCGACCCCCGCGATTGAGAACGCTGCCGCTCGCGCGCAGGCCGCTGCCGCGCAGGCCGGTCCGGCGATCGAGAACGCTCGCGAGCATCTCGTGGACGACTACCTGCCCCGCGCTTCCCTCGCCGTCAACCAGGCGGGTGCCGCCCTGCAGGCTCGCGGTTCGCTGTCGGATCGCGCTCGCCGCGCGTCCGAGGCTTCGGCCGTCGCCCTCGCGACGCCGACGCGCAAGCGCCGCAAGTGCCGCGTGCTGCGCGCCTTCGGCCTGACAGCCCTGGTGGGCGCCGTCGCCGGTGCGGGCTACATCCTGTGGAAGCGTTCGCAGCCGATCGAGGATCCGTGGGCCGAGGAGTACTGGGCGGATCTGGACACGGATTCCTTCGTGCCGGACACCGAGGCTGAGAAGGCCACCTTCGAGGCGGGCGAGTGAGCCTGACCTTCTGAGAGGTTCTTGCTGCGGGGGGCCGCGACGCGCTGCGTCGCGGCCCCCCGCTGTATTCCTTCCCCACACCAACCCGGCGCAGGCGGTTCAGCCCTGTGTCGAGGAGTTCATTGCGGCAATGACGATTGCGGTGATGATGGAGGCGACGATCAGGAGGAGGCCGATCGGCAGAATGTAGAAGATCATTGCGACTGCGAGCCAGTACAGGCCGTCTCCGCCGTCGCCGTGGTTGCCCGGAATGAGCTCAATGATGGCCCCGGCAATGAAAGGTGAGAGCGCGAGCAGCAAGCCGACTCCGAACAAAATGCCCGCCGCCTTGAACGACTTGCGAGGTTTCACGGGGGCTACGGGGCCGTAGCTCGCATACCCGCCTTGCGGGTAGCCCTGCGCGGCAGGTTGCGCAGGCCAGTTTTGCTGCATGTCTGGCTGTGGCACACCCTGAGCAGGAACGCCGCCCTGCTGCTGGTAGGGCGACTGCTGTGCGGGCATCATGGGAGAGGCGTTCGGGTCGGGAACGTACGGATTCGGTGTTGTCACAGTCTGTCCTTCCATCAACGGCAGGCGCACACGTGCGCTCAACGCTTGCACTCAGGAGTGTATCGCCGCTCCCACCTTAATGAACAATGCGAAGAGGAGCCACGGGCTCACGTGCAAGAGGATCGCGTAGAGGCTCCACCAGCGACCACTCGGCTGTTTCGCCCTCGCAGTACCGATGAGTGCACAGAGGATTCCCACCAGGCCATTGAGGAAGAGAACCGCGATGCCCGCAACGATCACGTAGCCGAAGCCGACGTCATCAAGGTAGCCCTCCGCGGTAGTCTGCCGGAGAATCGACACACGGAGGTTCCCGGCGGCAAGGAGGAGAACGAGAACCCACCCGGCGCCGCCCAGGAACAGGGAAGCGATCGTTGAGCCTCCGAGACCGGCCAACCAATGCCTCGTCCCCTGCCCCCGAGGAGCGGGAGTGCCAACCTGCGCCGAGACGGCAGGAACCAACGACTCGTCACTCACCACAGTCATCGTCTACTCCTCACACATGTACTACCCGGGACGACGCATGTACTAGTTGGCCATCTCCCGAATACACTCGGCCCCGAAGGCGAGCGCCAGCAGTATCCAGTGAGTGACACTCAGATGCTTACCGAGCTTGCTCATTTTGAATTCCCGCGGGGTGGATGCGTAGGCCATACCCTGAGCCCCAGCGCTGAATCCCATGACGGTCAGGACGATGAGAACGGGGAGGATCACCATTGGGGCGACGAAGCCGATCCACCCGAGTCCACTGGCATCACGCATCGCGCGCGCGGTGAGCACGAGGGCAACAGCGCCCACGATGGTGAGGACCGAGACGACCCATGCGGCGATTCCGCACGCGAGCGCCTTACGTGCGAGGGCCGAGGGATTGGGCGGACGCACCGGGAAACCCTGCGGATAGCCGGGCTGAGGGTACGTACCCGCAGCCTGTGGCGGAGCGACAGGTCGCTGTCCATTCGACATAACGCGTTCCCTTCATCATCGCAGGGAGCCGACGTCGTCTCCCCAAAAGTATTTCAAGAATTGAGATTATCGGAGAGGTGGGTTGCACGCAAGGAGGGCTGCCCGAGGAGAGCGTGCGACGCGTGGGCCGCCCTGCGCTCGCCGATCACCGCGTTTTCTGTCGTCCAGCGAAGAACAACATGAGGCCGCAGATCGCCAGCATCAACGCAAAAGGCACCACATAGAGGAGGACCATGACACCGAGCCAGGCGAGTCCATCTCCACTGTCCCCGTGGTCGCCGGGAATAAACTCAATCCCCACGCAGACAGCAACCGACAACACCAGGATAACGGCCGCAAAGACCAACAAGATGATGCCGCTGATCTTCATTCCTGACCGACGCGGCGGCTGGGCCCCCGCATTCGGATAGCCCGTCGGCACCCCCTGATATGCAGGCTGCGCGGGCACTCCCGCCTGGGGCACAACCTGCGGCACGGGAGCATACGCCTGCACTGCGGGCTGTCCACCCTGACTCTGTCCACCCGGAAAGGTGTTCATGTTCGGAACGTGAGGATCTGGTGTTGTCACTGCTACCCCTTCATGAGTTGACCATCGCGGCAATATGGCACATGCGCTCATCCATACGCCCTTGCGAGCATGCCATCGTTGGGCGTACGCCAACAATCGTCATCGACGCGTGGGACGACCCACAGCTCAGCGACCAAGGAGCACCGGCAGCAAGAACATGAGGACTGTGAAAATGACGTACGGGCTCGCATTGAGGAGGATTCCCAGCCAGTTGAGCTTGAGTGTCTTGGGCTTTCCGACGGCCCCCACGATCCCGAAAATACCACCGGCGAGGTTCACCGAGCCAAAGAATGGCAGAGCAAATAGGGGCAAGAAACCGATCACTTCCTTGCCGCTCGGATCAGGATCAGAGGCGGAGGCTCGAATAGCCAGCCACATGGCCAGTATCGTCAAGCCGATGAGGACCCATCCGACAACACCCAGGATGATCGACAGCCGATTCACCTTCTGAACCACAGGCCCCTGAGGCACGGGCACATAGCCCGGCGCACCCCCCTGAGGCGCCATCGAATACCCCTGTACACCCTGCGGCACCGACTGCGCGGGAGCTGTCGACTGCGCGGGCGCTCCTGCCTGGGGTACCCCCTGCGGCGCCTGCTGCACAGGCTGCGCGGCCTGCGCCGGAGCTGCGGGCTGCGCGGGAACTGCGGACTGCCCCGCAGGCTGCTGAGGATAAGGGGTGCTCATTAGTTCCTCCTCTAGTGCACCGACATGCGGCAACGAGGCTGTGAAGAAACCCCACACCCCTCCTTGCCGAAAAGTCTTTCAAGAATTGAGACTAACGACAAGACAACCCCCACGCAAAACGCACTCACCCCGCAAGCGCACGCAGCGACGGCCTCGCCGGGCGGGGGCAGGCTTGATATTGCAACGAAAAGACGATATCTCAACCATCGCCAGCAAAGCGCCGGGCAGGTTCAGATGAGAACCAGCAGGGGGAGGAAAAGCACGCACCAGCACAGGGGCACATTCAGGACTATTCCCCACGTGGCGAGTGCCCGCTCAGCCTCGCTGTCAGCGCGCCGACGCGCTCGTATTCCCATGATCAAGCCCGCAAGTTGGACGAGGCCCGCCGGGACGGACATGTAGAAGCAGACAGCCACGACAATCAGGCCGGGCAAGAACGGGTCCTCCGGCGCCATCGCGAGGTCGTAAAGCATCGCGAACAGGCCAACAATCAGCGCCCCGACCATCGCCAGTATGCCCGCGAGCCCCGCACCCACCGACTTCGCGCCCGCACTGCTCAAGAGACGCTCGAACAGGGAGCCGCACACGGCCAGGACCGCAACGCCGCACACGACGAGGACGGGGACGAGGCCACCCGGATCGCCGACAATGCCCACCGCGGGAATGACGCAGGCACAGGCAAGGAGGAAGGCATTCGCTCCCACTCCCAGCGCGCAGCGCCCGAGCTCCCTGCGGCCCTCGGCTCGCGTTCGTCCCACTAACCCGGCGATAACACCGACGAGATGAACGATCCCAGAGGCGCCGGCGACGGGCAGGAGGGAACGGATAAACTCGCCGTCGCTCATCACCGCTGAGTCCCCGGGAATGACGAGGTTCGCGCTGGCGCTCATCTCATCAAAAACCGAGGATGATCGGACGATAAAGCCGCCGATCGTGACCGCAAGTCCCGCGAATACGCAGAACAGGGACAGCCCGTACATCCGGCGCAACGTACGCTCGCGGGGCCCACCTGCGGGGACGCTGCGGTCGTTCATGGCATTCTCCTCCCGGTGATCACGTCAGGCCTCGACAGCATCGAAGGGGTGCCATGGCCGCGACACGCTACCGAGAATATTCAGTGATCGCAGCGACGGCCTCGTCAGACACAAGCACGCGCCATCACTGAGCGTGCACCAACGACCTACGAGAAAAACGGTGCCACGGCCAGGCCGAAGAACATGATAACGAAAAAGATGATGTACGGGCTCACATTGAGGATAATTGCCAGCCTGTTGAGCTTCCATTTCGCCGGCTTCTCCCTCGCTCTTGAGGAAGCGACCATGACACCGATAAGGTTCAACGGACCGCCGAGGGCCAGCACAAAAAGAGGAAAGAAGCCGAAGATATCGTTCCCGCTCGCGGACGCGTCCGGTGAGTGCATCTCAACCCACGCGTCCAGCACTAACAGCGCGATGAACACCCATACACCAATTCCCATGACGAGGGAGAGGTAGTTAACCCGCACTTTCACAGGCCCCTGGGGCACGGGCGCATAGCCCGGCGCAAATCCCTGGGGCGCTGGCTGCGCGGGGCCCATGTGGGGCACCCCCTGGGGTGCTACTGAATACCCCTGAGGAACCCCCTGCGGCGCCGGTTGCGCGGGAGCTGTCGGCTGCGCGGATGCTCCCGCCTGGGACACAACCTGAGGGGCGGGCTGCACAGGCTGCGCGGCCACTCCAGGAGCTGCGGGAGCCGCGGGCTGCCCCGCAGGCTGCTGAGGATAAGGCTCACTCATTTACTTCCTCCATCTCATGAGCGTTATTCACAGACAACAGTCATCCGAGGGCCAGTAGGGCCCCAGCTGCACCGGGGAAGACTGACGTACGAATCCAGACAAGAAGAACGGCAGCGATCACCCAGGGAAGAATATTCAGGCCGATACCGAGCAGGCTCCACATCCGCTGTCGGCCGGATACCGAGGGCCCCACCTTCAGGAAACCGAGAATCAGCCCGGCAAGATTGATGGGCGGCAGGACGCACATGTACACAACGAAGGGGATGATCCATACAAAGCCCCCGCCTTCGGGATGGTCACTGTGCACAGCGGTGAAAACGATATAGGCGCAGTACAGGAGTGACAGAACCAGGACACCCAGACCGATGATCGCAAAAATGAAGGAGAGCCTGCTGATCTTTTCCGGAACCTGTTGCTGGGGCCCCATCGGATACGACACTCCCGCCTGAGGAACCCCCTGCGGCGCGGGCTGCGCGGGGCCAGCCTGCGGCGGCCTGCCTCCACCTTGTGCGTATTCGGGCGTGCTCACAGTGTCCTCCGTCCAACAGGTATTTCAAGAGTTGAGATTAACGGAGAGGACAACCCCATGCAAGGCGCGTTACCCGAGGAGGGCGCGCAGGACTTGGGCGACCCCGGCCTCGTTATTGGAAGGCGCAACGAAGCGCGCCGCCTCGACGACGTCCTGGGAGGCGTTGGCCATCGCGAAGGACAGGTCCCCCTCGCTCATCATGGACAGGTCGTTTCCCGCGTCGCCGAAGACCGCGGTCTGAGAGCGATCCACGCCGAGGAAACGCTGCAGGTCGCGCACGGCGCTGCCCTTGTCGACGCCTCGGACCTGCAGGTCCGCCCAGTTCGCGCCGGAAATTGCGTACTGGTGGGTGTCGGCGAAGTTGGCCAGGGTGGCCTCCGCGAGCGCCTCAACCGGGCCGAGGACGAAGACAGCGAGCTTGACGATCGCGTCGTCGATCTCGCCGGCCTCGATGGCGTCGATGATGGCGATCTGATCATCCACGCGCTTCGTGCGGTGATAGTAGGGCAGAACGCCGTCAACGAAGCGATCGTCGGTGCGCTCGACGTAGGCGAATTGCTTGCCACACATGACCAGGCCGCCGTCGATCCCATCCGGACCGGAGGTGGCCTCGCGGACGAGGCGGATGACCTCGCGCACCGTGGGGGTGTCCACCGGGTGGGAGGAGACCTCGACGCCGTCGCGCATGACGATGCCGCCGTTCTCGCCGATGACGGTCATGCCGGGGCGCCCGGGGAACATGTCGATGAGGGTCCACACCTGGCGGCCGGACGCGGGTGCGAAAGTGACGCCGCGCGCGTCCATCTGGTCGAGCAGCTCGTCCATGCCGGGCGGGAAGTTCTTGTCGTCGTCCAGGAGGGTGCCGTCCATGTCGACGGCGGCCAGGCGCAGGTCGGCGCCCGCGTAACGCGCGGGGTCAGTGGGGGTGGGGGTCGTCATGGATCCATTGTGCCCGACTGGGGGCGCGGGTGCGCGTGGCCTGGGACGAGGCCGGGACAACCTCACGCTGCCCCACACGGCATGTGCTGCGGAAGCAAGAGAGGCGACTAGAACCACCACCATAGCCCACCGGCCGCGATGAGCAGCGCGGCGGCTACGAAGGCGCTGAAGCGCGGGAGGCAACGCGCCCCCATGGGCAGCGAGTATCGGGCGGGAGTTTGCAGCGCGAAAATTTCCTCGTCGAGGGCGGCACGCGTCTGCGGGCGCGCGGTCGGCGGGTACGAGGGCGGCGCGGGGCGGCGACGCCGAGCGGATGGCCTGGTGACCTGGGCTCCTCGCGCGGCACCGCCGACTCCCCCAGCGTGCGAGTACTGGGAAGGCGAGTGATACACGGTCTCTCCGTTGAATTCATGCGGTTGAATGGCGTAATTCTAGCACTCGTGAGGCGCGCGTCACATACTTTTGTATCCGAGATTGTCCGTGTGAATACGGTCCGGCCCCGGCCTCGTCGATAGGGGGACGAGGCCGGGGCCGGAACCTGCGCAGATGCCGACGAACTACTCTCGCCCCTCGCGCACGCCCGCGAGGATCCGACGACGCAGGGGAACGGTCGCCTCGGAGGCCACGACGATGAGAACAACGCCGACGATCGCTGAGGCGAGCGCAATGAGGAAGCCCTTTCCGGCACCCGCCGCAAGCATCGGTGACATGAACACCATGCCGAGCAGCATCGAGCCGACGATCATCACGAACGCGGGGATCGCGACCTCGAGGCGGCGGCTGCGATCCATGAAGCCGCGCGGGGAACCCATATAGGACAGGGCGCGCACCTGGTCGGCGGAGTCGAGCACACGGATCGACTGATTGACCGCGGTCGATACGGCCCCCAGCGCAAGGGTGATCGCGAAGGTCAGCAGCATGCCCCGGTTGATATCACCGATGACGATGCGGGCGACCTCGTCCGTAGAATCCCCGCTCATGGAGATCGCGTCACTCGCCGGATACATGATGCCCACGAGGAACCCGACGAGGGCCACCGCCCCAAACGAGCGCCACACGGCGCGCGGATCGTCGGCCATGCGACGCCCAGCCACCATCATCTGGGGGCTGCGCGAGACCCGCGCCATGATGCGGCCCATCAGGCTGATCGACCAGACGCCCACCAGGTTGACGATGAGGAAGATCGCGCCCATGAAGCCCATGAACACGGCCAAGCCGATCGCGGTGCCCAGGTTCATCGCGAGGGTACCGACGGTGAGCCACAGAACGAGGAGGACCAGGCCGAGGATCGGGCCGAACGCGCTCACGCGGCCCGCCTGGCTGCGGCGCGCGACGCCCAGGGGCGTGATCGCAACCTTGCGCATGGCCAGCCACGAGGACAGGGCGGCCAGGAGGATCATGGCGAGTCCCTCGACGAGGAGGGCAACGACCCCCACCCACATCTCGGGCACTCCCATCGGCTGGCCCTGGAAGGACAGGGCGCCCCACGCGGGCAGCGTCACCGCGTACAGGATCGAGCCGACGACGACGCCGACGGCCGCAAACACGCAGGTTTCGAGGATGCAGGCGAGCTTCGTCTTGCCCGGCGCGAGGCCGACGAGGCGCAGGACCGCAAGGTCACGCTCGCGCCGACTCATACCCAGGCGCGCGGCCGCCGCCCCCATCGAGATGATGGGGACGATGAGCAGGGTCGCCGCGAAGTACGCGAGCATCACGTAGAAAGTGGCCATCCCGTCGAGGCTCGAGGGGTCGTCGGCCGTGGCGGACGCAGCAGCCACGGCAGCCCTCGCCCCGAACGCCATGACACCGCCGGTGACCGCGAGCAGGAACGCGTGCGGGAGCGCAAACGCGGCGACCGTGAGGACGGAGGTCGCCCGGTCGCGCGACCGCAGGAGCGCCCCGGCGGCGGTACGTACCGCGCTCATCGGGCCACCCCCTGGCCCGCCGCGCCACTGCCTCGTCCCTCAAGAGAGATGCGACCGTCGCGCACGTGGATCGTGTGCGGCAGGCGCGCGGCGACAGCAGGGTCGTGGGTGACGAGGACCAGGGAGGCACCCGTGGTGGCGCAGGCGCTGGTCAGGAGGGACATGACCTCGCCGCCGGTGGCCTGGTCGAGGGCGCCCGTGGGCTCGTCCGCGAAAATCACCGAGGGATCGGTGGCAAGCGCGCGACCGATCGCGACGCGCTGGGCCTGGCCGCCCGACAGCTGGCCAGGGCGATAGGGGCCGGCGCCGTCGAGGCCGAGGTTCGCGAGGATCTCGCGGGCGCGACTCAGGGCCTGCGACTTGGGCGTGCCCGCGAGCATGAGTGGCATCGCGATGTTTTCTTCCGTGGGCAGCTCGGGCAGGAGCTGGCCGTCCTGGAAGACGAAGCCGAAGCGACGCAGGCGCAGGTCGGAGAGCACGCGCTCCGACATGGTCGTCATCTCCTCGCCGTCGAGCGTGATCGACCCTGAGCTGGGTCGCAGCACGCCGGCCAGGCAGTGCAGGAGCGTCGTCTTACCGGAGCCCGAGGGGCCCATGATCGCCACCTGCGTGCCCTGCGGGAGTGTCAGGTCGACACCTGCCAGCGCGTGGACGGGCGTGTTCCCACGCATGTATGTCTTCGTCAGTGCTCGGGTCACCAGGCCCGCGTTGTTCTCTGTCATGCCTCCACGTTATTCCCGAGGCGCATCTCACTTCCATGAGGGGCTGCCCTGGTTATCCCCTGAGAGTCCCCCGACACATCGCAGGAAATGGCGGAATTCACCCGCTTCCACGGTACTGATCCACCCGCTGACGCCAGCATGCGGGACTGTGTGCCCGCACCTCAGGCCACCTGGGCCAACAACCGATAGGGTCGGTTGTATCCGTTCTGACTGTCGGAACGGCACTACTCCAAGGAGAACACCATGGGTCTGGAAGATCTGAAGAAGCAGGCTGAAGAAGGCCTCGAGAAGGTCGTCGACGCGGCCAAGGAAAAGGCTGAGGAAGCCAAGGACAAGCTGACCGAGCTGGCTGGCGAGGCCAAGGACAAGGCCAAGGAAGCCGCCCACGCCGCCCAGGACAAGGCCGACGAGGCCAAGGAAGCCGTCCAGGACAAGGCTGAGGAAGCCAAGGACAAGGCGACCGAGCTGGCCGACGAGGCCAAGGACAAGCTCGGCAAGTGATCCGACGAAAGGGGCTGGGCCGCAGGGCCCGGTCCCTTTTACATACCTGCGGGCAGCTACTTGAGGGGCCCTCACAGAGTACTCACGCACCCTCACGGGGACGCGCAGCCGCGGCAGTTGCTACGTTTAACGCATGAACCGCGCCCTGGATCCGCTCGCCGCTCAGCTGCTGCTACGCGCCTACGCGCGGGCCACGAACATGCTCATCGCGGGGCGCTCCTTCGCGACGGACGACCCGACGCTGGCCGCCCTGCTGCACGCGTTCGGAGCCCACGTGCGCCCACTGGCTGACTCCGAGGACACCCCGGCCTCGCCCCCGGTCGTCTTCGCGCTCGAGGAGGACGCGGCCCCCACGCCCGGGGCAATCACGGTCCTGGCACCCGGAGGCACGTTCCGCGCGGTCATCGCCCCCGACGGGCGCACCATCACGGGCCCCGGCGACGAGGGGCGCATCGAGTGGGCGCGCGCCCACATGCCCGTCACCGAGGCGGCGGCCCGGGCTCTGGCACCCCTGGTTGCGGGCCGGAGCGTTGGGCTTTCCCTCGTCCTGGAGCCGAAGACCGCGGCGCTGGCCCTCATGCTCGCCGAGGCCGGAGCGCGCGTGAGCGTCTTCGGCTGGGCGTCCGAAACCCGCGAGGACGTCGCTACCCGCCTGCGCGAGGCCGGAATCCCCGTGTTCGCGGACTCGCACGCCTCCCGCGAGCGCGAGTGGGAGCTCGCGCGTGAGTTTTTGGCACAGCGCAGCGAGTTCCTGCTGGATGATGGCTCGCACCTGATTCGCCTGGCACACGATACGAAGGCCTGCCCGGGTGTCCTGGACGCACTGGTCGGCGCGGCGGAGGAGACCACCTCGGGGCTGCGCCCCCTGCGTTCTTTCGACCTGCGCATTCCGGTCCTGGCCTCGAATGATGCGCGGTCGAAGACCCTGTTCGACAACGCCTACGGGACGGGCCAGTCGTGCTGGACGACGATCCTCGACCTGATTGACCCGGACGGCGTGGGCGCGCCCGTCGCGGGGATGAGCGTCGTCGTCATCGGCTACGGCGACGTGGGGCGCGGCTGCGCGCGTTTCGGTGCGGCGCTCGGGGCCCGCGTCACCGTCGTGGAGCTGGATCCCGTGCGCGCCCTGCAGGCGTCGATGGACGGTTTCGCGGTGGCCTCGCTGGAGCAGGCAGCCGCGAGCGCCGGCATGCTGATTTCCGCGACGGGCGAGCGCTCGACGATCCCGCTGAGTGCGCTGGAGGCGGCCCCGGGCGGCGCGATCGTCACGGTCGCCGGCGGCGTCGACGGGGAAGTATCCATCGACGAGGCGCTGGCCGCGTCCTGGGTCATGGCCGAGTCGGGCGATCCCCACGTGCAGACGCTGACCAGCCCCTCCGGTAAGACCCTGCGCGTCCTCGAGCGCGGCGAGGGCATCAACTACACGGCGGGCGAGGGCAACCCCATCGAGATCATGGACATGAGCTTCGGCGTGCAGCTGGCGTCCCTACGCGAGCTCCTGACCCGCGAAGGCGAGCTGGCCCCCGGCCTGCACGACCTGCCGCGCGAGGCCGACGACGCGGTGGCAGCAGCTGCGCTCGGTGCCCTCTCCCTGTCATAGTCGCAGCTCACGCCCACCGCTGGGGCGGGTATGCCCGCCCCACTTCTACACTGTTAGTCAGCGTCCCCCACTGAAAGGTCCCCCATGAGCGACGTGGTCGTCTGGTCCGCCGGCATGGTCATCCCGATCACCGCCCCCTCGATCCTCGACGGCGCTGTCGCCGTGCGTGACGGGCGCATCGAGCACGTGGGCGCGCGCGACTGGGTCGTCGAAACGCTCACGCAGCGCGGCCTTTCCTTCACGGAACGCCACTTCGAGGGTGTGCTGCTCCCCGGCCTCGTCAATGCGCACACGCACCTGCAGTACACGGGCATGGCGTCCGTGGGAGCCGGACAATACCGCGGTTTCGACAGTTGGGCGCGCGCCTTCGACGAGGTCTACGACGCGGGTGGCCTGGACTGGGGAGGCGACGCGGCTGCGGGCGCGCGTCTGCTCCTGGGCAGCGGCACGACCGCCGCCGCCGACGTGGTGACGGACGCGGCCGCGGCCTCGGCCCTGCACGACGCGGGCCTGCACGGCGTCGCCTACTGGGAGGTCATGAGCTGGTCGAACGAGGAGTGGCGGGCGCGCGGTGAACGCGAGGTCTCCGAGTCTCTGGACACGATGCCGACCCCTCCGGCCGTGGGCATCTCCCCGCACGCGCCCTACTCCCTGGACGCCGAGCCGCTGCTGGACCTGCCCGACATGGCCCGGCGCCGCGGCATGCGCATCCACATTCACCTGGGCGAATCCCACTCCGAGGCCGAATGGTCCGAGACGCGCACGACCGACCTCGCGGACCTATGGAAGAGCGAGCATTCCTCGTCGTTCACGGCGATGCGTTCGCGCGGCGGCGGCTTCTCCTCGACGCAGTTCGTCGATCAGCTGGGCGTCCTCGGGCCCGACTGCCACGTCGCGCACGGCGTGTACATGCGCGCCGACGACCGCAGGCGACTGCGCGCCCGCCAGACGGCGGTGGCGCTCTGCCCGCGCTCGAATCGGGTGATCGGCCTGGACGCGCCTCCCGTCGCCGCCTACCTCACCGAGGGCAACATGATCGCGGTGGGCACGGACTCCCTGTCCTCCTCCCCGTCCCTCGACCTGCTCGAGGACGTCGCCCTCCTCTTCGACCTGGCGCGCGCACAGGGGTATGCGGACCAGGATCTGGCGCGCCGCCTCCTGCAGGCCGCAACCCTGGGCGGTGCCACCGCGATGGGGCTGGCGACGGGCCCCGACCGCCTGGGCCAGCTCCAGTCGGGAGCGGTCGCCGACATGTGCGTCGTCGACGTGCCCGTCACCTCGATCGTGGACACCATCGACACCGTGGCCCGCCACGGCGCCGGGCACGTGATCGAGACGATCGTCTCCGGGCGCGTGCGCTACTCGGCCTCGCACTGACTCCTTCGTTTCCCTGTCGCTCACCCTCCCTTTCCCTTCGTTTGGAGCTTCGCATGACCGACGTTTCCCCACTGATTGACGCCATGGGCCTCGCGCCCCACCCCGAGGGCGGCTACTACCGCCGCACGTGGACCGCACCCGCCCGCGTGGACACGCCCCGCGGGAGCCGCCACAGCGCCTCCGCGATCATCTTCCTCCTCGACCGCGACGAGGAGGCCCGCTGGCACCTCGTCCACTCCGACGAACTGTGGATCTGGTCCGGCCCCGGCACCCTCGAGGTACACCTGGGAGGCAGCGGCGAGGCGCCCGACGCCGACCCACGCATCGTCACACTGGGGTCCCCGTCCGGCACCGAGGCCTCCGATCCGACGAACCCCGTACAGATCCTCGTACCCGCCGGCACCTGGCAGCGCACCTTCGCCCGCGGCGACTACGCGCTGGCCACCTGCGTGGTCTCCCCCGAGTTCACCTTCGACGACTGGAAGCTCGCCGAGGGGATCTGACCCACCGGCCTGCGGGCCCGTTGGTCGGGCACAGACCCACGATCTGGGCGTACACGGGACTATCGCCACGTTCTGCGGCTTGAGCGCGCGAACCACGGGATCCGGACATTAGGGTGAGACTATCCGCTCAACCAATGCGAGCGGCTCGTTCCAAGGAGGAAACATGGGTCTGGAAGATCTGAAGAAGCAGGCTGAAGAGGGTCTCGAGAAGGCTAAGGAAACCTTCGGCGAGGAGAACGTCGAGAAGGCCGTCGAGGCTGCCAAGGACAAGGCGACCGAGGTCGTCTCCGATCTGAAGGACAAGTTCCAGAAGTGACGTGACGGGAGGGCCGGGCCGGTGCGGCCCGGCCCTTTCGCGTACCCACACGCCACTGTGTCCCATCCCCCACCACCCCGAAACCCTCGCAATCTCAACGTTTTCCCAGCCCAGGCCTCGTTCCAATGTTTCGTGCATCGGAACTATGCCAGCGCGTCTTTCGGCGCGCCGATACTCTCATCGAGTCAGACCCGCCCTCACCGGCGGATTCCTTCACGTCACTGGGAGGCCCCATGCGCCGCTCTGTCCGTTCCCTCGCTGCCGTCGCCGCCGTCGCGGCCCTCGGCCTGGCCGCCTGCACGGGCGGCACGAGCTCCTCTTCTTCCTCCGACGCCGAGCAGACCTACGGCCCCGGCGCCCTGCCGACCGTGACGGAAGGCAAGCTCACCGTCGCCACCTCCGACCCCGCCTACTCGCCGTGGATCCTGGACAACGACCCGTCCTCGGGCGAAGGCTACGAGTCGGCCGTCATCTACGCCCTGGCCGAGGAACTCGGCTACACCGCCGACAACGTCCAGTGGGTGCGCGCCACCTTCGATTCGTCGATCACCCCCGGCGCGAAGGACTGGGACCTGAACATTCAGCAGTTCTCCATCACCGACGAGCGCAAGAACGCCGTCGACTTCACGTCCCCGTACTACACGACCACCTCGGCCATCATCACCAAGGCCGGTACCCCGGCCGCCAACGCGAAGTCCATCGCGGACCTGAAGGACGTCCTCATCGGCGTCCAGGCCGGCACCACGTCTCAGCAGTTCGCGTCCGAGAACCTCGAGCCCGGACTCACCCAGAAGCTGCAGATGTTCAACTCCTCCGACGACACGGTCCTGGCCCTGCAGACGGGCCGCGTGGACGCGATCGTCGTCGACCTGCCGACCGCCTTCTACATGGTCTCCGCGCAGATCGATGACGGCGTCATCATCGGCCAGTTCGACGACACCACGGGCGGCGAGCAGTACGGCATCGTCCTGCCCAAGGGTTCCAAGCTGACCCCCACGGTCTCGGCAGCGGTCGATCGCCTGGCCTCGTCCGGCAAGCTCGCTGAGCTGCAGGAAAAGTGGCTGAACGAAGCACAGAACGTGCCCACCCTCAAGTGAGGCCTCATTCATGAGTGACTACTCGAATGACGCGCTGGCCACGCCCCCCGTTTCGGCGGTGGAGCGTGGCCGGCGCGCTTATCGGCGCAAGCAGACGGTCCGGTCGATCCTCATCTCCCTGGTCTCCACGATCGTGGTCACGGGAGTCCTCATCGCCGTGGTCGTCAACTCCGACGGGTGGGAGGCCACCCGCAACACCTTCTTCAACGGCAAGTACTTCGTCGAGGCCTTCCCCCAGGTCCTGTCCGGCCTGTGGCTCAACATCCGGATCCTGCTGATCGCGGTGCTGGGCGTCGCGGTGTTCGCAACCCTGCTGGCTGCCGCGCGCACGCTGGCCGGTCCCGTGTTCTTCCCGATCCGCTTCCTGGCGGCGGCGTACACGGATATTTTCCGAGGCGTCCCCTTCCTGGTGGTCCTCTACCTGATCGGCTTCGGCATCCCCGCGCTCAACCCGACGACGCGCATCCCGACCGCCTTCCTGGGCACGGTTGCGCTGATCCTCACGTACTCCTCGTACGTGGCCGAGGTGCTGCGCGCGGGCCTGGACTCCGTCCACCCCTCCCAGCGTTACGCGGCCCGATCACTGGGCCTGTCCCACGGGCAGACGCTGCGCATGATCATCGTGCCGCAGGCAATCCGCAAGGTCACGCCCGCCCTGATGAACGACTTCATTTCCATGCAAAAGGACGTCGGCCTGATCTCGGTCCTGGGCGCGGTCGACGCGATCCGCTCGGCGCAGATGGTCCAGGCCAAGACCTACAACATGACCTCCTACGTCGTCGCTGGCCTGCTGTTCATCATCTTGTCGTTCCCCTTCATTCGCCTGTCGGACTGGTACACGGCCCGACTGCGTAAGCGCGAGCAGATGGGAGGCACCGTCTGATGTCGGTTCCCACTACGTACGAGGGAACGCCCCTCGTTTCGGAAAGCGCCACCCCGGTCCTGAGCGCCGTCGGCGTGGTCAAGCGCTTCGGCGACAACGTCGTCCTGCGCGGGCTGGACCTGGATGTCGCCCCGCACGAGGTCGTGGTCCTCCTGGGCGCATCGGGCTCGGGTAAGTCGACGCTGCTGCGCTGCGCCAACCTGCTGGAACGGGTGGATGACGGCCAGATCTTCCTGGCCGGCGAGGACATCACGGACCCGCGTGCGAACGCGGACAAGATCCGCGCGCGCATCGGCGTGGTGTTCCAGCACTACAACCTGTTCCCGCACATGTCGGTGCTGGACAACGTGACGCTGGCGGCCCGCAAGGTGCACGGCTGGGACAAGGATCGCGCGCGCGAGCGCGGCCTGGAACTCTTGGACCGCATCGGCTTGAAGGACAAGGCGAAGGAATTCCCGGATCGCCTGTCGGGCGGCCAGCAGCAGCGCGTCGCCATCGCGCGCGCACTGGCCACGAACCCGGAGCTACTCCTGCTGGACGAGATCACGGCAGCGCTGGACCCAGTGCTCGTCGGTGAGGTCCTGGACCTCGTGCGCGAAATCAAGGCGCAGGGGTCGACCATCCTCATGGCGACGCACGAGATCAGCTTCGCCCGCCAGGCGGCCGACCGCGTCGTGTTCCTTCGGAACGGCCAGATCGTCGAGCAGGGCCCGCCGGAGCAGGTCATCGACAACCCGCGCGAGCAGGCCACCAGGGACTTCCTGGCACGCATCCTGCACTGAGACATCGGGAACCTGAAGGGGAGCGGTCAACTCATCGTTGGCCGCTCCCTTCTCATCCACTCGCAGCGTGGTCCATTCCCGCAGAGATCCCAGGGGAAAGAGGTAGCCCACTCGAACCTCAGATGCTAGGGTGTCTATACGTACGGATAATGTCCGTACGACTGAAAGAGGAACTGACATGAGCACTGCAAAGACACAGCGTCTGGAACTGCGCCTCACCGAGGAACAGAACACTCTCATTCGCAGCGCCGCCACGTACACATCTCGCAGCATCAGCGATTTTGTCCTCTCCGCAGCCACATTGGAGGCGCAGCGGCGTCTCGCCGACCAACACCTCTTCCTCATGGACGACGAACAATACGCCCGCTTCGAAGAAATCCTTGAGGCCTCGCCGACGGACGATCCCAAGCTGCGCAAACTCTTTGATCGCCCCTCGCCCTTCGGCACTCACATCGACCTGAACGCACCGAGCACCTCCGAGAACTGATGTACGTATCAGTCCTACAAGAGCCGCGGCCTCTCGAGCGGAGGGACGACCGGTCACGCTTCCAATCGGGCAACACTGAGATAGACGATTGGTTCCACCGATTTGCGTGGCAAAACCACCGAGCCGGAAACGCTCGCGTCTTCGTCACAACACAGGAACCCGACACACTTGGTTTCTACGCCCTATCGATGGGGGCAGTGCAGCGCAGCACACTCCCAGATGCCCTCAAACCTGGCCAACGCCCGGAGCCTTGCCCGGTTCTCCTCCTCGCGCGACTCGCCGTCGATCAGCGCGCGCAGGGACGAGGCATCGGCGCAGCTCTCCTCAAAGACGCACTCTTGCGAGCCTACAAGCTCAGTAATGAGGTGGGATTCGCTGCCCTCCTGGTCCACTGCGCCAACGACCACGCACGCGAGTTCTACCTCAACCAGTGCTCACAGTTTGTTCCCTGCCCGGGAGCACAGAACCACCTGGTGTTGCCGCTGCGCGCCCTACGAGAGTTCATCGACGCTCTGTAGCGTCCAACACCCAGCGGCCGCAACACAACGCAAAGGGCCCAGGATCCGCAGATCCTGGGCCCGAAGCGTTGTCAGTATGGAATCAGTTGGCGCCCTCGGTGATGGTCACCTTGAAGTCGGTCGTGATGCCGTCCGGATCGGTCAGGCTCACGGTGACCGGGGCGTCGTCCTCGCCCAGCGCACGCAGCGGGTGCAGGGTGACGATGTTCTTCTCGGACTTGCCGACCTCGAGGGCCGTGGGGTCAGAGACCTCGATCTTCCACTTGGTGGCCTTGTCGGAGTCGGCCAGCTTGATCTTCAGGTCGCGCTTCTCGGGGACCTTGATGCCGTGTTCGTCGATCTGAGCGATGGGACGCTCGACCGTCTTGACGTCCTTCGGGGTCACGTAGGAGTGAGCGGAATCGGAATCGGTGGCGCAGCCGGTCAGGGCGGAGATGCCCAGGCCGAGCGCCAGCACTGCTGTAAGGATGGAACGCTTGTTCATAAACACCATACTAAGCATCCATACTCACACGCACTCGCCACAAAGCGCGATTTTGGGACGATGTCACACCCTCGAGCATCACATGGACCAGACCAGCGCCCCCGACTCCACATCCGCCCAGAACGAGGTGGCAAACTCCGCCCACTGCTGCGGGAACTGCAGCTGGGCGCTGTGCGCGCCACCGCGGATGACGCTCTCGCGCGCACCCAGGTCCGAGGCCTCCTCGGCGTACCAGGCAGGCGGCCAGATCTCGTCCTGATCCCCGTACAGCACGTGCACGGGCACGCCCGTGGCCGCGAGCGCGGGGGTATCGGGGCGCAGGTGGGAGAGGATGCGGGCGATGCCCACCAGGTTTTCCGAGGCCGTGTCCAGCGCGCGAATACGTTGAAATTCCGCCCATCCGACGCCCGACTCGTCAAACTTCATGTCGGGGAAGTAGGTGCGCAGCACCTGCTCGCGCGCGCCGCGACCCGTGGGCAGGGGGTCAAGGATCGGCAGGGTGTTCATCCAGTCGTAGACGGCCCGACCCGAGCAGAAGAGGGTCACGGAGGCGAAGAGGTCGGGCCGCGCGATGACGGCCGCGCGCGCGACGATGCCGCCGAAGGAATGGCCCACGAGGTGCACGCGGCCCGAGGTCCCGGCCCAGGCCTCGGCGACGGCGATGAGGTCATTGACAAAGTCACTCATCCCGTACGCGCCCAGGCCAGCGGGTGCGGCGGACCCGCCCTGGCCTCGTTGCGAGTAGGCGAGGACGTCCCAGCCCGCGTCGCCCAGGAAGGGCAGGACGGGCGCGTAGTCCTCCTTGGAGCCCGTGTAGCCGGGGACAAGGAGCGCGCGGTTCTCTCCCGCCGCGTCCGGGGCCGACGCCGCTGAGATAGCAGGTGTGCCGTCGACGAGGCCGGGGGCGCTCGGGCCGGTCAGCAGGCCGCTCAGCTCGCCGGCCGGGGAAGGAACGGCAACGGGAATCACGTTTGAGGCCAGCGCAAAAGGCCCAAAAGGCTCTATCTGTTTCACGCACCCAATCGTAGAATGAACGCATGACAAACGAGACGATTGCGAGCCAGCTCGCCCACCGCACGATCCGCGCCTACAAGGACCAGCCCCTCACCGAGGACGAGGTCACCACGCTGATGGACGTGGCGCGTCACACCGCCACGTCCTCGTTCCTGCAGTCCTGCACGATCCTGCACATCACGGACCCGCAGGTGCGCGAGACGATCGGTGCTGCCTCCGGTCAGCCCTACGTGGGCGGCACGAAGGGCGACCTGTTCATCTTCGTCGCCGACCTGTACCGCAACAGCCGCATCCGCGCGGAGCAGGGCGTCTCCTCGGAGACCCTGGGCTCGATCAACCTGTTCCTCACGGCGCTCGAGGACGCGCTCCTGGCCGCGCAGAACGTGGTCGTGGCCGCCGAATCGATGGGCCTGGGCACCGTCTACCTCGGCTCGATCCTCGCCGATCCTCGTCCCGTCGTGAAGGCGCTGGAGCTACCGGAGCTGACCTTCCCGATCGTCGGCCTGCTGGTCGGTCACCCAGACCAGGAGCCCGGCCAGAAGCCACGCATGCCCCTCTCCGTCATGACTGCGGAGAACACGTACCCGCGCGTCGAGTCCTACTCCGAGACGCTCGCCGACTACGACCGCGAGGTCACCGAGTACTACGACCTGCGCTCGGGTTCGCGCCTCGAGTCCTTCTCGCACCTGGTCGCCACCAACATCGGCGTGGGCGGCGCGCACGTCTCCCCCATCATGGAGGTCCTCCACGAGCAGGGGCTCTGCCTGCGCTGACTCTCCTTCCTTGACGAGGCCGTGGCCTCCCCTCGCGCTGTGGTGCTCTGCGCCGCCCGGGGCGCCACGGCCTCGTCGTATACCCGGCTGGCCGCGCGCTTATAGAATGGGCGCATGGCTGAGCTTGGTTTTTCCACCTACGTGTTTATCGAGCGCATCGCCGCGAACGCGGCCGCGCTGCACCCCTTCCCTGAGCACAACGTTGCGCTCGTGCGGGATGCGCTGGCGGACGCCGGCTTCGACATCACCCTGCTTGGCCCGGATGCGCCGGAGGTTGGCGAGGGCGTGTACTTCCAGCCCGAACCCTTCGACGACGAGGTCATGGGTCTCCTCGCGGATGCGCTCACCCTGCGCGGCATCGGAGCGTACGCGTACGCGCTCGTGGATTCGTCGCTGGGCGGGGAGCTGGCCGACATCGCCCTGTTCACCCGCGTGGGCGACATGTTCCCGCGCTACGGCCGCCACATTCTCATGACGCGCATGTACATTCATCGCACGCCGACGGGTGCGGGCAACAAGGCCGTCACCTGGGCATTCGGGTCCCCCGCCGACCTGGAGGAGGCAAACCGGCTGCTGTCGGAGAAGTTCGACACCGAGCCGGTCACTGACCCGCGCGGGATGGCCGCCATCGAGATCCGCCACCCCGAGTTCGCGGCGGGTACGGCCGAGCCGATGGTCCTCCTCGACGAGATCTTCCAGGTGCTGGGCGCCGCCGGCTTCGAAGGCATCACGATGTGCAACGACCCGGGCGAGCAGGCCCAGGGCTGACAGAAGCAACAAGGGCCGCCTATAATGGCAGCTACCAGAACCGGCTCTTACCCCACCACGGGGATCCAGAGTCGGTCTTCTCTTTTGCGAAGGGCACGAGCAGCGACACCGCGTGATAGCCCTCTATGAGGCACCGAACAACTATACCTGATTGACATAAGACTCCAATGGACGATACAATATCGCCATCAACACCGGTTCCGCCGAAAGGTCCAGGGCCGGTTTTCTTCTATGCAAGGGCGCATAACCATGGAAAAGCCTTTTCGAACTATCGATGAACAGATCGATATATTGCGATCACGCGGAATGATCATCGATGACACTAATGCGGCCCGGAAAGCACTCGAGTCAATCAGCTACTACAGACTATCCGGCTACTCATACCCTTTTCGCCAATACGATAGGAAGAGCCGGACACGCTCTGATCAATTCACTCCCGAAACAAACCTAGAACAGGTATTAGCGCTCTACAGATTCGATGAGCGACTTCGTGCGACAACTTTTCAAGAACTCTCACGGATCGAAGTTGGATTACGTGCACTCATCGGCTACGCCCTTGGCAAAGAGGACCCCTATCTCCACCTTGCATCCCCTCAGCTAGGCCCCTCAGGTTTCAATAAGGAAAACAATCACGAAACCGATAAGTATAGAAAATGGATTATCTCCTACAATAGAAATCTCTGTCGATCACAAGAGGATTTCATCAAACACTATAAATGTGAATACGCAAGTAAACTGCCCATATGGGTAGCAGTTCACATCCTTGAATGGGGACAGCTTGCCCTGCTATTCGAAATGGCACCCATTCATTGCCAAGACAGTATCGCTGACTCTCTACACTTAAGTCGATCACAGGTCAATTCCTGGCTCGACAATCTCAGGATTCTCCGCAATATCTGCGCACACCAGGGACGCCTGTTTAACAGAACACTGCGGAAAGCGAAGCTGCCCAGCAACGCTCATGATCTCGGAATTGTCGGCTTATCTGCCGAGAATAACAAGTGCTTCGATCAGCTCACGCTCGTCCAATACCTCACCCGCACGATGGGTCTGGGAGATGGAACCGCCCTCCCCTCAGTCCTCGCTACATTCCCCGCTACCGACATCGTCCCCCTGCGAGCGACGGGCACACCCAATAACTGGCAGTCGCTCCCCTTGTGGGCGTGCGAGCCGACAAGCTGAGACGCCCACTGCTGACACGAAGGGCCGCCGCGCTTGCCTTGCTTGGCGAGTGCGGCGGCCCTTTTGTCAGGGGTTTAGCGGATCGCCTCCATGATGCGTACGCCGTCGAGCACGCTCACGTAGGGCAGGGGGTCCACATCGGTCTCCAGGACGTACTCGGTGAGCTGGTCGCGCACGACTGTGCGCAGCTCGTCGGGGTTCCAGGGCTTGCCGATGTAGTAGTCCAGGCCCGCCTGGTTCACCGCGCGGATCGTGTCGGACTGGTCGGCCTGGCCGGTGACCAGGACCGTGCGGGTCGCACCGAAGCGCTCGTCCTTCATGAGCTCCACGAGGAAGTCCACGCCCGACTTTCCGGGCAGGCGGTGGTCGGACAGGACGAGGGCCAGCTCGTCCCCGTCCTCGACGATCTCGTCGATGACGGCCCACGCGTCGTCAACGTCCTCGGCGACTTCGAGCCGGATCTTGTCCCAGAACTGTTCAAGATCGCGCTCGAGTGCGTCGCGCACGTCTGCTTCGTCCTCGAGGGACAGGATTGTCAGGGTCATGATTCCTCCTCGTGTGATTGGGCGGGCAGCGAGATCCGCATGATTGTGGATCCCGGGTGAGAGTCGATCGTGAGGGTGCCCCCGTGATCGGCGATGATGCTTCGGACGATGGACATGCCCATGCCCAAGCCGAATCGGACGCGCCCCGCCTTGGTGGTGAAGTGGGGCTCCATGATCTTGTCGACGATTCCCGGGTCGATGCCCGGGCCGTTGTCGTGGATGGTGACGCTCACGCCCTCGGGGGTGGGGCGCACGGTGATGCGGATGCGGGCCTCGGCCTCGCCGCGCGCGGGCAGCTCGGGCACGCCGCCCGAGGCCTCGGCGGCCGCAACCAGGTCCGCGTTCTCATCCTCGATGGCCTCGGCCGCGTTGACGATGAGGTTCGTCCACACCTGCTGCAGCTTCGCCGGGTGCGCGCGCACGGGCGGCACGTCCTCGTAGTCGCAGTCGATTCGGATGCCGCGCACCCTGTGGGCGGTGAGCCGCAGAACGTCATCAATGCCCTCGCGCACGTCCACGGGCTTGAGGTCCTCGGCGTCCGGGCGCGCGTATCCCTTCAGGGACTGGGTGAGCTCGATGACACGATCGCCCGCGGCGAGCACCGAGCGCAGGGACCCGCCCAGGCGCGCCCCTGCCTCGTACGCGTCGATGCCTCCCGGGATCTGCGCGAGCGCACGCGCGCCGTCCGCCCCCTGGACCCCCGCGCGCACGAGGCGCCGCGCGAGCGTGCGGTCACCGACGACGGGCAGGAGCTCCTTCATGAGGGCGCGCTCAACCGACGTGGAGCGCGGCGGCGCGGTGAGGGCGCGGGCCATCGCCTCCCTCGACGAGGCCGTGGCCGGTGCCGCGAGCGCGGCATCCACATCCTCGTGCAGGTGCTTGGCGGCGCGCACGAGGGCGGTCACCGGGTTGTTGAGCTCGTGGGCGATGCCGGCGCTCAGCTCGCCGAGCATCGCAAAACGCGCGCGTTCGACCAGCTCGGCGCGGGTGGCGCGCAGGTCTTCGAGGGTGGCAGCCAGGGCCTCCTTCTGGGCCTCGAGGTCCTCGGCGAGCATCGCGTTTTGCAGGTGAAGGTCCTCGGCGCGCATGAGGCGGCGCGTCAGCGAGCGGATCGCGAGCGCGGTCAGCGTCGCGCCGATCGACGGGTCCTCGGAGATGACGATCTGGAGCTGCTCGGTCGTCAGGCGCACGAGCGTCGCCTCGGTCGCCGTCTCGCCCGTGAAGAACGCGTTTTCCGCGCGGGCCAGCGACACGAGGCCGATGAGCGGGCCCGACGACGCCAGGTGCGCCAAGACCTCGCCCTGCGCCGAATCCCTGTGCAGCGACACCTGCCCGTCGAGCACCAGGTAGACAGCGCCCACCGGCTCGCCCTGGGTCACCAGCTGGATCCCCTCGGGGACGATGAGCCGAGGCCGCTGGCCGAGCACGCGCTCGACGCCGGCGAGGAGCTCCATGACGACCTCGTGCTCGTCGCGGTCCAAGCCCTCCAGGAGCGGGCCCTGCACGGCGAACGGCGGTGGGTCCGCGATCAGCGAGCGGATCTGCCTCTCCGAATAGCCGCACCCGCGCAGGTAGCGCACCATCGTCGAATACGCCTGACCCGCCAGCAGCGGCACCGTCCACGGGGACTTCAACACCGAAGCGAGCGCGTCCGACTGTATGCACCGCACGAGGTCTCGGTGCTCCGAACGATCCGTGACCACGACCCACTGCATGCGACGCAGCGCCGGGATCGTCCCCGCCCGATCAATGAGCGCATCAATATCGGCGACCTCAGAGGTCACCAGGCCCATGAGCACATGATCGCCCGGATTCAGGCTCGCGTCATATGCGGCCAGATCCTCGATTCCGTCAACGCGGTCCAGGCACAGGCCCGGGAAGGCGTGCGCCAAGTCCCTCGTGACGGGGGCTGCAATCGACCGCGAATCATCTCCGCACACCAGCAGATGAATCGGATGTCCGACTCGGTGACCGCCGGCTCGCACGTCCGTGCGGGCCAGCACCGAGGCGTCCTCCGCCGCAGGCCCCTGCGTCCACCCGTGGGCCAGCCCCGGCCGGGGGCGCGCGCCCCCCGAACCAGCCATGGCCTCGTCCCCGGACACGTCACATCACCCCGATGAATCCCCATGTCAGCGGCGCAACAAACGCCAGGAGAATGATGCCGATGACGCCGACGACGATGCCGACAATTGCCATCTCGCGGGTCGGGGTCGTGCCCGTCGAGTACGCGATCGCGTTCGGCGGGGTCGAGATCGGCAGGCACATGCCGAGCGAGCAGCCCAGGGCGATGACGATGGCGATCTCGGCGGCGCTCGTGGACACCGTCGTCGCCAGGCCCATACCCATCGGGATCAGGAGGTTCGCGGACGCCGAGTGCGAGATGACGTTCGAGGTCACCCAGCCCACGAGAGCCAATACGAAGATCAGGAGGACGCCGGGGATCGAGGCCCACTGGATCGAGCCGAGCATCCACTTGTCGAGGCCCGTGGCGGCCACTCCCGATCCCAACGCGATACCACCGGCGACCAGCCACAGCACCGGCCAGTCGAGGGCGCGCAGGTCGTCGCCGCTCATCACCTTCGTCATGAGGAGGACCACGACCGGTAGGAAGCCGACGACGTTGGCGGAAATGTGGTGCAGCGACTCCGTCATCCACAGGAGGATCGTCAGGCCTGCGACCGAGTAGAAGATGATCGCGCTGCGCGACTTCTCGAAGCGAGCCGACGTGTCGATGTTGAACTTGGCGTCCGTGGGGATGTAGCGCCACGCGATGAACGCCCACGACAGGGCCAGGAGCACCAGCATCAGCGGGACGGCCGCGAGCATCCACTGCAGGAAGGTCACCTTCACACCCGCGTTTTCCAGCGCGCCCAGGGCGATCGCGTTCGGGGGCGTGCCGACCGGCGTGCCCATGCCGCCGACGTTCGCGGCCACCGGGATCGACAGGGCGATACCGGTGCGCGCCTTGCCCTCGGGCAGAGCCATGATGACGGGCATCATGACGGCGAACATCGTCGCCGTGGTCGCCGTGTTCGACATGAACATACTCATGATCGCGGTGATCAGCATGACGCCCATGACCGTCAGGCGCGGCTTGCCCATGAAAGGCTTGAGGAGAACCGCCGAGAGGGCACGATCCAGCTTGTACTTGGCGGCGCCGTCGGCCACCATGAAGCCGCCCAGGAACAGGATGATGACCGGGTTAGCCAGGGCACCGAAGAACTTCGTGTACGCCGGTGCACCCTCACCCACGCTCAGCAGCGCGTGGTCCGAAATGAACAAGACCTCCAAGAAAATGACGAGGACCGCCGTGCCCGCCAAGGGCACCGCCTCCGTCACCCACAGCAGAATCGCCGCCAGGAAAATGCCGAACATGCGCGTACCGGCCACGTCCAGGCCGGGCAACTGCACGAACAGGCAGGTCACAATGCACGCCAGCGCCGCAACGGCGCCAAACACCTTGGCCGGGCTAATTGATTGCTTCTTCTTCGAGAAATCTGCCGGTCGCGTGGACATATTCTGAGCGGAGCGCGGATTGATTGACACCGCGCCCTTGGAGCGTCGAGCCATTATGTGAAGACCTCATCGTCTTGCTTGGATAGTGTCCGACCAGTGTATGCCAGCGCACACAAAAAGTGAAACCGGGGTGGGGCTTCTCAATGCCCCCACCCCGGCTTGATGCTTGCGCGGTCGGCGGGCCTGCACTCCTTGAGGGTGCAGGCGTTCAGTCACTCTTGCTGACGCTTGGTAACGTCACGTTTGTGCAGCCCACGTGAACGAACGCCCAGGCACCACCCGCGATCCCGCTCCCCGTTACTCGGCCACGGCCTCGTCGACGTCGTAGCCCGTCGGCACCACGCCAGGACGCGCCGGCTCCCACCCGAGGGCGGGCGCGACGTACTCCGCGAAGTTGCGAATGATCGACCAGTTCTCCTCGAATCCAAGCTGGTTGGGGATCGTCAGGAGGAGCGTGTCAGCCTCCGCGAGCGCACGATCCTGGCTCAGCTGCTTGATGAGCGTCGAGGGCAGTGCGTCCGTCCGCGATCAGGTCCAGGGCTGCGGCCTCCTCGGCGAGGTAGAGAGGGTTCTCGTAGCGCATGTCTGAGTTATGGCGTTGGACGGAACACCTATTGCTTGCGGGCACGCGCAGCCCGCAGTCCGTTGGCGATGACGACGACTTCGGCGACCTCGTGCACGAGGACGACCGCTGCCAGGCCGAGCACGCCGGTGATCGCCAGCGGCAGCAGCACAGTGATGATCGCCAAGGACAGAACGATGTTCTGGTTGATGATCCTGCCGCCGCGGCGGGCGTGGCGCAGAGCCTGCGGGATGAGGCCGAGGTCGTGGCCGGTGAAGGCGACGTCGGCGGACTCGATCGCGGCGTCGGAGCCGGTCGCGCCCATCGCGATGCCCACGGTCGCCCCGGCCAGGGCGGGCGCGTCGTTGATGCCGTCACCGATCATCGCGGTCGGCGACGTCTCCGAGAACCCGGCGACGATACGAGCCTTGTCCTCGGGACGCAGCTCGGCGTGCACGTCGCCGATCCCGGCCAGCTTCGCCAGCGCAGCAGCGGTGCGGGAGTTGTCGCCAGTGAGCATGCTCACCTCGACGCCCTGGTCGCGCAGGGTCCGCACGACCTCGGGGACCTCGGGGCGCAGCTCGTCGCGGACGCCGATCGCCCCGGCCAGGAAGCCGTCGACGGTGACGAGCACGCAGGTCTGCCCCTCGGCCTCCAGGTCCTCGACCCGGGCCTTGAGCGGACCGGCGTCGATCCAGCGCGGACTGCCCACCGCCACCCTGCGGCCGTCGACCAGGCCGCCGATGCCGTGCCCGGCCTCCTCGGCCACGTCCTGCGCGGCGGGGGTTCCCCGGCCCGCGGCAGCGATAGCGGCGGCGAGTGGGTGCGTCGAGTGCTGCTCCACGGCGGCAGCCCAAGCAAGCACCTGCGCATCGTCGAACCCATGGGCGGCGACGATGGCGGTTACCTCGGGCCGGTTGCGTGTCAAAGTGCCGGTCTTGTCCACGGCCAGGTGCCGGATACCGCCGAGGCGCTCGAAGGCAGCCCCGCTCTTGATGACGACGCCGAACTTGGTCGCCGCGCCGATCGCGGAGACCACGGTGACGGGCACCGCAATCGCCAGCGCGCAGGGGCTGGCCGCGACGAGGACGACCAGGGCGCGGGTGATCCAGGTCTCCGGGTCACCGAGCAGGGACCCGAGCACGCCGACGAGGACGGCGAGGATCATCACGCCGGGCACCAGCGGGCGGGCGATCCGGTCAGCGATCCGGGCTCGGTCGCCCTTCTCGGCCTGGGCCTGCTCTACCAGCTCCACGATCGTGGTCAGCGAGTTGTCGGTGCCCGCGGCGGTCGCCTCGACCTCCAGCACGCCGGCGCTGTTGATCGCGCCCGCCGACACCGCTTCTCCGGGCGCGACCTCGACCGGGATCGATTCACCGGTGATCGCCGAAGTGTCCAGGCTCGACCGGCCCGAGCGGACCAGCCCATCGGTCGCGACCCGCTCGCCAGGGCGGACCAGCAGCACGTCGCCGACGGCGATCTCCCTGGCCGGGACCGAGGCGGAGGTCCCGTCGCGCAGCACGGTCGCGGTCTCCGGCACGAGCTTCAGCAGCGCGCGCAGCCCGCCGCGGGCGCGGTCCATCGCCTTGTCCTCCAGGGCCTCGGCGATCGAGAAGAGGAATGCCAGCGCGGCCGCCTCCTCGACGTAGCCGAGGATCACCGCGCCCACGGCGCTGATCGTCATCAGCAGCGCGATCCCGAGCTTGCGCTTCACAACGAGATTCCGGATCGCACCGGGCACGAACGTGTACGCGCCCAGCAGCAGGCCCGCCCAGAACGCGACCAGCGCCGCGATGTGCAGCCCCGACCACTCCAGCGCCAGGCCGGTGCCGAACGCGACGCCGGAGAGGATCGGCACGACCAGGCCGGGATCACGCCACCACGGGCGCTCTGTCTCCTCTGCCTCGTCCGCGGGGCTGGTCGTCGGCTCGTCGCAGCCGCAGGCGGCGCTCACGAGGCGCCCCCCGAACTGCTCGCGGCGCAGCAGCCCGGCACCGAGCAGGCCAGGTCGATGCACGGCGCGCTCTCGTCCACGGCGAGGGTCACATCAACCAGTGCCGTCAGCGCCGCGGCCAGGTGCGGGTCGGCGATCTCGTAGCGGGTCTGCCGCCCCTCGGGCTCGGCGACCACGATGCCGCAGTCGCGCAGACAGGTCAGATGGTTGGACACGTTCGATCGGGTCAGCCCCAGCTCGCGCGAGAGCACGGCGGGGTGGCTCGGGCCGTCAAGCAGGGACATCAGGATCCGGGAACGCGTCGGGTCGGCCATGGCCCGGCCGAGCCGGTTCATGACGTCGAGACGCGAAGCAATGGTCAGCATGCGCTGAACTATACAGCAGTCGCTGACCTAATCTCCAGTTGTCGCGCTGCCGCACGCGCTGCGCGCGCTTGCCCTCGTGAGGCGTGATCACCTCTTGCGCCAGCGGGGCCACTTCGGCATCCTGCGGCCCTTCCAGGTCTCAACGAGACCCGCAACCCAGCGGACGGACACGAAGAGCCCGTAGCAGGCCCCGGCGAGGCCAGCGCCGACCACGAGCCACCGGCCGATGCCGAGCCACACGCTCCCGTCCACGTCCAGCGCCCACTGAACACCCATGATGAGCCCGGCGATGCCCATCCAAAGACCGGCGATGACCACGGCCACCGGCAGGAGAACGAGGCACATCGCGGTGGCGGCGGACCAGAGCTGTCGCGCCTCCAGCTTCGCCGTCGCGGCGATGATCCGCTCCGCCCGCCTCGTCGTCTCCTCGTCCATGACCTTCACGAACCCCGCGAGCTTCTTCTGCTGTTCGGCCGGCGTGGCAATCCTCGTGTTCTGCGCCTTGACGGCGGCGAGGATCGAGGTCAACAGCTCCATCGTCTCCGGACTGCCGAGCTGCTGCTACGACTGCTCGGGCTCGTTCTGCTGCTTCAGCCTGTCGAGCGCTGCGCTCATGTTCCTTCTCCTTCTGCTGCTGGTGGTAGTCGAAGAACGCCTGCGCGCCCTCTGGGGTGAAGTCCGCCGAGAGGGCGCTCGCGCGCTTGCCGCGCTCGGCGCGGCCGGGCCGCCACGAAACGGGGGAAATGGCGTCATTAGAGGTACGACACGCCGGCGACACGCCGCCAACCAGCTTCTAATGCTGCAAAACCCCCACCGCAGCCAGCCTCGTGCGCCACGTCGCCTACAAGACCTGGGCGCAGGGCCGATTGGCGCGAAAGAACTCGCCCAGCACAGCCCCTTCAGCGGCTCTTCCGCGAAAAAGTTCTCCCAGCACAGCCCCTCCAGTGGCTCTTCCGCGAAAAAGTTCTCCCAGCACAGCCCCTTCAGCGGCTCTTCCGCGAAAAAGTTCTCCCAGCAAGCGCAAAAACGCCGATTTTGGGGTGTTTTAAGCGTGCAGGGCGAACTTTTTCGCGCTCACGTCCACCATCAGACCACGCAGGGCGAACTTTTTCGCGCACGAGGCGCGACAACGTGGCGACTTTGAAACCGACAACACCACTGCACTCCCCTGAACAGCAACCATTGAAACCACCATCACCTCTGCACCCGAAAACTGCGCCAAAACAGCCAATTTCTCACCAGTAGTGTCCCGCATAGTGGTGTAACCGTGTGGTGGTCGGCCCGTTTGATATGG
>OGTK01000046.1_pt1 | contig 109471 bp, 100 predicted proteins | sample 1574561 | NCBI WGS metagenome assembly OGTK01 (sample SAMN03295812, study PRJEB24534) | human gut metagenome | isolation source: fecal sample 2 from infant 2 | host: Homo sapiens | place: USA: Pittsburgh, PA | collected 2014-07 | reverse complement strand
GGAGAGTTTTGTACCGGGTTTGGCACTGGGCGCGGTACAAAGTTCTCCCTGCTGGGGGTCGTGGGGGTGGATGCGGTATAAAGTTCTCCCTGCTCGTGCAAAACTGGCTGAAATGGGCCTTCTTGGGCGTGTTGGGAGAGTTTTGTACCGGGTGTGTTGATGTGCGCTCGCGTGTAGCGATCTGCTCGCAGCAAAGGGCTGAATCTGCGGACGGGGGCCTGCTCGCAGATTAGGGCCGAACATGCGGATAGGGCTAAACCTGCGGATGGGGGCCTGATCGCAGATTAGGGCCGAACATGCGGATAGGTTGTGCACACGCGGATAGGTTATGACGATGCGGATAGCTTATTAACCTATCCGCATGTCAATAACCTATCCATACGCGGATAACCTATCCGCGTGCGTAGCTGTGGGCGCTCGCGGGGGCTAAGAAAATGACCCGGGACAGCGACAATCGTGACGGGCCAGAGCCTCGCGCCACGTGACGCACTCAGGCGTTGATCGAGCGCCCCGGAATCAGCGTCCCCGGGAACTCAACCGTCTGGGCGTGGGGTGCCCCGGCCTCGTCGGATGAGGGACGCGGCGCCTTGCCCTCGATCTGATCGAGGAGGATCGTCACCGCCTCCTGCGCGATCGCCGCGATGGGTTGGCGAATTGTTGCAAGGTGAGGCAGAGCGCGGCGCATCGTCTCCGTGCCATCGAAGCCGATGACCGACAGATCCGTGGGGACAGCCAGCTCGCGCGTGCGCGCCCACTCGAGGACCTCGGCCGCTGCCAGGTCGTCGGTCGCGAAAACGCCGTCGATGGGAGCGGCGGCGCGGGCCTCATCCAGGGCGTCGCGCACCATCGCGAAACGTTGCGGTGTCGGCGTATCGAAGGGCACGGTCACCACGCGCGGGGTCAGTCCGGCGCGTGTCACCTCAGTGCGGTAGCCTGCCTCGCGCAGATTGCGCGGACCCGAACGCGAGGTGAGCAGCAGCGGATAGCGGCATCCGCCCTCGATGAGAGCGCGCGTCGCCATGGCGCCCGCCTCCTCGTTCGCGCAGCGCACGTTCGGGATGGATGGGCTCAGCTCGCGGTCGATCGTCACCAGCGGCATGCGGATTGTGTCGTATTCGCCCAGGCCCTCGTTGTGGGCGCCCGAGATGATGCCATCCACACGGTTGCCCACGAGGAGCGACAGGTATTCGCGCTCGCGGTCCGCCCTGCCCATGGAATTGCAGATAAGGATGCGGTATCCGGCGTCGGCGAGGGCGTTTTCGACCTCGACGGCCAGCTCGCCGAAGAAGGGGAGAGACACGGCCGGAACGATGAGGCCGACCGTCTGCGTGCGTTTTCCGTGCAGGGCGCGCGCCAGGGAATTAGGGCGATATCCCAGCGTCTTGATCGCGTCGGCGACGTTCTGCTTCGTCTTTTCCGAGAGGTATCCGCGGTTGTTGAGGACGCGCGACACGGTCGTCAGGCTCACTCCGGCCAGCTCGGCGACGTCGGCCAGCGTGGGTTCGCGCGAACTCATGCGGGGTTTCCTTTCCTTCCCTCGGTACTTCTCCATTGTAGTTGGTTGGGTGGGAGGGAGCCGTCCATCACGTCGGCGAGGCCGGGGCTGAGGGGAGCGAAAGGGCGTCGTCACGCGGGAGCGAGTGAGGAGCCCGTTCCATGGTTTGCCAGCATTTATAAGGGTGATGTATCCCATGTCACGGTCTGTGATATCGGGTTTTGCGCGGGTATCTGAGCCCGTTACCATGGGCCGTACGGGCACCTGTGTCTCACGATGGACATACCCGCACTTGAAAGGAACAACCATGATTTCCCGCACTGTCGCAATTGGTTCCTCCGTTGGCCTCCACGCGCGTCCCGCGAACATTCTTGCCGAGGCCGTTGATGACTCCGGCGTCGACGTGACCATCTCCCTGGGTGAAGAGGAAGCTGACGCCGCGTCGCTCCTCGAGATCATGACCCTGGGCGCCAAGCATGGCGATGTTGTCACGCTGTCCACCGAGGATGATTCCGCGGGTGCGGTGCTCGACTCGCTCGTTGAGCTGCTCTCGCGCGACCTCGACCAGGAGTGAACTGATGGCGACGCACGACGTCCTGCACGGCATCGGTGTCTCCGCCGGTACCGCAGCAGCCCCCGCCGCGATCGTCCAGCCCGCCCCCGGTGTTGACACGACGGAGCCGGGCAGCGTCGATGCTGCCGCCGACGGCGCGCGTGTCCGCGAGGCGCTCGCTGCCGTTTCCGCTCGCCTGAAAGAGCGCGCCGCGAACGCGCCGGAGGAGACGAAGGCGATCCTGAAGGCCACCGCTCAGCTCGCGGGTGACCGCGGCCTGGCCAAGGCCGTTGACAAGAAGCTCAAGAAGGGTCTGGGCATCACTCAGGCCGTCCATGATGCTGTCGAGGACTATGCGCAGATGCTGCGCGGCCTCGGCGGCTACATGGCCGAGCGCGCGACCGATCTCTACGACGTGCGCGATCGCGCGATCTGCGAGCTGCGCGGCCTGCCCGAGCCCGGCGTTCCGGCCTTTGATGGCCCCGTCGTCCTCGTGGCTCACGATCTGGCCCCCGCCGAGACCGCGACCCTGGACCCCGATACCGTTCTCGGCATCATCACCGAGGTCGGCGGCCCCACCTCGCACACGGCGATCCTGGCCGCCCAGCTGGGTATTCCCGCGATCGTGAAGGCCGCGGGCATCATGGCTGTCGAGGAAGGCACGATGCTGGCCCTCGACGGTGGCGTCGGCGAGGTGATCGTCGCCCCCACCGACGACGAGGTGGACCTGCTCAAGGAACGCTCGCGTCGCCGCGCGCTCGCCCTGGCAGGCTCGACCGGCAAGGGCGCGACCTACGACGGCTACCCCGTCAAGCTCCTGGCCAATATCGGCACGGTTGACGACGCGATGAAGGCCTCGAAGTTCGACCTTGAGGGCTCGGGCCTGTTCCGCACGGAGTTCCTGTTCCTGGAGCGTTCGGAGGCCCCGACGCTGGAGGAGCAGACCGACACTTACACGAAGGTCCTGCAGGCCTTCGGATCGCGTCGCGTGGTCGTTCGTACCCTCGATGCGGGCGCCGACAAGCCGCTGAGCTTCGCTGATCTGGGTGCCGAAGAGAACCCCGCCCTGGGTGTGCGCGGCCTGCGCCTGTGCCAGGTGCGCGAGGACCTCATCGACACGCAGCTGCAGGCTCTGGCCGCCGCCCACAAGGCGACGGGTGCGGAGCTCTGGGTCATGGCCCCCATGGTCTCGACCGCTGACGAAGCCAAGTGGTTCGCCGACAAGGCGCGCGGCTACGGCCTGCCCAAGGTCGGCATCATGATCGAGGTGCCTGCGGCTGCCCTGCGCGCCGAGCAGCTCCTGTCGATCGTGGACTTCGCGTCTATCGGCACGAACGACCTGACCCAGTACACGATGGCCGCCGACCGTCTGGACGGCAACCTGGCGCCCCTCCTGGATCCGTGGCAGCCCGCGGTCCTCGAGATGATCCGCCACGCCTGCAACGGCGGTCGTGCGACGGGTAAGCCGATTGGCGTGTGTGGCGAGGCGGGCGGTGACCCGCTGCTCGCCTTGGTCCTCACGGGCCTGGGTGTTGCCTCCCTGTCGATGGCGCCCTCGAAGGTCAACGCCGTGCGCGCCGCCCTGCGTATGCACGACCTGGCGACCTGTCAGCAGATGGCGGCCTACGCGGTGGATGCGCCCAACGCGAAGGAAGGCCGTGAGAACGTCCTGAAGCTGGTGGCTCCGGCGATGCTGGATCTGCTCTGATTCGACGCTTCTGACACATAACGGGGTGGGCCCGGGAACCAAGCGGTTCCCGGGCCCACCCCGTTTGCGCGTGCGTTGCCAGGCGCCGCGTCAGTCCCTGTGGATCGCGTCCGCCGGATTCGATGCCGCCGACGGGGCATCCGCCTTCCGGTTCTTCTTGGAACGTCCAGAGAAGAGCGCGGTGAGAATCAAGATCACGCCCAGCGCTGCGATCGAGCTGATCCCGAGGATCGGCAGGTTGAAGTTCGTTACGTAGGCCTCGGCGATGAGGAAAATTCCCACCATGCACACGAGGAGCGCCCACACGAAGGAACCGACCCGCACGCCCCTGCTCGGTGCTTCGGGCAGCGTGCGCACATCGACGGGGCCTCTCGGTGCGCTCCACGTGGCGTTGACACCCGGGGTCGGGCCCAGCGCTGCACCGGGAGCACCCAGGGGCTCCTGACGACGATGGGGTGCCCCGGCCTCGTGCCCTGCGGGAATGGACTCACCTGTGGAGGCCGGGTCGAAGGCGGTGCGCCCGCCCGCCCCTACGGAGCCGGCAGAAGAGCCTGCCTGCGCATGCGGCCCCTGCGCGCCCGATGCGCCCGCCGGGCTCGCAGTCCCAGCGTCTGAGCGAAAGGGGTCGGTGGGCATCTGGGCAGTCGGTGACTCGCGGAAGACTGCCAGCGGATCCGAGGACAGATCCGGCGAGGAGGTCGGCAGCTCCGTCGTCGCGTCCGTGCCGACGCCGACAGTCGGCGCGGGGATCGTCGGCAGCGGCGTCGTTGCATCGAATTCGGGCAGCTCGGTGGTGAGGTCGTCGCTCGAGGTGGTCATGGTCGTGGTCCTTCCTCAGTTACCCGACTGGGAGCCGGTAGGGGTGGGGGATGGAGAGGTGCTCGGAGTCGTCGAGGGGGTTGCCGAGGGCGTGGCAGCGGGTGCCGGCGTGGAACCCCAGGTGCCCGAGGCGTCAGGGGACTGCACGATCGTCAGCGTGTCGATGTCCGCGTCGTCGGTAATGAGGATCGTGATGCCGCCGAGGGAGGGCTTTCCCCAGGAGGGGGAGGTGGCGGTCGCCCCCGCGCAGTTGTTCAGCGCGGACGCCCAGCCGTCGCCGTCCATGTTGGTGGACAGGTCGTCGATGCTGGACTGACAGATGATCTGCACGGGCTGGCCCTCGGCCATCTGAATGGTGAGTCGGCTCCAGGCCTGCCAGTCGACCGTGATCGTCTTGGTCGTGCCCACGGGTGCGCCGGTCAGGTCGAGCGTGGTCGAGCTGGTCGGGTTGCCTCCGCTGACCTTGTCGACCGTCCAGTCGAGCGTCGTCTGAGTGCCGACGATTCCTGGGCGAACGTTGATGTGGAAATCGGTCGGGCGGGCGGCCTGGGTGCCGATGGCCGCGGTGGGAAACGCCATGATCATGCCGATGACCGACAGGGTGGTGAGCCATCCCGCGCTGCGGTCGCGCAGGGCCGCAATCGCCAGGGAGAGCCCGACGACAAGCAGGCACACGCCGCCACCAATGGTGATGATGCGGGCGATCGTCTGATCGGCCGTTTCGCCGGTAATGAAGGGGATCGACAGGCCCTTATCCGCCCAGTACAGTCCGGCGAAAACAGCAGCCGTGATGAGCACCAGCAGGCCCGTGATCGCCAGGTTCACGCGACCGGAAACGGTGCGGGGGCGATGCGTTGGCGTGGGCGGAACGTTCCATCGACGAGGCGTGGGCGCGCTCGCGGGAGGCGTCCAGCCCGGGTGGGGCACGGAGGCGGTAGCAGCGGCCGGACGCGGTCCGGCCTGCGGGCTGGTGGCGCCGGCGGGGGAGGACTGGAAATCGCTCGGAACGCCGTACGCGGGGAAACCTGCGGGACCCTGCTCGGGCTTCATGCCCGGATCCGGCTCCCCCGTGCCGTCAGCGGCCGGGGTAGCTGGTGCAAAAGGGACGGAGGTGCCCGCCGCGTTCGGGGTGGGGGCAGCCGACGGGGCGTTGTTTCGTGGAGCCTCGTAGTGGGCGGCCCCGTAGGAGGGGCGCTGCTGGCCCGCGTTCCGGTTGCGAGAGAGCGACAGGCCCACGAGAGCGGCCGCGATGCCCGAGAAGGACAGTGCCACGATGATGAGCATGAACCAGCCGATCCCCATGATGCCGAAGACACCGACATCGGAGAACATCGAGGACAGGGCGGCGAGAATCATCAGAGCGCCGCCGATGACGGCGATGTCGAAGCGCCCCTCGATGGTCTCTTCGACGTGAATACGGCCGTCCTCAGCCTCGGGCAGGAGCAGCCAGGCCAGCCCGTAGGCGAGGATAACGAGCGGCATGAAGAACGCGGAGACCACCATGAGGACGCGCACGAGAGACAGGTCCCACCCCTGGTGGGCGGAGATTCCCGAGCAGACGCCTCCGAGAACGCGGGGCTTCGCGCGGTACCACCCGGAGCCTCGGATGGACTCGAAGAAACCGCTGCGGGGCGGGCGCTGCTGGTACTGATCACTCGGATCTGTTGTGCCATTCGACCAACTCATCATGCACTTCCTCTCGATGGGATCCACGCGGCGTGGATCGATACCACTACTCAACCAAAGAACGGGGGGAGCGCGACAGTAGGGGACCCCCTGAATGACCCCTGATTGTGCTGGGGGTATCCCGGGGGGACACCCCGTGGCATGCCACAATGGGAGCGTGAGCAGACCCGTAAATTCCCCCCATCCGGGGTGGACTCCGCCGATTCCGGCGCCTCCCAGCAGGCCCCCGCTCGTGCGCGCGACCGCCTCGAGCCCGGACATGCCGGCCCCCTGGCTGGGCGGCGTCTGCTCGGGTTTGGCCGTACACCTGGGAGTGTCGGTCGCTCTCGTGCGCATCATCATGATCTGCATGACCTTTGTGGGTCTCGGCTTCGGCGTTTACCTGTGGCTGTGGGTAACGGTCCCCGAGGATTCCCCGGAGCGAAGCGGGGAGGGCTCGCTCAGCCCCGGCCTCGTCCGGCTGCGTGAAGAACGCGCCGCCCAGGTGTCGCGCAACCGCTTGATTGTCGTCGGCGTGGCCCTGATCGTGGCCGCGATCGCGGGTACCGTCTTGAACGCGACGGGCACCCTGGACTGGCGAGACATGGGGGCCATCGTTTCGATCATCGCGGGCATTGCGCTCGTGTGGAGCCAGAGCCGCAACGTGGGCTCCTGGCGTTCCGTGCGCTTCGTCGGGGCTGTCTTCGGCGGCATCGTGCTGCTGGCGCTCGGCGTCGTGATGGTCGCTTCGCGCGATAATCCGCCCGTCATCCTGCTGCGCGGTGGTCTCATCGGGGCTGCTCTGGTGGCGGGCGTGCTCTTCGCCCTCGTCCCCATGTGGCTGCGCACCACGAAGGATCTCTCACAGGCTCAGGCACAGCGCGTGCGCGAAGCCGAGCGTGCCGACATCGCCGCTCACCTGCACGACTCGGTGCTCCAGGCCCTCACCCTGATCCGCGCCTCCGCAGAGGACCCGGCCCGCGTGCGCGCGATCGCCCTCACCGAGGAGCGCGAACTGCGTGCTTGGCTCTACACGGGCCACGCGCAGGCCGCCGATTCCCTGGAAGCGGCCGTCACTGAGGCCGTCGTCGGCGTCGAGAGCCGCTACGGCGTGCCGATCAGCGTCGTCGTCGTCGGCGACATGCGCCCGGGTCCCGGTGAGCTTGCCCTCGTCGCGGCTCTGGCCGAGGCCTGCCAAAACGCCGTGCGTCACGGCGCCCCGCCCGTCTCCGTCTACGTCGAAGTACGCCCCCGAGCCATCGAGGCCTTTGTCAAGGACAACGGCGAAGGATTCGACCCCGCCACCATCGCCGCCGACCGCCACGGCGTGCGCGACTCTATCGTCGGGCGTATGCGCCGAGCAGGGGGAAGCGCCACGATCAGGCGTCTCGCCCGCGGAACCGAAATTGCTCTGAGCGTGCCGCGCTCCGATATCCTGGAAGAAACAGCGCCCACCGGGAGGACACAGTGACCATCCGCATCCTCGTTATCGACGACCACCCCATGGTGCGCGCAGGCGTGCGCGCCGAGCTTGAAAATTCCGGGGCTGACTTGGAAGTTGTCGGCGACGCCTCCGACGTCGAGGGTGCCATCGCAGCCTGCCGCGCGCTCACCCCGGACGTCGCCCTCCTCGACGTGCACCTGCCCGGCGGAAACGGCGGCGGTGGGGCCGAAGTGGCCAGCTCCTGCCGCGACGTCGAGGGCCTGCACTTCCTCGCGCTGTCCGTCTCCGACGCCGCCGAGGACGTCGTCCAGGTCATCCGGGCGGGCGCCCGCGGATACGTCACCAAGTCGATCTCCACCCCCGACCTCGTCGAGGCCATCGGACGAGTCGCCGCCGGGGACGCCGCCTTCAGCCCGCGCCTGGCCGGCTTCGTCCTGGATGCCTTCGGGACCGGCGAGGTTTCCACGACCGACAGCGAGCTGGACCTGCTGTCCGCGCGCGAACAGGAAGTCATGCGCCTCATCGCCCGCGGCTACACCTACAAGGAAGTCGCCCACGACCTCTTCATTTCCATTAAGACCGTCGAAACCCACGTGAGCGCGGTCCTGCGCAAGCTCCAGCTCTCCAACCGCAACGAGCTGACGCGCTGGGCGATGCAGCGGCACATCGTGTGAGGTCGGACCCCTTTCGTGCGTGCCATCCGTAGAGTGACGCGCCGCCGCCCTTACAATGGAACCCCGAGGGCGCGACTGCGCCTGCCCGCCCCGCACGGACGGCCTCTTCTATTTCTGCGACCTCGGAGGATGCATGCACCGCATCGGTTTTGACAGTGATCAGTACGTCGAGATGCAGTCTCGACACATCGCCCAGCGACGCAGCGAATTCGGCGGCAAGCTCTACCTCGAGTTTGGCGGCAAGCTGATCGACGACATGCATGCCTCGCGCGTCCTGCCCGGATTTACCCCCGACAACAAGGTGCGCATGCTGCGCGAACTGGCCGACGAAGTTGAGATCATCGTCGCCGTCAACGCCAAGGATTTCGCGCGCCGCAAGGTTCGCGCCGACATGGGCACCACCTACGACGATGAGGTTCTGCGCCAGATCGACGAGTTCCGTGAGCGCGGCCTGTACGTCGGGTCCGTCGTCATCACCCAGTGGACGGACGACAACAAGGCGGCCGCCGAGGTCAAGGAACGCTTCGAGAAGCTCGGCATCCGCGTCTACCGTCACTTCCCGATCCCCGGCTACCCCTCGGACGTTGAGCGGATCGTCTCCGATGAGGGCTACGGCGCGAACGAGTACGTGGAGACCACCCGTGACCTGATCGTCGTGACGGCCCCCGGCCCGGGTTCCGGCAAGATGGCGACCTGCCTGTCGCAGCTCTACCACGATCACAAGCGCGGGATCGAGTCGGGGTACGCGAAGTGGGAGACCTTCCCGATCTGGAACATTGCGCTGGATCACCCGGTGAACATCGCCTACGAGGCGGCCACCGCCGACCTCGACGACGTCAACATGATCGATCCCTTCCACCTGGAGGCGTACGGGATCAAGACGGTCAACTACAACCGCGACGTGGAAATCTTCCCCGTCTTGAACCGCCTGTTCGAGAAGATCCTCGGCTCCTCGCCCTACAAGAGCCCCACGGACATGGGCGTCAACATGGCGGGCCACTGCATCGTCGACGACGAGGCCTGTGCGGAGGCTTCGCGTCAGGAAATCATTCGCCGCTACTACAAGGCGCTCGTGACCGAGAAGAAGGAGATGAGCGAGCCCGTGCAGTCGGCGCGCATCTCCCTGCTGATGAGCCGCGTGGGCGTGGGGCGCATGGACCGCCCGGTCGTGCGTCCGGCCCTCGAGCTGGCCGAGGCGACGGGCGAACCGGCCGCAGCGATCGAGCTGCCCGACGGCCAGATCGTCACGGGTAAGACGTCGGCGCTGCTGGGCTGCTCTTCGGCGATGCTGCTCAACGCGCTCAAGAAGCTCGCGGGGCTGCCCGACGAGGTCCAGCTCCTCGCCCCTCAGTCCATCGAGCCGATCCAGCGCCTCAAGACCCGCGACCTGGGCTCGCGCAACCCGCGCCTGCACACCGACGAGGTCCTCATCGCGCTCGCGGTGAGCGCCAACGGCGACGATAATGCGCGCCGCGCCCTGGATAAGCTCAGCTCGCTGCGCGACTGCGACGTTCACGAGTCGGTCATCCTGGGCCCCGTGGACGAGGGCATCTTCCGCTCCCTCGGCATCCAGGTGACGACCGAGCCGGTGTACGCGACGAAGTCGCTGTACCGCAAGAAGTAATCGCTTCGACGAGGCCGGGGCTTGTCTGTCGCGCAACAGCGCGGGGAGGCCCCGGCCTCGTCGTATGCCGCCTTTCGTGGTTGGCGCCACCCGGGGCGGGGGTCGCAGGTGAGGGTGGGGCGGTTTACCCTTGGAGGCGATGAGTGACGCGACTTCTTTGCCTGACCTTGGTTTCCTGATCGGCCCCGATGTGGGTCTTCAGGACGACTACGTGCCGCCGGAGGTGCCCGCCTTTGATGTGGAGGACGCCTTGGGCTCCGACGCGTGGCCGGAGATCGCCGTGCCGGGCGGGGCGTCGGGTGCGCCGTCGGCGTGGGAGCCTCCCGCGTCCTCGGGTGGTTTTTCGTCCGGCTGGGAGCGCCCCTCGCGCCCGAGTGTGGACCCCGAGTCGCTGACGCGCGGCCTCAACGACCGCCAGCGTGAGGCCGTCACCCACGCGGGTTCACCGCTGCTGATCCTGGCGGGCGCGGGCTCCGGTAAGACCCGCGTCCTGACGCATCGCATCGCCTACCTGCTGGCCACGGGCCGCGCGCGGGCGGGGGAAATCTTGGCGATCACCTTCACGAACAAGGCGGCTGCCGAGATGCGCGAGCGCGCGGGCGCCCTCGTGGGTGACGACGCGCGCCGCATGTGGGTGTCGACCTTCCACTCGGCGTGCGTGCGCCTGCTGCGCTACGAGCACGAGGCGGCGGGCCTGTCCTCGTCCTTCACGATCTACGACGCCCAGGATTCCCAGCGCCTCATCCAGATGGTCCTCAAAGCCCAGGACGTGGACATTAAGCGCTTCACCCCAAAGATGGTGGCGGCGCGCATTTCGGACGCGAAGAACGAGCTGATCGGCCCGGCGCGCTACGCGGAAACGGCGGGCAAGGACCCGGTCTCGCGCATCGTCGCCGACGCCTACGTTGAGTACGACAAGCGCATGCGCGCCTCGAACGCGCTGGACTTCGACGACCTCATCATGCGCACGGTCGAGCTACTGCGCGACAACCCGCTGATCGCCGAGCACTACCACCGGCGCTTCCGACACATTCTCGTGGACGAGTACCAGGACACGAACCACGCGCAGTACGTCCTCGTGCGCGCCCTCGTGGGAGATGGATCCGATGGGGTGATGCCCGCGGAGCTGACGGTCGTGGGCGACTCCGACCAGTCGATTTACGCCTTCCGAGGCGCCACGATCCGCAACATCGAGGAGTTCGAGCGCGACTTCACGGGCGCGCGCACGATCCTGCTGGAGCAGAACTACCGCTCGACGCAGAACATCCTGTCGGCTGCGAACGCGGTTATCGCCCGCAACACGGGGCGCCGCGCGAAGAACCTGTGGACCGCCTCGGGTGACGGCGCGCTCATCACCCTGGATGCCGCTGATTCCGAGCACGACGAGGCCCGCTTCGTCGTCGGCGAGATCGACCGCCTCGCGGACTCCGGCGTCGAATGGGGCGACATCGCGGTCTTCTACCGCACGAATGCGCAGTCCCGCGCGCTGGAGGAACTCCTCGTGCGCCAGGGCATCCCGTACCGCGTCGTCGGCGGCACACGCTTCTACGAGCGCCGCGAAATCAAGGACGCCCTGGCGTACCTCCAGGTCATCTCCAACCCCGACGACACGGTCGCGGCCCGCCGCGTCCTCAACGTCCCCAAGCGAGGCATCGGCGCGAAGGCCGAAGAAGCCATCGCCGCGCACGCCGCCCGCTACGGAATCTCCTTCGGCGCGGCCTTGCGCCACCTCTGGCTACACGCAGGCTGCCCCGCGGGTGAGGGCGAGGGGATCGACATCGACGCGCTCGCACGCTCTACGTCCCCGGACGAGGCCTCGGCTGATTCTTCGGTGTCCGCCTCCTCGGGTGAGGTGGCGGGGGAGAACCCCGCTGTGAGCGCGGCTGCGGATGAGAGCGCGGCTGCTGTCGAGAGCGCGGCTGCGGCCCCGGCCTCGTCCCCTGTGTCTTCTGAGAATGCGCCCGAGGTCCTGGGTATCACCCCGCGTGCCGCCAAGTCGGCGGCCGCCTTCTGGGGCCTCATCGAAACCCTGCGCGCCGCGGAGGCGCGAGGCGCATCCCAGGCCGACATCCTCGAAGAGATCCTTGACCATACCGGCTACCTGGCCGAGCTGCGGCGCAGCGAAGATCCGCAGGATGCCTCGCGCGTGGAAAACCTGGCGGAACTGCACTCGGTCGCGGGAGCCTTCGCGGCTGACGCGCCGGGTGGAACACTCGCGGACTTCCTCGAGCGCGTCGCCCTCGTGGCCGACTCGGACCAGGTGCCCGCGGAGGGTGAGCGCGGCGGGCAGGTCACCCTCATGACCGTGCACACCGCGAAGGGCCTCGAATTCCCGGTCGTGTTCGTCACCGGCATGGAGGACGGCACCTTCCCGCACCAGCGCAGCCTCGGAGACGAGAGTGAGCTGGAGGAGGAACGCCGCCTGGCGTACGTGGCCATCACGCGTGCACGCGAACGCCTCTACCTCACGCGCGCAGCCGTGCGCAGCGCCTGGGGGACGCCGCAGGAGATGCCGCCCTCCAGATTCCTCGACGACATTCCCGCCGAGCTGCTCGACGTACGCCGCGTGGCCACGTCGGGGGAGCGGATGCGCGCCTCCTACGGCGGATCCTACGGGTCCGGATCGTACGGTTCCGGTTCCTACGGCTCGGGTTCCTACGGGCGTTCGCGCAGCCGCGAGGGGCGCGACCCCTGGGGTGACACCGACACGGGAGCCTTCGGATCCGGCCGTGGTGGCGCCTCCGCGCAGCCCGCGGGCGTTCGCAAGGTGACGCGCATGGGCGTTACACCCGCAGCGAAGCCCGCCGACGACAAGCCCGTTCTCTCTCTCAAGGTCGGCGACCGCATCAAGCACGCCACCCTTGGCGCTGGCACCGTCACCGGCATCGAAGGCGAGGGACCGCGTACCGTGGCCCGCATCCGCTTTGGCCTGGGCGAGAAGCGCCTCCTGGTGCGCATGGCGCCGATGGAAAAGATCTCGTAGCGTATCCCGGCTGTGGTCGGGCCGCTGCGTTGTGGGGCCGGGCCGCTGTGTGTGCCGGTGGGCGGCGGCCCGCCCGCGAGCCGTCCGCGCCGCGAGCTTTGCTCGGCGCGTCGCCTCGAAGCCCGGCCAGGCCCCGCCACCGCCCACGGGCGCCGCGACCGGGCCATCCGGCCCCTCCGGCGTCCTCCGTGCCTGTGGGTCAGTGGCGTGGTGCTGGGTCCTGACTGCATCTCGGTAATTTCGCATGCAATTCCCCTGAGTGTATTTCAAGTATTGAAGTCTAATCGTTGATATTCTGCGGTTTTTGAGCGTGCGTCGATCCATGTCGTGGGGGAATTGCATGCGAAATTTGCTTGGGCGGGGTGTTGCTGTTGTTTGTGGATACTGTGTCCGGGTCCCGTTATCCATTGGCACTGCAGCCAGGCCCCGCCACCGCCCTGCCAATTTCGCATGCAATTCCCCTCCGGCATCGCGCTAGTTCGTATCGGTCTGCGACGCTGTGTCACTTGTGTTTTTGAATTGCATGCGAAATTTGTCTGGACCATGCCCTGTCGGTGCCCACCACACCGGTGGGGCCTGTGTAGCATATGGGCCCCACTACTCTTCGGCACCGCGGCCAGGCCCCGCCGCTACTCAGCAATTTCGCACGTAATTCCCCTGCGATTACTTCAAACATTGAATTCGTGCCGTTGGAATTGCAACGTTTTTAGGCGGTCTCAAAAAATGACCGTCGGAAATTACGTGCGAAATTTGTCTGGACCAGGCCCTGCCGCCGCCCTCCACACAGGTGGGGCCTGTTGTGCTGTCGTGGCTAGCCCCATCTCTGCCCCGCGTTCGGTACAAAATTCTCCCTGCTTGGCTTCTTGGTGGTGAGAACGGTACAAAACTCTCCCTGCATGTCGAAATAGCGCCAAATCGAGCCATTTCGGGTGAGCAGGGAGAGTTTTATACCGGAAATGCGGTGAGAAGGGGCGTGCAGGGAGAGTTTTGTCCCGCACATGCGGTGCGAGGGGGTGTGCGGGGAGAGTTTTGTACCGAAGCGGCGCGGCGTGGTTCTTGTTGGGCGAGATTTGTTTCGTCGTGGCACCTTCCGTGTGTGCAGTTGCCGGGTTTCCGCCACCCACCGGTGCCCCATCCTGACCCTCCCGCCCCTGCAGCGCGCTCCACACTGGTGGCGGTGGGGGTTTTGCACTACACGAAGCCTTCTGGCGGCGTGTCGCCGGCGTGTCGGACCCCCGTGTAGTGCAATTCCCCCCCCGATTGGTGGCGGCGCGGCCGCGGTTCGAGGCGGTGCGGTCGCCAAAGTGCAGACCCATTGGGTGAAAACAGTCAAATTACGACGGTTGTGGCTGAATGGGTCTGCGTTTTGGCGGATTCGGTCTCTGTCGTGGTGTGTTGGTCGCACGTGAACCGCTGAAGATGCGCGTTAACCCCTTGATACGCACGTCAGCGCTTTGATGCGCATGTCAACCCCTAGATATGCGCGTGGGCGGCGCTGCCCACATGCAGACCATCGGGCCCACGTGCGAATTGGTGGGACCCGAATGACGCTGAGTTGCATCTCAAGAGCTGGCCTCGTCGCCGTGGACGTGATCATGCGGGGCAGTGGGAACGCCCAGCCCGCACCAACGAGGTCGACAACCTGCCCCACGACCCCATCAACACGACTCGCAACGCAAAGCGACGTCAAAGGAAAAGCGCGCTCGGGTCAAGGGCGTGACAAGCCTTCATAATGTAAGGAAATGGCGCGTTTGTGCCGGTTGCACGGTAGAATTATTGCGCTGACCACACCACGTTCAACGGAGGGAATAAGGTGGATCTCTACGAGTACCAGGCCCGGCAGATGTTCAAGGAGCACGGCGTGCCCGTGCTCGACTACCGCCTGGCGTCGACCCCCGAAGAGGCGCGCGAGGGTGCGCGCGAGCTGCTCGCGGAGGGTGCGTCGCTGCTGGTTGTCAAGGCCCAGGTGAAGACCGGTGGCCGCGGCAAGGCTGGCGGCGTCAAGCTCGCCCACACCGCCGACGAGGCCTACGAGAAGGCTGAGGCGATTCTCGGCCTCGACATCAAGGGCCATATCGTCAAGAAGGTCATGATCGCTGTCGGCGCGGACATCGCCGCCGAATACTACTTCTCGATCCTGCTGGATCGCTCGAACCGCCGCCACCTGGCGATGTGCTCGCGCGAGGGCGGCATGGATATTGAGACTCTCGCCAAGGAACGCCCCGAGGCCCTCGCCCGCGTCCCGCTGGATCCGGTCGTTGGCATTGACGCTGAGGTCGCCCGCCACATCGCGAAGGAGGCGGGCTTCGACGAGGAAACCACCGAGGCCATCGCCCCCGTCCTCGAAACCCTGTGGACCGTCTACCGCGATGAGGATGCGACTCTGGTTGAGGTCAACCCGCTCGTCTCCAGTCCCGATGGCTCCGTGTGGGCGGTCGACGGCAAGGTGACTCTCGACGACAACGCCCGCTTCCGTCACCCGGGCCACGCTGAGCTTGTGGACGTGGCCGCGCAGGATCCGCGCGAGGCCGCAGCGAAGGCGGCTGGTCTCAACTACGTGCGCCTGGAGGGCCAGGTCGGCATCATCGGTAACGGCGCGGGCCTCGTCATGTCGACGCTCGACGTGGTCGCGATGGCCGGCGAGGAGTTCGGCGGCATGAAGCCCGCGAACTTCCTGGACATCGGCGGCGGCGCCTCGGCCGAGGTCATGGCCAAGGGCCTGGATATCATCCTCGGCGACGAGCAGGTTCGCTCCGTGTTCGTCAACGTTTTCGGCGGTATCACCGCGTGCGACCAGGTCGCCCGAGGCATCATCGGTGCGCTTGAGACGCTGGGCGATGCGGCCTCCAAGCCGCTCGTCGTGCGTCTCGACGGTAACAAGGTCGAGGAGGGGCGCGCGATCCTCGCCCAGGCCGCGCATCCGCTTGTCCACATGGAAGAGACGATGGACGGTGCAGCCCGGCGTGCGGCCGAGCTCGCAGCCCAGGCCTCGTCGAAGTAACGACCCGAGAATTCCAGGAGAATCACCATGACTATCTTCGTCAACTCTGACACCCGGGTCATCGTCCAGGGCGTGACCGGCGCCGAGGGCCGTAAGCACACTCAGCGCATGCTCAGCTCGGGCACGACCATCGTGGGCGGCACGAATCCGCGCAAGGCCGGCACGACCGTCACGTTCGATGTGAAGGGCTACGGTCCGGGCGCCGACAAGGTCACCGACGGCCAGGTCGAGATCCCCGTCTTCGGCACGGTCGCCGAGGCCCGCGAGGCCACCGGCGCGAACGCCTCCGTTATCTTCGTGCCCCCGGCCTTCGCGAAGGGCGCTGCCCTCGAGGCCATTGAGGCGGGCATTGAGACGATCGTTCTCATCACCGAGGGCATCCCCGTCCAGGACTCGACCATCGTCGTTGAGCGCGCGCTTGAGGCGGGCATTCGCCTGATCGGCCCGAACTGCCCCGGCATCATCTCGCCCGGACAGGCGAACCTGGGCATCACCCCGGCGGACATTACGGGCCCGGGCCGTCTCGGCCTCGTCTCCAAGTCGGGCACGCTGACCTACCAGCTCATGTACGAGCTGCGTGACTTCGGCTTCACGACGTGCCTGGGCATCGGTGGTGACCCGGTCGTGGGCACCACTCACATCGATGCGCTCGCTGCTTTCGAGGCGGATCCCGATACGGATCTCGTCATCATGATCGGCGAGATCGGCGGCGACGCCGAGGAGCGCGCGGCCGCGTGGATCCAGGAGAACATGACGAAGCCCGTTGTCGCCTACATCGCGGGATTCACCGCGCCTGAGGGTAAGACGATGGGCCACGCGGGCGCGATCGTGTCTGGTTCGTCGGGCACGGCTGCCGCGAAGGCGGAGGCGCTCGAGGCCGTGGGCGTGCGCGTGGGTCGCACTCCTTCGCAGACGGCACAGATCGCTCGAGAGATCCTCTCGCGCTAACGTCACAGCACGAATCGGCCCGGGGTCGGCGCGCAGCGTCGCGGCCCCGGGCCGATTCTGACACTATGGGCCTGTGAGCGAGCGCATCAGAGAAGTACCCAGCCCCCGGCGGACGACGACCACGTACGTGGCGGATCGGGCGACGATCCGTGTTGCCGTCCCGCAGGGGTGGGCACGCGGAGTGATCGCGGGTGTTGAGGCAGCCTTCGCGGGCTGGGCGCTCATCACGGTGTGCGCGATGATCGCCTACCTGACGTTGCGCTCGAATACGTGGATGAATGATACGACGCCGCGCGACGCGCTCGGCTTGGGCGGGGACCTGTGGGCGGCTGTCATTGGCGGTACGTCGGTGGTTGGGGGAGTGCATTACCGTGCGATCCCGACGCTGGCGGGCGCGCTCCTGATCGTCCTTGTGCGCCTCCTGCTGCGCAATACGGCTGGTTTCCCGCGCTCTGCGGCGCTGTTTGCTGTGCCCGGTTTTCTTTTGACGTCCTGGCTGCTCGCGGGTACGTCGGGCACTCATGCGCACTGGTGGACGGGCACGATCGGCGGCGTGTTGATCCCGTTGATTGGCTCGGTGTGGTTTGTTGCGTCGGGGTATTCGCGCGATCATGAGGCTCCGACGATGCAGCACTGGATTTCGGGTGGCCTGAAGTTGGGGGGCCTGTCCGTGGCGGTGCTTGCGGGCGCGTCGCTCGTTGCCGCGATTGTTGCGCTTGTGGCTGGTTGGGGTCGGATGGTTGGGATCCAGGAGATCCTGGGGGCGGCCTCGGGCGCGGATACGGCGTTTATTGTCGGCGCCCAGCTGGCGTTTGCGCCGACGGTCATGGCGTGGGCGGCTTCGTGGTGGTCGGGTGCGGGTTTCCTGACGGCGATCGATTCGCTGCATTCTCCGGCTGTGGCGGGCACTGGCCCGATCCCGCCTATCCCGCTCCTGGGTGCTGTTCCGGAGACGGCTCCCGGTCTGTGGGTGATTCTCGCGCCGATCGCGCTGGGGGTTGGCCTGGGCATCGTCGCGGCGCGTTCGTTCCGTCGCGAGCACCTGCTGCACCAGAGCGCGCAGGGCGTTCTGGCCTCGTTGGTCGTCGCGGCCGTGACGGCCCTGTGGATGTGGAGCGCGACGATGAGCCTGGGCTCCGTGCGCCTGGCGTCGATGGGCCCGCGCGTGGGGTGGGCGACTGTGGCGCTCGTGCTTGAGATCGCCCTGCCCGCGCTGATTATCGCGCTGGCGACCCATCCGACGACGCGTGCGCTCCTCGGCGAGGGCGCGGGCCGGGTCCGCAACGAGGGCGAGGCCTTGCGTCGCCGCGCCGCCGAGCGTGCCTCCCGTGTGGGCACAGCCGCCTCGTCGACGGACGAGGCCTGGGCTGAGGCTTCCGATTCCGCTGACGATAGTGCCGGGGCCGACAGTGCCGACGAGGCCGGGGCTGAGGATCTCGAAGCGGAGGCCGATGGGGGAGAAGCGGACGAGATGCCCGAGGAGGCTAGCGAAACGGCCGCGGACGAGCCCGTGGACGATGAGTCCGCGCAGGTTGAAGGTGACGCGGATGACCCCGAGACGAGGGCGACGAGGCGCGAGGGCCTGAACTAGACTGGGAGGTGCCGCGACTGGCGAGGGTGGATGACCACCGGGGAGCGGCTGCATTTCCCGCGAGGCGTCGCCCGCCTGGGCGCCTGGGTTTGGTCTCAACCTGGAGGAACTATGTCCGTCTCACTGGACAACCTGGAACCCATTGACGTGCGCCCGATTAAGCGGGCCCTGATTTCTGTGTATGACAAGACGGGCTTGGAGGACCTTGCGCGTGCGCTGGGCGAGGCCGGCGTGGAGATCGTCTCTACCGGCTCCACGGCAGCCCGCATTGCGGCGGCTGGCGTGGCCGTCACCCCGGTCGACGACGTGACCGGTTTTCCCGAGGTGCTCGAGGGCCGGGTCAAGACCCTGCACCCCTTCATTCATTCCGGCATCCTGGCCGACCAGCGTAAGGCCGCGCATCGCGAGCAGATTGCGCAGCTGGGGATCAAGGCGTTTGACCTGGTCGTGTGCAACCTGTACCCCTTCCAGGACACGGTCGCATCGGGCGCGTCCTTCGATGAGTGCGTCGAGCAGATCGATATTGGCGGCCCGTCCATGGTGCGCGCTGCCGCGAAGAATCATCCGTCGGTCGCGGTCGTGACCTCGCCGGAGCGTTACGCGGATGTCGCCGAGGCTGCGGCGGGGGAGGGCTTCACCCTTGAGCAGCGCCGCGAGCTGGCCGCCGAGGCCTTCGCGCACACGGCGACCTACGACCTGGCGATCGCCGGTTGGTTTGCCGACGAGCTGGATCTTGAGGACGTGCGTGAGACCCTCGACGAGGCCGCCGAGACCCACCTGGACGCCTCCGACGCGGCGTTCTTGGAGTCGCTGGGCTACCAGACCGAGGAAGACTACGTGGTGGAGGTCCCCGAGGAGGAAGGACAGGCCTCGAGCATGCCCGTCTTCGTGGCCGACGCGTTCGAGCGCGTGGAGTCCCTGCGTTACGGCGAGAACCCGCATCAGGGCGCGGCCGTGTACCGCGAGATCGACGAGTCCTTCGAGGATGAGGAGGCCGACGACGAGGCCTTGGCGCCGGGTATCGCGAACGCGCGCCAGCTGCACGGCAAGGCTATGAGCTACAACAACTACACGGACGGCGACGCTGCCCTGCGCGCCGCCTACGATCACGAGCGTCCCTGCGTCGCGATCATCAAGCACGCGAACCCCTGCGGCATCGCGGTGGCTGATGATGTGGCCGAGGCGCACCGCCTGGCGCACGCCTGCGACCCGGTGTCGGCGTTCGGCGGCGTCATCGCCGTGAATCGCCCGGTGAGCGTGGAGCTTGCTCGCCAGATCGTCCCGATCTTCACCGAGGTTGTGCTGGCCCCCGATTACGAGGAGGGTGCGCTCGAGGTTCTGAGCACGAAGAAGAACCTGCGCGTCCTGCAGGTGGAGCCGCCGGCTCGCGGTTCGTATGAGTTCAAGCAGATCAGCGGCGGACTGCTGGTCCAGGAGCGCGACGATATTGACGCGCCCGGCGATTCCCCGGAGAACTGGACGCTCGCGGCTGGCGCTCCCGCCGACGAGGCGACGCTGGGGGACCTGGAGTTCGCGTGGCGCACGGTGCGTGCGGTGCGCTCGAACGCGATTCTGCTGGTCAAGGACGGCGCCTCGGTGGGCGTCGGTATGGGCCAGGTGAACCGCGTGGACTCCTGCAAGCTGGCGGTTGAGCGCGCGAACACGCTGGGCTCGCGCTCGACGGGTGATGCGGCGGCTTCCAACGTGGACAGTGCGGGCGGCGCTCGTGCCTCCGAGGTTGTGGCCGAGGCTCCCGAGCAGCGTTCCATCGGCGCGGTCGCCGCGTCGGATGCGTTCTTCCCCTTCGCGGATGGCCTGCAGGTGCTCATTGATGCGGGCGTGAAGGCTGTCGTCCAGCCCGGTGGTTCCGTGCGTGACCAGGAGTCGATTGATGCGGCGAACGCTGCGGGCATCACGATGTACCTGACGGGCACTCGCCACTTCGCGCACTGATCATTCCTGTTCATGGGCTCCAGGGGGCGAGCGCCGGTGTGGCGCTCGCCCCCTGAGATCTGCGCCCGTGTGCTTGACAGGGGAGTGGCGGACAGCATATTGTTCAATTGTTGAATGAAAGGCTGTTAGCCCTGTTGAAAGGTGTCGTATGACCACCCTGACCGCTTCCCCCGTCGCCGCGCGTGAGAACCGCGTTCTCGCCGACCGCCTCGGCGGCACGATCGTCCGTGAGATCGCCCTGATCGCCGCGGGTACGATCGCCATGATCGTGCTGGCCCGCATCTCGGTCCCGCTGCCCTTCACGCCCGTGCCCGTCTCGCTCGGTACGCTTGGCGCGCTCTCGGTCGGTGCGACCCTCGGTGCGCGCCGAGGCCTCGTCTCTGTTGCCGCGTACGCTCTCCTCGGCATCGCGGGTGCTCCGGTCTTCACCGGTACGAACGTGGGCTGGGCCTTCGCCTCCTTCGGCTACATCCTCGGCTACTTCCTCGTCGCCGCGATCGCCGGCCTGGCCGCCCAGCGTGGCGCCGACCGCCGCGTCCTCACGATGGCGCCGACCGCGCTCGTGTCCCTCTTCTCCGTGTACATCCTCGGCCTGGCCTGGATGATCCCGTTTGCACACATGACGGTCGCGCAGGGCCTGGCCAAGGGCTTCGTGCCCTTCATCATCGGCGACCTGGTCAAGGCCGCCGTGGCCACCGGTGCCTTCCCGGTGCTGCGCTCCATCTTCCGCTGATCCGCGCGCTCCAGCGCAACGCGAGTCGGCCTCGTCCCCACCCGGGGGCGGGGCCGTCGTCGTATCCGGGCTGCGCTGTGGTGACATGCGTAATGGAGTGCGACGGGGCGGGGCGCGCGCGGGTACCATTGGCAGGGTGAACGCTTCTGACATGCATCCCGTCCTCGTCGTCGACTTCGGCGCACAGTATGCCCAGCTGATCGCGCGCCGCGTGCGTGAGGCCAACGTCTACTCCGAGATCGTCCCTCACACCATGAGCGTGGCGGACATGCTCGCCAAGGAGCCCGCCGCCATCATCCTCTCCGGCGGCCCGTCTTCCGTGTACGAGGAGGGTGCGCCCTCCGTCGATCCCGCGATTTTCGAGGCCGGCGTGCCCGTCCTGGGCATCTGCTACGGCTTCCAGACGATGGCTCACGCCCTGGGTGGCACCGTGGGTCGCACGGGCACCCGCGAGTACGGGCACACCGAGGCTACCGTGGCCGGTGACTCCTGCCTGTTCGGCGGCACTCCCGACGATCAGATCGTGTGGATGAGCCACGGCGATGCCGTTCAGGGTGCGCCCGAGGGCTTCACCGTCACCGCCTCCACCACCGAGACCCCAGTTGCGGCCTTCGAGTCGCGTGAGCGTCGCCTCTACGGCCTGCAGTGGCACCCCGAGGTGGGCCACTCCCAGTTCGGCCAGGACGCGCTGAAGAACTTCCTGTACGAGGGTGCGGGGATCAAGCCCACGTGGACCGCCGGTTCGATCGTGGACGAGCAGGTCGAGAAGATCCGCGAGCAGGTCGGCGACGCGCAGGTCATCTGCGCACTGTCCGGCGGCGTGGACTCTTCCGTGGCCGCGGCCCTCGTGCACAAGGCTGTCGGCGATCAGCTGACCTGCTTCTTCATCGATCACGGCCTGCTGCGCGCGGGCGAGCGCGAGCAGGTTGAGAACGACTACGCGCGCGGCATGGGCATCCGCGTCATCACCTGCGACGAGTCCGAGCGCTTCCTGTCCGCCCTGGCCGGCGTCACCGAGCCCGAGGCGAAGCGTAAGATCATCGGCCGTGAGTTCATCCGTTCCTTCGAGGCCGCCCAGAAGCAGGTCATCGAAGAGGTTGGCGCCGCCGGCGGCGAGGTGAAGTTCCTCGTCCAGGGCACGCTGTACCCCGACGTCGTCGAGTCCGGCGGCGGCGAGGGCGCGGCCAACATCAAGAGCCACCACAACGTGGGTGGCCTGCCCGAGGATATGACCTTCGAACTGGTCGAGCCCCTGCGCACCCTGTTCAAGGACGAGGTGCGCGCGGTCGGCCGCGAGCTGGGCCTGCCCGACTACCTGGTGAACCGTCAGCCCTTCCCGGGCCCGGGCCTGGGCATTCGCATCATCGGCGAGGTTACGCGCGAGCGCCTGGACATCCTGCGCGCCGCCGACCTGATCGCCCGCGAGGAGCTCACGGCGGCCGGACTGGATCAGGAGATCTGGCAGTGCCCGGTCGTCCTGCTCGCCGACGTTCGTTCCGTGGGCGTCCAGGGTGACGGCCGCACCTACGGCCACCCGATCGTGCTGCGCCCCGTGTCCTCCGAGGACGCGATGACGGCTGACTGGACGCGCCTGCCCTACGACGTCCTGGCTCGCATCTCGACCCGCATCACCAACTCGGTGCCCGAGGTCAACCGCGTCGTCCTCGACGTGACCTCCAAGCCCCCGGCCACCATCGAGTGGGAGTGACGCTCATACCGAGCTGAGCTCGCAGACTGATAGCCCCGGCCTCGTCATGAACTGCCTCCCGTTTCTTGGACATCGAAATTGAAGTCCAAGAAACGGGAGGCTTTTCGTGTCTGTGGATCTGGGGTTGAGGCATGATCGTTTGCTTCGGGAGCAGGCGGTGGAGATGTTTGAGAGGGGATTTGGCTATCGTTTGACCGCCGGGAGGCTTGGTGTGTCTGCTGAGACTGTGAGAGAGTGGCAGAAGATGTACCGCGTGATCGGGAGGGGCGGGCTTCTTGCTATGGGAGTAAAGCGGGCCAAATACGACTATGAGACCAAGGTCGCTGCGGCGAGGGCCGTGGTTGACGGTGGGATGAGTAAGCCTGAGGCGATGGTGCGTTTCGGTATTGCGAGCGCGACACCGTTGAAGCAGTGGTGCAGGCTGTCCCGGTCTGGGAGATCTAGTCGTCCTCAAGCGGGCGTGTTCAATTGTCTGTGTATCCGTCTTTTTGTTTGAAAGGATTGATGCATGATGAATGATGATGATGTTGTTGTGGCTCGCGCTAGTGGGCGTGAGGCTGTGGAGGACCTGCGCCGCTCGGGGGCGTTGGATGCGTTGTTTGCCCGTCTTGATGCTGGCGAGGTCGAGATGACGGGCAGCCAGGGATTGTTGCCCGCGTTGCTCAAGGAGGCGTTGGAGCGCGGCCTGGCCGCGGAGCTGTCCGAGCATTTGGGGTATGAGAAGGGCCAGACCAGCACCCGGGCGCGCTCGAACACGAGGAACGGCACGACGAAGAAGACCGTGATGTCGGAGGTGGGAGCCTTCGAGATCGAGGTTCCCCGGGACCGGGCAGGCTCCTTCACCCCGCGCCTGGTACGCAAAGGACAACGGCGCCTCGATGGCTTGGATTCGATGATTATCAGCTTGTATGCCGGGGGGATGACGGTACGCGATATCCGCCATCACCTGGCCTCCACCATCGGTGTGGAGGTCAGCGCCGGGACGATTTCCACGATCACTGACGCGGTGTGCGAGGCTGTCTTAGAGTGGCAGCACCGCCCCTTAGAAGCGTTCTACCCGGTGATCTACCTGGACGCGATCCGCATCAAAATCCGACGCGATCACACGGTGGAGAACCGGGCCGCTCACCTGGCGGTCGGAGTGGACATGGACGGTGTTAAGCATGTGCTGGGCATCTGGGTCCAAGCCGATGAAGGCGCGGCTTTTTGGGCCCACGTATGCGCCGAGCTGGCCAACCGGGGCGTGCGCGATGTCCTGATCGTGTGCTGCGACGGATTGGCTGGCCTGCCCGAAGCCATCGAAGCGACCTGGCCCCAGTCCATGGTCCAAACCTGTGTCGTTCACTTAATCCGCGCGTCCATGCGTTTCGTGTCCTACAAGGACCGCAAGAGCGTCGCCGCGGCTTTGAAGCGGGTGTACAGCGCGCCCAACGAAGAAACCGCCCGAGGGGCACTGGAGGATTTCGCGGCCAGTGACCTGGGAGCGCGCTACCCCCAAACCGCCCTGACCTGGAAGCGCGCCTGGCAGCGTTTCACGCCGTTCTTGGCGTTCCCTCCCATGCTGCGCCGCGTCGTGTACACCACCAACGCTATCGAGTCCTTGAACTACCAGCTGCGTAAAATCACCAAGAACCGCGGGCATTTCCCCAGCGAAGAAGCCGCCGTCAAACTCCTGTGGCTCGCCATCTGCGACATCGAAGACAAACGAGCCGCCGAGCGCCTCACAGACACCGGCAAACCCGCCAACAAACGAACAGCCCCCACACGCCTCATCCAAGGACGCACCACCACCAACTGGAAACAAGCCCTCGCCCAACTCACCACCGCCTACCCCGACCGAATCACCCCCTACCTCTAACCCCCATACACAGAAAAATTGACAGGCTCTGGTCGCGCCGCTACAATGAAGAGCACCCCCACAGCGCGCTGGACTGGCTCTCACCCAACCAATACGCGCGCCAATGGGCACAACACCACCAATAACAACCAACAACCCTCAAAACACCCGGTCCACAAAACCAGACCAGGCCAATTGGAGTGATCTCGTTGATCAACGACGTAATCAAACCGACTATCGGCGAGCTATTCTCTACGGACTCACCCCTCATGTTTAATGTGCCTCGCTACCAGCGCGAGTACACCTGGGCCAAGCGCGACTGGGAGAACCTCTTCGACGACATTTCCGACAATGACAAGGGTTATTTCCTCGGCTCTATCATCGTCATCGACCATGGCTACAATGCGGAAAAGGGCGTGACCCAATGCGAGCTTATCGACGGCCAGCAGAGGCTCACCACCGTCAGTTTGCTGCTTGCTGCACTGTACGACCAGCTCAGCAAGCACAAAGATGATGCCGAGGAGGACGAAGATGAGGTCAACGTCGAACTCATCAACCTCAAGAACCGCCTCATCATGAAGAAGTCCAAGGGGCAGACGCGCGTGGTTCCCCAGGTCCAAGGCCAGAACCTCCAAGACTACAGGGCTCTCATGGGAGAGCGGGTCTCCAATCAAATTAAGGACAAGAGGCCCAAGTACGCAGGCAACAGGAAGATCTATAAGGCATACGCACGAGGCCTATACCCTGTTCGAGTCCCTTAACAATAGGGGCCAGGCCTTGAGCGCGGTTGACCTCATCAAGAACACCCTGCTCTCCAGCTTTAAGGACGCAACCGAGGAGGACCTGGACGACCACTTCAACCAGTGGCAGCGCATGCTCTCCCTGCTTGGAGAGGACTACAAGACTCAGGAGCGCTTCTTCAGACAGGCATACGCTGCGTTCAGGCGAGAGGTGAACAAGCCGTTCATCACCGGAACCGCTCAGTACCCTCTCGGAGCCGTAGCAACCAGGTCAAACCTCCTCCACATCTACGAGAAGCAGATTAAGAACGATGCAGCCGGCATGCTCGATTGGTTGCTCAAGAACGCGGAGGAGTACACGAAGATCGCGCTTGTGGACACGGATGGCATCTCTGGCGACTTGGAAGAGTCGCTTATGAACCTTTCAAGGATTCAGGGCGTTCCCTCGTATGTGCTCCTGCTCCACTTGATGCGGAGAGCGGACAGCCTTTCGCTCACGGATCAGCATCTGGTCCAGGTAAATGATCTTTTGGTCAAGTTCTTCGTAAGGCGTAACCTTACCGACGCTCCTCCAACGCGCGACCTTACCAGGATCTTCATCAACATCGTTGAGGGCATCGAAGATGAAAAGAAAACTGGTGACGATCTCGTGCAGTTCGTGCGCGCCAAGCTTCTGGCGGTCTCGGCAGACGATAATCGATTTGCTGAGATGCTTGCTGGCCCGCTTTATGAATCCAATCCTGACACGGCTAGGTTCATTTTGACGAGCTTGGCTACGCCGTCGGTTACCAAGGAGATGAAGGGCCTTTGGGAGCGCGTTCCTTCTGGTACATACGTTTGGACTATCGAACACGTTCTTCCCCAGGGGAAGAACCTACCTGACGCTTGGGTCACCATGATTGCCGGTGGAGACAAGGCGCTCGCCGCCCAGATTCAGAACGATCATGTCCATGAGCTCGGCAACCTAACTTTGACTGGTTACAACTCAACCTTGAGCAATCTTTCCTTCCAGGAAAAGAAGCTCAGGAAGGATAAAGATGGCAACTCTGTTGGCTACCTCAACGGCTTGAATATCAACTCCGATATTGCTTCAAGAAACGATTGGGACGAAGCAGCAATCACAGCGAGAACAGCGAAACTCGTTAAAGAAGTAATCCAACTGTTCACGCTATAGAGGTTAGGGGAGGGTTTGCAATGACCGCTCTACCCCGCCCTGCCCCGACAAATCTTCAGGCGGTTTGGAGGTCTCACACCTGCTGTGCAACGCCGTTTGAGTCCATCGTGGGGCGATAGGCGTAGCGCTCGAGACCATCGAACGTGGGAGTCTTGGGTCGCATGTCGAAGGGGAGGCCTCCGACTTCGATCGACTTCGCGAGGAACATGTTGATTGCGTCGAGAGGCTAATTCCCCAGCGCGCATAGACGGCTGCGGCATCGGCCTTGATCTGAGGTCGAATTCTGGCCATAATTATGGCTAAGACTGAAAGGGGTAGTATGTCGACACTGACGATGGGGCTTGCCGAGGCGAAGAACAATTTTTCGCGAGTGACAGCAGAGGTGAATAGGACGGGGAAGCCTGTCACGATCCTCAAGAACAACAGGCCGTGGGTAGTCATTCAACCGGCGCAGCAGTCTGAGAGTGCTGTCGATGTCGCTGTTGACTTCATGGATGCCTACGCGGACGTGTTTGAAGAGCTCGCGAAGTGAACGCTTTCGCGTTTTCTCAGGATGACGTATGCGCCATCCATTCGGCTGCGATTGCTCGCTTCGGTGGTCTTGATGGCGTTCATGATGCCTCGCGTGGGGTAGGGTTCGTCGTAGCGAAGCGGAGGCCATTGATCAAGGAGGATGGCACGTGGATCTGCTCGAATACATGCGCTCACAAAACGACATGACGCAGGCTGAATGGGAACGCACCTTCGAGGAAGAGGCCAAGGAGATCCTCGTCCTGCTCGCCGGCGGTAGCGGGGCCGGCAAGATGAACGGATTCTGGGACGTCTCGCACTACTTCATTGCGTATGTGGACTGCCAGACCGGTGCACTGCACACGGGTGACGGCCGGATAGTCTATCCCGTCAGCGACGAGGAAAGCGATGCCGGAGGAATCCTCGATCGCTTCCGTCGGGAGGCGGTGTACCGCCTCAAGGCGCGCAAGAGGATTCCGCACAAGATTCCCGAGGGCGTGACCGCCTCCTCGCAGAACCAATTCCTGATCGTTGAGGTCCTGGAAGAAGATGCCCCGTGCCCCGCCTTGGAAGAGGTGCTGGCCGAATACCGCAGGCCGGTAGTCCTCAACGACGAGGAGCTGGGCGAGCTCTCCCTCGACAAGGACCTCGACATGTTCGAGGGAGGCATCTCGTGGCGGGGTGAGGACATCGACATCTCTCTGGAGGTTGATTCGTCCAGCGAAGACACCTGGACTGCTGCCGTGGCCGCCATGAAGCAGATGATGACCGATCAAGACCGGTGGGATCGCGACATGCGGGCGTTCGCCGCGCGGGAGCTCACACAGCTTGCGTGTGAATGGCGTGAGTCAGCCGACGAGGAGGTCCCCGAGATCACCGAAGAGAGCTTCGCGCAGCGGATCGAACTCACTAGTATCGCGATGGATCCGGACGGCTCGTTCTCCGCCTACTTCGATGACGACGATATGTTCTTCGGGCACTGCGTCGTGGTGTACGGAACCCTGGCCGATGGGGTGGCCTCGGCGGTGATGGCGGGTTAGACGTCCTGAGCGCTCGCTGCAGTGGCGCTATCGAGTCGATGTGGAGGCATCAGCGGGCACATTGCACGAAAAACGCCAGGGACGAGCCTGCTAACGAGGCCTACCCTGCCAATCGGGGTAGGCCTCGTTGTGTGAGCGTAGTCCGCTAGGGGATCAAGCGACGCAATCCTGCGCCGCGCGTGGGTGCGCAGGGAATGTGACTACTTCTGGCCCTCCACGTCGGGCACGTATGCCAGGAAGCCCGCCAGGGCCTCGTCGGTGTGCTCGAAGAACGGCTTCCCCTTGTCGAGGGAATCGATCTGGGCCATGTCCTCGTCGGTCAGCGTAAAGTCGAACAGGTCGATGTTCTGAGCGATGTGCGACGGTGTCTTCGAGCCCGGGATCACGATGTGTCCCTGCTGGATATGCCAGCGTAGCAGCACCTGGGCGGGGGACTTGCCGTGCTTCTCGGCGAGTTCCTGGACGAGGGACTCGCTCATGATCGAGTCGTTGCCGCGCCCGCCCAGCGGGTACCACGCCTGCAGCGCGATGTCGTGCCCCTTGAGGAGTTCCTTGAGTTCCGTCTGTGGGAAGTAGGGGTGGCACTCGACCTGGTTGATCGCGGGGACAACCTCGCACTCGTCGAGGATGCGCTGCGTCTGGGCCACGTCGAAGTTCGACAGGCCGATCGCGCGAATCTTGCCTTCCTTATGCGCCTTCTCGAGGATGCGGTAACCCGCGACCGTGTCGCCGGCGGGCTGGTGCAGGATCATCAGGTCGATGTAGTCCGTACCCAGGCGCTCGAGCGTCTCGTCGACGGCGGTGGGGTGTTCGAAGAACGACGGCCAGAGCTTCGTCTCGAGGAAAACCTCCTTGCGCGCCTTTGAGGACGCGCGCATTCCGCGCCCGACGGCGCGCTCGTTCACGTAGACGTTCGCCGTGTCGATGAGTGTGTAGCCGTTGTCGAGCGCGTAGGTGACTGCCGACTGGGCATCGTCCGGCTCGAGCAGGTAGGTGCCGAGGCCGACCTGGGGGATTGTGACGCCGTTGTTCAGGGTGATGTGGTCCATGTGAACTCCTTTGTTATCGTGAGCGGCGTGCGATGGCTCGGCAGTGTGGCGCTGAACCGTGCTGACGCTGCTGACTGCCAGCGTATTCCTATTCCAGGTTGGTTTGTATGGTGGTGGGTGTATCTGGACGTGTGATGTGCTGCTGTTTGTGGTGACAGTGTCGTGATTCCATGGTTCTGCTGTTGACGTGAGACTGGGCGACCCTATACTGAACACTGTTCATTAAGGATTGTCGCAGCTCGCAAGACAGTAGGATTTCGTGCCCAAACAAGTGATCGACCCGGAGAAACTGGTCAGCCAGGCCTACGCCATCGCCTCGCGCGACGGCATCTCCGCGCTCTCTGTGCGCAAGGTCGCCACCGCGTGCGGTATCGCGGTCGGCTCGGTCTACGGTTACTTCCCGACCAAGGCGGACCTGACGGCCGCCGTGCTCACCCGCTTCTTCGACGAGAACCTTTCCGATGAGCTGTGCGCCGTGCACCCCGGCGAGCGCTTCACCTCCTATGTGCGGCGATTCCGCGAGGCCCTATGCGCCGCGCGCGCCGACATGAGCGTCGACTGGTTCGCGGAGATGCGCCGCCTTCCCAGCGGCGAACAGGAAGCCCTTGAGGCCGTGCGTGCTCCCATGCTCACCCACATTGAGCGCGGGCTCGGGCGCGTCCTCGACGCGGACGAGGCCGTGGATCGCTGCCGGCTCGTCGGCTCCATGAACGCCCGGGCCCTGTGTCGCTACGTGCTGCGCAGTATTTTCGCTTCGCTCATGGATGGCGGCGAGTGTGAGACGCTGTTCGCCCTCCTCGACGCCGCCCTGTATGACGACACCGCAGACGAAAAGGAAACAAAATAATGAGTCGATTCCGCATCATGAAGCAGTCCCTGATTGCCGTCGCCGGCATCGTCTGGCTGCTCGCCGGCCTGAACGTCGCAATCCTGGGCGTGCGCGCGGCCATCGACCTGCGCGGCCTTGCCGCGCTCGTCCTCGTTGCGCTCGCGGGCGGTGCCATCACCATCTTCTGCGCCTTCCACCCCATGTTCAGCAAGCTCGTGAAAAAGAACGCCCAACGCATCGCCGACCTGGAGGGGGAGCGCCACCACGTCGTCCGCTTCTTTGATCGCAAGAGCTACCTGATGATGGCGATCATGATGTCGTTTGGTATCGGCATGCGCGCCGCAGGACTCTTCCCCGACTGGTTCATCGCCTTCTTCTATACGGGCCTCGGCCTCGCCCTGACCCTGGCGGGCGTCAGCTACATTGCGCGGGGCGCGCGCGGCCGCGCCTGGGCGTTTCACGGGACCAACTGAGCGTTTCACGCTTTCTCAGCCAAGGCCTCGTCAATGGGCGAGGCCGTCGCGCCCCCAGTGCTGCTGCTTCGTGTGTCCGCTGTGAGTGCTGCACTGTCCATGTTGGTGGCGGTGCTAGTGTGACCCTGTTTGAGTGACCCGCAAAATATGGATAGCGCATGAACTTCTATACCCTCGACTACATTGTGTCGCACCAGAGTTTGGACGCGACACGGCGTCTAGCTGCGATCATCGTCTTGCTCGTTGTGGCTCTCGCTTTTAGTGCCCTGTATTTGCATAACCGGGTGAAAACTCGCTGGCGTGACGCGGGCATTGGGCTCCTCGTGTTTTCGCTCGTCCTGCTGGGAATCCAGACCGAGCAATACCTGAAGGTCAGCGATCAGCAGTCGCAGGCGCAGCTGCTCGTGGGCTTCATGGAGGGTGTCGCCGTCGATCACGGTGTCCAGGCGCGTGATGTCATGGTGAATAAGACGTCCCTGCAGGACGGGATGATCGTGCGCTTTAACGAGGAGGACTACACCGTCCACCTCAATAATGACAGCAATTCCTTCACTCTTGAGCGCACGCACATCATCGACCATGGCGTCTACGTGAATGGGGAGCACTGACATGGACTTCTACACGCTGACGGCTATCAAGTTCGCGCTCGGTATCCTCACGATGCTGCTCCAGATCAACATCCTGGGAAAGCGCGACTTCTCACTGAATACGCCTCTCAATCAGGTGCAGAACTACGTGCTGGGTGGCATTATCGGCGGCGTTATCTATAACTCGTCGGTGACGGTGCTCCAGTTTCTGATCATTATTTTGATTTGGTCACTCGTTGTTATCGCGACGAAAATCCTGATCGATAGCAGTAAAGCCTTTAAGAAGCTTGCGGCCTGTCAGCCCGAGCTGATCGTTCGTGATGGTGAAGTGGATATTGCCCGCTGTGCGAAGGTGGGAATGACCGCGGAGGGACTCAGTCGGAGCCTGCGTGAGCAGAAGATTGCCAGTATGGGCGATGTTGTTGCGGCGATCATGGAAACTAATGGGTCGTTGACGATTCGTGTGCGCGGTGACGGGAGTAGTCGCTCGCTCCTGCCGCTCGTGACCGACGGTCAGCTCGTGCCCGACGGTCTCCTTCTCGCCGGCAAAGATAAAGCGTGGATCAAGGAGGAGCTCAAGAAATTGGGGTATTCCTCGGTCAAGCAGGTGTTCCTGGGGGAGCTCGTCTCCGGGCATCTCGAGGTGATCCCGTATCCGAAGGCAACGAGCGTGAAGAGCTAACTTCGAGGAGGCCTCGTCAATGGACGAGGCCTCCTGCCGTTGTGTGGGTCATCTGCCCTTTAGTGCCACGCGATTACCGCCAGTGGCGGTATAATTGTGGCGGTAATAGGAGGTGGTCATGGCCTACGAACCGTCATTTGAACGCACTGACGCGATCGATGCGCTGTGCATGGAGATCGCTGAACTCGTCGGCATGCTGTCGCCTCAAGCCCCCTTGTCGACCAGCCCGATGCTGCGTCGGGAGCTGCGGATCCAGACGATCTACTCCTCGCTCGTCATCGAAGGGAACAAACTAGACGAACGCGCGGTGAGCGCGATTATCGACGGCAAGCGGGTTCTCGGAGACCGGCGCGACATCCTCGAAGTCGAAAACGCGCGCGCCGCCTACGACCTAATTCCTGAACTCGATCCTCATTTGTTGGAGGATTTGCTGCGCGTTCACCGCGTGATGATGGGTGGCCTCGTCCCCGATGCTGGGCGCTTTCGGTCGGGCAATGTCGGCGTGTTCAACGGAGATACCCTCATCCATGCGGGGACTCCAGCCGCCTACGTCCCCGAGGTCATGGGAGGCCTCTTCGAGTGGCTGCGTACGACGCGTATGCACCCGCTGCTCGCTTCGTGTGTCTTCCACTTCGAGTTCGAGTTCTGTCATCCCTTCTCTGATGGGAATGGGCGGACGGGACGTCTCTGGCAGACGCTGCTCCTGTCCAGGTGGCGTTCGGAGTTGGCGTGGCTGCCCGTTGAGTCCGCTATCAGGAGGCGGCAGGCAGACTATTACGAGGCCTTGGCCCGCTCGGGTGCGACCGGTTCGTGTGAGAGTTTTGTGGAGTTCATGCTCGAGGCGATTCGTGAATCGATTCTTCCGTATGCGAAGCCGTCAAACCCGCAGGAAGTGGTTCGAACCCGCGCGCTCGCTTTCCTCAGCGACAACCCGCGTTCCACCGTCGCTCACCTCGCGCAACATCTCGGGTGCTCGAAGCGGAGCGCTGAGCGCACGGTCGCTCAGCTCAAAGAAGAAGGCGCGCTCGAACGGCAGGGGAGCCCCAGGTCGGGCGTGTGGGTTGTCCGCGCCACCGGACTCTAGCCGCTTCCTCAGAAGTCGATGTGCTGGCGCGGGGAATAGCCTCGCTCTTTCAGCGTGCCGTTGACGTAGTCGAAGCGCGTGGGGGTCACCTTGATGATGTTCATGACGAAGGGCATGGCGCGCAGGCGCTCCATGGGGAGACCCCGCAGCTTGCAGGCGTGGGCGTAGTCGGCACCGAAAGGCTCCACAACCTCGGCGGTGCCCGTGACCTGCAAGCCCGCCAGCGTCGCGAAAGAAATGTCGTCGTCATGGATCGCCAGGCACACGTTCTTGTTGGCCTGCAGGGTGCGGAACTTTTGGCCGCCCTCGCTGATGATCCAGAACGCCCCTTCGGCGTAGAGATATTCGACCGTCGTGTTGCGCACGATACCGTTCCCGGCGGTCGCCAGCGTGCAGATCTTGTGCCTGGCCAGGAAGGCCTCGATCTCCGTGACCAAGTCAGCCGCGGGCATGCGCGTCTCTGCGCTCTCCTGCGCGATCCAGTGGTTTGCCGCAGCTTCCCAGTCGATGCCACTCATTGCGAATCTCCCTCTTTGTCGATAGGGCACACGTCGTTGAGGCCCTCCACCCAGGATATGGCGGCGACGCGATTTAGTCGACGTTCTCGTGCCTGGGACTATGAACGAGGCCGGGGCGAGCTCGCGTGAAGCGCACAGAGTCGATCGCGTGCCGGGGCCTTGCCAGTGATATCACTGGAAGATGTGTCGGCGGTGTCCGACGGAAAAGACTTCGATGATGAGGCGGTCATCCTCGATGATGCACAGGGCGCGGTAGTTGCCGATGCGGTAGCGCCACTCGCCTGATCGGTTGGCGGTCAGTCCTTTGCCGTGGATGCGGGGGTCCGAGCAGCCCTCGAGGTTTTTGCCGATCCATGACGTAATGAGTCGCGCGTCGAATCGGTCCATCTTCTTCAGTTGCTTGAGGGCTGTGTCGCTGTACTCGACGTGATAGGACATTCACAGGCCCAGCTGTGCGAGTACCTGCTCGTGGGTGTAGCGAACGCCGTTGTCTGCAGCGATCACCTCGCGCAGAGTTGCAAGGTCCTGCTGGTCCTCGATCTTCTCGAAGACTGCATCTCGAACGAAGTCGGAGATCGTTTTTCCTTCAAATTCGGCGTACTTGCGCACGACCTCGGCGTCTGTCTCGTCAAGGCGCATCGTCATGGTGGGCATGGTGACCTCCCGGTGGTGAATACAATGTATTCTATGTCGCTCTGGTGTCAATGTGCAATGGTGTTGGCCCTAGTGGGTAAAGCTGCCTGAACGGTCCTGTCTCTGCCTGATGATTGCCGTCAGCGCTGCCCGGTCATTGGGAGGGCTGAGGTCTGGAGCGTGTAGCTATTTCAAGCTGACAGTATGCTGCGGGGCGTTCACACTGTTGTCAAGAACCGTGTGGCTAGGGAGACAAGGAGGCCGACGATGAGGTACGCCGAAACGGTGCTGTTACAGGGTGGGGTGGAACTCCTCGTGAGGAATGCCGTCGCGTCGGATGCTCGTGCGCTGCGTGACATCATGCAGCGCACGCATGCGGAGACTGACTACCTGCTGTCCTACCCGGATGAGCAAAGCGCCGACGATGAACAGGAGGCTCGCTCGCTGGCGGAAACGGAGCGCAGTGGCAATGAGGTTGAACTCGTCGCCATCCTGGATGGACGGATCGTGGGAAGCGCCGGAATTACGGCGGTGGGCGGTAGACGCAAGGTAGTTCACCGCGCGCGCTTTGGGATCAGCGTCCTCAAAGATTACTGGGGGATGGGGATCGGACGAGTGTTCATGGAGTCGTGCATCGACTGTGCGCGCCGGGCGGGATACACCCAGCTCGAGCTCGAGGTAGTGGCTGATAATCAACGCGCGGTGTCCCTCTACCGGCGCGCGGGGTTCGAGGAGTATGGGCGCAACCCCCGAGGCTATCGCTCCGCAGCCGCGGGATACGAGGAGCTCGTGCACATGAGGCTGGAGCTGTAGCTCCACAGGGTCGCTGGACTAGTCAGTCTGCTTGGCCTCGCCTTCCTTGTCTTCCTTGTCTTCCTTGGCCTCCGGGGTACGCCTGCGCCAATACGCGTAGTCGCAGTAGGTGTACTTGTGTTCCCACACTGGATTACTCGGGCCCCAATCGGACATTGGACAGTCTGTGGTGACGTCGTCGGCGAGCTCGAGGATGACATCGACGAGCTCGAGCCTGTCAACGAACCTGTCGGGGATCGCGCTGAAGCCAATACGTGCTCCCACCAACATGCCTGCGATCGCCGCAGTTGTGTTGGAGTTGCCTCCGTGGTTGGCAGCGAAAGTCATCGCTCCTGCAATGTCGTTTTCGTGGCGCAGTGCGCAGAGGAGGCCGATCGCTAAAGCCTCCTCGGCGACCCACCCCTCGCCGAGGGAATGGATGGCGTCCAGGTCACTTGAGGCTGAGGAAGCGAGCGACACCGCCGGGCGGATGCTCCGCAACAACTCGTACACGACCGTGGTGCGGGAATCGGGGAAGGTCTCCTCCAGAGCCTTCAGTGTTTGGTTGACGGCCTCGGTGATGGAGAGCTCCTGGTGAATGATGAGTGAGATGATGAGGGCTAGTGCCCCCGACGATATCCAAGCAAGTTTGTGGCCGTGTGTGAGGGCAGCCGTGTTTGCCGCCAGGTCGAGAATATAGGCGGGGTCGTCGGAGTAGGACAGGCCAATGGGAACGGCCCTCAGCAGGCATCCGGAGCCTTTGGAATCATTGACGGGCTCATCCATTGAGCCGAACTTATCGGAACTAAAGACCTTCATGGAGGTGGGAGAAAGAGCGCGCTGTGCGGACGACGAAGGGTAGGCGCTGATCCATCCCACCCGACTTCGGGATGCACGTTCGGTTGTCTGCACCCGGTACCAGTCAAAGTAGAAAGCGTCGAAATACTGGTACACAGGGGCCATGATCCCGCGCAGGGCTCCTCGCGTGTGAGCGAAGAGGATCCCATTTGCGCTGAGCAGCATGAGTTGTGTGTCTGCGGTGATACGCGCGGTTCCGTTCTCGTCCAAGTCGTAGTCGGTGATTCCGCGGAGCCCGTAGCGTTCGGCTATCGCGGTCTCTGAGAGTCTTTCGACCGGGTAACCCAGTGCGTCTCCTGCGGCGCAGCCGATCATTGCTCCTCGGATGCGATCTCGCCGGTCCATGGGTGCCTCCTCGCGTGGGTTCTGACCGTGACCAGAGCCAGTTTACCGGTCAAGGTTTTGTAGTGCTCCTGAGCAATCTGACCTGGGCTTGTGAAGGTCTTCGTCGTTTTCGCGGTGATCTGCGCGGACGTCGCCCCGGCCTCGTTTGTCAGGTGACACGAGGCCGGGCGGGGTTATGGCGCTCTGTGAGTGTCTGCGCCGTGTTGTGAGCGGCGTACCCTTGAATCGTGAAGGTTCTCGTCGTTCCCATGCTTGCCCGCTCGCGGATGGGCGGGCCGTGGTCGCGTGCGCAGCGCGTCGCCCGCGCCTTCCGGGATGGTGGCCACGAGGTGACGCTGGCGTGTGGAGATGACGGCAACTGCGCCGATCCTATCGCTTCGACGCTCGAGATCCCGGTGCCCTCACCCCTCGGCCTTCCCGAGGCCATTGCCCGCCACACCTTCCCCCTGGCCTCGCGCCTCGGGCTCATGGGCCGCAAGCCCGTGCATAGCTTCGAGGAGGTCCTCTGGCTCACCGGCGCTCTCGACGAGCGCTACACGCGCGCGGCCGTCGATACGCTTCGCGCCCACATGCGCACCGCGCGCCCCGACGTCGTCTACTCCGAATTCAGCCTCGCTGCCGTCATCGCTGCCCGCGCCGAGGGAATCCCGTGCGTGGGCAGCGCCTCGCAGCCGACGACCGCCGCCTATGCCTCCAACCCGCGCAAATCCGCGGGCATTCGACGCCTCCTGCGCGAGATGGGCATGCCCGCCCCGGCCTCGTCCCTGACGGTCCTTGAGGGGATGCGGCGCCGCTTCATCCCGAGCTGCCCGACCCTGGAACCGCGCCCAGGGGAGCGGGCCGTCTACTGCGGGTTCCTCGACGAGCCACCCGCCCTGACAGCGAAGAATCGCGACTGTGCCCTCGTCTACCTCGGCGCGGGAAGCGTCCCCGCGGGCGTCGCCGTGCGCGCCGGGCGAGAGCTCGCCGAGGCCCTCGGATGCGACGTGTACGTCGCGGGCGTGCCCGAGGCCACCCAGGTCTCAGGTGGTTACACGGTGTACTGTGCGCCCCGCTTCGACTTCGCCGAGCTCCTGCCACGCGCCTGCGTCTTCGTGCACCATGGCGGGCAAAACTCAATGATGGACGCCCTGTCCTCCGCCGTCCCCCAGGTCATCGTCCCGGGTCGCGTCTTCGAACGCCAATTCAACGCCGAGGCCGTGGACAACGCGCGCTGCGGCCTGACCGTGCGCGCTTCCCAGCCGACGCTCATCGCGCGCGCCGCCCGCCGACTCGTCGATGAACCGGCCCTGGCCTCGGGAATCCGGGGACTGCGCGAGGAACTGTCCTCTCTGGGCGGCACCAAGCGCATCGTGCGCGAGGTCGAAACACTGGTCAGCTAGGCCCAGCCGCGCAGGATCGCCTCCAGGCCGCGCTCAAACTGGGCGTTGAAATCGTAGCGGCCGTCCAGAAGATCCTCGATGAGCGGGCGCAGCGCCTGCGCATCCTCGGGATCGAGGGCAGCGCTCGCGGCCGACAGGTCGACCGGCTGCTCGGGGGAGCCGCCCACGGGCGGAACGACCTCGGCGGCGACGAAGGCCGTCGTGTAGATCGACACGGCGTTCACGAGCCCCAGCATGTCCGCGTTCGGCGTGAAACCGCGCCGGGCGAGCGTCACGAACACGCGAGCCAGGAGCGCGAGCTGCTCGGGCGTCGACATCGGGTGCGTGAGCAGCAGCATGACCGCGCCCGGGTGGGAACGCAGCGTGGAAGCCAGGCAATGCGCGTAGGCGCGCATGTACATCAACAGGGGCGAGGCCGGGGCTCCGTCGGTCGGTGCAGATGCCTCGGGTGTGGGCGTCGATTCCGCGCCGACCGCCCCGTCGTCCACGCGGCCCAGGAAGGCCTCGAACGTGAGGCGCCAGACCTGCTCGGCGATACCCTCTAGGAGCGCCGCCTTGTCGGGGAAATGGCGATAAAAAGCGGCCTGGGAGACGCCGAGGCGCTTACCCAAGGACCGCAGGGACAAAGCGGAGAGCCCCTCCTCGTCGACCAAGTCGAGCGCGCTCGACAAGATGATGTCTCGCGATAGTGCGCGCTGACGTGACGACGGCATGGACTCTCCGCTTCGGTGGTCATTACTCCCTGTGATAACGGAACTGTATCAGTGCCAGCCCCGCGATCACGGCGAAGAAACCCCACAGGACGCCGATCCGTGCCCCGACGTCGGCGAGGCTCGCCCCGTCTAGGCTCACCTCGTGAATCGCCGTGATCGCCCAGTATGCGGGGGACAGGCGCGCGGCGTGCTGCGCCCAATCGGGGAACGAGGAGACCGTGGAGAAAGAACCGCCGATGCCGGCCGCCAGCATGCCGATGATGTTCGACAGGGATAGGGCCGCGTCACGGCTGCGAGACCACAGCGCGAGCGCGACGCCGAGCGCCGACAGGACCGCGGAAAAACTGAGAAGAACCGCAGCGAGTGCGACGAGGGATCCGGTCGGTCGATATCCGAAGATGAGGGCGCCCAGCGCGAGGACGACCGCGATCTGGACGGTCTGCATGAGGAAGGCAACCAGGGCCTTGCCCGTCAGGATGGACGCGCGCGAGGTGGGGGAGGCCTCGAGACGCTCCCACGTGCCCCACGATCGCTCGTTGAAAAACGATCCGATGATGTTTTGCACCGCCAGGAACGAAAAGAGGATCGCGATCGACGGAACCGCCTGCTCGGCACCCGTGACGCCCGTGTAGCCGTCGGCCAGGAGCATCGACTTGAACGCCGGCATCATGAAGGGGATCAAGACGAGGGGGATCACCGTCAGGATGAGCGTGGGCGCCGGGTCGGTGAGCTGCAGGCGGATGTTCAGGCGGGTCATGGCCCCGATTTGCTTAAGCTGCGACATGGTCACTCTCCTTGATGATCTGCAGATACGCGTTGTGCAGGCTGGCCTGCGTGATGCGCACGTCGGTCAGGCGCGCGCCATGAAGGGCGGGCGAGGCCAGGGCTTCGCCGATCCGCGAACCCGGGTCGGCCTCGTCCCCGACGTGCCGGAGGGCCGTCCCGTCGGCGTCCCACCCGTCGACTGCGGGAACGGGACGGTCGAACTCGAGGGTGACCTCGGCGCGCCCGTGGCCAGCGATGATGTCCTCGAGCGTGCCGCTCGCGACGATGCGCCCCTCGTTCAGGATCGCGATGTCGGAGCCGAGCTCCTCGAATTCCGCCAGGTAGTGCGAGGTGTAGACGACGGCCGCTCCGTCGTCGGCGAGCTGGCGGACCGCGCGCAGGATCTGGCTGCGCGCCTCCACATCCGCGCCGACGGTCGGCTCGTCCATGAACACCAGGCGCGGGCGGTGCATGATCGCCATGCCCGCGTGGAGCCTGCGCTGCTGCCCGCCCGACAGGTGCGAGGCGCGCTGCCCTCGTTTCTCCGCCAGCCCGAGGAGGTCCATGACCTCACCCGCGCGCGAGGCCGACTCGCGTCGACCGAGTCCGTGCATCTCGCCGAAAGCCGCGAGATTCTGGGCGACGCTCAGGTCCGGGTAGATGCCCAGCTCCTGCGGCGCGTATCCGATCAAACGCGCGGCTTCGGTGGAGGAGGGGCGGTGGCCGCAGATGCTGATGCTTCCGGAGTCAGCTCGGCGCAGGCCGCACAGGATCGTGATGAGCGTGGACTTGCCGGCCCCGTTTCGTCCGAGCAGGCCGAGGATCTGCCCGGGTTCGACGCGCAGGTCGACCCCGCGCAGGACCTCGTGGGCGCCGTAGCTCTTGCGGATTCCCCGGGCTTCTAAGGCCGGAGCGTGTGGGTGTGACACGGTTTTTCTCCCATCGGTTAACGCTGTTAACTTTGTGTCGCAGGTAAGGTTAACAGTGTTAACTTATGGGTGCAAGTGAGCGCCGCAAGCAGGGTGACAACCATCGAATTACCGCTTTTTTCTGACAATCTGTCGCTGCGTGGGGGAGGGGAGCGGCCCTACACTGTCCACGCTAGGCGTGAAGGAGGACTGAAAGTGCCAGGTCTGGAAACCTACGACGCGATCATGCTGCTGTCCTACGGTGGCCCGAACGGCGAGGAGGACGTCCTGCCGTTCATGCGCAACGCGACGCGTGGCCGCGGAATCCCCGACGAGCGCCTGCTCCAGGTCGCCGCCCACTACAAGCGCTTCGGCGGGGTCTCGCCCATCAACGCCTGCAACCAGCGTCTGATCGCGGACTTGTCTGCCGAGCTCGCTCGCCGTGGGCACGACATCCCCGTCGGGTGGGGAAACCGCAACTGGCATCCCTTCGTCACCGAAGGCCTCGATGAGCTCGCCCAGGCGGGCGCCCGGCGCATCCTCGTCCTGCCCACCTCCGCCTACGCCTCGTACTCGGGGTGTCGCCAGTACCGCGAAGACCTCGCCGAGGCCGCCGAAGCTCTGCGCGACAAGTGGGGCACCATCGTCCTGGGGGCCGAGGATAGTGCCGACAATCCCGACGCCGACATCATCTTGGACAAGGTGCGTCCCTACTACTCGACCCCCGGTATGGCGAACGCGCAGATCGCGTCCGTCCGGCGCGCGTGGGAGGCCCTCGCTGCGCGAGGCGTCGATACCTCCGGGATTCGCCTGATCTTCGTTACCCACTCCATCCCCGTGAGCATGGAGGCAGGATCCTCGCCCTTCCCGTTCCGTCCCCCGATCGACGAGGCCGTGGCGGCCTCGGGCGGTCGCGCCGAGCAGCAGGGGGGTGAGGCCTCGTCGGACGCGGGAACCCCCGCAACCGAGATCAGCTACGTCGCCCAGCACCACGCCCTCATTGAGGCGATCATGCCGGAGCTGCGCCGCGTCCTCGGCCGCGCGGATCTGGGCTACGACCTCGTCTATTGCTCGCGGTCCGGGCCCCCGCAGGCCCGCTGGCTCGAACCCGATATCAACGATTTCCTCGAGGAGATCGCCGCCGACACAACGCCGCTGACCGGCGCCGTCGTCGTCCCGATCGGGTTCATCTGCGACCACATGGAGGTCGTCTACGACCTCGACACCGAGGCGAAGGAAACCGCCGCGCGCCTGGGGACCCCCTACGAACGCGCCGACACGGTCTCCACCGACCCGGGCTTCGTGTCCTCCCTGGTCGACGTGCTCGAAGAACGTGCGGCCCAGGCGCGAGGCGAGAATCCCTCGCCCGTCACCGTGACCGGCACCGGCCCCTTCCACACCGTCTGCCCGAGCGACTGCTGCCTCTCCCCGGCGCGCCCCGGGCACGCCTCGTCCGCTGGTACCAGCACCCACCCCGGCACAGCCCCTCATTCTTCCGGCGCGCCCGCCCGAGCCGCCGGTCAACCAGCCCCAACCCAGGAGGACTCCATGTCTACCCCGCATCCCCACGCCGTCGTGCCGCCCGAGCAGAACCCGGACAACCCGGGACATCCCGCAGGAGTGCCGGACCGCGTCGGTGAGCACGCCGCGCGCCACCAGGCCCGCCACGCGGGCACCGAGGCGACTCCCCACTCGCACGCCGCTCACGCCCGCGTCACCGACCCGCGCGACGCGACCGACATCGACTTCGACGAGGTCAACAACAAGCAGCACTACGCCCTCTACTCCGTGTTCGCACTGGGTGAGTCCCTGCCCGCCGACGATGGCGAGCGCGGCCGCATCATCGCCGAATCCCTGGACTACGTGAAGGGCGCGGGAGCGGAAATCCGCGGCTTCTACGACGTGTCCGGCTTCCGCGCCGAGGCGGACCTGATGGTCTGGTGGCTCGACGACGACCCCGAGGTCCTGCAGGACGCCTACCACCGCCTGCGCGCGTCAGCGCTGGGCAAGTTCCTGGACCCGGTGTGGTCCTGCATGGGCCTGCACACCCCCGCCGAATTCAACAAGCGCCACATTCCCGCCTGCTTCGGCGGCGTCGCCCCCCGCGACTGGGCGATGGTCTACCCCTTCGTGCGCTCCTACGACTGGTACCTGAAGGCCCCTGAAGAGCGCTCCCGCATCATGGCCGAACACGGCCGCAACGGCTTCGCGCAGTACCCGGACGTCAAGGGCTCGACTCTGTCCGCCTTCGGCTTCTCCGACTACGAGTGGGTGCTCGCGTTCGAAGCCGACACCCTCGACCGCCTCGAGGGCGTCATGCACGCCCAGCGCTACACCGAGGCGCGCCTCTACGTGCGCGAGGACACCCCGTTCTTCACGGGTCCGCGCGTGAGCCTCGGCGAGTGGGCGGAGCGCCAGCCCCGCGCATAAGGCCCCCTGATCTGCAAGCCAGCCCCGGACTCGTCCCTGAGAACAGGAACGAGGCCGGGGCTGCGTGCGTCGCGCTCACGCGGCGCGGCGTGCCCTACTTGCCCGGGAAGAGCAGCGGCAGGTTGTGCTCGACCTGGTTGGCGATCGAGGTCATTGAGTGGGTTTCGCCGTCGTCGATCCACAGCTGCAGGCTGTCCTCGGTCATGACGTCGGGATAGTCCTCGCGGAGCTCATCAATCTGCGGGGTCATATCCCACAGGGCTGGGTCCTCCGAGCCGACCGACGCGAGAATGAGGAAGTCGCGTGGCCCGTAGTGGGCGCGTGTGACGCCGGCGGTCACGAGCTCGGCGATGCGTGGGGAGTCGGCGTCCTCCTCGCGCCCGATCCACGACTCGCCGGCCATCGGCATGTACCCGTAGAAGTACTGCGGACGCAAGGCAAAAACATCCCACGTGGTCGTCGCGCCCATCGAGAAACCGCCGAATGCGCGGTGCTTGCGCGAGGCTCGCAGCGACTGGTCGGACGTGTCGCCGCGGGCGAACGTGGTGTAGCGAGACTCGACCGTGTCGATCAGGGTATCGATCTCGCTCGTCGCGAAGAAGCGATTAAGGGTGTAGTCCTCCTCGTAGTCATCCGTCGCGAAGGACCGATCCGGATAGTAGGTCGCGAAAACGACCAGCGTCGGTGCGGCCTTGCCGGCGGTCTCCAGCTCGTCGACGACCGGCGCGACGCCGTCAGCCAGACCAGCCGCGTTACCCCACCAGCCGTGCGTCAGATAGAGGACGTTCGCGGGATTGCTGCTGGAATAGGACGCGGGAACGTACACGTACGCCTGCTTCGTGTATGTCGTCCCCTCATAGCTCTGCTCGTAGGTGATCGTGTCGATCGTGCCGTGCAGAGACTTGGCCGTGTCCATGAGTGAGGCGACGCCCTCGGGCAGGGGGTCCTCGTCCTCTTCATAGGCAATGGCCGTGGGGTCTTTCTGTCCGTTGCCCGAACGATTGAGCGCGAACGAGGTGACCCCCACGAGGGCGAGCATGCACAGCGCGATGATGGCGGTGATGCGGAACCTATTGTTTTGTCGTACGAGTCGTGTTGTCACTGGCTGCGCCTCAGCCCGTTCGTCGTCATGCGTTCAGCTGTCCTCATGCGCTCCACTCTATGCCCGCTTGATGTGCCGCTACCAATCGGTGTGGTCCTTCCCCCTGTCGTTAGCCCTTGTCGTCCCCTTATTGTCCCCTCGTCGTTTCGCTTGAACCTCGCACGTCCTTCCCCACCAATTTCGCACGTAATTCCCTCGCCGATCTTTCAAGATGTGAATTGTGATCGTTGAAATTCCGGGGTTTCTGGGGGATTGGTGAAATGGGAGCGCGGGGAATTACGTGCGGAATTTGGGGGAGGGGCACAGTGGGGAGGAGTAGGGAAGTGCTGAGTGATAGTCGATACGTGTGGATGGTTATCGTGTTACTCTCCCGGTATCTATCGTGAGTTGCATGGGAGCAAGCATGACCCGGGACCTGATCCGTCGTGGCGACAACGAGCGCCTGGTGTTTTCTGAAACCCCCCTTCCTCAGCTGACGGACGTTCGAGTCGAGGGGACGTATGAGGTCAGCCTGAGTGGGGCCGGCGAGGCGGACGAGGCCGAAGCGTTCGAATTTGATCCCAACACCTCGCCCGCACAAGCCAGAGATTACGTCTTTGCCGCAGCGAGTGGCACTCTCATGGGAGCACTCAGCGTCCTGTGGCAAAAGGACCTTGACCTGGCGGACGCGCGCAAGTTAGGGTCCGAAAAAATCGAGAAAATCGTTATCGGAGCAGCTCAGCGTGTAGGACTCAAGAAAGAGAATCCGAGCATCGCAGACGCTATCCGATTCCTCGAAGACAACTTCCCATTCGTGGGCGATAAGCTCACTGATGTCTTTGGCGGTGGCCTCCAGCATCACCTCCGCGATTTCTCGCATCACCCCTCGCCCGTGGGGCTCGTGTGCTCCATCCTCATGCAATTCACTGGCAAAGGGTTTGGAACCACGACGGATGGGAGCTTCGCGATCTTTGACTTGCCTGCCGAGGCTCTGAAGGATGGAAGGCTATTCGGCAGGAATGCTGAGGAGAAGTTCCTCTACGGCACCCTCAACTGGGTACTCCACCTCATCAGCGACATGGCGGGCTCGAGCTCGACCCCTGGCGCAGGCACGGGCATTCCTGGCCCGATTCTCTCCTTCCTCAAGGAGGCCTCGGCATTGCCTTTCTTCCGGGACATGTCTATCGCGTACGAGGACAAGGTCGCCACCTTCTCGCAGTGGGTGTCGAAGGCATTCAACGGTACTCTCCTGAAGGACCAGGATGGAAACCCCCTGCGCTTCGATCTGCGAACTGAGGTTGGCCTGGCGAGTCAGGTCCTCACGCAGGTTCCCGCCGTCCTCGCCAACGAGTGTATTGTCCGCGGCTTCTACACGATCACACGCTTCATCGATGAACTCAGACGCGCTGATGTGTCGAGCGTCAAGGACTTGGGACGCATTAATCCCTCGCGATTCCTGCCCCTCAATAGCCGGGCGCTGACGCGTATGCTGACGGTAGCCTCGGGCTCCTTCGTGGTCATCAATACCTCTATCGCAGCTGTGCGTGCGGCGGTCGACGGGGCTGCGAGTGGCGAGGTGGGAGCAGTCCCGCTTTTCTTCATGCGTCTCAACTATGTTGGGATCGGACGTTTTGCTTTCGCTCTATGGGCCGACAGGTCCTACATCTACGAGGATGTCGAACAGTGGTGGGAGCGGTGTCAGGCGAGCAAGATGGGCACGGATGTGGCCGTGCATGCGCCCATGGGTGAGGAGGTTCAGCGTGTCGTCGAGTCGCTACGCATGCTGTGGCTCGAGGACGACTGTCGCCGCGAGAAGAACGACAAACGGCGTGAGCGCAAAGAAGTGCTGATCGGCGCTTGGGTGCGCAGGCAGCGTATCGCACACGACGAGAGCCAGGGGGAGTACTTCCTTGACGCCGCCGATGTCTACCGCAACTTGGAAGCGGTGTGCGCAGGGGAGGATGGGGAACTCGTTCGCCTCGCCATTGCCCAGCAATTGCTCGCGTTCCGCCCCTACGCCACGGAAAAGAAACTCTCCCTCTCCCAGACGTGGCTCACCGATGTCTTTATCGCCGACCAGGATGTTATCGATTCGGAGATGCTCAAGCGGCTGAAGAGTGCGCGTGCGTCCTACGAGCGATGGCTCTCGGGTACCTACACGAAGTGGGCGGTGGGCGGCGCGGTTGCTGTTGCGGCCACCGTCGCCACGGGTGGGGTGGCGGCCGTCGCGGCACCCGCGATTGCGACGGCCCTTGCTGGAGAGGCTGTGGTCGGGTTGAGCGGCGCGGCGCTGACGAGTGCGAGCCTCGCCTGGGTGGGCGGTGGTTCCCTCGCCGCAGGAGGCCTCGGTATGGCGGGTGGGACCGCGATCATCACGGGAGGAGGCGCGGTTCTTGGTCTGACGGCGGCGTCGAGTGGAGCGGCCCTGGTGGGGGCGTTCAGCAAGGACTACGCAGAACGAGTGAAGCAGGGGTGTGTCGAGTGGCTCGCCCAGTGTTCGGTGCTTCTCGAGGAGGATCCGACGCTAGCGTTGAAGGTCATCGAGGAATCGAAGGCGCGCTTGGAACGAGCGATTGACGCGGACAAGCGCACGATCGATGCTCTGAAGGGCGCGAAGGAAAAAGACGAGAAGAAACTGAGGCAAAGCCTGAAGGAAGGCGCTTCCCAGCTCGGCTACGCTGTGGCCGAGTTGGAGCGCCTCGGCAAGAAGGCACGCGAGGCCGCCCTGGAGAGCGGGGGCCTCGCGTCGAGCGCGAGCGCTGATGTCGCCCGCGCCGGAGACTTGGACTAGCGTGTGACCTCCGACGTGTTGGTAGCGGTTTGTCTGCGGACGTGGCATACGCTGGGGGTATGACACCGGAGATCACGGATCCGCGCTTCCAGAAAATCGCTGACGATATCAAAAACGATCCCGAGAACGCCTCGTTTACGAAGCGTGGAATCGACCCGCTGTTCTTCGCGGGCCCGCAGTGTCGCATCATGATCGTCGGCCAGGCGCCCGGGCGCTTCGCCGAGGAGACCGGCATCGTGTGGAACGACCGCAGCGGCGACCGGCTGCGCGACTGGATGGGCATCGACCGCGACGCGTTCTATCATTCGGGCAAGCTCGCAATCGTCCCCATGGACTTCTACTTCCCGGGCACGGGTAAGAGTGGAGACCTGCCTCCGCGCAAGGACTTCGCCGACAAGTGGCACCCGCGCCTGCTCGAGCTGATGCCGCACTTGGATATGACGATCCTCGTCGGCGCGTACGCGACCAGGCGCTACCTGGACCTGAAGTCCTCGGCCTCCCTCACGGACGTCGTGCGCGACTACAAGCACTACCTGCCCACGTACTTCCCACTGGTCCACCCCTCGCCGCGCAATCAGATGTGGATGAAGAAGAACCCCTGGTTCGACACCGACGTGCTGCCCGACCTGAAGAAGCGGGTCGCTGAGCTCATGAAGTAACGAGGCCCGGGCGGGTAGTGCACACTAGTCCCATGGACGATCTGCGCATTCCCGCCGGGCCCGGCTGCCCGCGCGGCCTCGTTGTGCCCGCGGGGGAGCTGATCGAGCGTTTCTCCCACGCCTCGGGTCCCGGCGGCCAGGGCGTCAACACGGCGGATTCGCGCGTCCAGCTCAGCCTGGATCTGGCGACGACGGTCGCTCTGAACGAGAAGCAGCGCGAGCGTGCCCTCCGCGAGCTCGATGATCGCCTGAGCGGAACCGTCCTCACGATCACCGCCGCCGAGCACCGCTCCCAGCGCCGCAACCGCACGGCCGCCCGCGAGCGCCTCGCGCACGTCCTGCGTGCAGCGCTCACCCCGCCCACGCCTCGTCGGGCGACGAAGCCGACGCGCGCGTCGAAGCTGCGCCGCCTCGCTGACAAGAAGAGGCGCGGCGAAGTCAAGGCGCGCAGGCGCCGCCCGGACGCGGACTAAGCAGAACGAGGCCGGGGCCCGTTACGCCCACGCGCTCCCATCGGTGCGCCAGCCGATAAATACCCAGGTGACGGGCAACTTGTAGTCGAGGATCCATTGATCTTCGCGCTCGCCCGAGGCGTTGGTGGCGGCTTCGCGCGCGAAGTGTTGGGCGGCGTAGGCGTCGAAGAGTCTCTCTTCGCGCGGGGTGAACGGCTCGGGGCCAGCCAGGCGGCGAAGGTCCGCTCGGGCCTCGGCGAAGGAGGAGAAACGCATGGGACGGAAGGTCTGCGTGGTCGCGAAAATCGGGACGCGTCCCAGGGCAGCGAGCGCTCGCGTCACGTCGCGGACGATGCGCGGGTGCCTCGTCGAGCGCCCCAGGTAGGTGAGCAGGCGCGGGTCGCGAGAGGGGAGGGAGCTGCCCGGCACGACGACCGCCGCGCGTGAGCGTGCCGCCGCGTCGAGCTTGCGCACGGCGGAGAAGGCGTCCCCGCTCATGAGAGAACGCGAGGCGAAAGCAGCGTCCACGCTGTCTTCACCCAAGCCCGCTTCCTCCCAGTCGTCCTCCCATGCGAGCAGGTGGGAGGTGATCGGCAGTTTGTCGGCGGTCGCGCGCTCGTCGAGGATCGCCAGCATGGCTTCGGCAAAGTCGCAGCCGTGGACGCGGTGCCCGGCGCGGGCGAGGGGGACGGCGAGCGTTCCCGTCGCGCACCCCATGTCGAGGATCTCCTCGCCCGCCGCGAGCGCGAGTAGATCCAGGAGCCAGCGCTCGTAGTCGCTGGTCGCGTTGCGTGTGAACGTCGCGGCCCGCTTGTTCCAATAGGCCTGCGAGTCGCGGTTGATTGTACTGTCGTGTGTCGACATGAGATGGCCCTTCACTGCGCCTTGATTGCATGCTTTTTTAGATATTATGCATGTATAATGACATGCATAAGGAGGTTTTCGCATGGCAACGGTGAATTTTAGTGTGCGCATGGATGCGGATCTCAAGCGTGAGGTCGAAGCGATCTACGCGGAGCTCGGCATGAATCTGACGTCCGCTGTGAACGCTTTCCTGCGGCAGAGCGTGCGCGTGGGTGGAATGCCTTTCGATCTGCGTCTGAATGAACAGCAGCGCGAGACGGTCTTGGCGATGTTGGAAGCGGAGCAGCTCGCCTCCGATCCTTCTGTCGAGGCTCTGAACGTTGAGGACGCTCTGGCGGAGTTGAAGCGCTAACGCGGACGGGAACCCACGCAGATCTGTTTGGCCTCTAAGCACGGCGCTGCATGGAATAATGGCCCAATGACTTTTTCTGCCACGCTGCCGAACTTCTCTAGCGACTACCAGGAGGGCGCGCACGCCCGGGTGCTCGACGCCCTCGTCGCCACCAACATGGAACAGTCCTCTGGCTACGGCACCGACGAGCACTGCGAGCGTGCCCGCGACCTGATTCGCGAGGCCTGCCAGGCCCCCGACGCCGACGTGTACTTCCTGGTCGGCGGCACGCAGACGAACGCGACCGTCATCGACGCGATCCTCCTGCCCTGGCAGGGCGTCATCGCCCCCAACACCGGCCACATCAACATGCACGAGGCCGGCATCGTCGAGCGTGGCGGCCACAAGATCCTCGACACGCCCGCCGTCGAAGGCAAGATCAACGCCGCGGACGTCGAACGCATCTGCTCGGCGTGGGAGGGCGACGGCGCGCGTGACCACATGATCGCCCCCGCCCTCGTCTATATTTCGCAGCCCACCGAGTACGGCACCCTCTACTCCCTGCAGGAGCTTGAGGAGCTCTCCGCCGTATGTCGCGAGCGCGACCTCAAGCTCTTCGTCGACGGAGCGCGCCTCGCATACGCGCTGGCCTCGCCCGCCAACGACGTGACGCTGGCCGACCTCGCGCGCCTGACCGACGTCTTCTACATTGGTGGCACCAAGTGCGGCTCTCTCTTCGGCGAGGCCGTGGTGATCCCCGAGCGCGGATCGATCCGCCAGTTCGTCACCCAGATGAAGCAGCACGGCGCGCTCCTGGCGAAGGGGCGCCTCCTGGGTGTGCAGTTCGAGGCGCTCTTCGAGGATGGCCTCTACCTGACGATCGGCGAGCCCGCCGTCAAGGCGACCGCCCGCATTCGCGAGGCCCTCAAGCGCGCCGGCTACGTCGTCACCATGGACTCGCCGACCAACCTGACCTTCGTGGCCCTCGATCAGGCCGGGCATGAGCGCCTGTCGGACAAGGTGCGCTACAGCATCTGGGAGACCCTGCCCGATGGCCGCTACCTCGCGCGCATCGGCACGTCCTGGGCCACCCCCGAGGAGGACGTGGCGGCCTTCGAGCAGGCCCTGGCCCGGTAAAGGCAGATTTTCTTCATTCTCTGGGTGGAGTGCGCTGTCACAGTCTTTAATATGCTATCGATCTGATAGCATATAGCTATCTATATGTCGATTGTGGAGGTTTCAAATGGCGACTGCTACGGTGACTGTTCGACTCGATGCCGAGGATAAGGCCGCGATGGAGCGTGCCTGCAAAGAAATGGGTCTCTCTATGAATACGGCGTTCACGATCTTTGCGAAGAAGGTGGCAAGGGAGCAGCGAATTCCCTTCGTTTTAGAGGTTGATGGCTTTTACTCGCGCGCCAACCTTGCTCACCTTGACCGCGGTATCGCAGAGCTGGAGGCTGGGCGTGGAATCTCGCGAGAGCTGAATGGGGATCATTAGCCGGCGAAGTGGCAGCCGTCCAGTGGGCGGGCCGGGTGGATCGGGGAGCGAAGCCGGGTTAGCCTGGGTGCATGACACTCGCCGCGCAGACGAACGACTTTTCCGCCCTGACCGCCTCGCGCCGCTCTACGCGCGCCTTTACAGACCGGGAGATCCCCGCCGAGGTCCTCGACGAGATCCTCGCCGACGCGACGACCGCGCCGTCATGGTCCAACACGCGCGCCTTCCGCGTCGCCCTGGCCACGGGTGAGCGCGCCCAGCGCCTGCACGAGCACTACGGCCGCCTCTTCGACGAGGAGATCGAGGCCCACGCCCGCAAGGCCGAGGATCCCACCGTTGAAATCCCCGTGGCCGACGGCGACTTCCCCGTGCGCAAGCGTTACCCGGACGAGGTGCGACCCGCCCAGATCGAGGTCGCGAAGCTCCTCTACGGCATCCACGGTATCGAGCGCTCTGACATCGAGGGGCGCAACCGTGTTGCCCGCCGCAACGTCACGGCCTTCGACGCGCCCGTCATGGGCTTCGTCTTCGTCCACGAGGACATGCTCCCGTGGAGCGCCATGGACGCCGGCCTCATGCTCCAGACCCTGTTCCTGTCCGCGAAGTCGCGTGGCGTTGACTCGTGCCCGATCGGCTTCCTCGCCATCTGGCGCGAACCTGTCGAAGCCGAGTTTGAGATCCCCGAGGGCTACCGGCTTATCACTGGTTTTGCGCTCGGTTACGCGGATCCCGAGGCCCCGATCAACGCGATGCAGGCGCCGCGCCCGCCGATCCAGCTTCTTCAGGCCCGTTAGAGTCATTTCAGAGGTGTGTGCCTCGTATTCCTCATCATTGAATGAGGGGCCATGGTCTTGTGTATGGGCTCAGTGAGGTCGGGGTTTCGCTCGTTTTTGGTGAGTGGTGCGATGCTGTGCAACTCTATATGAGAGTGATCGAATGCACATAAAGATGCTGATGGTTTGAAGTGAGGTCTACGGTGGAGTGAGGCTTCGGCCTACCGAAATACTTATGATCGAAAGGGACGTATGTCCAAAAAATACCTCTCCGCCGCTTTTGCTTATGTCGGGGTCATCGTTGGTGCTGGCCTAGCCAGCGGCCAGGATCTGCTCCAGTACTTCCTCGCGTACGGTGCGATAGGCCTGATTGGGATTGCGGCACTGGGTGTCCTCAACGTCATTTTCGGTGCAGTCGCCCTGCAGCTGGGCTCCTACTACCGCTCCGACAACCATGACGAGGTCTTCGAGCGCATCGCGCATCCTGCGCTTCGTCGCCTTATCGACGTGGTCCTCGTCTTTTCTGCCTTCACGATGGGCTTCGTGATGCTCGCGGGTGCGGGAGCGAACCTCGAGCAGCAGTTCGGCCTGCCCTCGTGGATGGGTGGAGCCCTGTGTGCGGTGTTGGTGGTTCTGACTGCGTTCTTAAATTTTGATCGCATCATGAATGTGATTGGGGTGTTCACGCCGATCATCATGGTCGCGATTGCGGTCTTGATGATTTACTCGCTGGTAACCCCACATGCAAGTGTTGCTGAGCTCGATGCCGCTGCTCGCAACGTGACGCCCGCGCTGCCAAACCTTGTTTTTTCCACGCTTAACTACTTTGCGCTGTGTGTTGTCGGCGGTATCGCGATGGCCTTCGTGCTGGGTGGATCGATCCTGCGCATCGGTGAAGCTCGCCGTGCCGGTCATATCGGCGGCGTCCTCATCGCGCTGGTCCTCGGTGCGGATGCGGTGGCCCTCTATCTCAATGTCGATCGCATTTGGAACTTCGATGTACCGGCTTTGGAGATCGCGCGCTCGGTTCATCCGGCCTTTGCGTTTGGATACACGCTCGTTATTTTTGCGCTCATCTACAACACCGCTTTCTCCTTGTTCTATTCGACGGCCCGCCGCTTCTCGGGGGGTTCGACTGCTCGTTTGCGCATTGTTCTCATCGCTGTTGTTGCGGCGGGCTATGCGGCTTCCTTCATGGGTTTCAAGAAGCTGATCGGCGTGATGTACCCGATCATTGGCTGGCTGGGTGTCGCCCTCCTCGTCGTCCTCGCGGTCGGCTGGCTGCGCGAGCGCTCCGCCGTTCTGCGCGAGGAGAATCTGCGACGCAAGCTCATCCGCGTTATGGTGCGCAAGCATGCTGATGACCTTGAGTTCAAGGATGAGGACCGACTCAAGGCTCGTCATCTGGCCCGCGCATCCGTTGTCGACGGTGTTGAGTTGCGTCGCGACGCGAGCTCGATTGCGGAAGAGATTGTGGATTCGCAGGAAGACGCTGCAGCTTATGCGAGGGCAGAGTTGCCGGTCGATGAGGCACTGGTGGAAGAAGCGCTCGAGAACGGACAGCCAAACGCATAGTCGTTGCACAAGTTGAGGCTCATCCTTCATGAATGAAGGGTGGGCCTCACATGTCTCGGATAGGGTCCTGCGCCCGCCGATTCAGCGCCTCTAAGGCAAGTGACGCTACGAGCGATGTATCGCTAGTCGTTGAGCTCAGCGCGCAGGTCGGCCAGGCTCACGCGCTGCCCGTCGTCGTTGCGAACCGCCTCGCGGAAGGCTTCGAGGTCGCGCGCGTCCTCGAGCTCTTCCAGGGCCAGCAGGTCCTCGACGCCGATCACGATCGCAGTGAGGCGGCCGTTTTTTGTCACTCCGATACGCTCGCCGCCGTAGGAGGCTCGTCCGAGGACGTCGGAGAGGTTCGCGCGCAGCTCCCGAGTCGAAAGGGTTGTGGCAAGTGTGTTCATGGTGTCATTTTAGTACGTTGTGTACACATCTGCGTCTGGATGAGCTCTCCTGAGCGTGAACAATTTCCCACGGACATACCTGATACCCAGGTGAGCGTCTACCGTGGAACGAGGCCTCGGCCTCGTGAAACGTTCGCAATCGGAAGGACCCTATGTCCAAGAAGTACCTCTCTGTCGCCTTCGCCTACGTGGGAGTCATCATCGGCGCGGGCCTGGCGAGTGGCCAGGACCTGCTCCAGTACTTCCTCTCCTTTGGTGCGAAGGGCCTGATCGGCATCGCGGTCCTGGGTGTCCTCAACGTCATCTTCGGCGTGGTCGCGCTCCAGCTCGGCTCCTACTACCGATCTGGCCACCACGACGAGGTCTTCGAACGCATCACCCACCCGGCGCTGCGCCGCGTCATCGACGTCGTGCTCGTCTTCTCGGGCTTCGCAATGGGTTTCGTGATGCTCGCGGGGGCGGGCGCGAACCTCGAGCAGCAGTTCGGCCTGCCTGCGTGGGCGGGCAGCGCCCTGTGCGCGGTGCTCGTCGTTCTGACGGCCTTCCTGGACTTTGATCGGATCATGAAGGTGATCGGCGTGTTTACGCCCATGATCATCGTCGCGATCACGATCCTCACCGTCTATTCACTAGCGACACCGCACCCGGGCGTCGCCGAACTCAACGCCGCCGCCACCCAGGTCACCCCGGCGCTGCCCAACCTGTGGCTCTCCACGATCAACTACTTCGCGCTGTGTGTCGTCAACGGAATTGCGATGGCCTTCGTGCTCGGCGGCTCGGTGCTACGCATCGGCGAGGCCCGCCGCGCCGGGCGCATCGGCGGCACTATCATCGCCCTCGTCATCGGCGCGGACGCCCTGTGCCTGTATCTGAACATGGATCGCATCTGGGACGTGAACGTTCCCGCCCTCGAGATCGCGCGCTCGATCCACCCGGCCTTCGCCTTCATCTACACCCTCATCATTTTCGCGCTCATCTACAACACGGTCTTTTCGCTGTTCTACTCGACGGCGCGACGCTTCTCGGGCGGGTCGACCACTCGCATGCGCATCGTCCTCGTCGGCGTCGTTGCCGTGGGCTACGCGGCTTCGCTCATGGGCTTTAAGAAACTGATCGGCGGCATGTACCCGATCATTGGTTGGCTGGGCGTCGCCCTCCTCGTCGTCCTCGCGGTCGGCTGGCTGCGCGAGCGCTCCGCCGTCCTACGCGAGGAGAACCTGCGCCGCAAGCTCATCCGCGTCCTCGTGCGCAAGCACGCCGACGACCTGGAGTACACGGACGAGCACCGCGCCCAGGCCCGTACCCTCGCGCAGGCCTCGGTCGTCGATGGCGCCGAGCTGCGCCGCGAGGCCGACACGATCGCCGAGCAGATCGCCGACACTCAGGATGACGCCGCCGCCTACGCGCGCGAGGCTCTGCCCGTTGACGAGGCCCTGGTCGAGCAGGCGATTGAGGCAGACCGGGCGAACGGCTGAGTCAGCTGACCGACGAGGCCGTGGCTGCCTCGTGCGCAAGCAGCCATGCTTTCGCCTCCGCTCCGGCCGCGTAGCCGCCCGGGCCGTCCGCGGCCACAACACGGTGGCAGGGGCGAATGAGCAGCAGGGGATTGCGTCCGACCGCTCCGCCGACCGCCTGGGCTGACGCGGGGATGCCCGCGCCCCGCATCGTGGCCGCGAGATGCCCGTACGTGTGCGTCGCGCCGTAGGGGATAGCGTCCATCGCCTCCCACACGCGCTTTTGAAAGTCCGTGCCCGCAGGCGCGAGACGAACGGTGGCGGGGGAGGGGGCCTCGCCCGCGAAGTATCCGTCGAGCCAGGACATCGCCGCGCCCAGAGCCCGCGCGTCCGCCTCGCCCCACCCGGCCTCGGCGAGGATAACATCCCGGGAAACGGGCGAGGTTAGGTCGAGCGCGGAGCGCGCCACGGCCTCGTCGATGCCGTAGGGGGAGCCGAAGAAACGCTGCCCGGCCCCCCACAAGCCGATGAGCGCACCGCCCCGCGCGGCCAGCGTGAGGCTGCCGATGGGGGAGCTGTAGGCGGCGAGCGCCGGATTAGAACTGCTCGGGGTGCTCTCGGTAGGCATACGCCCACACTGTCACGGCGACAGTGACAGCGCGAGTCCAGGCATCACGGACGGCGCTCAGTTCTTCGCCTTCGAAGCCCTCCGCGAGGAGACGGTGCCCGACCTCCACAGTCGGCGCGATGAAGGCGAGCACGTAGCGCAGGGGCACGAATGGCGTCGAGTCCGCCCCATCCGCCGCGTTCTTCGCTGCGGACATATGCCGTGCGCCGATCAGGTACTGGTAGTCCAACCATGCCTGGTCCCGCTCGCGCGTGCACATGTCGATGATCCACTGGGCGAAGCGGGGCTTTGACGCCTGGGCGTACTCGGGGTTCGGCTGTCCATCTGGGTGCGCGGAATGGGCTGCCAAATACGTCTTTTGAGCCAGAATTCCACGCCACGTGTCGACCATTTCCATGGCATGCGGCGCCAGGATGGGTTCTGCTCGTGAGAGCAGCTCTGCGTCACCGGGCTGGACGTGTGCGGCTGCCTCAATCTGGCGCAGATCCTCGAGTGTCAGCGGAGACGTGGGGACGGCATCGGTGCCGTAGGTGTACCCCGACGAGTGGTCGTAAGCAGTCATGAGAACCTCCTTGAAACGATGCGTCGATTGTACAACGTGCTCTGATCGTGTGGGTCTGTTTGACATTCGGGGATGGTGTCGAGGCCATGCGGGCGGGGCGTGGTACGCCGCGCGAGTTCGCGGCGCGCGTAGCCGCTGTAGTGAGATGGCAACGACGCAGGTGGGGTTGCCCGAAATACAATTGACTCGTGGAACCCCTTCTTATTGCCCTGGCAGGAATGCTCATCATCGTGGCATGCCAATTCATCGCGCCCAAGGTGCGCGTGGCATCCCCCCTGATCCTGCTGGTCGTCGGCCTGGCGATCGGGTTCCTGCCGCAGGTGGGGGCCATCGAGATCGAGCCGCACATCATCCTCGAAATGGTGCTGCCGCCGCTGCTGTTCTCTGCGGCCGTGCGTATGCCGACCATGGACTTCCGACGCGAGATGAACGCCGTCGCGATGCTTGCGATCCCCCTCGTGTTCCTGTCCGCCTTCGCGGTCGGTTTTGTCATTAACTGGCTGGTTCCCGCCATCTCCCTGCCCTGGGGCGTCGCCCTGGGGGCGGTGCTGTCACCGACGGATGCGGTCGCCGTCTCGATTGCGAAACATTCCGGCGTCTCCCACCGCATCATTACGGTGCTCGAAGGCGAAGGGCTCTTCAATGACGCGACCTCGCTCGTCCTCCTGTCCGCCGCGATGAGCGCCGGCCTGGCGGCCGACGAGCATGCGCTCAACCCGGGTCTGCTCTTCGGCAAGGTCGCCCTTGCGCTCGGTATCGCGGCCGCTATCGGCTGGGTTGTCGGTGAGATCGGCGTACGCCTGCGCGCCCTCATCAAGGAGCCCTCGGCCGACACGGTTTTTTCCTTCACGATGCCCTTCATCGCCTCGATCCCCGCCGAGCATCTGGGAGGCTCCGGCCTGGTCGCGGCCGTCGTCGCCGGCCTGGTCGTCTCGCGCCGCCGAGCCGCCACGATCTCGGCGGCGAACAGGCGTTTCTCCCAGCAGAACTGGCAGACCATGACGCTCGTCTTGGAGAGCGGGATCTTCCTGACGATGGGCCTGCAGGCCTTCGGCATCGTCGAGGAGACCGCCGCGTTCTCCGGCGGCTTGGCCTTCGCCGCGTTCCTCGCCGTCACCCTCGGCGCGCTCATCATGGCAATCCGCGCCGTGTTCATCGCGTTCATGCTTGCCTGGCTGGACCACCGCCGTACCCACCGTCAACGTCGCTACGAAGTTGAGAACTCGCGAATCGCGCGCTTCGAGAAACGCATGAACGAGGCCTGCGAAGTCGACGCCGACATGCTCGAGGCCCGCAACCTGAGTCCCGAACACTGGGAAGACGCGCTTAACCACTATCGTCGCCGCCTCAAGCGGCGCGCGCGCCGCAACGCCATGCGCGGTTCCGACCTGGATTACTTCGAGAACGAACCGCTGGGCCCGCGCGAGGGTAGCGTCATCGTCTGGGCGGGCATGCGCGGCGCGATCACCCTGGCTGCAGCGCAAACCATCTCGACGCATGCGCCGATGCGCGCGCTGTTGCTCACGATCGCCCTGTTCATCGCGGCGGGCGCCCTCGTCATCCAGGGCCTGACCCTGCCCGGGCTCATCCGCCTCGTCAAGCCCAAGATGGCCACGGGTGATATCTCCGAGGAGGAGCACGCCAAGCTCCTGAAGGTGATGGGCTCCGCGCTGGTGGATACGGCACTCGCCCAGGCGATCCACGAGGTCGACGGACAGACCCTGCTGTCCGCTGGGGTCTCGCGGACGCTGTCCCGGCTGGGGCACGCGCTGACGGATGAAACTACGGGTGAGCAAGCACGGACGGCGCACGCGGCAAACCGCGTCCTCACGGACATCCTTCAGGACGCCGCCGGTGACGGTGATGACGAGGCGCGCGATACCGTCGACATGAGCGAGGAAGAGGTTGAGCGTTCCTTCACGCGCGACCAGATCCGTGAACTGGCGCTGGAGGCGATCCACGCCCAGCGTGACGCGCTCCTGCAGGCCCGAGACGAGGGCATCTTCTCCTCGGCGGCACTGGAAGGCGCACTCGCGCGACTCGACAATGAGGAAATCCTCCTGGTCTCCAGCGGCGGCGTCGGCCACTGATTGTGCGCTGACGTCAGTCCGTCGTCACCCGCGAGGCGTAGGCCGGGTTCTCGCTCACCGAGTTGAGTGCCTCCTCCAGGCGCTGCGGGGTGACGACGCCGTCGCGCGCCAGGACCCGGTAGGTCTGGCCGGCCTCGTGCGTGAGCATGTTCGTCACCGTAAAGCCGTTGCGCTCGTAGAACGCCAGGCGTCGCACGCGCTGCTGGTAGTTCCCGGCCTCGCGGACGACCGGCTCGATTTCGAGCAGTTGCGGCACGTCGCCGTAGCGCTCGCGGATGTGCGTGAGGATGCGCGTGCCGTAGCCCGAGCTGCGCGTGCGACCATCCACCGCGAGGAAACCCAGGTAGAACAGGTCCGGGAAAGCGAAGGAGAACGTCAGGGCGACCACGTTGCCCGCCCCGTCCTCGCCAGCGGGCAGGGACGGATCGATCCAGGCAAGGAAATCGACCTCGTCGCGCATGGCGCTCTGCGCCAGCTCGGGAAGGGGGACCTGTTCCTCGGGCGGGAAGGACCGCTCGTAGATTTCCGTAACTTTGTCGGCGATCGGACCCTCGTTGGGCACGGGAATCTGGGTGAGGTCGGTCATGGAACCAGTCTACTCGCTCGGTCTGTTGCCTCCAGGGAGCGGGCCCGATGAACGAGGCCGGGGCGGGGTTTCGACCAAGGGACTGTGGCGTGCGGAACTGTCGTCAGGGTCGGGTCAGGGGACGATCAGGGCCCAGTGGGTGAACAGCGGCGGTCGGGCCGAGCGCCCGCTCGCCTAGACTTGTAGGCACAATCAACAGCAGATGTGAGGATGAAGCGTGCTAGAGCTCAAGGAGATCGTCAAGGCCTACCAGACCGCCAACCTCGTGCAGGTGGCGCTCAACAAGGTCTCCGTGGCGTTCCGCGACAACGAGTTTGTGGCCGTGCTGGGCCAGTCCGGCTCGGGCAAGACGACGATGCTCAACGTCATCGGTGGGCTCGATCGTTTTCAGAGCGGCGACCTCGTCATCGACGGTATTTCGACGAAGAACTACAAGGCGCGCGACTGGGACGCCTACCGCAACAACCGCATTGGCTTCGTTTTCCAAGCCTACAACCTGATCCCGCACCAGAGCGTTCTCGCGAACGTCGAGCTGGCCCTGACCCTCTCGGGTGTTTCCCGCTCCGAGCGCCGCAAGCGCGCCCTCGATGCTCTTGAGCGTGTCGGCCTGAAGGACCACGTCAACAAGAAGCCCTCGCAGATGTCGGGCGGACAGATGCAGCGCGTCGCCATCGCGCGCGCCCTCATCAACGACCCCGAGATCCTGCTGGCCGACGAACCCACCGGCGCCCTCGACTCCAAGACGAGCGTGCAGGTCATGGACCTGCTGCGCGACGTGGCCCGCGACCGCCTCGTCATCATGGTCACGCACAACCCCGAGCTGGCCCACCAGTACGCGACCCGCATCGTCGAGCTGGCCGACGGCTGCATCGTCGCCGACTCCGATCCTTTCGTGCCCGTCGCGGAAGACCGGCGCGAGGCCAAGCCCGCGCGCCGCACGTCGATGGGCTTCCTGACCGCCCTGTCCCTCTCCTTCAACAACCTGATGACGAAGAAGGGCCGCACCCTCATGACCTCCTTCGCGGGGTCCATCGGCATCATCGGCATCGCCGCGATCCTCGCCCTGGCCAACGGCACGAACGCCTACATCGCAAAGACCGAAGAAGAGACGCTGGGGGCATACCCGCTGACAATCCAAAAGACCGGCATCGACATGACCGCCGCGCTGTCCGTGTCGGCCTCGGACTCCCAGGACTCCAAGCCCGCACCCGACGGCAAGGTCGGCGTCTCCAAGCTGCGCACCTTCGCCGACACGATCCGCGACGCGAAGACGAACGATCTGGCCTCGCTCAAGACCTACCTGGACAACAACGGCGGCGACATCAACTCGATGGTCAACGCGATCGAATACGACTACGACATCGTCCCGCAGATCTACCAGTCCGACACGTCCAAGGAGACCGTGCAGGTCAGCCCCGACCAGTCGATGAAGCAGATGGAGGCGGGTTTCGGCGGGGGTGCCTTCGGGTCGATGGTACAGACGAACGCCTTCTACCAGATGCCCGCCACGACCTCGCTGTACACCTCCGCGTACGACGTGGTCGCCGGCTCCTGGCCGACCGGCGCGAACCAGGTGGTCCTCGTCCTCGATGAGGACGGTAATATCCCCAACGTCTTCGAGTACACGCTTGGCCTGAAGAACCACAAGGAATTCGATGACCTGATGCGTCAGTACTATCAGGGCGCTCTCACGGGCAAGAGCCAGTCCGGCGCGCAGTCGGGCACCCAGTCGGGGGCGAGCACCGCCACCTACGACTACTCTACGATCCTGGGCACCACCTTCCGCCGCGTCAACGCCTTCGACAAGTACACGTGGGACGACACCTACAAGGTGTGGACCGACCGCTCCTCCGACGCGGACTTCATGAAGAAGCTCGTGGATGGTGGCCAGCAGCTGACGATCTCCGGCATCGTCAAGCCCAACTCCGACAAGGGCGGCGCCCTGCGTCAGGGCATCGCCTACACGCCCGCCTTGACCTACCAGATCATCGAGGAGGCGGCCGCCAGCCCGATCGTCAAGGCGCAGCGAGCCAAGCCCGACGTCGACGTGTTCACTGGCAAGACCTTCAAGGAACTGGCGGACAATCAGAAGAGCCAGTCCGGCGGCTTCGACATGTCCTCCCTGTTCACGGTGGACGAGTCCAAGCTTTCCGCTGCCTTCCAGATCGACCCCGAGAAGATGCAGATGGACCTGTCGGGCCTCGATTTTTCCGGCATGGACCTGTCGGGCCTCGATTTTTCGAACCTCGACATGTCGGGCCTGGACCTGTCCACCATCGACCTGTCGGCCCTCGCCGCGCAGTCCGGTGCCCAGTCGGGCGCCCAGTCGGGCATGACCTTTAATCTGTCCGGCCTCGACTTCGGGGAGCTGAGCAAGGACCTGCCGCAGCTAGCCAACGTGGACTTCCCGACGATTATTCGCTCGGCCCTGGCCGACGGTGCCGTCAAGGATGGCGCCGCCGACTACCTGAGCGCGCAGGCGTCCCAGATCGCCCAGGGGTTCCAGGACTACGCCCGCGAGCAGATCGAGGCGGGAGGCTCGACGGACTTCGCGACCCTGGCCTCGGCCTATTTCTCCCAGCCCCAGGTGATGGAGCAGTTGCGAGCGGCCGTCTCCTCCGACCAGGTCGTCGACTCCCAGAAACTCGCGGCGAACCTGACGAAGGCCCTCGGGGACGATCCAGCCCTGGCCCAGATCGGCACCGACGTGTCCACCCAGGTCATGAACGCGATCTCCGCGCAGATCGCTGCCCAGCTGGGGACCACCCTCACGAAGGGGGTGAGCGCCGTCATCGGCCAGGTCATGCAGGAAGCGATGACGAACGCGATGACCTCGATGATGACGCAGCTGTCGACCACGATCGGCAACCAGATTGGTGCCACCATGGAGCAGTTCGCCACCAACATGTCGAGCGCGTTCTCCATGGACCCGCAGGCGTTCGCGGACGCTTTCCACTCCAACCTGGATGAGAAGTCCCTCGCGGCCCTCATGGCGACCATGTTCTCCACGAACGTGCCGACCCTGGAGACGAATTTGAGGAACCTGGGCTGGGCGGATATCGCCTCCCCGTCGAACATCTCGATCTACCCCAAGTCCTTCGCGGACAAGGACAAGGTGAAGGCCGCCCTCGACGCCTACAACGCCGACAACAAGGCGGCGGGCGCGACCGACAAGGTCATCACCTACTCCGACGTCATGGGTGCGCTCATGAGCTCGGTGACCAAGATCGTCGACATCATCTCCTGGCTGCTCATCGCCTTCGTGTCGATCTCTCTCGTGGTCTCCTCGATCATGATCGCGATCATCACCTACATTTCGGTGCTCGAGCGCCGCAAGGAAATCGGTATCCTGCGCTCGATTGGTGCCTCGAAGGGCGACGTGTCGCGCGTCTTCAACGCTGAGACCGTCATCGAAGGCCTGTTGGCTGGCGTGATGGGCGTGGGCGTGACGTATGGACTGTGCGCGATCGCCAACGCTATCGCTCACTCCTCCTTCAACGTGGACAACATCGCTCAGCTGTCGCCCGTGACAGCGCTCGTCCTGATTGGCGTCTCCGTCGGCCTGACCGTCATCGCCGGCATTATCCCGGCCTCGCGCGCCTCGCGTCAGGACCCGGTCGAAGCGCTGCGCTCCGAGTGAGACACGCGGCCTCGTCCCACTTAGGGGCGAGGCCGTGGCGCGTTTTCGGGGTGGGCTCGCCTGCGCTAACCTGGACGTAACGCTTGTTGCCGTCGCTGTGAGGAAAGAGGAATTATGCCCACTCCCGAGAAGCTTGCCACCGACGCGACCGTCGCCATCATGCTGGCCGACGGCTTCGAAGAGGTCGAGGCCCTGGCCGTCGCCGACGTCCTGTACCGCGCCGGTGTGCGCTCGGACCTGATCTCCGTGACCGACGCGCGCCACGTGACCAGCTCGCACGGCATCCGCGTCGTCGCCGACCTCATGCTCGAGGACGTGGACCTGTCCACCTACACCGTCCTCTTCCTGCCCGGCGGTATGCCCGGCACCCTGAACCTGAAGGCCACGCCCGCGATCCAGACCGAGGTGCTGCGTCGCTCCGATGAGTCCCAGCCCATCGCGGCGATCTGCGCGGCCCCCTCGATCCTGTCTGAGCTGGGCGTCCTCGACGGTCGCCATGCGACCGCCAACCCCGCGTTCATTAAGGCCATCGCCGAGGGCGGTGCGATCGTTCACGAGAACCCCGTCGTCGCCGACGAGTTCATCACGACCAGCCGAGGCGCCGGAACAGCCCTCGAACTCGGTGTCGAACTCGTGCGCCAGCTCCTGGGCGACGAGGCCGCCGAAGAGGTCTCCCGCGGCGTCGTGCTCACACACTGACGCCCGCCTCGCCTCATTTCCCCGAAAGGTCACGATCCTCGCATGAGCCCGCGTAAGCCTCGTCCCTGGCCCGACGCGCCCGCGCCCCTGGCGGCGCCCGTGGTGGACAACCACACGCACCTGCCCACCCACGTCGGCGAGATTCCCCGGCGCGAGGGCGTGGCGCTCAGCCTCGAGGAACAGCTGGACCGTGCCCGCGAGGTGGGCGTCACCCGCATGATTTCAAGCGCCTGCGAGCTGCCCGACTTCGACCCGATGATCAAGCTGGCCCGCGCACACGAGGGCGTGCGCGTCGCGATCGCGATCCACCCCAACGACGCAGCCCTGCACGCGGGCTGCGCCGACCCCTCGCCCGACGGGCTGGTCCCCACGGTGCGCGACTACCACGTGCCCCTCGTCGAGGCGCTGGTTGAGGTCGAGAAGCGCCTCGGCGACCCGATGGTCGTCGCGGTGGGGGAGAGCGGCCTGGACTACTTCCGCACGGCCGAACCCGGCCGCGAGGCACAGAAGGAATCCTTCCGCGCGCACATCGAGATGGCGCAGCGCGCCGACCTGCCCCTCCAGATCCACGACCGCGATGCCCACGAGGACACGCTGGAGATCCTCCGCGAGTGCGCCAGCTCGGACCAGCGCATCGTCTTCCACTGCTACTCGGGGGACGCGGCCATGGCGCAGCGGCTCGCCGAGCGCGGATGGTACGCCTCCTTCGCAGGCCCCATCACATATCCCGCGAACTCAGACCTGCGCGCCGCGCTCGCGGTTCTGCCGCGCGAGCTCGTCCTGGTCGAGACCGATGCCCCCTACCTGACGCCCGTCCCGTGGCGCGGATGCCCCAACGCCTCCTACGTCATGGCGCACACCGTGCGTTTCATTGCGGACCAGTGGGGCGTCAGCGAAGCCGTGGCGTGCGACCAGCTGAGGGCGAACACCGAGGCGGTCTACGGCACCTGGTGAGGGACCTTTTGCCCGTGATGACGCGGGTTTGACGAGGCCTTCGCGTCGTGTCGAACGGTGCCCACATGCTGGTGAATTGCGTCAAAGTGGTCGCATAACGGTAACAAATTGGTTACGGTGGGTGTGTCAGTCCAATTCGAGCGACTCGTCCGTACGCGCCCCGTCCTGCGGCACATGCGTCGATACGACCCTCGAAGCGGAACCTTCAACGTCTGGAGACACGTGAGCGTTCAGCCCTCCCGCACAACCGTTATTTCCGTCGCCGCCGCGACGGCCCTCCTGGTGGCCGGCACCGCTGCTACCGCCATCGGCACCTCCTATCGTCACGTGACCGTCGAAGTTGACGGCGTCACCCACGACGTGTCTGGCTTCTTCACGACCGCAGGCGACGCCCTGAGCACGGCCGGTGTCTCCGTCGGCGCCCATGACCTCGTCGCCCCTGCTTCCGATCAGAGCGTTGCGAACGGCGATACCGTCGTCGTGCGCACCGCCACCGAATACAACGTGACCGTCGATGGTAACCAGACCACCGCATGGTCCACCGCCTCGTCCATCCATGGCGTGCTTGCGGCCCTGCCGGCGTCCGCCTCGTCGATGGCCGCCGACCGCTCCTACACCCGCGCCGAGATGCCCGTCGCCGAGGCCGGTGAGACGATCCACGTCATCGCCGACGGCGCCACGACCGACGTCGTCGCTTCCTCCGATGAAGGAACGACCGCGATCCTCGAGAAGGCTGGTATCAGCGCCGGTCCGATTGACCGCGTGACCCTGGAACACAACGGCGGCGAGGCCACCTTGCGCGTCGCGCGCGTCGTGCGCGGCAACGTGTCCTCCACGACCGAGATCCCCTACGAGACCGAAGAGCGTGAGGACGCCGAGGCCGAAGAAGGCACCGAGAAGACCGTCCAGGAGGGCGTGGCCGGGTCTGAGGTGACCGAGACCTATCAGGAGACCGTCGACGGCAACGTCACTGTCTCCGCCGTCCTGTCCACCACGCGTACCGAGCCCACCAAGCGCATCGTGTCGAAGGGCACGAAGGCCAAGAAGGCCGAGGATACCGCCTCGAAGTCGTCCTCCTCGTCTGATTCTTCAGGTTCCTCCGCTTCCTCCTCGTCCGCCTCTGCTCCCGCCGCCGTCTCCGGCGACGATGCGGCGATCTGGGCAGCCATCGCTCAGTGCGAGTCCGGCGGTAACCCCTCGATCAACACGGGCAACGGCTACTACGGCATGTATCAGTTCTCGCTGCCGACGTGGCGTTCCGTGGGTGGATCCGGCCTGCCCTCCGATGCTTCCGCCGAGGAGCAGACCATGCGTGCGCGCATGCTCCAGCAGCGCTCCGGTTGGGGCCAGTGGGGCTGCGCCTACAAGCTCGGCCTCGTCTGACGTGACATTGCCCGCTGGCACGCCAGGACCCTGGCGTGCCAGCGGGCGCTCACGCTAAGCTGACCAGCAGTACCAATAGCGAGTAACTGGAGAATTGTGAGCCATCATCTGAGCACCTCCCTGAGTGCGTCCGCCGCCAGCGCCCTGCACGTCCTCGGTGGCCGACTGCGCTCCTTTACCCCCTCTCCGCGCGCCGTTCTCGGAGTCGCTGCCCTGGCCTCGGCGGGTGTCTTCGGCATCGCCGGCGTCGGCGTCGCCTCCTCGCACACCTCCGTCATGCTTGAGGTGAACGGCGTGTCCCGTCCCGTCACCTCGTGGGGCAACACTGTCGGCGATGCGCTCAAGGCCGCCGGCGTGAGCGTTGGCAGCAACGACCTCGTGCAGCCCGGCCCGGGTGAGGCCGTGCGCGACGGCGACACGATCGTCGTGCGCACCTCGAAGGCCTACACAGTGAACGTCGACGGGCAGACGCGCACACTGTGGACCACGGCCTCCTCCGCGGACAGTATCCTCGCCGACGCTGCGCCGCTCGGCTCGGCTGTCTCGCTCGCGGCGGACCGTTCCTCGTCCCGCGATGAGCTGACCCCACTCGTCTCGCGCGCCCGCAACGTCTCGGTCACGGTGGACGGCTCGACCCGCGAAGTCGCCGCACGTCCCGGCCAGGACGCGCGCGCCATCCTCGAGGCCGCCGGAGTCTCCGTGCACCCTCTGGATCGCGTCACCGTCTCCAACGGCCCCACTGGCGAACTCACGATCAACGTGAGTCGCGTGACCCGCGGCGAAGCCACCGAAACCGTTGAAATCCCCTTCAGTGAGACGACGACGACCAGCGCCGACCTGTTCGTGGGCGAGTCCCAGGTGACCACTGCCGGCGTCAATGGTGCGACGACGTGGACCGTGTGGCAGGAAAAGAACGGCGACGAGGTCCTGACCTCCGTGCCGATCACCGAGCACTCCACCTCGCAGCCCGTCACCCAGGTGCGCAGCGAAGGAACGAAGGAAGCGACCCCGGCCGCGCTCGTTGCCGCGGGCATCGACCCGAAGGCTACGCTTGAGGAGAAGACCGAGGCGGACGGCACCACCTCCGTGCGCTACCGCGCGAAGCTCGGCACGATCTCCTCGAAGGAAGAGATCGCCGCTATTGCCGCTGACACGAAGAACGCGGATTCCGCTACTGCCGCCGCTGCTGCGGCTGCTGCCGCCGCGGCGGGTGCTGTGCCGACGACCTACTCGGGCGAAGATCCGCGTTCGCTGGCCAAGCCTCTCGTCGCAGCCCAGGGCTGGGGCGACAGCGAATACCAGTGCCTGGTCCTCCTGTGGAACCGTGAGTCGCAGTGGAACCCCTACGCCGAGAACGCCTCGTCGGGCGCCTACGGTATCCCGCAGGCCCTGCCCGGTTCTAAGATGGCTTCGGCCGGTGCCGACTGGCGCACCAACCCGATCACCCAGATCAACTGGGGTATCGGCTACATCAAGGGCCGCTACGGCACGCCGTGTTCCGCGTGGGCGCACTCGAACGCGGTGGGTTGGTACTAAGCCTGAGAGCTGCGTGGGGCCGGGCCCGACAACGACAGTTGTCGGGCCCGGCCCTTTGTGTCGGAGGTGCGTCGGTGTGGTGGTGCGTCGGTGCGCTCCCGCCACAATTTCGCACGTAATTCCCTGCTGTGTTTTTCATGATCTGAACTTTGGTCGTTGACATCATGCGGTTTGGAGCCGTGACTAGAAACTGAACAGGTTAAATTACGTGCGAGATTGTTGGGGAAGGTGAGAATCTGGCTCGCCGCTAGCACGCGGATAGGTTGTGAAGATATGGATAGGTAATGAGCATCCGGATAGCTTATTAACCTATCCGGATGCGTCTAACCTATCCGGATGCGTCTAACCTATCCGGATGCCTGGAACCTATCCGCGTAGAGCGATCACTATCGCCCGTCGCGCGGGTTCATGACGTATTCCAGTGCCGTCCTGTCGCAATTTCGCATGCAATTCCCCGTCGAGTATTTCATGATCTGAACTACGGTCGTTGGAATCATGCGGTTTTGGGCCATACCTAAAATCTGACCAGATTAAATTGCATGCAACATTGTCGGGGAAGGTGAGTTTGTGGCAAGCCCCGTGACGCTCCGAGCCTCACAGGGCACCTTGCCCCGGCCTCGTCGGCCCCGTGCACTAGACTTGCCACCGTGAGCCGATCCTCCACTCCCCGCAACCAGCGCGATTCGCGCCGCCTCGACCCGACCCTGCCCGAGGGCGCCGTCCCCTCTGAGACGGGCCTCCTCGGCCCCCTTGAAGTGAAGGCCATCTCCGAGGCGCTCGGTATCCGCCCCACGAAGGTGCTGGGCCAGAACTTCGTGCACGACGCTGGCACGGTACGCAAGATCGTCGCCGCCGGCGGCGTCGAAGAAGGTGACGAGGTCGTTGAGGTCGGCCCTGGCCTCGGCTCCCTGACGCTTGCACTCCTGGAAGTGGGCGCGCGCGTGCGTGCCGTCGAGATCGACCCGCCCCTGGCCGCAGCCCTGCCCGAGACCGTGCGCGCCCGCATGAGTGAGGCCGCCGACCGCTTCCATGTCGTCACCATGGATGCCACGGAGATCAGCGGCGTCGATGACTTCGGCGTGGACTGGCCCGCCCCCACGAAGCTTGTCGCGAACCTGCCGTACAACGTGGCTGTGCCGGTTCTGCTCAACATGCTCGAGGCCTTCCCCTCCATCCAGGTCGTCGTCGTCATGGTCCAGGCCGAGGTCGCGGACCGCCTGGCCGCCGACCCCGGATCGCGCACCTACGGCGTGCCCTCGGTGAAGGCCTCCTGGTATGGCTCGGTTGAGCGCGCGGGGACGATTGGTCGCTCGGTGTTTTGGCCCGTGCCCGGCGTCGATAGTGCCCTCGTGCGCCTCACGCGCCTGGAGACCCCGCGCGGGGACGACGAGCTGCGCCGCGCCACCTTCGAGGTCACCGACGTGGCCTTCGGGCAGCGCCGCAAGACCCTGCGTGCGGCCCTGAAGAACTGGGCGGGCGGCCCCGAGGCCTCCGAAGCTCTCCTGTCCGCCGCGGGTATCGATCCGACGCGTCGTGGCGAGACTCTCTCGATCGAGGAGTTCGTCGAGCTGGGACGCGCCGTTATCGAGGCTCGCGCCAACGGCACCCTCGAGGCGTCGACCGCGGCCCGCTGACGGCGGCTGGGAAGACAAACGGCAGGAAGAAGGAACGTCATGCGTGAAGTGCGCGCCAGTGCGCCTGGAAAAGTCAACCTGACCCTGCGCGTCGGCGCACCGACGCCCGACGGCTACCACCCCCTGGTCACGGTCTTCGAGGCCCTGAACCTACGCGAGACCGTTACTGTGCGCACCTCCAAGACGCCGGGCGTGCGCGTCGAGACGATCGCGTACCTGCCCGACGGCAGCATCGACGAGGCCACGACCCGCGCGATGGCTGACCTCGACCCGCAGACCCACCTGGCGGTGCGTGCCGCGCGTGTCCTCCAGCGCCTCGCCGCCGCTGGCCCCTGGGCGTCCACCGCCGCGGGCCTGAGCATCCGCGTCGACAAGCGCGTCCCCGTCGCCGGCGGCATGGCCGGCGGGTCCGCCGACGCGGCTGCCACGCTGGTGGCCTGCAATGAACTGTGGGAGCTGGGCCTGGGCGACGAGCAGCTGCAGGCCATCGGCCGCTCGCTGGGCGCCGACGTCCCCGCGTGCCTGGCGGGTGGCATTGCCCTGGGCACCGGGCGCGGTGACCACATGAGCGTCCTGCGCGAGGAGGACGAGGAGGGCCAGCACCACTGGGTCATGCTCCTGTCCCGCGAGGGCCTGTCCACCCCCGAGGTGTTCAGCGAGTTCGACCGAGTCGACGCGGCCGGCGCGCCCGCCCTCGCTGAACCCACACCCGAGGAAGTCGCCGCCCTGTGCGGGGAACCTGAGGAACTGCGCCACTGCCTCGTCAATGACCTGCAGGCACCCGCCCTGCGCCTGCGCCCCGAGCTGGCCGAGACTATCGGTGCCGCGAAGGATGCGGGGGCGATGGCCGTTACGCTGTCCGGGTCCGGCCCGACCGTCGCGGCCCTTGCGCGCGACGCCGAGCACGCCCAAGCCCTCGCAGCCACCCTCAGCGACGCGCCCACGGTCGCGCGCGCGATCCCCACCCACGGGCCCGTGTGCGGTGCCCGCATCGAATCGATGGAGGCCATCTGATGGCGCACCTGCTCGGAACCCAAAACGTCGGCGCCCTCGCGGGGTCGCGCAAACTCCTCGAAGGGGTCACGGTCGGCCTCGACGACGGCAGCCGCGTCGGCATCCTCGGCCCTAACGGCGCCGGAAAGTCCACGCTCCTGCGCATCGTGGCCGGCACGCAGGAACCCGACGGGGGAGTGGCGACCCGACGCGATGGCGTGCGCGTCGCCGTCCTCACCCAGGCGGACACCCTCAACCCCGAGGACACCGTCATCCAGGCTGTCCACCCCGGCATGGAGGAGTACGAGTGGGCCTCCGACCCGGCCGTGCGCGACATTCACGCGGGGCTCCTCGCCGACATCAACCCCGCCGCCCTTGTCGGCACCCTGTCCGGCGGGCAGCGCCGCCGCGTCGCGCTCGCCCGCGTCCTCGCGGCCACCGCGGACATCGTGTGCCTGGACGAGCCCACCAACCACCTCGATGTCGAGGGCGTGGCGTGGTTGGCCGCGCACCTGAATGCCCGCTTCGCCCGCGCCGGTGCGTCGGGCGCGCTCCTGGCGGTCACCCACGACCGCTGGTTCCTCGACGCCGTGTGCGAGCACATCTGGGAGGTCGTCCCCGGCGTTGACCCGGGCGGCGACCGCCCGCAGATCGCCGGCCACGTCGAAATCTACGACGGCTCCTACGCCGCCTACACCCTCGCCCGCGCCGAGCGCATGCGCCAGGCTGACGTGGCCGCCGCCAAGCGCGCCAATCTGCTCACCAAGGAGCTTGCATGGCTGCGTCGCGGGGCCCCCGCTCGTACTTCGAAGCCGAAGTTCCACATCGCCGCCGCCGAGGCCCTCATTGCCGACGTGCCGCCCCCGCGCGACACCGTCGAGCTGGTCAAGATGGCGACCGCGCGCCTGGGCAAGGACGTCATCGACCTCGAGGACGTCTCCGTGTCCTTCACGCGCCCCGACGGCTCGCGCCTTGGCATCCTTCAGGACGTCACCTGGCGCCTGGCCCCCGCCGAGCGCGTCGGTATCGTCGGCGTCAACGGCGCCGGCAAGACGACGATCCTCAACCTGCTGCGCGGCGACCTCGAGCCCACCTCGGGGCGGGTCAAGCGTGGCAAGACCGTTCAGGTCGCTACCCTCTCCCAGGACACGCACGAGCTCGACGCCCTGGCTGATATGCGCGTCGTCGAGGCTGTCGCCGACGTCGCCCAGACCATCGTTGTGGACGGCAAGGAGGTCAGCGCCTCGCAGATGACGGAGCGCATGGGGTTCACCCGGGCCCGCGCCTATACGCGCATCAGCGAGATCTCGGGCGGCGAGCGCCGCCGTCTCCAGCTCATGCGCCTGCTCATGAGCCAGCCGAACGTGCTGCTCCTCGACGAGCCCACGAACGATCTCGACACCGACACCCTGGCCTCGATGGAGGACCTGCTCGACACCTTCCCGGGCACCCTCGTTGTCGTCTCCCACGACCGCTACCTCCTCGAGCGCGTCACCGACCACCAGGTCGCCCTCCTCGGCGACGGCCAGGTTCGCGCGCTGCCCGGCGGCGTCGAGCAGTACCTCGACATGCGCGCCTCCGGCGACTTCGGGGCGTTTGGTTCGTCCTCTCGCACCGACGAGGCCGGCTCCGCCTCCCGCTCTGCCGCTCCCTCCGCGGATGCTTCCTCGGGCGAGGCGGGCGCTGGGCAGGGGAGCGATCGCGGCGGCGTGAGTGACGCTGCGGCGCGGCGCGCGGCCAAGAAGGAAGTGGCCCGCATCGAACGCAAGCTGGAGCGCCTGCGTGCCGAGGCCTCGTCCCTGGAGGCGAAGCTGGAGAAGCTGTCGATCCAGGTGGCTACGGATCCTTCGGCGGTGTCCGAGCTGACGAAGGTCTCAGCTGCCCACCAGGACGTCCTGTCCGAGATGGACGAGCTGGAGGAGGCCTGGCTCGAGGCGGCTGATTTGCTTGAGTGAGTCGTGCTGTGATTAACTACGATGTTCGACTGAACAAGTGGTTGAACGAGTGGTGTTAGCCGCTCTCTCTCCGATGAAGGAGGAGCGTGTTATGAGTGGACCTGGCTTCGGACTTGTTATCGGTGCACAAACGAAGGCTGCTGGTTATGTGGTCGACTTCGAGAGTAAGCTCGTGGATGTAGCAGACATGCTTGAGTCCTGCATTCTTGATGACGTTGCGCGAGTGAATGGGCCCTATGTATCGGTTCTGAGTGACGCCCTACAACGGTGGGGTGAGGGTGCAAACGCACATCAGGCCGACCTGGAGCGCTATACGCAGGCACTGATCTCAGTCGATGAAGCACTTGTGGCAGCAGAGGAAGATGCGAGTGGGAATCTGAACGACATCGCGCTGAGCTTCAGGAGCGCATCATGAGTGGGAATGACCTTGTCTTCAATGAGACTGCTGTCAATTACATCGTGGACGACGTCGAGCGTGCGGCCTCGAAGCTGCGGGACGGCAGCGCCGAGATGTCGGACCTCGTGGAGCATGAGCTCATCGAATGGACGGATAGCTCCGAGGCGCGGCAGGCGCAAATGGAATGCGCGCAACGTATGGACGCCCGAGTGGAAGACATGGCCGCTGCCTTGGATTCCCTGAAGCAGGCATTCGAAGAAATTCGTCAGGCGGGCATTGACGCCGAAACCCGTGCATTCGCTGCCGTTGATTAGGGTGAAGCGGCATGGGAAGTCATGATTTTGAAGTCGATCTTGAGGCGTTGGGTACTGCCGTATCGGAGTTAAGTGACCTGCAGGAACGCAATAGAACGTATGATGTCGCGGACTATACGCCCAACTCTGGAATGGTTGGCGATCCCGTCGTCGCCGGAGCGCTGGAGAGCTTTAATACGAAGTGGGATCAGGGACTCAATGGGATGCTCCGAGACATTTCTGAGGCCTCCGGACGATTAGGTAAAGTTGCGGGGATCTATTCGGATTACATGGATGCGTGCGAGGAAGCGATGACGCGTGCTCGCGATGCAGCAGCTGGTGTCTCGACGCAACAACTGGTGTTGGGAGGCTGACATGAGCGTGAGGCACACGGGGGCTCCCGTGTTTGACATCGAGGGTGATCCCGGCTCCATTCGAGGACGTGTTGCGGTGATGCGTGACCGCGCATCCGACTGTGAGAGCATCGCGTGGTCACTCCAGGAGATTTCAGTATCCGGCTGGAGCGGGCGTGCGGCCGATCGGTTTCACGAGCATATTAAGCTGCAGCCGGACAAGTGGTGGTGCGCCTCGGCGACTTTCGGGCGGGCGGCTGATGCGTGGGAGGTCTACGCCTCTGCGCTCGAACAAGCGCAAGCACGCGCAGCGGAGGCGAAGATTTCATACGAGGCAGGCGTTGCTTCCGTGGAAGCGGCGCTTGCCGAGCAGCAATGGGCGGCGGCGCATCCGAAGGTGGGCATCTTCGGAATGCCCGTTTATGACCTGTCCTACCATCCTGAGCGCGACACGCGTCCCGGCGAGGCAATGAAAGCGCAAGCTATTACGGACTTTGAAGCTGCAGTGAGTGACACCGATGCCGCTGGTGAGGAACTCGCGCAAATACTCAATGAACAGGCGAACCGTTCTCCAGATCCGTCGTGGGCTCCTGTCCACTTTGCGAAACGTACGATAGCGGGCATCTTTGATGGCGTATGGGGTCTACTGTCCTTGCAGTATGGTATGGCTCTTGAAGGCATGTGGGACTATGGGCGTTACATGCTGGGGTGGATCACCTGGGATGAACTGAAGGCGAAGCATCAGCAAAATACAATCTCGGCTGAGGACTTGTGTGCTCTACGTGACGCGATTATGGCAGACCCGGCAGGCTTCGCGAAGAAAATGTGGGAAGCACTGATCAATGTCGAAGGCTGGAAAGACGATCCCGGCGCCGCACTCGGCGAACTTGTTCCGGCTGCAGTTCTAGCTGCGCTTACTGCCGGCGGTGGAAATGCGGCTCGTGCCGCCGCCGTACTTGAGTCCCTGCCTGTCATTGGTGACGGCATGATGCTGCGGGATATGGGGATGGGGCTAGGCACTCTTGCTCTGAAGGGTGCGGGTCGTCTTGGTATTGGCGCGGATGGGGCCGTAGGAAGGTTGTCTTCGCATTTGGACGACTATCTGCGCGCGCGCACGGCATGGAGGATCTTGCCAATGAGTGGAAGGAGAAACGACTACGTGTCCTTCCTCGAAGTGCGGACGATCTCATGGAGAGAATCCCTTTGACCTCCAGGCAAGCGGGTGGTGGCGAACCACCTACTGAAGGCTTGGTAGATGGAGTGAAAGGTGGAGACCTTGCAAAACAGCGTGAAGTGGTATTGGGTGTAAAGCCTGACGGATCTTCTTATACGTACGAGGAGTGGAACGCTGAAAATGGGCATTTTGAGGTCAATGAAAAAGGCGAAAAAGAATGGGTGTATCATTGGCCGCCAAATGAAGGTTACGATGGTGAGCCGAAAGTATATTCCTCGGTTGCTGAATATGTGGAGGATTATGGTAAAGATGTTGACCGTATCGGGCATCCGGGGGGTAGCTATTTAGGGGCAATTGAAGGTGGGAAGCCGGCTTCTTTCGAAGAGCGATCGCTTCTTCCAACATCTGTCAATGACTACTACTATCAGTATGAGTTCACTGAGGCTCCTATGCCGGATGGCTGGACAATCAAGTCAGGAAAGGTCGCTCCCTGGGGGCAGCAGCCGGGAGGTGCGACGCAGCTGCAGGTCATCAAGGATAATGGAAAAGCGGCAAGTATTACAGAACTCCTTGAGAAAGGAATTCTTAAAGGAAAGGAGAGTCCCGTTGGGCTTTCTTGATGAATACAAGTCTGTCATGGAGAAGCATGCTGGCTTGAAAGTGTATGGGAGCGTGTCTGAGGAGGGGGGTGTTTACTCTATTGATTATGGTCATGGCTTCTATGCGCGACTCTGGTATGAGAATGGTGGCTACTCGTTTGCGGAGGAAGAGAGGGGAAAAGTCTGGCCCGGTGGTTTCTTCTTTTCGCGGCATATCGATTTGACGCAGAAGGTGATGATGAACTATACGGTGTCGATCTTGCGACACGCTCTCGGGTTTGAGCCGCTGGGGCTGCCGATGGATATTCAGGAGCTCCCTGAGGGGTGGAGGCCGCTCAAGAATAAACGGCTCGACTACATTGGTTTAGACGGTCCAACTGGTGAGCGCTTGGATTTTGTGACGGGGAGCTCCGTCTATTGTGTTCCGTTGGCGTGGTTGTATGATGTGTCTCCTTCTGAGTTGTTGCACGCATACATGCTTCCCGACGGCGGTCCATTGCTTCGTCGATGGCTTGGGCGCCCGTATGTTCGATGAGAGTCTCATGTGTATGAGCATCAATGAAATGCGTGAGTATCTAAGCTTGCGCAAGTGAATGGAGTAGAAAGGAATAGAAAGATGGACGCCAGTCAGATCCCTGATGTTCACTCGCCGAACTTCCCCAATTCGGGAGTCTTGAAATGGGTGCCGGACGGGCCGACAGTGCTCGCCCGAATGGATAGAAGCACAGTGAAGACCTATACGAGTTTTCTCGCCTATACGAAGACATTTGGCCCCTACGTCGATAGACTTGGACTCCCGTACGGAAAGTATTTCTGGCAGCTGACAGAAAATGGAAGTCCCTTTTCGCTGGAAGAGCGATCCCTCGATATTCTCGCGGTGAATGACCCATACTATCAATATCAGGTTGTGAAGTTGCCGACCGGTTTCTCTATCCGAACAGGAATTAATGTCCCGCAGTTCTCGATGCCGGGGGGAGCGCGGCAGGTGCAATTCATGCTTGGCGACTATCCGCTGACGGCGAGCGAATGTCTGCAACTTGGAATTCTCGAAGCAAAAGGAAATAACTAATGTCCGTCACAGAAGATCTCATTAACTTTGCGCGTGAAAGTGGTGCGCTTTCGTCTGTCTACAACGGCGATGGGATAGCTATTACATGGGATTCGGGACGAAGCTGGCAGCACATTTGGGATACGAAGAACTCGCGTCGCCCTCAAGCGTTCTATGGTGAGAGCGAGTATGTGGAGCCACGTGTCCCGACCATGATTAGCGACTACGGTGAGATTATGTTGAAATGGGCGATCATGCGCATCGGCGAAAAGGCGCGGTGGCGTCGCCGGTGGCCGCGAATCGATGTCCCCTCGGCGCTTGAAAGTGTCTCGCCTCAGTGGGGTTTTGAACAGCTCACCCCTATCACTGGCCGCCTAACCTTGGATGGTGCATATATTCCGATGGAGATGCGCACAATTTTTCCTGCGCATCCGGAACTCAATCAACTCTCCCAGGTGATGCAGATCGATTTCGATGAGCTGCTAGCTGGATATATGGATCCATCAGGGGGAGCTCTGCTGCGTCAGTGGCTTTCCTGATGTTGTTAGCGTTGGTGGGGGTCGCGGTGAGCCTGTTCGACGCGTCGCTGTTGACGCGTCGCGCCGCCAGCAATCACCTTCGGCGTAGCTGCAGCCGAGGCCTCGGCAGCTCATCTTCAATCCCTGCCACGCTATCGGAATCTCACATTTATAATTACAGTGCAAATATTGACTGTCGGTCTAATCTGCAGTATTCCGCGGTTCTTCACCGCGAAAATTTCTCAGCAACTCTTTGACAGTGGTAAAAATCGGCTACTATGTGCCCGGGTTCCGTCGATAGGGCGGAGCATAGGAGCGAAGTGACGCCGTGAGCGCGCTTCAGGGCATGAAAAGAGGCTTGAGAGACATATGAAACGAGGACCCTTCATCGCAGGGGCGGCTCTGCTCGGCGTTGTCGCGCTGGTACCGGCACTCGTCCCCAGTGCGGTTGCCGCCGACGACCAGTACGGTGCGAGCGTCCCCTACACGCGATATGAGGCCGAGGAGGCGAGCCGTTCCGACGGGACGACGCTCGAGCGCTCCGACGACCTCGAATCGACGGCTATCGAGGCCTCGGGCCAGTCCTACGTGGCCCTGAACAACAAGAACTCCTCTGTGGACTTCACGGCGACGGCTGCTGCCAATGCCCTCGATCTGCGTTTCACGCTGCCGGATCACACCTCCGGTCGCGTTGATGTGCGCGTCAACAATGAGACGGTCGCTACCCTCGACCTCTCCTCCGAGAGCGCCTGGCAGTACGTTGGCGGCAGCAGCGTGTACGACGAGTCGGGAGCAGGCCTGAGGGCGCGCTTCCGTTTCGACGAGGTTCACACTCTGCTCGGCCGTCAGGTCCAGAAGGGTGATCATATTCAGATCGTCAAGGTTGGCGACGATCAGAACTCCTACGGCATCGACTTCATTGAGCTCGAGCAGGCCGCACCGGCCATCGAGCGCCCCGAAGGCGCCGTGAGCATCGCCGACTACAACAATGCGCGACCCGGCGATGGCGTTGCTGACGACGCGGCTCTCGCCGCCGCCATGGACGCGGCTGCGAACACCGCGTCCAAGACGGTCTACATTCCCGCAGGAACCTGGGAATTCTCTGGCAAGATTGGCATTAGCCACCCCGGTCTGACCTTCCAGGGCGCGGGCCTGTGGTACACCAACATCTTCTTCACCTCTGATCAGGCGAAGGGTGGCGGCATCGTCTTCAATCATGGCGCGAGCAATGAGACGCTGACCGACTTCGCCATGTCCTCGAACCTGAAGTCTCGTTACAACCAGGAGGCTCAGTACAAGGGATTCTCCGGTGAAGCCGGTGACGATACCCGAGTTGCCAACGTGTGGGTCGAGCACTTTGAGTGTGGCTTCTGGATGGGCGACTACGTGGACGCCAGCCAGATGCTCTACACCAACGGCATGGTCATCGAGAACGCTCGCATCCGTAACAACCTTGCCGATGGCGTGAACTTCGCGCAGGGCACCAAGGACTCCACGGTTCGTAACTCCTCCGTGCGTGGCAATGGTGACGATGGCCTGGCCTCCTGGTCGAGCATCGACACGTATTCGCACAGTGAGGCGCGTATCGCTGAGGGCAACTCCTTCATTGGCAACACGGTTGAACTGGGCTGGCGAGCCTCGGGCATTGGTATCTTCGGTGGCAAGTCCCACGTCATCAAGGACAACCTCATTGTCAACAACTTCTCCGGCGCGGGCATTCGCCTGAACACTGTGTTTGATGGCCATAACTTCGACCTCAACACGGATCAGGGCATTACGATCGCCCACAACAAGCTGGTGCGTTCCGGTACGACGGATGACTTCTATGGAAAGACTCGCGGCGCGATTGATTTCCAGGAAGCGAAGGGCGAAATCCGTAACGTCACGGTTTCGGACAATCTCATCGTGCGCCCCTACGCCGAGGAGATTCGCGCGGACTTCGGTCTGGGTCAGGATGCCCTGTCCGCTCGTGGCATCACGCTGCGCGACAACAAGCGTGACGACGAGGCCATGGACACCGCGCAGGCGAAGGTTGTTAACTACGTGCTCGTGGGCGACCAGGTGGTGCGTACCGTCCCCGAGTCTGAGAACTACAGCCTCTACTGGTACCAGCGCGACGAGCGCGGCAACGATGGCACGATCAACCGCTACTGGGTGTCCAAGGCGGATGGCCTGACCATTACCCCCGACATGGAGTACTCCGTGGAGGGCGGCAAGCGGGTCTACAACGTGACGCTCGGTGACCTGCCCGAGTATCTGCCCGTCTCGACGACTGATTTCTCCGGTTCCTACAACTATGTTGCGGACCTGGAGCGCTCGCAGCCGGCCGACGATGGCACCACGATCGTGGTCCGTTTCTGGTCTGCGAAGTGATCGTTTCCTGATCAGCGGCTCTGTGTCGAATTCGCCCGCGCTGCCTTGTGGTGGCGCGGGCGTTTCCTTGCTCAGAGGCGCATCGGGGTAGGTGTGCCATACCGGTACAGCGCAGGCTCACCTACCCGAATTACGCAAAAGAAATGCCGCATTTATTTGCGTAATTAGTGACGGTGTGAATGCGAAAATAGCTCCCCAATACACCATAGGTATCGTTGGAATTGCAACGAAAACTCGCTACGTTTGGGAAGTGTTGCGAAAAGGCGTATCACTGGTGTCAACAGCGCGGCCAACCCGGTCGCGACCGGCTACATTCAGGCCCCACGGGGCCACGTTGAAAAGGACACTCTCATGGCAGATATGCCCCGCATCCTCGACTGCTCCGTCACCTCCTGCTCCTACAACAAGGAGAAGAACTGCGGAGCCGCCGCTATCACCGTCGGTTACTCGACCTCCTGCACGACCTTCATTCCGCTGACCGTCAAGGGCGGCCTCGGCAAGTCCGAGACCTTCGTTGGCGCCTGCCAGAAGGCCGACTGCGTCCACAACTCCGCGCTTGAGTGCACCGCCGCCGCCATCTCGGTCGGCGCGGGCACCGCTGACTGCCTCTCCTTCGAGGCGCGCTGAGCCTCACTCACAGACGAGGCCGTGGCAGGGATGACCCGCCACGGCCTCGTCGTATGGAAAGAAAGACTCAGCGTCCGTCGCCCGATCGCACCCGCAGCGTGGGGTGGGGGCGCAGGCCGCGCTGGCCGTTCCAAATGAGGTTGACGACGTGGGCGGCGACCTCGTCTTTCTTCATGCGCCGGTCATCGAGCCACCACTGGCCGACCTGCGCGATGAGGCCGACGAGCATCTGGGCGTACAGGGGAGACCAGGTCGCATCGAAGTCCGAGCGCTTGAACTGCTCGGCGATGATGTGCTCGACGCTGGTCGCCACGTCGCCCATGACGGAGGAGAAAGAACCCGCCGTGCGGTCCGAGGGGGCGTCACGCACGAGGACACGGAAGCCGTCCGTGTTGCGCTCGATGTAGTCGAGCAGTCCCAGGGTCGCGTTCTCCAGGATGAGACGCGGGCGCTGCGAGGACTCCAGGGACGTCTGCAGGGAGGAGATGAGTGCCTGCACCTCGCGGTCGACGATGACCGCGTACAGGCCTTCCTTGCCTCCGAAGTGCTCGTAGACGACGGGCTTGGAGACCTTCGCTCGGGCTGCGATCTCCTCGACGCTGGTCGCGCCGAAGCCCTTTTCGGCAAACAGAGAGCGCCCCACGGTCACCAGCTGCTCGCGGCGTGCGAAGCCGCTCATTCGTGTCCTCTTCTCAGCCATGACCCCAGTATCACACGAGGCCTGGGCTGGGCCACGTGCAGACCACGCCGCGGGCGCCAGGCCGCGTTTGAAAGCGCACGCGGGGTGCAGGTATCATCACAGTGGACGCATTCCGCCTTGGTGTAACGGCAGCACAGAGGTTTTTGGTGCCTTTAGTCTAGGTTCGAATCCTAGGGGCGGAGCGACCGGTCCCGATGGGACCGCAGACCCCGAGGAGGAACATGTCTCGCCCCGCCGCCGTCATCGTCCTGGCCGCAGGTCAGGGAACGCGCATGAAATCCGCTCTCCCGAAGGTCGTTCACCCCCTGTCTGGCCTGTCCATGATCGGACACGCCCTGCGCGCTGCCCATGGCCTCGACCCTCAGTACCTGGTTGCCGTCGTGCGTCACCAGCGCGACGTCGTCGCCGCCGAAATCGAGCGCGTCCTGCCCAGCGCGATTATCGCCGATCAGGACGAGATCCCCGGCACCGGCCGCGCTGTCCAGTGTGGCCTGGAGGCGCTCGATCAGGCTGTCGAGCCCGTCTCCGGCACCATCGTCGTCACCTACGGCGACGTCCCCCTCCTCTCCACGGAGACCCTGGCCGAGCTGGTCGCCACCCACGAGGCCGCTGGCCACGCCGTCACCGTCCTGACCTCGCGCGTCAAGGACCCCACCGGCTACGGCCGCATCATCCGCGATGCCTCGGGTACGGTCACCGCGATCGTCGAGCAGCGCGACGCGACGCCCGAGCAAGCCGCGATCAACGAGATCAACGCGGGCATCTACGCTTTCGATGCTGATTTCCTGCGCGCCTCCCTGGCCTCGCTGGGCACCGACAACGATCAGGGCGAGGTTTACCTGACCGACGTCCTCGCGGCAGCCGCCCCGGCCGGACGCACCGCGGGTGCCCTCGAGCTGACCGACCACTGGCAGAGCGCGGGCGCCAACGACCGCGTTCAGCTGGCCGAGCTGGGCGCCGAGATGAACCGTCGCATCTGCGAGGTGCACATGCGCGCCGGTGTGACGATCGTCGACCCGGCCTCCACCTGGATCGACGTCGACGTGAGCGTCGGCGCGGACACCACCATCTACCCCGGCACCTGCCTGCGGGGGACAACCGTCGTTGGGTCCGATTGTGAAATCGGTCCTAGCGCCACGCTGATTGATGCGGAAATCGGGGACCGCAGTGTGGTTCCCACCGCGTGGATCGGCCAGGGCTGCGTTGCAGCCGATACGATGGTTGCGCCATATAGCACCATCGGCACATTGATCGCGGCGCCTCGCGCCTGATCCAACACAAGGAGAGACAACCGCATGAGCGGACTGGTGACCACCGGAGAGAAGAACCTCGTCCTCGTTTCTGGACGAGCTCACATGGACCTGGCTCACGCCGTGGGCGAGGAAATCGGATGTGGGGTCTCGCCGGTGACGGCCTACGACTTCGCCTCCGGCGAGATTTACGTGCGCTTCAACGAGTCCGTTCGTGGCGCCGACGTGTTCGTCCTGCAGTCCATCGCGGGCGACATCAACAAGTGGGTGATGGAGCAGCTCATCATGATCGATGCTGCCAAGCGTGCCTCCGCCAAGCGCATCACCGTCGTCGCTCCGTTCTACCCCTACTCGCGTCAGGACAAGAAGCACCAGGGCCGCGAGCCCATCTCCGCTCGCCTCATGGCTGACCTGTACCGCGCTGCCGGTGCCGACCGCATCATGAGCGTCGACCTGCACGCCTCGCAGGAGCAGGGCTTCTTCGACGGCCCGGTCGACCACCTCTTCGCCATGCCGGTCCTCGTGGACTACGTGCGCGGCCGCGTCGACCTGTCCAACACCGCTGTCGTCTCCCCGGACGCGGGCCGCATCCGCGTCGCCGAGAAGTGGTCGAAGAAGCTGGGCGGCACGCCCCTGGCTTTCGTCCACAAGACCCGCGATACCACGCGCCCGAACGTCGCCGTCGCGAACCGCGTCGTTGGCGACGTTGCCGGCAAGGAATGCGTCCTCGTGGACGACATGATCGACACTGCCGGCACGATCACTGAGGCCATCAAGGTCCTCATGGACGCCGGCGCGAAGAAGGTCATCGTCGTGGCCACGCACGGTATCCTCTCTGACCCGGCGGCCCGTCGCCTGTCCGAGTCCGGCGCCGCCGAGGTTGTCGTCACCGACACCCTGCCGATCCCCGCTGAGAAGCGCTTCGATCAGCTCACCGTCCTCTCCATCGCGCCGCTCCTGGCTCGCGCGATCCGCGAGGTCTTCGAAGACGGTTCGGTCACATCGCTCTTTAACTGAGCGGCTCCCGCTTCACATCCGCCCTCGTCGTGAGGTAACCTATTGGAGTTGCTCCGGCGAGGGCGGATCCGTATCCGCCGTTATCGACAGGGCCTGAATTGAAATGCCTCGCGTTTCCTTCACTCTGCCGACACCGACGCCGGACCTGAGAAACGAAGGAAAGACACATGAGCGACAACCCCGTCCTGCTTGCCGAAGAGCGTTCCGAGTTTGGTAAGGGTGCTGCCCGCCGCGCCCGCCGCGCTGGCAAGGTCCCCACGGTCCTCTACGGCCACGGCGCCGAGCCTCGTCACCTGGACGTTCCCGGCCACGACCTCTTCCTCATCGTCCGCGGCTCCAAGAACGCCCTCGTTGAGCTGAAGATCGACGGCAAGACCCAGCTGGCCCTCGTCAAGGACGTTCAGGTTCACCCCGTGCGCCGCGACATCCTGCACGCCGACTTCCTGGCCGTCAAGGCCGGCGAGAAGGTCGACGTTGAGGTCCCCGTCGTCGTCGTTGGCGAGCCCACCCCCGGCACCGTCCACTCGCTCGAGGAGTTCACCATTCTGGTGAAGGCCCCCGCCACCTCCATCCCCGAGAACCTCGAGGTTTCCATCGAGGGTCTCGAGGCCGGCTCCGCCGTCCACGTCTCCGACCTGAAGCTGCCCGCCGGCGTTGAGGTCGAGCTCGATGCCGAGACGGTTATCGTCGCCGTTCAGGAAGCCGCCCCCGAGGAGCCCGAGGAAGCCGCTGAGGGCGAGGCTGAGGCCGCCGCCGAGGGCGACGCCGAGTGACGCTCGCGTAACAAACGCTTTCCGCGAGGGGGTGAGGCTGAGGCCTCGCCCCCTCGTCGTATCTGCGATACTGGGGGCATGAGTGACCTCCACGTGATTATTCCCGCCGGCGGAGCCGGCACCCGCCTGTGGCCGCTGTCGCGGCGCCGTCGTCCCAAGTTCCTCCTCGACCTGGCGGGCACGGGCCGTACCCTCCTGCAGGGCACGGTGGACCGCCTGGAGGGGGTGGCCTCGTCGGTGAGTATCGTGACCGGCCAGGCGCACCGTGACGGCGTGCTCGCGCAGCTTCCCGAGTTTGCCTCGTCGGATAATCGCACGCTCCTCATCGAGCCGTCGGGCCGCGATTCCATGGCCGCGATCGCCCTGGCCGCCTACGTCGTGCGCGAACGCTTCGGGGACGATGCGATCGTCGGCTCCTTCGCGGCCGATCATCTGATCGCTCGCCCCGAGCTGCTGCGTGACGCCGTCGAGACGGCGATCGGCGCCGCCCGCGACGGCTACGTCGTGACCATCGGCCTGACGCCCACCGAGGCCTCGACCGCCTACGGATACATCGCGCCCGGCCCGGCCCTCTCTGACGAGGCCGGGGAAGCCGACGCTGAGCGCGGCGCCCGCCGGGTTGCCGAGTTTGTGGAGAAGCCGGACGCAGATACCGCTGCCCGCTACGTGGCCGCGGGCTACCTGTGGAACGCGGGCATGTTCATCGTGTCGGCGGGTGTGCTCGCCTCCCATCTGGCCCGCCTGCTGCCCGACATGCACGCACGCCTGGAGACGATTGCGCGCGCGTGGGGCACCCCCGCGTTCGAGGAGACGCTGGCGGAGAACTGGCCACATCTGACGAAGATCGCGATCGACCATGCCATCGCCGAACCCGTCGCCGCCGACGGGGGAGTGGCCGTCGTTCCCGCCGACGCGCAGCTGGGCTGGACGGACCTGGGTGATTTCGAGGCCCTGACCGGCATCGTCGCGGAGGCGGGCAACCTGGGCGAGGCGCTGCGCGTCGACTCCGACGGCGCAGCCGTCTTTGGTGCCCTCACGCAGGACAGCGAGGGGCCGCTCGTGGCGCTCGTCGGTGTGCCCGACGTGGCGGTAGCGCTCACCCCGGACGCTATCCTCGTCACGCGCCGCGACCACGCCCAGTCGGTGAAGGTGGTCGTCGACCAGCTCGCCGAACAGGGACGCTCCAACCTGCTCTGACGCGTCGTTTCCACGCTGACTCACGCATACCCCGGCTCAGCTCCCGCGAGAGGTGGCCTCGTCGCACCACGTTCGCTCTCGGGTGAGGTGCGCCGCCCCGCCCGTCGCGCGTGGGCGTCGGGCTGGTAGCGTGTTGGGCAGCAAGAAGCCCCGACGAAAGGCATCACACGTGAACAAGCGGACCATCGCCGCACTCGCAACCACCGCGACCGCGGCCTCCTTGGCCCTCGGAGCTTGCTCGACCGCGCCCACCGCCACCCCCGCGGCCTCCGCGAAGGTCTGCGCCGCCATCTCCGGAGCCCACGGCGACGCCGCCACGGACCCCGTCGCGACGGCCCTCGCCGGTGCCGCGAACGACGCATCGGTCGCTTTCGAGGCTGCTAGTGGTGCGGAGGCACCCGCCTCGCTGGTGACCTCCGGCTGCACGTTGATCGTGGGCGCGGATTCGACGATGGCATCGTCGATCTCCGAGGCTGCACGCGCGAATCCGAAGGTGCGCTTCGCCCTCGTGGGCGCTTCCTTCGTCGATAGCAAGGGAGCCGCAACCTCCCTGAAGAACGGGTCCATCGTCGACGTGGACGCCTCGCAGGCCGCCTACCTGGCCGGCTACGCCTCCGCGGGCATGACGACCACGGGCACGCTTGCAGTCATCGGTGGCGCGCGCGACAACGTAACGAGCTCGCAGATGTCCGCATTCTCCCAGGGCGTGGACGCATACAACCTCGCCAACGGAACGTCGATCAGTGTCCTCGGCTGGAACCCGGCGACGAGCGACGGCACCTACGCGGGCAGCGCCGACGAGGTGCGCGGCGCGGCCGCCGACTTCATCGCCCGGGGGGCCGACATCATCGTGCCCTTCGCCGGCGATGCGAACGAGGGTGCCGCGCGAGCTGTCACCGAGGCAGCGAACCCGATGGTTCGCCTCGTGTGGTCGGGCCTGACGAAGGCCGATCTCAAGGGCCTGACCCGCGACGAGGCCCAGTCGGCCGAGACCGCGCCGATGTCCGGTCAGTCCGGCGCGCCGGTGACGCAGCAGGCGGACACGCAGTCCTTCGCGGACGCGTTCAGCTACATCCAGATCTCCGACGAGGTCCGCTCCGCCATCGGCGCCCCCGTGCTGACGGGCGTCGTTGTCGATTACAAGACCGCGATGGACACTCTCATTGCCCAGGCCAGCGCAGGTGAGAAGGCGGCTGTCGTCCCGGTGTCATTGGCCTCCGGCGGCGTCCTCCTCACCGGCTTCGGCGCCTACACACCGATGCTCTCCTCCGATCTGAAGCTGGGCCTGTCCGACATGGCCGGACAGATCGAGACGGGCGGCATGGTCATCTCCACACCTTTCGACGTGTGAGTTGGTCGAAGAGATTGTTGTGCCCCGGGGACGCGTCCCCGGGGCACAACTAATACGCCCGTCAGAAGGAATCTAGATAGCCAGGTCGAGCGGAAGATCTGCGATATCGCGCAGGCGCTGCCCGTTGATCAGCGTGTCGAGAGTGCGCATCGCCTCGTCGTTTCCCGAAGCCTGTGTTGCTTCGATGAGTTCAGGGAGGGCAAAGTGGTAAACGGTGTCGATGTCGCCGGTTCCCAGCGCGAGTGAAGAAAGCCTCGAGGGTGTCGGCTCGCCGGTCACAACCACGATATGCGGCGTACGCCCCTTCCTGTTTCTGATCAGATTCAGGGCTTCCGAACGGGCATTCTGAGCCCGGTCCGAACGCAGTGTCCACTTGCACGACACAACCGCGTGAATGATCGGAGAGGACTGGTTACGGGCCAGCAACGGGGAATATGACGCAACCCCGTCAACGACGATTCCAGAATCACCCAGCTCCTGCGCACTGATTGGCTGACGCACGACGAGGACGTCCGGAGAAATGTCGTAGGAATTGCCGAGGACGGCTGCGAGAGCGGGCTTCGCTGCGATGGCCGCGGCTAATTCGTCCAGGTGGCGATAAGGCTCAAACTGGGAGAGAAAGTGGCCCCTGCGCGTACTGCCAACGTTTTGAACGTCCCAGTCACCGGGGCGTAGAGGGGTGAGGAGAGGGAATGTGCGTGTGAGGAATGAGGTCACCGCGCATTCGAAGAGACGACCCGAACTCTGTGCCTTCAACTTCCCAATGCCTCGTGATGCGCCTAATGACCGAGCAATAGACAGCGCAAGTTCACACGACAATTGCTGCGACTTGTCAGCATTGCTCGCGACACCGGTGGCATCGATGGACAGGGTGTTCGACTCGATGAGCTCGCGGTGGAATAACGCCCGCGCATGCGAGAGATTCAGAGTCATGCGACGGCCTCGCCGCTCTTATCTGCGCGCGCCAACACCGACGCGATCTGCAGGCCGACAGCCCGGGCGACCGGAGGCGGGAAAGCATTGCCAACCTGACGATACGCATGCGTCTTCGCTCCGGTGATCGCCCAATCATCAGGGAAACCCTGGATGCGAGCAGCCATGCGGACAGTCAGGCGAGGATCGCCAGAAAAGTCAGGGTCGGGAGCCTGTGGCGCAATGGTCGATCCATTCACACCAAGGTCAGCCCATGCGCGGCGGGCGCGGGTCGGTCCCAGATCCGGGCCTCCGTGCTTCTTGGAGCCGCCGACGAGCGTGGGCGCAATACGGTTCGCCCGAGCAGCCCAGGCCTGTGCACCCTTCCACCCGCGTTCAGCCATGAGATCGACGAGGGTCTCTCCCACCGTGGGGGCGCGGTGCGGTGAAGGTGACGGGTATTCAAAAGAAACGGCAATATCATTGCGGAAACCAACCGCGATGACACGAGGGCGAAGCTGGGGAACGCCGAAATCGGAGGCCTGCAGAAGCTTCCACTGAAGGGAGTATCCGATCTGCGCCAAGTGTTCCTCGACGCTGGTGCGGTAGGCCGCAAACTTCGGATCGAGGAGGCCGCGCACGTTTTCGATCATGATCGCACGCGGTCGAACCACGCTGACGAGCTCAATCATCGCGGGGAAAAGATCGCGTTCATCGTCAGCCCCGAGTTGCTTTCCGGCATAAGAAAAGGGGGGGCAAGGGACGCCTCCCGCAACCAGATCAACACCGCGGTATTCGTGTGCGTGTTCCTTGATCCAGGGGACGACGTCCCCCTCGATGACATTCCAGTCGGGCCGGTTTTCGCGAAGGGTCTGACAGGCGTGATGATCGATTTCGACGACAGCGAGGTGCTCGAAACCTGCCTGTTCGAGGCCTAGGGCCTGACCACCTGCACCGGCACAGATCTCAATCGATGTCAGAGCCATGTTCCACCTTCCGCCACTGTGTCTACCGGATGATTGTAGGGGAATGGCAGATGCGGGGAGCAGGTCGAAGCGCCGGGCGCTCACGGTCGCAGGGGTGTTCTCACTCATATGAGCAGGCTACGATCAGCCATGCTCATCTGCGTCTTCGCGTGGCGCTGTTCGAAGAGAACTACCTCGTCCCCAGCGCGGCCAGTGCCGCCCCCGCGCATAGTGCGTCTGCGTCGAGGACGAAGGCCGGGTCCACGCAGTACAGGCCCGGGCCGTGTGGAACGGCGGGCGAGGTGGTGAGAACATCGGCCAGCGCTGTGCGGACATCCTGTTCAGGGAGGGACGTCGTGAGGGTGCGCCCATCTGCGGAGATGGCGAGAGACAGGGTGGCGCCCTCCTCGACGACCGGAACGCCCAGGCGCTCCAGGAGAGTCACCAGCAGGCCCGAGGCCTCGGAGACCGACACGGATGCCGGACGCGTGCCGGACGCCTCCACAGATGCGATACGCGATGCGCAGCGGTCGACGTAAGCGCCGATCATTCCATCTCCCACGGACTCCCAGCCCTCCTCGGCACGCGGGAGGGACGGCTCATCCCCGAACGCGGCCACGGCCTCGTCGATGAGAGCGAGCTCGGCGTCGGGGGCCAGCGCGCCCTCGCGCGAGCGGTCGATCGCGCGCCCACCCAGGTAGATGAGCGCCTCGCCCGACGCGCACACGTACACGGCGCCGTCCGCCATGACCATGCGCACCGAAAACGCCGTGAGGGGAGCGGGGAGTGCGCGCGGCATGAGGAGAGCGTGTCCGCCGGCTGCTTCGATGATCGCCGCGCCGTCGCGCGCGCTGTCCTGATTCTCGGGGGCCTCGAAGCCAATGATGAGGCGGAAACGGCCGCCGGTGCGCGCGGACAGGAAAGAAGCGATACCCGCAAACAGCGACGGGCTAGCACAGCGTGTCATGTGCTGAGGGTAACACTGTGGGTGCCTCGCGTAAAAACCGGTATCAGGAACGAGGCGTGGGCGTGCCCTGATGCGACGGCGGGAAGACGCAGGTGGGGGAGCGCGCCGGTATCCTGGAGGCATCCACGAAGGAGGAATCATGCAGCTGACGAACGTGATGGATGCCGTTGAGCTGACCCGCCAGATGATCGACATCCCCTCGGTGTCGGGAGATGAGGGCCCCCTGGCGAACGCCGTCGAAGAAGCCCTGCGAGGCTCCGGATTCGGGTCGGTCCCTGCCCTGGAGATCCTGCGCGACGGGGATGCCGTGTGCGCGCGGACCCGGCTCGGCCTCGCCCAGCGCGTGGTCCTCGCCGGCCACCTCGACACCGTTCCGATCGCGGACAACGTCCCTGGCCGCCTCGAGGAGCGCGACGGGGTCACGGTCCTGTGGGGGCGCGGGTCGGTCGACATGCTCGGCGGTTGCGCGGCGGCGCTCGCGCTCGCCTGCGAGGTCGGGGCGGCCATCCGCGAGGGCAACGACGCCACGCTGGATGCCGACGTCACGTGGATCTTCTACGACCACGAGGAGGTCGCCTCACATCTCAACGGCCTCGGGCGCGTCCAGCGCAACCATCCCGAGTGGCTGGCGGGCGACCTGGCGCTGCTGGGTGAGCCCACCGCCGCTCACGTGGAAGGCGGCTGCAATGGCACGCTGCGCGTCATCGCGCACTTCCCGGGGCGTGCGGCTCACTCGGCGCGCGCGTGGATGGGGGTCAACGCGATTCACGCGATGGCTCCCGTCATTGAGCGCATCGCCGAGTACGGAAACCCCGTCGTCACGGTCGACGGTCTCGAATTCCGAGAGTCCCTGTCCGTCGTGCGCGTCGAGGGCGGCATCGCCAACAATGTGATTCCAGAGGCCGCGTCGATGACCGTCAACTACCGTTTCGCCCCCTCCACGCGTGCCGAGGATGCCCTGGAGTGGGTGCGTGGGCTCTTCGAGGGGACGGGCGCCACGATCGAGGTCGACGACCTGTGCGAGGGGGCCAGGCCGGGCGCGGACTCACCCCTGGCCCAGCGGTTCCTGTCCGTCGCGCGCTCCGTCGCCCGCGCGCAGGGCAGCGAGCTCCAGCTCAGCGCGAAGGTTGGGTGGACCGATGTCGCGCGCTTCAGTGAGGTCGGTGTACCCGCCATGAACTTTGGCCCCGGTGATCCGCTGCTGGCGCACACGCGCGACGAACACGCGCCCGTATCGGATATTGTCAGAGTGCACGACACGCTGCGCGCGTTCGTGCTCGCATCGATCGGCGATGACGCCGACACACACGAGGAGGCATGAATGACCAAGCCGACGCACACCTATCGCCGCGGATCCGTCGTCCTACGCGGGGACCAGATTCCGCGCCTGACGGCAGACGCGTCCCTGCTTCAGTCCGAGCAGAGCGCCGACTGGAAGCACGAGGACCCGTGGCGCGTCCTGCGCATCCAGTCCGAGTTCGTGGAGGGCTTCGAGGCGCTGGCCGAGGTCGGTCCCGCCATCTCCGTCTTCGGTTCCGCACGGACGCGTCCCGAGGAGCCCCTCTACGAGTGCGCTCAGCGGATCGGCCACCTGCTCGTCGAGCGTGGCTACGCGGTCGTCACAGGCGGTGGTCCCGGCATGATGGAGGCAGCGAACCGGGGCGCCTGGGAGGCCGGCGGCACGTCCGTGGGGCTGGGTATCGAGCTTCCCCACGAGCAGGGGATGAATCAGTGGGTGAACCTGGGTGTTAACTTCCGTTACTTCTTCGCCCGTAAGACGATGTTCGTGAAGTACTCCCAGGGTTTCATCGTGATGCCCGGCGGCTTCGGCACGATGGATGAGCTCTTCGAGTCCGCGACGCTGGTGCAGACGGGGAAAATTCGTTCGTTCCCGTTGGTTCTCGTGGGCACCCAGTACTGGTCGGGTCTGGTGGAGTGGATCCGTTCCTCGATGGTCGAGGCCAGAATGATCTCTCCGGGCGATGTGGACCTGCTGCGCGTCGTTGATGATCCGGAGGAAGCGGTTCGTCTCGCGACGGGTGCCTAGTAGTTAGTTCCTCTTTCTGAGGGTTCGAGAATTGCGCGTAATGCTGCGATAATCGGCCTAATTGATCGGATGGCCTATTTTCTTTTGATTTCTCTTTGCGAGCTGTTAAGGAAAAATGGCGCTTTTCCGGTAAAATGGGTATGTTACCCCGCCTGTGGAGGCGCGGGCATAACTCTGAGAAGGAGTACTCTCATGGCAGCAATGAAGCCTCGTACGGGGGACGGCCCCCTGGAAGTCAGTGCTGAAGGTCGCGGTATCGTCATGCGGATTCCCACGGAAGGGGGCGGGCGTCTCGTCATCGAGATGACTCCGGACGAAGCTGCGGAACTCGCCAGAGCGCTCGGCGCAGCCATCTGATCCAATACATAGAAGCGGTGGGCCAGGTTCTCCTGTCCCACCGCTTCCTTGTAGTCTCGGGGCTCAGCGCTTGACCGCGACCGCCAGGCCGTCGCCGACGGGCAGCAGCGCGGGCACGAACTCCTCGGAATCGCGCAGGTAGTTGACGACCTCGCGTGCGACAACGGTGTGCGCGTCGCGACGCGCCGGATCAGCAACCTGATCGTGCCACAGTGCGTGCACGAAGGCGATCGTGCCACCGGGGCGCAGGATGCGAACAGCGTGGTCGAGGTACTGCGGGGTTTCCTCCAGATCGCCATCGAGGACGACCATGTCGTAGCCGCGGGCGGCCATGCGCGGCAGCACATCAAGAGCGCGCCCGGCGATCAGGCGCGTGCGGTGGGAGGAAAGACCCGCTGCGGCGAAGTTGCGACGTGCATGCCCCAGGAGCTCGGACTCGGAGTCAATCGTCGTCAGGACGCCATCGGAGGCCATACCATCGAGGATCCACAGCCCTGAAACGCCAGCACCGGTACCGATCTCGAGGACAGCACGCGCGCCCGACACGGCGGCGAGCATGCGCAGGGCGGCACCCGTCCCCGGGGAGACAGGAGTGGCGCCCATTTCCGTGGCGACGGCGCGTGCGGCGGTCAGCGCGTCGCTCTCCGCAACATAGTCCTCGGTGTACACCCACGTCTGGGCCTTGTCCGCCATCGCCTTGATCCTCACGTCGTATTGGTCGCCTCGGCGAGAGGCGCGCACGCGCTGCGCCCTCCCCACGCATCAGCGTACAGGCGGCGTGACGTCAGGGCGCGGTGGCACTCCGATTCCCAGCGAAAACAGCGCGTGACGAGCAGACAAAACCCCGGCCTCGTGCAAGGCTGACGAGGCCGGGGAGAGTCGTGTGGACTCAGTGCTGGATGGGGGAGACACCGAGCGGGCGACCCGCCAGGCCGCGGTTCGCCGACGACAGCTGCTTGGCGAGGGCCGTGAGCTCCTCGGCGGCGGGGCCCGAGGCGACGGCGACGGGCTCGCCACGGTCGCCGCCCTCACGCAGCGCAATGTCGATGGGCACCTGGGCCAGCAGCGGCACGGAGTAGCCCAGCTGCGCGGTCAGGCGCTGCGAGACGGACTCGCCGCCGCCCGCGCCGAAGATCTCCAGGCGCGAGCCGTCGGGCTGGGGTAGGAACGACATGTTTTCGACGACGCCGATGACCTTCTGGTTCGTCTGCGAGGCGATGGAACCGGCGCGCTCAGCGACCTCGGCGGCCGCGACCTGCGGGGTCGTCACGACGAGGATCTCCGAGTTGGGCAGCAGCTGCGCGATCGAGATCGCGACGTCGCCCGTTCCCGGAGGCATGTCGATGAGCAGGACGTCCAGGTCGCCCCAGAACACGTCCGCGAGGAACTGCTGGAGGGCGCGGTGGAGCATGGGGCCGCGCCAGATGACGGCCTGGCCGTCGGGCACGAACATGCCGATCGAGATGACCTTGACGCCGCCCGCGCCCACGGGCGGGATCATCATGCCATCAATGACCTGCGGGTCGTGGTCCACGCCGAGCATGCGCGGGATGGAGAAGCCGTAGATGTCCGCGTCCATGACGCCGACCTTGAGGCCCTGCGCGGCCAGCGCGGCGGCCAGGTTCGCGGTCATGGAGGACTTGCCGACGCCGCCCTTACCGGAGGTGACGGCGATGACGCGCGTGAGGGAGTCGGGGCGGGAGAAGGGAATCTCGCGCTCGGGGCGACCGCCGTTGAGCTTCTCGCGCAGCGCCTTCTTCTGGGCCTCGTCCATGACGCCCATCTCGACGGAGACGTTCTCGACGCCGTCGATGGCGCTTACGCGCTCGGTGACGTCCTTGGTGATCTGGGTGCGCAGGGGGCACCCAGCGGTGGTGAGCAGGACCTTGACGGCGACGGAGGAACCGTCGATCGTGACCAGGTCGGGGGTCACCATGTTGAGGTCGGTGATGGGGCGGCGGATCTCGGGGTCGATGACCTGGCCGAGAGCCTCCATGACGGAATCAAGCGTGACTGGCATGGACTCCACTCTACTGGCCGGTGTGCCCATCTTCTAGGGGACGAAAGGCACCGTCGGCCTCGGCCTCAGCCTCCGCCTCGTTCGACGAGGCGTTGGCCGCGTCCGCGGCGATCTCCGCACGCAGGTCCTCCAGCATGTCGCGCAGTTCAGAGCGCACGAAGTCGCGCGTGGCGACGTCCTGGAGGGCCAGGCGCAGGCCTGCGATCTCGCGCGCGAGGTACTCGGTGTCGGCGAGGTTACGCTCCGCGCGAATACGGTCCTGCTCGGCCACGACGCGGTCGCGGGCGTCCTGGCGGTTCTGCGCGAGCATAATCAGCGGGGCCGAGTACGAGGCCTGGGTCGAGAACGCGAGGTTCAGGAGGATGAAGGGGTAGGGGTCCCAGGCGGCTTCCTCGCTGATGCCGGCGAGCATCAGGTTCGCGCCGATCCACGCGATAACGAAGATCGTCATGTAGAGGACGAAGCGGGGTGAGCCCATGAAACGGGCGGTGGCCTCGGCGAAGCGGCCGAAGCCGTCGCCGCCGCCTGACGAGCGGCGGAAGAACCACCGACGCTTGTCGATCGGGTTATCCAGGCGATCAGCCATCGATGCTCCTTGCCATCATGCGGTCGGTCACGTCGTCGTCGAAGTCTCGCCAGTCCTCGGGCAGCAGCTCGTCGAGGACGTCGTCGACCGAGACGGCGCCGTGTAAGTGCCCGTCCTCGTCGACGACGGGCAGGACCGTCAGGTTGTAGGTAGCCAGCAGACGCGTCACGGTCGCGATGTGCGCGTTGGGGTCCACGGACTCGATGTCGCGGTCCAGGATCGTGCCGAGCAGGGTCTGCGGGGGTTCTCGCAGCGCGCGCTGGATGTGCACCATACCCAGGTACTGGCCGGTCGGGGTCTCCTGGGGCGGGCGCGCGATGAAGGCGACGGTCGCGATCGAGGCCGGGATGTCCTCGCGTCGTACGGCAGCCAACATCTGTGCGACGGTCGCGTTCGGGCCGAAAATGACGGGCTCAGTGGTCATGAGCGAACCCGCCGTCGACTCGTCGTAGGTCATGAGTCGACGCACGTCCTCGGCCTCTTCGGGCTCCATGAGGGCCAGCAGGGACTGAGCCTGCGCGTCTGGCAGCTCGGCGACGAGGTCGGCCGCGTCGTCGGGCTGCATGACGTCCAGAACGTCGGCGGCTCGGGCGGCTTCCAGCGCCGAGACGATCGCAATGCGGTCGTCGTTACCCAGCTCCTCGAGCACGTCGGCGAGGCGCGCGTCCGTCAGCTGCATAGCGACCGCCATCTTGCGGTCCTGGGGGAGCGTGTGCATGAAGTCCGCCAGGTCCGCGGGGCGCATGTCCTCCGTGTACTGCACGAGCGCGGTCGCCGCCTGGTTCGAGTCGGTCTTGAGCAGGCCCGACACCTCGGATACGTCCACCGTGAGGGTCTCGCCGCTGCGCGTGAAACCGAGGGAGGACGTGCGCACGCGCTGGACGTGCAGCGTGGAGATCACCCAGTCCTTGGGACGGCGTTGACGCATCGCGACGTCGAGGATACGCACCTGGCCGGAGCCATCGTTCATGGTGACGACGCGGTCGAAGAGCTCGGAGAGCACGAGCGTCTCGATGGGACGCTGCGTGAACGAACGAATGTTGAGCAGGCCCGTCGTGATGACCGAGCCAGCCTCGATCGCGGTGACTCGAGTGAGCGGCAGGAAGACGCGCTTACGCGGGCCGACCTCGACGACGAAGCCGATGACGTTGGCTTCGGATTTCAGCCGAAAGATGACAACGACATCGTGAATCTTGCCGACCTGGTCGCCCAAAGGGTCGAAAACACTGGTGCCAGCGAGCTTTCCGATGTAGACGCGCCGGCCCTTGGTGCCTAGTTCAATAGATGCAATGCTCACATAATCATCTTAGGCTGTTGACAAAGAAAGAGTAACGACGAGCCGGTCGCTGCATGAACAATGCGTTCCATGCCACCGAGGCCGTGACGAAGGAGAGAGAATGGCTGTCGTGATGGACCCGCAGATGCCCACGGGCACGGAGGTGGCTTCCTACCAGACCTACGCCCAGGCGCGTGCGGCCGTTGATTTCCTGTCGGACAGCGGATTTGACGTCTCTTCGATCACGATCGTGGGAACGGACCTGCACCTCGTGGAGCGGGTGACGGGACGCCTGACGATCGCTCGCGCGTCGATTTCTGGCGCGTCGAGCGGCGCGCTGTGGGGCGCCCTCGCCGGCATGTTCATGTCCGCAGGTCAGAATGCTGGCGGTACGGGAGCGTGGGTCGTGGGTGGCATCCTCGTCGGCGCGCTGACGGGCATGGCCCTGTCCGCCCTGGCTTTCATCATCCGAGGACGCAGCCGAGACCTGGTCTCCTCTCAGCAGGTTGTCGCCCTGCGTTACGCGGTCCTCGCGTCGGCCGATATCGACCGCGCGTACCAGCTTCTCCAGCGCACCCCCGGCAACCGTGCGCGCGTCGTCCGCCAGCGCACGGAGGAGCAGCGTCAGAAGAAGGATTCCGTCGGCTTCTTCCCCGACGGTCGCCCCCGCTTCGGCGCGGCGACCAAGGACGGTGAGGTGCCCGGGGGCTCGCCCGACACCGATGCTCACGAGGCCGTGGCCACGTCCGCCGCGCCCGAGTCGCCAGCGCCCGCGGTGACCACCCCCGAGAGCGCGCCCGCCGAACACGAGGACGCCCCGGCCTCGTCCCGAGAGGACCAGACCGAGGCGTAACCTCAGCGTCTACGCGCCTAAATCAGCGGGACTGAACCGAGGCGATCCACTCCTCCACGTCCGCGATCGTGCGCGGGATGTCCTCGGAGATACGCGTGACGGTGCCGTCGGCGTTCACCACGACGTCGTCCTCGATACGCACGCCGATGCCCCGGTACTCCTCGGGGATCAGCAGGTCGTCGGCGCGGAAGTACAGGCCCGGCTCGATCGTGAAGACCATGCCCGGCTCCAGCAGCGCGCCCTGGTAGAGCTCGGCGCGAGCCTTCGCGCAGTCGTGCACGTCCAGGCCGAGGTGGTGGCTGGTGCCGTGCGGCATCCAGCGGCGATGCTGCTGGCCGGTGGTGGCCAGGGACTCTTCCGGGGTGACGGGCAGGATGCCCCACTCGTACAGGCGGGCGGCGATGACTTTCATGGCCGCGTCGTGTACGTCCTTGAAGCGGCAGCCCGGCTCGTTGGCTCGCGCTAGGGCGGCCTCGCAGGCGTCGAGGACGGCCTGATAGACGCGCGCCTGCACCTCGGTGAAGCGGCCGTTGACGGGCAGCGTACGCGTGATGTCGGCCGTGTAGAGGGAGTCGACCTCGACGCCGGCGTCAACCAGGACGAGGTCGCCGTCGCGCACCTCGCCGTCGTTGTCGATCCAGTGCAGGGTGTTCGCGTGGTTACCGGAGGCCGCGATGGTCTCATACCCCAGACCGTTGCCCTCCTCGCGGGCGTTGGCAGCGAAAGCACCCTCGATGACGCGCTCGCCGCGGCGGTGGCCCACAGCGCGCGGCAGGACGCGGATGATGTCCTCGAAACCGGCCTTGGTGACCTCGACCGCGCGGATCATCTCCTCGAGCTCGAAGGCGTCCTTGATAAGGCGGATCTCCGAGAGATGCTCTTCGAGGGCCTCGTCCTCCTTGCGCGCATCCTCGCCCGCGGGCAGGGAGGCCTGGGCGCGCACCTCGTTTACCATCGCCTCGACGTTCGCATCGACGCCGCGCACGACGCGCAGCTGCACGGTCCCGGCGTCCTTGGCCAGCACGTCGCGCAGCGTGTCGATGTGGCGGGTCTCCAGGCCGGTCTGCGCGCTGACCTCTTCGAGCGAGGGGCGCGCGCCCACCCAGAATTCGCCGTAGCGCGGATCCGCGTAGAACTCCTTGGAGGAACGCGACGCGCGGGGCTTAAAGAAGAGCAGGGGAGTGTGCGTGCCATCCTCGTTTGGCTCCAGCACCAGGACGGTGTCCGGCTCCTTCTCGCCGCCCAGGCCAGACAGGTGCGCGAACGCGGAGTGCGCGCGGAAACGGTAGTCGCAGTCGTTCGAGCGGACCTTGTAGGGGCCCGCAGGCACGACGAGGCGCTCGCCCGGGAAGGGAGCACCGGCCTTGAGGGCGCGGTCAGTCAGGAAGTCGGCGACACGTTCGCGCTCGGGCAGCTCGGAGGGGCGAGGCCCCCACCCGGTGCCAATGAAGTCGCGGAACGCGGAGGACTGGGGTTGGCGGGATCGGTTTTGGCCGCGGTCGGCCATGGACTGGGAGGCTTCTTCACTCATGGTCACTATTCTACGGCCGCTTCGGCCCAGGGGAGGACCCGATGGTCATGACAAACCCCGGCCTCGTTCCCAGGTCATGCGATGGACGCTGGGACGAGGCCGGGGCTGTGTCGGGTGGGAGAAGATCAGTCCTGGAGGGTGAGTTCTCCCGCGATGGACAGGTCCATCCAGCGCTTGAAGTCCGCGCCGCGCTTGCCCTGCGAGAGCAGGAAGACGGTCTTGGCGTAGAGGGCTTCGAGCGTCATGTCGTGCGCGCCGATCGCGCCCAGCTCCGCCAGGGCATTACCGGCCTCGTAGTGGCCCAGCATGACCTCGGACTGGTAGCACTGGGAAGCGACGATGATCGGCACATCCGCGTTGGCGAGCTCGGTCAGGACATCCACGAGGCCCGGCTCGGACGCGGGGATGTTACCCACGCCGAAGGTGCGCAGGATGACAGCGTCCGGGTGAGGCGTCGTCATCGCGCGCAGGCGCGCGGCGCTCATGCCGGGAACCACGTCGATGACGGCGACGTCCTGGCGCTTGTACGGGCTGGGATCCTGCCAACCGGTACCCGGATGGGGAGCGCCGTACCAGCGCCACGGGGCGCCCGTGCGCGCCATGGGGGACACGGAGGGCGACTCGAAGCCGCGGAAGGCCCACGACGAGGTCTTCGTGGCACGGTTGCCCGCCAGGAGCTTGTGGCCGAAGAACAGCATGACCCCGCGAGCGTGGCGCGAAATCGCCGCCCGCAGCGCACCCGTGACGTTTGCCGACGCGTCCGAGCCGACGACGCCGAGCGGGTACTGGGAGCCGGTCAGGACGACGGGCTTGCCCATGCTCGCCAGCGCGTAGGACAGAGCAGCGGCCGAGTAGGCCATCGTGTCCGTGCCGTGCAGGACCAAGAAGGCGTCTGCTTCGTCGGCGTGCGCATTAATGTCGTCGATAATGGCCTGCCAGTCCTCGGGGGTGGCCTCCGAGGAATCGATGAGCGGGTCCAGCGTCGACATCGAAATGTTCGACGCCAGCTCGATGCCCTCCAGCTGGGAACCAAACCAACCCTGCAGGTCAGCGCCGGGGCGCAGACCCTCCGGGGAATCGACCATGCCGATGGTTCCACCGGCATACGTGACGTGAAGACGCACGGTCAGTCCTTTCGTTCGATCAGTCGCCCGACACCAGGGTCTCGTCGCCCTGGAGCGAGGCAGCGGCTTCGTCGGTCAGGTTGCCGACGCGCCCGCGCACGTAGTACCAGCCGGCGACCATGAGGACGACGACCACACCGAAGAGCGCGAGGGTCCAACGGCCAGACTCGGAGGTCACGTTCGAGGCCACGACGACAGCGAAGAACAGGAGCGCCAGGTAGTTGGTGTAGGGGGCGCCCGGCATGCGGAACTCGGGACGCTCCGCCTCGCCGCGCTTGACCTTGCGCAGGAACGCCAGGTGCGAGATGAGGATCATTGCCCACGTGCCGGCGATGCCGATGCCCGCCAGGTCCATGACGATGTTGAAAGCGTTCTCCGGCACGAAGGCGTTGAGCAGAACGCCCAGCAGGCCGAGCGACGCGGTGATGATGATGCCGCCGTAGGGGACGTGGTTCTTGTTCAGACGCGACGCGAAGCGCGGGCCTTCGCCCACGAGCGCCATCGAACGCAGGGTACGACCGGTCGCGTACAGGCCGGCGTTGAGCGAGGAGAGGGCCGCGGTCAGGACGACCACCTGAATGATGTCGCCCGCGTGGGGCACACCGAGGCCGGAGAAGAACGTCGTGAACGGGGACTCGTTCGACGAGTAGGCGTTGTAGGGCAGCGCCAGGGCGAAGAGGACGACGGAGCCGACGTAGAAGAAGAAAATACGGATGACCATCGAGTTGATGGCCTTGGGCAGAATCTTCGCGGCGTCCTTGGCCTCGCCGGCCGCCACGCCCACCATCTCGGTGCCGCCGAAGGCGAAGACGACGCCCAACGTCAGGGCGAAGACGGGGGCCAGGCCCTCCGGGAACCAACCGCCGGACTCGGAAATGTTGTGGATGCCCGCGGAGTAATCGCCGACGTGCGCCTGCGTGATGATCGCCCAGATGGCGACAGCCATGAAGATAAGGATCGTGGCGACCTTGATCATCGCGAACCAGAACTCAGCCTCGCCAAAGGCCTTGACGCTGAGCATGTTCAGGACGAACACGAGGGCCAGCGCGACGAGGGCGATGACCCACTGCGGGACGCCCTGGAACATCTTCCAGTAGTGCATGTAGAGCGCCACCGCGGTGATGTCAGCCATGACGGTAACGGCCCAGTCCAGGAAGAAGAACCAGCCGGTGATGAACGCGCCCTTCTCGCCCAGGAACTCGCGGGCGTAGGACACGAACGCGCCCGACGAGGGGCGACGGACCGCAAGCTCGCCGAGGGCGCGGACCATCAGGAATGCGAAGACGCCACACACCGCGTAGGCGAAGGCCAGCGCGGGGCCACCCTGGGCCAGACGGCCGCCCGCACCCAGGAACAGGCCGGTGCCAATCGAGCCGCCGATGGCGATCATCTGGATGTGTCGGTTTTTCAGAGCCTTGTTGTACCCGGCATCTCCCGCGTCGGTCGCGGTGGACACCTGGGTCTGATCCTTGTCAGACACGCATGTACTCCAATCGGTGTTGAGGGAGGCCAAACGGCCGTGTGATGTCAGTTTCCTACAGTCGGCAGCTGACCGCTGCAGGTGAGCCGGTGGTCACCATCGTGTGGGACGCGGTGAGAGAACGTGCAAAAAATACGGTCAAGATCGGGCAAAAACCGGTATTTTGACGAGGCTGTGAGGCGCTCGCGGCGGCCTGTCGCGTACGCGGTTGTGTGATGGGATTAATGGGGTAATCTCAAATGGTGAAGCGAATTGACCCCCATACTCATAGCGCGTATTCCGATGGGACGGATACGCCCGCCCAGCTCCTGGCAATCGCTGCGCAGGCCGGGCTGGACGCCATCGCGCTGACTGATCACGATACGACGACCGGATGGGACGAGGCCGCAGCAGCCGTCGCGAGCACCGGCGTGAGCCTCATCCGGGGTGCCGAGATGTCGTGTTCGTCCTCGGGGATCACCGTGCACCTGCTGGCCTACCTCTTTGACCCGACCAGCCCCGGCCTCGTCGATAATTTCCGCCGAACCCGCGAGGATCGCGAAACGCGCGCCCTGCGCATGGTGGAGAACCTGAGCGCGGACTACCCGATCACGTGGGAGGATGTCCTTTCCTTCGCACCCGAGGGCGGGCCCGTGGGGCGCCCGCACATCGCTGACGCGCTCGTCGCCGCCGGTGCCTTCCCCGACCGCAGTGCCGCTTTCGTCAAGGCCCTGCACCCGTCGGGTCCGTACTACGTGCACCACTGGGCGCCCGACCCGGTCGAGGCCGTGCGCTGCGTGCGCGAGGCCGGGGGAGTGCCGGTCTTGGCCCATCCCCGCGCTCGCAAGCGCCAGCGCCTGCTGCCCGAGGCTGTTATCGCCGAGATGGCGCAGGCGGGCCTCTTCGGCATCGAGCGTGACCACCGCGATCACGGCCCCGAGGACCGCGCCGACGTCGAGCGCATGGCCCGGGAGATGGGCCTGGCGATGTTCGGCTCCTCCGACTACCACGGGACGGGAAAGCCGAATCGCATCGGCGAAAATACGACGGACCCGCAGGTCATCGCCGAGGTCGTCGCGCAGGGCTGCATCGAGGTGGTCGAGCCGTGAGTCTCTTCGACGTCACCCTCTTCGCGACCGCCTTCGCGACGCTGACGGTCATTATGGACCCCGTCGGCACCGTCCCGATCTTCCTGGGGCTTACCTCGCGCTTTACGCAGCCGAAGCAGCGTCGTGCCGCCATCCAGGCCACGCTGGTCTCCTTCGGTGTCATCCTGACGTTCGCGATCCTCGGCGGGCAGATCCTACGCCTCCTCCACATCTCGATGGAGGCGCTCCAGCTCTCGGGCGGCGTCTTGCTCTTCCTGGTCGCCATGGAACTCCTCATGGGTACCGACTCCTCGACGCCCGATACGGGGGACGAGGGCGTGAACGTCGCGCTCGTGCCGCTGGGGACGCCGCTCCTGGCGGGGCCCGGCTCGATCGTTGCGGTCATGGTGGCCGTCGGGCAGGCCGGCACCAACGTCGGCTCGTGGATTGCGGTCATTGTCGCCGTGGTCCTGGCCCATGTTGTCATGTGGCTGACGATGCGATTCTCGCTGGTGGTCTCCCGGTTCCTGGGCCCCGGCGGCATCATGCTGCTGACAAAGATCTCCGGTCTGCTGCTGGCCGCCATTGCGACGCAGCTCATCATGGAGGGAATCTTCCAGTTCATCGCGGCTGCACACCTGGGCTGACCTGGGCATTTTCATGTTGTTTCGAGCCCGTCAAGCTCCCGTGTCGCTGTGGTATGCGACGCGCCGAGGGGTGATTTGCGAAAATCTGTGCGTATCGGTCAGGAAGTGTTGTAGGGTGGGGGAGAACGCCGTGACACGACACGGCCCGAACTGGTCAGGGTCACGCATTCATCCCTCACCACATCCGTACCAGGAGTAACAATGAAGAAGACGACCTCGTCTCTGTTCGCCGCCACCGCGGCGCTCGGCCTGATCGCTGCCTCGGCTGGTGTCGCTTTCGCCGCCGAGACCCCCACCGCCCCCGAGCCCTCGGCCCCGGCTACCGAGGCCCCCGCCCCCGAGCCCTCGGCCCCGGCCGCCGAGGATCCGGCCCCCGAGCCCTCGGCCCCGGTCACCGAGGATCCGGCCCCCGAGCCCTCGACCCCGGGCGATAACAACACCGGTGGTTCCGCTGAGACCCCGACCCCCGCCGATGATTCTTCGGCTCCCGCCCCCGTCGCCGATCAGGGTGGCGCAGGCGCGGCCTCCGGCCCCGTCGGCAACGCTGGCGTGTCCACCCGCGGCCAGATCGCGACCGGCAATGGCCCGGCCCCCGTTTCCGCTCGTGGCGGCATCCGCAACACGAACGCTCCGGCTTCGTCCGGCGCCCAGGGTGGGGCTGCCCCGACCCTGGCGAACACCGGTTCCGCCGCTTCGATCGCCGCTGGCGCTGGCGTCATCGCTCTGGCTGGTGGCGTGACTCTCGTGGTCGCTCGCAAGCGTCACTGAGGCGTCCTCGCCTGACAAGCACCGCGGGCCCGCTCGTTTCGAGCGGGCCCGCGTTTTGTCTAGTTTGCGCAGATCGACGATGATTTATGCACAAATGTGCACCTTAGAACCCCGAATTTGCACCGAAAGATACCCGTTTCGCCTTGATTTGATGCGTGCGTCACAGGCACAATGGAAGTACCGAAAGTCACCATGAATTGAGCCCTCATGTTGAACCGGTGATGGAAAGTGGCACCGCTCCATCGAGGGGTGCCACTTTCCTGTTGATGCGCCCCTGCGGGAAGTGCCCCCGCAGGGGCGCTCCCTCGCAGGGGCTAGTGCTTAGCGCTGACGGCGGCGCAGAGCCAGGGCTCCGAGGCCTGCCAGGCCCGCCATGATGGCGGCTCCAGCCAGCATCGGGGTATCCGCACCCGTGCGAGCGAGGTTGCCGCTCGGGGTCGCGGACGGGGCAGGAGCCGGGGTCGTCGCCTCGGGCGTCGGGGAATCCGACGGTGCCGGGGTGCTGGGTTCCTCGGTGGGAACCGTGCACTCGCTGTCCGTGCCGGTCAGCCAGTTGTGCAGGACGATCGGGGCCAGGATCGGGGAGCCCTCGAGGGTCTCGCCGGTCAGGGTGCCGTTGATGTTGAAGGAGAAGCTCGAGTTTGCAGGCATGTGGGCGATCGTCACGGTGATGGTCTTACCGTCCTCGCTGACCTTGATGTCGCCCAGGCCCTCGACGGTGTTCGTGAAGCCGTTACCCTGGAGCGCGCCGGCGCCGGGGTTGGAGATCGTGTTGATCGTGGAGGCGTCGAACTTCAGGCCCTGGACGGCCTTGATCGTCAGCGTCGCGTTGGTGAGGTCCTTGTGGGTGGCGCCGTACAGGCGCAGGGTGCGCGAGTCGCCGACCTTCGGGTCGGTACCGGTGGCAACGAACCAGCCGTCAGCGTTGGCCTCGCCCCACTTGGGCTCCTCAGAACCCCAGGAGCCCGCGTACTTGGAACGCTCGTTGATGTCGCGCGAGTAGGGGCTCCACACGGTGCGGTCCACGGTCGTGACCTGGCACTTGGTGAGCTCGGGGGTCTCGGGGGTGGGCAGGTCGCCGCACACCTGGCCATCGGCCGGGTACTGGGCGCCGACCAGGTTGGCGGACGCGGTCGAGGACTCGGCGCCCTCGGGGAAGGTGCCCGTGAACTGGAAGACCGTGCCGGTGTTGGCGTCGAGGCCCTTGTTCAGCGTGATGGTCCAGATGTTCTTCGCGGCGTCGGTCAGAGTGGCGGTGAAGTCGCCGTCGTTCCACGTGTACTCGGCTTCACGAGGGCCCCAGGCCTGCATGTACGCGTTGAGGCCCGCGCGGGTCTCGAGCTTGCCGATGAACTTAGTGTCGGCCATGTCGTCGGGCAGGTCGACGGTGATCGTCGTGCCGGCGGCCAGCTTGTTCTTCGTGGCCACGGGGAAGCGCCAGTTCTGCATGGAACCGGCGATCCAGTGGTTGGCCTCGAACATGCCCGGAGCCTTGTAGGTCTCGGTGTTGAAGTTCGTCGAGATCTTCGAGGTGTAGCCGTTGTTCGAGCCGGTGGCGATCTTGTTGACGGTGCCGTCGGCGTTAAGGGTGATGTCGGCGGGGTTCACCAGCTCGGGGTGGTGGGCCAGGATGTCCGTATCGAGGATCGCCGCGGCGGTCCAGTCGGCGCGGCACGAGGTGGACTTGTCGCCGTTGGCGGTGCCGGGGCTCGGGGGCTGGTTATCGTGAGAGGTCGCGGCCATGGCGGGGCCTGCGATCAGGGCCGTCGCAACGGCGGCAGTCAGGGCTGTTGAAATGGTCAGCCTATGCATTGGTTTCATCGTTGTCCTCAGGGTGGTATTCGTTCAGTCCACAGAGTACTGGCCGTTCGGTCTATTGTTAGTTCGGTCAGCATTGGTTACAAGAGAACCTTAGTGGATGAATGTTGACCGTGTCCTACGTTTGCGAAAAGTTATTGAATGAATCTGGCCCGTCTTCGTGCTGGTGGGGTTTGTTTCGGGTCGACAAATTGGTGCCAATCTGGGCCTTTGGTCATGGGTGCGCTCATGGGGGTGTATTCCGTCACGTAGGTGGGGGTGGGGTTTCTCCCAGTGCTGTGTCAGAGGAGGGAATTGAGCTGCACAATCGCTACCCTCTAGAGTTGAGGCCAGCCCCGACCCGGGGCGCTCGCCGTTCGCGGTGGGCATGGCGCAGTTACAAAAAAGGAAATCGTATGACGCTGGATCTGACGCAGTCGCTGCCCTCTCATGTGCGTGCGACCTCTGGACGCCCCGTTGAAGATTCGACCCTGATGGAGGTGTGGCAGGGTCTGTCCGCCGCAATCGTCGATCAGATCGCGGATAACTGGGCTGCCACCACGGAGCGTTACGCCAAGGGCCGTCAGGAACACTACTTCTCTGCCGAGTTCCTCATGGGTCGAGCCCTGCTCAACAACCTGTCGAACCTCGGCCTCGTCGAGAAGGCTCGCGAAGCCCTCGCCGCCTACGGCCTCGACCTCGGTCAGGTCCTTGAAGAAGAGCCGGATGCCGCTCTCGGTAACGGTGGGCTCGGCCGCCTCGCCGCCTGCTTCCTGGACTCCTGCGCCACCCTCGACCTGCCCGTGCGCGGCTACGGCATCCTGTACCGCTACGGCCTGTTTAAGCAGCTCTTCGACAACGGCTTCCAGACCGAGCATCCGGACCCGTGGATGGAGGAGGGCTACCCCTTCGTCACCCGCCGCGAAGAGCGCTCCCGCATCGTCTCCTACGCCGACCTGACCGTGCGCGCCGTCCCCTACGACATCGCGATCACCGGCTACGGCACCAAGAACGTGGGCACCCTGCGCCTGTGGAAGGCCGAGCCCATCGAGGAATTCGACTACGACGCCTTCAACTCCCAGCGCTTCACCGACGCCATCGTCGACCGTGAGCGCACCATGGACATCTCCCGTGTCCTGTACCCCAACGACACCACGTTCGAGGGCAAGGTCCTGCGCGTGCGCCAGCAGTACTTCTTCTGCTCCGCCTCCCTGCAGGAGATCGTCGAGAACTACGTGCGTCACCATGGGACCGACCTGAACGGCTTCGCCGAGTACAACGCCGTTCAGCTCAACGACACCCACCCGGTTCTCGCCATCCCCGAGCTCATGCGCATCCTCATGGACGAGCATGGCCTCGGCTGGGAAGAGGCCTGGAAGGTCGTCTCCAAGACCTTCGCCTACACGAACCACACGGTTCTGGCTGAGGCCCTCGAGACCTGGGACATCCACATCTTCGACCGCCTGTTCCCGCGTATCGCCGAGATCGTCCGCGAGATCGACCGTCGCTTCCGCATCGACATGGCTGAGCGCGGCCTCGACCAGGGCACCATCGACTACATGGCCCCCGTCGCCGGCAACACCGTGCGCATGGCCTGGATCGCCTGCTACGCGTCCTACTCCATCAACGGCGTCGCCGCCCTCCACACGGAGATCATCAAGCGCGACACCCTCAAGGAGTGGTACGCGATTTGGCCCGAGCGCTTCAACAACAAGACCAACGGCGTGACCCCGCGTCGCTGGCTCAAGCAGTGCAACCCCCGCCTGGCCGCCCTCCTCGACGAGGTCACCGGTTCTGACGCGTGGGTCCGCGACCTCACCGTGCTCTCTGACTTCACCGAGGCTGGCACCGACGATGTGCTCAAGCGCCTGGGCGAGATCAAGCACGCCAACAAGGTCGACTTCGCCGCGTGGGTCAAGGAGCGCGAGGGTGTCGAGATCGATCCCGACTCGATCTTCGACGTTCAGATCAAGCGTCTGCACGAGTACAAGCGCCAGCTGCTCAACGCCTTCTACGTCCTGGACCTGTACTTCCGCATGAAGGACGACCCGACGCTGGACACCCCCAACCGCGTGTTCATCTTCGGTGCGAAGGCTGCCCCCGGCTACATCCGCGCCAAGGCCATCATCAAGCTCATCAACGCCATCGCGGAGCTGGTGAACAACGACGAGGACATCAACGGCCGCATCAAGGTCGTCTTCGTCCACAACTACAACGTCTCGCCCGCCGAGCACATCATCCCCGCCGCCGACGTCTCCGAGCAGATCTCGATGGCCGGCAAGGAGGCATCGGGCACGTCCAACATGAAGTTCATGATGAACGGCGCCCTGACCCTGGGCACGCTGGATGGTGCGAACGTTGAGATTCTCGAGGCCGTGGGCGAGGACAATGCATACATCTTCGGCGCGACCGACGATGAGCTGCCCGAGCTGCGTCGCCACTACGACCCCCGTTGGCACTACGAGAACGTCCCCGGCCTCAAGCGCGTCATCGACGCCCTGACCGACGGCACGCTCGACGACTCCAACTCCGGCTGGTTCCACGACATCCGCCACTCGATCCTCGAGGGCGGCTACGACCCGGCCGACGTGTACTACGTCCTGGGCGACTTCGCCTCCTACCGCGAGACCAAGGACCGCATGGCCGCCGATTACCGCGACCAGAAGGCCTGGAATAAGCGCGTGTGGGCGAACATCTCCCGCTCCGGCCGTTTCTCCTCGGACCGCACGATCTCCGACTACGCTCGCGAGGTCTGGCACATCGAGGGTGAGCCGATCGACTGACGCAATCGCGTAGGGGAGGCCCGGAACCGCATGGTTCCGGGCCTCCCTTGTTGTGTCAAGACATGTGGTTGTATCGCTCTGCGAGCCAACTGTATTAGTGGGTTGACACAGTTGTGTATCTGTGTCATTGTATTAGTGTATTAATACAGAAAGACAGGAGGGACGCGTCGATGCGCATCGATGACACCCGCCCCATCTGGATCCAGCTGGCCGACAGCTTCCGCGCCCGTATCACCGACGGCACGTGGAAGCCCGGTCAGAAGATCCCCTCCGTCCGCGACCTCGCCATCGAGGCCGGCACCAACCCCAATACCGTCCAGCGAGCCCTCGCCGCCCTCGACGACGAAGGGCTGACCGTCCCCAAGCGGACAGCCGGACGATACGTCGCCACCGACGACTCCGCGCTGCGCACCCTCCGCCAGGAGGATGCACGCACAGCGGCCGACGCCTTCATTCGCGCCTGCCGAGCCCTCGGTGTTGAGCGCGAAGGTGCCCACGGCCTCGTCGATGAACGCTGGAACGCGGACCTGTAACCCAGGAGGACACACTCTCATGACCACCCAACCCACGGGCGCGAGCGCAGCCGGCCCCGGCCTCGTTGAGGTCACCGGCCTGACGAAGAACTACCGCTCGACCCCAGCCCTGCGCGACTACAACCTGAGCCTCGAATCCGGACACATCGTGGGCCTCATGGGCCCCAACGGCTGCGGCAAGACCACGCTGCTCAAGATTCTCGCCGGAGTCCTCTCCGACTACGAGGGCACCGTCACCATCGACGGGCATGCGCCCGGCGTCGCCACCAAGGCGATCGTCTCCTACCTGCCCGACGCCGACTTCCTGAACACCGACTGGACCGCCGCGGACGCGATCCGCGTCTACTCCACGTTCTTCGCCGACTTCGACGCCGACAAGGCGGCCTCCATGGTCGACTTCTTCGGACTGCCCACCGACCGCCGCCTCGGCCAGATGAGCAAGGGCATGGGGGAGAAGCTCCAGATCAGCCTCATCATGTCCCGGCGCGCCCGCGTCTACCTGCTCGACGAACCCATCAGCGGCGTCGACCCGGCGACGCGCGACGTCATCCTCGATGGCATCCTGCGCGAATTCGACCCCGCCTCGCTGCTCATCATGTCCACCCACCTCATCTCCGACATCGAACACTTCGTCGACTACGCGATCTTCATGAAGGACGGACAGGTCCTCCTGCAGGGCGACGCCGACGACCTGCGGGCCGCCCACGGCGATTCCCTCGACGCCATCTTCCGGAAGGAGTACCGCTGATGTACGCCAAACTGCTTGTCTACGAGATCCGCTCGCGCGCCGTGACGGACGGGCGTTCCTTCGGGGCGTTCATCGCTGTGATCGCAGTTGCTGCGGGAATCGTCGCCGCGGGGCTGCCGGGGATCAGCGGATCCACCGCTGTCCTCGCCTACGCCCTGTGCGCGCTCACGCCGGTCGCCTGCGCGATCGCGGCCCTGGCCGACTACTGGAAGACCCTCTACGGGCAGCGCGGCTACTTCACGATGAGCCTGCCGATCTCCGGAAAAGTCATCTTCTGGGCGAAGAACACCCGCATCATGATTGAGTGCCTCCTGGCCCTCGTCCTGGCCGTCGGCGGAATGCTCGCCGTCGCTTCGGCCGCCGCGTGGAGCGACGGCATCAGCCTCGCGGAGTACACGGCCGGACCGCGTTCCGTGGTGGCCGGAATGCCTACTTTCACCGTGGTCGTCATGATTGCCGTTCAGGTCATCCTGTCGATGTCATGGGTCGTGCAGGCCTGCGCCGCCATGACGATCGGCGCGGAAGGACGCTTCAACCACCTCGGATTCGGCGCGCCCATCATCGGTTTCGTCCTGCTGTACATTGTGAACCAGGTGCTTTCCACGGTTGGCACGTTCTTCCTCCCGCTGTCCGTCACGACTGATGGCCACTTCTCCACCGAGATTATGTGGACCTCGTACCGGGCAACGATGGGAACCGACGGCTATCCGAACGTCATCGGCATCGGCTCCTATGTCCTCGTGCCCCTGTTCGCCCTGATCCTGGGCGTGTGGGCCTCCCGCTCGATTGAGAAGCACACGTCCTTGCGCTGATGGCGTGATGCGCTGAGGGGTAGTCGGCGGTGGGATAGGGTTGTTGCATCCGATCCCGCCGCCGACTTGTCTGTGAGGAGCGCTTATGACCGCTGGAGGACCGCAGTTTAGTGCCACGCCGCAAAATCCCGACCTGCTGCGCTGGATTGGCATTCAGGTCCTGCTGCTCGTGATCGCCTGGGTGATCGGCTTGGTCGTGCGTCGCCTCCTGGCCTCGCGCATGACGATGTCCACGGCCTCGGCGACCCTCACCGGCCTCGGCGGCCTGTGGGGCGGCCTGCTGGTCGCAGGCTGGATCTTCTCCTCTTCCGACATGTGGCGCCCCGCGATGCTCGGCGTGGCCGCTCTGGTTGCCGCCATCGTGGTCGTTATCGTCTCCCTGATCGTTGCCTATCTGCACCCGCACCCCGGCCTCAAGCCCATCGCCGAGGTCGCCAAACGCGGCGAATCCGACTCCCTCGAATTCAAGTCGAGCGCCCGCTGGAACATGCGCGCAGGCAAGCGTGACGAGGCCATGGAAACCGTCATCGCGAAGACGGTCGCCGCGTTCATGAACTCCGGCGGCGGCACCCTCCTCATCGGCGTCGACGACGACGGGCGGCTTATCGGGCTGGGTCCCGACTACGCGACCCTCAAGACCCCGGACTCCGACCGCTTCGAGCTGTGGATCCGTGACCTGTGGGGCCAGCGCCTGGGCACCAACGCGGCTGCGCTGCCCCTCCTTGACTTCGCCGAGGCCTCGGACCCCCAGGAGGGCTACGAGCGCCAGGAGGTGTGCCGGGTGACGATCCCGCCGTCCACGCGCCCCGTGTACCTCAAGGGTCCTAAGGGCAAGGGCGAGGCCGAGCTGTGGGTGCGCGTCGGCAACTCGACGCGGCGCCTCGAGGTCGCCGACGCCGTGCAGTACGTGGCCACGCGTTGGCCTGAATCCGTGCGCGTCTCGCCCCTGACTCGCATCCGCCTGTTCCTCACCATGAGCCGCCACCGCGACACCCCCACCCGTCTGCCGCGCGTCGTCGAGCGCGTCCTCACGGAGCGTGCGAAGTACGGTGGCGGGGTGGCTGAGGGGGAGTGAGCTGGGCTGCTCTGCGAAGCGGAGCTGGGAGCCAGGTGTTTGGAATTCCTGTCGCCCGCACGGTTAGTTGTGAATCGGCTTTGATTATGCGGTGAGACGTGGATGTTCATCGATGATGAGTCACTTCAGTGTGCGATATCGTCACTGTTTCGTCAGAGGAATGCTTGATGTCTGGTGTCAAAGGTGAGATGAGCGGAAATTGTGTGGTGGTTCGCGCTAGCATTCAAGGATGAGTGAAGATGTAAAGTTTAGTTGTGCATGTGGAATGAATAAGTTTCTTCGGTGGTTCACCTTCGTGTGCGCATTAGGTGTTAGCATAGTTGCCCTGTGGTGTTTTCAGTCGCGTTTAAGAACTCAATTTTTCGGACGTGAGCTTTGGCTGCTACTTGGTGAGCTTCTTGCTCCTGTCGTTCTGTCTTCTACGTTTTCATTCACTATATTTCGCTCAGGAAAGCGATCTGGATGGGCTGAAGTATCCGCAGTATTGCTCATGTTGGCGACATTCCTTTCTGTCTTTTCTTTTGCATACTCATTTCTGTCGGGGCAGTCGCTTGCAACTTTTTATGGCGGGGGACAGTCTGGTGTTCTGTCTGTGTATGAGGCAATGTTTGTATGGCTCATCTGGGGCGTGTTCAATTGTCTGTGTATCCGTCTTTTTGTTTGAAAGGATTGATGCAT
>OGTK01000043.1_pt1 | contig 120522 bp, 98 predicted proteins | sample 1574561 | NCBI WGS metagenome assembly OGTK01 (sample SAMN03295812, study PRJEB24534) | human gut metagenome | isolation source: fecal sample 2 from infant 2 | host: Homo sapiens | place: USA: Pittsburgh, PA | collected 2014-07 | reverse complement strand
AGCCTCCCATTCCCTGGACTTCAATTTCGATGTCCAAGAAACGGGAGGCAGTTCAAAACGAGGCCGGGGCATTGCTGCAATCCGCCAGCGACTACTCGAGCTCGAAGGCACCCGTGTAAAGCTGGTAGTACACGCCTTTCTGCGCGATCAGGTCGTCGTGGCTGCCGCGCTCGATGATGCGACCGTGGTCGAGGACCATGATGGCGTCCGAGTTACGAACCGTCGACAGGCGGTGGGCGATCACGAAGACCGTGCGCCCCTCCATGAGGTTATCCATGCCCTGCTGCACGTGCGCCTCGGTGCGTGTGTCGATCGAGGAGGTCGCCTCGTCCAGGATCATCGCCGGTGGATCAGCCACGGCGGCACGCGCGATCGACAGGAGCTGAGCCTGGCCCTGCGAGAGGTTCGAACCGTTGCCCGTCAGCATCGTGTCGTAGCCCTCGGGCAGGCGTCGGATGAAGGAGTCCGCATTGGCCAGCTTCGCGGCGGCAATGCATTCCTCGTCCGTGGCGTCCAGACGGCCGTAGCGGATGTTCTCCATGACCGTGCCCGTGAACAGCTTGACGTCCTGCAGGACGACGCCGAGCGAGCGACGCAGGTCCGGCTTGTGGATCTTGTTGATGTTGATGCCGTCGTAGCGGATCTTGCCATCATCGATGTCGTAGAAGCGGTTGATCAGGTTGGTGATCGTCGTCTTTCCAGCACCCGTGGCGCCCACGAAGGCGATCTTCTGGCCGGGCTTGGCCCACAGGGAGATGTCATGCAGGATCTGCTTCTCACCGTCGTAGGAGAAGTCGACATCCTCCATGACCAGCTCGCCGCGCAGGCGCGTGTATGTGACGGAGCCGTCGGCCTGGTGAGGATGGCGCCACGCCCAGATTCCCGTGCGTTCCTCGGTCGGCTCGAGCGTGCCATCGGGCAGCTCGCGCGCACGCACGAGGGTCACGTAGCCCTCGTCCTCCTCGGGTTTCTGGTCGATGAGCGCGAAAACGCGGCCCGCACCCGCCATACCGAGGGCAATCATGGGAACCTGCATGGACATCTGGCCGATCGTCTGGGAGAAGTTACGGACCATGCCCAGGAAGGAGACGACCACGCCGACCGTGATCACGTCGACGCCGACAAGGTGGATGTTCGGCGTCTGTTCCAGGATCATGACGCCGCCGACGATGGCGATGACGACGTACATGATGTTGCCGATGTTGCCCAGGGCAGGCATCAGCACGTTGCCGTAGATGTTCGCCTTCTGCGAGGATTCGAAGAGCTTCTGGTTGAACTCCACGAATTCATCCTTGGCATCCTGCTCGTGGTTGAAGACCTGGACGACCTTCTGGCCGTCCATCATCTCTTCGATGAAGCCTTCTTCGTCAGCGAGAGCCGCCTGCTGGGCCTTCATGAAGCGGCCCGACAGGCCTCCAAGCTTGCCGGTCAGGAAAGCCATGAGCGTACCCACGAGGAGCACAACGAGGAACAGCCACACGGAGTAGTAGAGCATCGTGCCAACCAGCACGATGATGGTCAGGCCCGACTGGATGAGCGTCGGGATCGACTGGCCGATCAGCTGGCGGATCGCGTCCGTGTCATTCGTGTAGGTCGACATGATCGCGCCGTGCGGGTGCGTGTCGAAGAATCGCAGGGGCAGGCGCTCCATCGAGTCGAACATGTCGTCACGCATGTGCTTGAGTGTCCCCTGCGTCACGATCGCCATGGCACGCGTGTAGATGAAGCTGCCAATAACGCCGACACCGAAGATGACAGCCATCGTGACGACGAGGCGTACCAGGGTTCCTCGCACCGCGTCGAAGCCGCTCTCCAGGCCCGGGGTCACGACGTTGTCGACGATCTGCTGCATGAAGATCGAGCCGACGGCCGAGGCCACGGATGCGAGGATGATGCACACAATCGTCAGGCAGATGCGCACCGGATAGTGCCGGAAGACGTAGGCCATCAAGCGGCCGAAGGGACGTTCAATACCCTCGAGCTTGTCAGCGTCGTCGATTCGGGAGTTGCGCGTGCGTGCCATGTCAGGCCACCTCGCTTTCGCTCGCGGCGTTCTGGGAATCGTAGATCTCTCGGTACTCGCCGCCCGCTGCCATCAGCTCCTCGTGAGTGCCACGTTCCGTGATACGACCGTCGTCCAGGACGATGATCTGATCGGCATGGCTCACCGAGGAGAGGCGCTGGGCGATGATGATCGTCGTCGTGCCCGGGATCTCGGTCTCAAAAGCATTGCGAATCAGCGAGTCGGTCTTCGTATCCACCGCGGAGGTCGAGTCGTCCAGGATGAGGATTTTGGGATTCTTCAGCAGTGCACGGGCGATACACAGGCGCTGCTTCTGGCCACCCGACACGTTGCTGCCACCTCGGGAGATCACGTAGTCGTAGCCCCCGGGCAGCTGCTGGATGAACTCGTCGGCCTGCGCGAGCTTGCACGCATGCTCGATCTGCTCGTCGGTGGCCTCGGGGTTACCCCAACGCATGTTCTCCTTGATCGTGCCGGAGAACAAAACGTTCTTCTGCAGGACGACGGCAACCGCGTCACGCAGAGCGCTCAGGTCGTAGTCGCGCACGTCGCGTCCACCGACCTTCACGGATCCCTCGGAGACGTCGTAGAGGCGGCAGATCAGCTGGATGAGCGAGGTCTTGGAGGAGCCCGTGCCGCCCACGATGCCGAGCGTCGATCCGGATTCGATACGCAGATTGATGTCAGACAGGGCGTTTTCTTCGGCGCTCGCCGAATACTTGAAGGACACGTCCTCGAAGACGACGGAGCCATCGGCGACATCGGTCGCGCCGTTCTCGGGTGAGGTCAGCGACGGCTCGTGGTTGAGAACCTCGGCGATACGGTGCGCGGACTCTGCGGCCATCGTCGTCATGACGAAGATGAAGGCGAGCATCAGCATATGTGTCAGGATCTGGATGCCGTAGGTGATGAGGGCGGTGAGTCCGCCCTTCGTCAGCTCTGTCGCTCCCGAGTTGATGATGATCGACGCGCCAACGTAGTCGACGGCCACGATCGCCGCGAAGACGAAGAACATCATGACGGGGCTGTTGAGCGCGATGAGCTTTTCAGCGTTCGTGAAGTCCTTGCGCACGTCCTGCGAGGCAGCGCGGAACTTGGTGGTCTCGTAGTCCTCGGTCACGAAGGATTTCACGACGCGAATCGCCGCGACGTTCTCCTGGACGGAATTGTTCAGAGCGTCGTACTTCTTGAAAATACGGCGGAAGATCGGGAAGGCAACAAGCACGATGACCGCCAGGATGATGGCGAGCACCGGCACCATGCCGAGGAAGATGAGGGCCATCTGCACGTTGATACGCCACGCCATGACGATCGAGAAGACGATCATGAGGGGCACACGTACAGCGATGCGGATGAGCATGCCGAAGGCGTTTTGCACGTTGGTGACGTCCGTGGTCATGCGGGTGACCAGGGAGGACGTCGAGAAGCGGTCGATGTCCGCAAACGAGAAGTCCTGCACCTTAAAGAAGAGATCCTGGCGCAGGTTCTTCGCCAGGCCCACCGAGGCGGTCGCAGCGAAACGTGCGGAGAGGATACCGCAGGCAAGTGAGGCGAAGGCCAGCCCGGTCAGGATCAGGCCCAGGCGCATGACGGGGCTCAGGGATACGCCGTCGAGTGCATCCACGAGCGAGACCATGGTGAGCGGGATCAAGCACTCGAGGACCACTTCCCCGATGATGAACAGCGGGGTCAGGATCGAGGCGGTCTTAAACTCACGTAGCCTCCCCACCAGCGTGCGGATGATTTTCATGTATCTCCTCTTCACTCCCTACGGGCGTCCGATAGACGAGGCCGGGGCGCGCATTCAGCGCCCGTGCAGCCTGCAGATGGTGATAATTGCTTTTTCGATAGCGCGCTGCGGGTCCCGCGACGCACCCTTTGTTTCGGCGTCTGCCGTGGCGATGGCGCCGAAGGCCCCTGCCAGCGAGGCGTCGGACCAGCCGCGCAGCTCACGCCTCGCTCGGTCCACCTGCCAGGGGGCCATCTTCAGGGCGGACGCCGATCCACCGATCGATACTTTCGCCATGGCGCGGAACTTCATGGCCAGGGCGGTGACGAGCAGCTGCGGGGCGATGCCGGTCGCGAACGCGTGCCGGGCGAGCGTGAGCGCCTTCGCGGAGTTCCCCGCGACGGCCGCGTCGGCCACGTCGTATCCCGTGGCCTCGACGCGCCCTGACTGATAGCGGCGTACGGCCTCCAAGGTGATGCGTCCACTCACGTCCGAGAGAAGCTGCGCCAGTGCGCCCGCCATCGCGCGAGGGTCGTTACCCAGCGCGTCCACGAGGGCCTGCTGGGCCTCGGTGTCCATCTGCCGACGCGCGGCCCGCACGTCGGAGGCGATGAGGGCCAGCTTGTCACGGTCGTTTTTCAGCGGATCGGCGGGGATTACGGGCCATTTGGCCTTGGTGATCGTGTCGATGACTTTCTTGCCCCGGGCGTTTCCACCGGGATGGGCCAGGAACATCCACACGTCGGGGGCGGGTGCCGCGCAGTAGGCGATGAGGTCGTTCGCGAGTGCGTCGCTCATGGTCTCGAGGTCCCGGATGATGACCATGCGGGATTCGCCAAAGAGCGAGGGCGAGGCGATCACGTCGAGTTGTCCGGCCTGGTAGGTGGCCGCGTTGATGTCGGTGCGTTCGAGGTTGGGGTCGGCCTCGTGGGCGAGGGCGCGCAGCCGGTCGAGGGCACGGTCGACGAGGAGGCCTTCGGGGCCTTTAATCAACACGATGGGCGCCAGCGTGATCTCGGCTGGGGCCGCCGGGCGCGAACCGCGTGCTGCCACGTCTTCCTGCCTTTCCGCTGTGATAGTAACTCCCTAAGTCTGCCACTCGGCGGCCCCATCTGCGTCCCTCTTTGCCCACGGCGGACAATAGTCGTGGCAGGTGTCACGACGGTTTGACGGCACCCCCATAGTGGCGTCTTACTCCTGCCCTGACGTTTCACTCTCGTCAATGCACTCACTCTCGTCAATGAGCGGAGCTCCCCACCGCGCCCACGCCCTCCACGCGAACCATCCGCAGCAACAGCAGGCATAGATGCTCACGACTGTCGAGGCCCCACCGGGCACGGCCACACCGTTTCCAGGCAGGTTCGCGCACAAGCGCGCTGTTCCTGCGATCCACGCACTCGCCCACGAGGAAACGCGCGCACATGCCGAGGCTAACGGGATACTCAGCGGGGCGAGGAGAGCACCCGTAATCCCCGCGATCGTCGCGATGGGAACGGCGGGTTCGGCGACAACGTTAGCGATAATCCCCCACACCGGCACGGTTCCGGAGAGTGACACGATGAGGGGTGCGGTCGCGAGTTCCGCGAGGGCGGGCACACAGACCATCTCCACGACGCGACGCAGCACCCGCCCCGCGCGTGTATCCCCGCGAATGCGTCGGCGCGAGCGACGAATGAGCGCAGACGACGGGCCGACAACCGCGAGCGCGGCGAGCACGGAGAGTGCGAAGCCGTAGGAGCGGGCGGCCCAGGGGTCGATGAGGAGCGTCGCGATGACGACGGCGCAGAGGGCGGCGATGGATTGGCCGTCGCGTCCGAGGATGAGTCCGAGGGCGGCGACGGCGGCGACGCAGACGGAGCGGAGGACTGAGGCTTCGGGGCCGACGAGGGTGAGGATTGTGCCCAGGACGAGGATGGTTGCTGTCAGGCGCAGGGTTTTTCGTGCGGGGACGACGAGGGTGACGGTGGCGAGGATGATGACGATGTGGGATCCGGAGACGGCGGTGAGGTGGGTGAGGGAGGTCGTTTTCATGGCTTGGGCGAGGTCTGCGGGCATGCCTCGGTCGTCCCCGATTGCCATGCCGGGCACGAGGGCGCGGGCGTCCCTGGGTAAGGAGGAGCATGCGCGGGCGAAGGCTTGGTGGGTGGAGCGCATCCAGGCGGATGGGCCACCGGGTCGTTCGATCAAGCGGGATCGTCTGACGCGTATCGTGCCGACCGATGGCGCGTCGGCTGCGAAGGTGGCGTCCAGGCTCCCCCAGACCTCGTAGATGTCGCCGCGCGCACCGCTGTCCCACCCGGGAGCGTTCACGAGCGCGGTCGCCTGGGAGGGGATCCACTCCTCCCCCGATGCGACGGCCTCGATGCGCGCGTGGGTGTGTCGCGTGGCAGAGAATCCGGACGAGGCCGGAGCTGGGTCGGTTTGCAGGCGAACGCGCGCGTGGATGGGTCCGGAGTCGGCGCGTGCGGGGTCTGAGTCGTATTGCCTGCGCGCAACGGACCCGACCGCGAGCGCGCAGGCCACGCATGCGAGGATCAGTGCGAGGCTGAGGCGGATTGATCCGGGTGGGGTGAGGGCGTGGCGGGGGGCGTGTCGGCCTCGCCTCGAGCACGAGTAGGAGGCGGCGCAGGCGAGGGCGAGGAGGGCGCACGCACCGATGCTCTCCCAGGGCGCGCGGTGTCCCGTCGCCCACCAGGTGGCACCCCAGGTGGCGGCGGCTGCGGGTGCGAGGCGCAGGTCGATCATGCGGGGAGTGCATTGTGAGTCGCTCATGCACACACTCCGGGTCGTATCTTCTCGATGAGTGAGGGGCCGATGCCGGGGACGTCGTCGAGTTCGTCGACGGATGTCAGGCGTGGGTGCGTGGATCGGTAGGTGATGATGCGCTTGGCGAGTGCGGGTCCGATGCCGGGTAGCGTCTGGAGGTCTGTTTCGGTAGCTGTCGTCAGGCGGACGCAGGCTCCCGCAGATGTGCCTCCTTCGGATGACGCGGGAGGCGGTGACTCCCCTGCGACGCCGACCCGAATCTGCTCACCATCGACCAGGATGCGTGCGAGGTTGATCGACTCCAGGTCGGCCTCGGGCAGAGCTCCTCCCGCTGCGGTGATGGCGTCGATGACGCGGGAGGAGGCGGGAAGGGTAAGTACTCCGGGAGAGGCAACCGCTCCGGAGACGTAGACAACAACATCTGTGGCTTGGTCCCCCACCGACACGGACGGGGGTGCGGACGCGGCTGGGGGCGCAGTAGCTGCCGTGGCCCCACTTTCCTGTCGCTCGGAGGAGGATTGGACGAGGCTGTCGGCGCGTTGTTGCGTGGCCGCGTGCCTCCATACGCCCACGGATGCGATGAGCACGACCACGACGACGAGGGCGGCGACGCTCACCCCGCCGGGGAGGAAGCGGACAACGCTCGGTTCGGCAGGTTCGTCATCCTCGCTCAGGGCACTGTCGTATACGGCTTTTGTCAGCGCCGCCATGCGCCGACGAGCCAACCAGTGTGACACGTTCATGCATGCACGCTAGCCCCCAGGTATGAGGGGAGAACACACGAACATCGACCCCTGTGGATAACCGCTTGACGCGCCGAGGGGTTGTGGACGAATCCCACACCCTCCCGGCCGTGAATAACTCGCATGGGACTGCAGTCCCAAGGGATACTGTTCCGGTAACGTCGAAGTACAGTGGCGCACCGCGCCCAGAGCCGAAAGACCACACCATGAGCGAGAACATCGAGGATCTGAAGGCGCAGCTCGCCGCAGCGGAAGCCGCGGCGAAGGCCGCCGAGGCTGAGGCCGCCCGCGCGAAGGCCGAAGCCCTGCGTCTCCAGCTCGAAGCAGCCGGATCCGCGTCCGCGCAGGAACCCGCCGCGCAGGCCGAGGCGGAGGCCGCCCAGGCAGCAGATGCTCGCGCGACAGCCGACGCGCTGCGCAGCCAGGTGGAGGCCGCCGAAGCCGCCCCCGCGCCCGAGAATCCCGCCGCCGACGCACCCGCGGCCACCCCGGCCTCGTCCCCCGCCCCGAGCGGCGAGCTGTCGGCTTTCGCCACCCAGATCCAGGGCGCCTACTCCTGGGACGTTCCCGCGGTCACGATCGGCACGCTCATCGACAATGGTGCGCGCGTGCCCGGCGTCAGCGCGAAGATGCCGCTGCCCATGTTCAACCGTCATCTCCTGGTCGCAGGCGCGACGGGTACCGGCAAGACCCGTACCCTCCAGCTCCTGGCCGAGGGCCTGTCCGCGAACGGTTCCTCCGTGCTCCTGTGCGACGTCAAGGGCGACCTGACGGGCCTGGCCGAGGCCGGGGCCAGCTCCGAGAAGCTCCTGAGCCGTACCGCGGCCAACGGTCAGGACTGGGCGCCCGCCTCGTTCCCCGTTGAGCTACTGAGCCTGGGTGGGGCGGATTCGCAGTTCCCGGGCGTGCCCGTTCGCGCCCAGGTCTCCGACTTCGGCCCGATCCTGCTGGCCCGAGCCCTCTCGCTCAACACGACGCAGGAGCAGGCGCTCCAGCTGATTTTCGCGTGGGCGGACGGCCAGGGCCTCGAGCTCGTGGACCTGCCCGATCTGCGCGCCGTCATTTCCTTCCTGACCTCGGACGAAGGCAAGGACGAGCTGGCCACGATCGGCGGCGTCTCCAAGGCCACCGCCGGCGTCATCCTGCGCGCCCTGACCGCGCTCGAGTCCCAGGGCGGCGGCCAGTTCTTCGGCGCCCCCGGCTTCGACACGGCTGACCTCATGCGCATGGATTCGACGGGCCGCGGCATCATCTCCTTGCTCGGCGTCGGGGACATTTCCTCGCGCCCGGCCCTGGTCAGCGCGGTCATTATGTTCCTGCTCGCCAACCTCTTCTCCACCCTGCCCGAGGTCGGTGACGTCGAGCGTCCCAAGCTCGTGTTCTTCTTCGACGAGGCGCACCTGCTGTTTGCGGACGCCACCAAGGAGTTCGAACGTCAGGTCGTCCAGACCGTGCGCCTCATCCGTTCCAAGGGCGTGGGCGTCGTCTTCGTGACGCAGACCCCCAAGGACATCCCCTCCGACGTCCTGGCACAGCTCGGTTCGCGCGTCCAGCACGGCCTGCGCGCCTCCACGCCGGATGACTTCAAGAAGCTCAAGGCCACGGTCCAGACCTTCCCGAAGACGTCCCTCGAGCTCGACGAGGTCCTCACGACCCTGGGTACCGGCGAGGCCGTCGTGACCGTCCTGGATCCGAAGGGTAATCCCACCCCGGTCACGCCCGTCGGCATCTGGGCACCCGCCTCCGTCATGGGCCCCGCGTCCGCCGACACGATCGCGCGTATCAACCAGTCCAGCGTCATCATGGGCCGCTACCGCGACGCCGTGAACCCGGACTCGGCCGAGGAGAAGCTCGAGCGCCGCGCCGCCGAGGCCCAGGCCGCCCGCGAGGAAGCCATCGCGCAGGAGGCGGCAGCCAAGGAAGCCGAACGCGCACAGAAGGAAGCCGAAAAGGAAGCCGAACGCGCCGCCAAGGAGGCCGAGAAGGCCGCAGCCAAGGAAGAGGCCGCACGTCAAAAGGAAATGGAGCGGCTGCGCCGCCAGGTTGAGAAGCAGCAGGAGAAGGAGGAGGCCGCCCGCCAGCGCGCCGCCGAACGCCGCACCCGCCAGGTCGAAAACGTCCTCGGGTCCGTCCTGCGCACCGCCGGCCGCGAGATCACGCGCTCCATCTTCGGCACGCGCAAGCGCTGACACTATCGTTTTTCGGCACGAGGCCGGGGCGCCGAACTCCTTGCGGGAGACCACGCCCCGGCCTCGTCTCACAGTGCGACCACTACACCAAGAAACGGCAAAGTGGAGTAGACTGCATCGCAATTAACCAATTTCTCGCGGGAGACCCTGATGCGTATCGGATTCATCGGAACGGGAGCCATGGCTCAGGCCATCGCTCGCGGTGCCGTTGCGTCCGGCGTCGATCCCGCGACACTGGTCTTCTCCAACCGCACGGCTGCCAAGGCCTGCGATTTCGCGGACGAGCTCGGTGCAACCGCCGCGTCTTCGAATGCGTCCCTGGCCCGCCAGGCCGACATCGTCATCCTGGCCGTCAAGCCCAAGGACCAGCGCGCGGTCATCAAGGAGATCTCCCCCATCGTGGTCGGCCGACCCGACATCTGCGTCGTCTCCCTGGCAGCGGGACGCACCCTCGACCAGATCACCACTGACTTCGGCGCGGGCATCCCGCTCGTGCGCGTCATGCCGAACGTCGCGGCCACCGTCGGGCAGTCCATGACCGCCCTGACGGCCACGCGCGCCACAGACGCACAGGTAGCAGCCGTCCGATCCCTCATGGATTCGGTGGGCCGCACCATCCTCATCGACGAGGACTATTTCCCCGTGTTCCAGGCCCTGGCCTCGTGCTCTCCGGCCTGGTATTTCCAGATTGTTGATTCGTTCGCCCGCGCCGGTCTCAAGTACGGCCTGTCCAAGGACAGCGCCGTCGAGATTGCCGCGCAGGCGATGGCGGGAGCCGCTGCTCTGCTCCTCGCCGAGCGCGAGGCGGGCACGATCCCCGCGCAACTCATTGATCGGGTGACGAGCCCCGGCGGCACCACAATCGCAGGATTGCTGGCCGCCGAGGAAGGTGGTTTGTCGACCGCACTGGTAGGTGCCGTCGACGCATCCATCCACGCCGATTCCCATCTCGGCTGACACCACCTGCCGCACAGCGGCTTACCTCCCCTTTATTTGGCGCACCCGCGCACCCTCAACACAGGAACACACATGTTGCTCTTCAACGCAGTCGTGCTCTCCGTGCTCGTTATGCTGATCCTCAGCGTCGCACGCGTGCACGTCGTCATCTCTCTCTTCGTGGCCTCCCTCGTGGGCGGCCTGGTCGCCGGCATGGGCATGTCCGGCACGATGGTCGCCTTCCAGGACGGCCTCGCCGGCGGCGCGAAGATCGCCCTGTCCTACGCCCTACTCGGCGCGTTCGCGATGTCGGTCGCCCACTCGGGTCTGCCGCGCCTGCTGGCGAACTGGATCATCAAGAAGCTGCGTAATGCCGACGAGTCGAACTCGGCGCGCGTGGCCCGCTCCGCCAAGTGGGGCATCATCGGCGGCGTCCTCGTCATGGGCGTGATGAGCCAGAACCTCATCCCGATTCACATCGCGTTCATCCCTCTGCTGGTGCCCCCGCTCATCGGCGTCATGAACGAACTCAAGATGGACCGCCGCCTGATCGCTTGTGCGATCACCTTCGGTATCGTCACCACCTACATGTTCGTGCCGATCGGCTTCGGCCGTATCTTCCTGCACGACATCCTCTACAAGAACATTGAGGACGCTGGCCTGCCCGTTGAAGGCATCGTCAACCCGATGGCCGCCATGGTGATCCCCGCAGCCTCGATGGCCGTGGGCTGTGCAATCGCACTGCTCGTCTCCTACCGCAAGCCGCGCGAGTACGAACAGCGCGAGACCTCGTTCAGCTCCAACAGCGATAAGCCCATCGACATGAAGAAGGTCTGGGCCGCGGTCGCTGCCCTCGTCGCCTGCTTCGTCATCCAGGCCGTCATGACCAAGATGGATTCCGAGGCCGACCCGCTGCTCGTGGGTTCCCTGGTGGGCCTGTGCATGATGCTTGCGATGCGCGTCGTTCCGTGGCAGCAGGCCGACGACGTGTTCAGCGGCGGCATGAAGATGATGAGCCTCATCGGCCTCATCATGATCACCGCACAGGGCTACGCGTCCGTCCTGAAGGCGTCCGGCCAGATTGAGCCCCTCGTCCAGCAAACCTCCGCGATGTTCAACGGCTCGAAGGCACTGGCCGCCATGATCATGCTCGTGGTCGGCCTGATTATCACGATGGGTATCGGTTCGTCCTTCTCGACGCTGCCGATTATTTCGGCGATCTACGTGCCGCTGTGCGTGGCGCTCGGCTTCTCCCCCATCGCGACCGTGTCGATCATCGGCACGGCAGGCGCGCTCGGCGACGCCGGTTCGCCGGCGTCCGACTCGACGCTCGGCCCGACATCCGGTCTGAACATCGACGGTCAGCACGACCACATGCGAGACACGGTCATCCCCGAGTTCATCCACTACAACATTCCGCTGTTGATCGGTGGGTGGATCGCGGCGATGGTCCTCTGATTCCGTCGTTCTCCTTGACGAGGCCGGGGCTGGGTTGCACGAATACGCGACCTGGCCCCGGCCTCGTTATGCGTCTGCGAGCGCGCAGACTCAGCGGCGGACAACAATGAAAGCCCTGGCGGATTCTTCTTCCTCCCACTGGGCTGACTTCCACAGCTGGTCGAGGGCGATTGCCTCCGCCCACGTTTCGACCCAGGTTTCGCCGAACTGCTCATCGTTCCAGGGATCGTGAATGAGCGCGTACTCGCCCGAGAGCCCCCACACGTAGATCCAATGCGGGGTCTGCTCCCCGTTAAGATCCTCCAGGTCCACCAGAACGATAACGCCGTTCCCCTGCTCCAGGGTGGCACGCAGATCGGCGAGGCTGCAGGGCCCGATGCGGTCCCGAACCCCCAGCGCCCTGGCCTCGTCCACATGCTGTCGGTGAATAGCGCGTCGTGCCGCGGGCGATGCGGCGTCCGCGCGCGTGAGCCCAACGACCGGACCCTCATGGGTGACGATCACCTCGACGCTCTGCCCGCGCCTGGCAAGCGCCGCTGCCAAGCCGTAGGGTCCCACCCCGAGGGAGTACGTCGATTCGCGCCACAGGTCCATTTCTTCGCGCAGGCCGTGACCCACCTGCTGAGGGGTGTGTCCGCTCGCGTGCGCCAGGGCCATGAGCGCGCTTGCCGGGCCGCATGTGAAGTCGGTTTTCTGTCGCACGTACGCGGGAATCGCTTGGGGACGAGCGTTCCACCGCACCCATCCGCGCACGCTGGCGTGCCCGTGCTCGGTGTCGTCTTCGATGGACAGCGGCGAGCCGACCGCCCCCGAGGCAGTGAAACCGTGGGAGCGAAGCGCCTCCTCAAAGACGGAGCCCTCATCGCGGGTCACGGCCTTGATGAGCGGGGCGTGTGGAGCGGCATCGAGGACGGCATGGATAACGACCTCCCAGGACTGAGCGGACGCGATGGCGCTCGCCCCTGCCTCGCTGCCCTCGAGCAGACACGCATCCACGATCGTTCGGTGGACGGACGTCATCCGGTGCGCTTCCAGGAGCGCGTGCCCGCTGTACGTCCATAGGGTCGCCGACACCGCCGGTCCCATCGCACCCCAGCGCGCCGCGCGCGCATCGGGGACACCAAGAGCCTTCAGCTGATCGCGCGCGTTCTCTCCAGGAGGGATGGGTGTCCGAACGAGTCCAGGAGCGATGCTCATGAGGGCTCCCCCTCCCGACCGGGCACAGCGCTCAGAAGCTCAGCCGTGTACTCCTCGGAAGGATTGTGCAGGATCTCTTCAGTACGCCCCTCCTCCACGACGACGCCGCCCTTCATGATGACCAGGCGGTCGCACATCGCGCGCGCTACCGCGAGGTCGTGGGTGATGAACACAAGAGCGAAGCCCTGCTCCACCTGCAGGCGCGTCAGCAGGTCAAGGACGGAGGCCTGCACGGACACGTCGAGGGCGGAGACGGCCTCGTCGGCGATGAGGACGCGCGGACGCGTCGCCAGTGCGCGCGCGATTGCCACGCGCTGGCGCTCTCCTCCCGAGAGGCGTGCGGGACGGCGCTTCGCATACTCGGCCGGGAGTTCGACTGCCTCCAGCAGCTCGGCGACATCGCTGGCCGGACGCCCCGCGACGGCCGCCGCTTCGGCGAGCGTCTGCCCGATCGTTCGTGCGGGGTTAAGAGCCGAATAGGGATTTTGGAACACGATGCCGACGGCCGGTCCCCGATCGGCCTGCGCGTTCACGCGAACCGTTCCAGAGTCGGCGCGCTCGAGTCCCACGATGATGCGCGCGAGCGTCGTCTTGCCCGATCCGGACTCGCCGACGATACCGATGGATTCTCCCCGCGCGATATCCAGGGACACATCCATGAGGGCGACGTGCGATTCTTTGCGGGATCGGAACACCTTGGTCAGGTCGCGCACCTCGACAACGGTTTCCGCGCCCACTGGCGTCGCCATTCCCTCACGCGGATTGGGGCCGTCGATTCGTGGTTCAGCGTCCGCCAGACGCTTCGTGTACTCGTGACGCGGCGAGGCCAGGACCTCATTGACGGCACCTTCTTCGACGATCTGGCCGTCTTTCATGACGATGACATCGTCGCCGAACTGACGCGCGAGCGCCAGGTCGTGGGTGACCAGCACGAGCGTCATCGCGTGATCGTCGCGCAGGCGCATCAGCAGCGTCAGGATGTCGCGCTGCGTCGTGACGTCCAGGGCCGTCGTTGGTTCGTCAGCGATAAGGACACGCGGCTCGGAGTCCAGCGCCGCCGCGATGGCGACTCGCTGACGCATGCCGCCCGAAAGCTCGTGGGGGTACGAGCGAGCGACGCGCGCGTCAAGGCCGACGTCCGCGAGAAGCGCGCGTGCACGCTGGGCGCGCTCAGAACGCCTCGCAGTACGCGCGGCCGTGATTTGCTCACCGCATGGGAGCGTCGGCGCGAGCGACGTGAACGGATCCTGCGGCAACCAGACGATGCCGCCCCCGCGCTGCTTCTTCAAGCGCGCTTGATCCGCCGCCAGGTCGAAGGTCTCTCCTCCCAGCGACACCGTTCCGCTGGCAACAAGCGCAGAGGGAGTGAGGGCGCACAGCGTTCGTGCGAGCATCGACTTTCCTGCGCCGGATTCTCCCACGATGACGAGGGTGCGCCCGGTGCGGGCGGTCACGCTCACGTCGTCGACAATCACTCGCCCGGTGCGGTCGGTGACGCTCACGTGCGAGGCCACGAGGCCGTCGCCGCGCTCAGGTGTGGTCGCGGTGCTCATTGGTCACGCTCCTTGCGCTCAGCGAACCAGTCACCGGCGATGTTGATCGCGGTGGCAGTGACGATGATGGCCAGACCTGCGGTCACCGCCGCGGCGGGGTTTTGGGCGAGAATGGCTCGTCCGTCCGCCAGCTGACGACCCCAGTCGGCGTCCTGTGCTCCGACGCCGAGGCCCAGGTAGGACAGGCCGGACAGGGACACGAGTGCGAATGCGACGTTGACGAAAAGGTTCGCCCACACGATCGGCGTGATGTTCGGCAGGATATGGATGGTGAGGATACGAGGGCCGGACAGGCCCAGCACGCGCGTGGCCTCAATGTAGGGCTGAGGCTTCTGAGCGAGTGTCGCGGCGCGGATCATACGAATATCCGAGGGCGCGAACAGCACGATGAGCACGCCGACCGTCACCCAGTAGCTGCCACCGATCACACCCGCGACGACGATCGCGAGGAGAGTAACCGGCAGGGATAGAAGCACCTCGCAGGAGCGCGACACACAGGTGTCCCACAGTCCGCCGCGCCACGCAGCGCTCATTCCGAAGAACAGCCCAGCGACCATAGACCCCACGGCGATGACGATCGGCCCGACGACCGCCGAGCGTGCACCCGCGATTGTCAGGGCGAGGACGTCGCGCCCCACTTTGTCGGTGCCCAGCAGGTGCCCGGGGGTGCCCGCAGGACTCACTCCCAGAGCCAGGTTCTGGTCCAGTGCGCCGGGAACCAGGACGGACGGGACAATCACGCAGATCGCGACAGCGACAAGCACCACCACGGACAGGACCACCGAACCGGGGATCTTACGCGCGGTGGAACCAATGCCTCGTCCCAGGGCACGCGGAGAAAGCGACAGCGCCATCAGGCTCCCCTCCCCGCACCGATCGTCTGACGCGGATCAACCGCAAACGCGGCCACGTCGACGATCAGCGTCACGGCGATGATGACGAACGCGACCAGCAGAGCGATCGCCTGCACGACCGGAACGTCCTTGTAGGTGATGGAATCGGCGAGAAGCTGGCCGAGGCCGGGCAGAGAAAAAGCCTCCTCAACGAGCACCGTGGACCCGAAGAGAGTCCCCAGGATCAGTCCCGCCGAGGTGATGATCGGCAGGGCGGCTCCCCGCACGTACATGGCCGTGATGCGCCTGCTGGGCACTCCCCGCGAGCGCGCGAAGGTCACGTAGTCCTGGCGAAGTTCGGCGCCGACGGCCGCGCGGGTGATGCGCACGAGCATCGCGCCGATTCCGGTCGCAAGCGCGATCGCGGGCAGGGTGAGGTGCCACAGGGTATCGACGAGGCCGGTGCCTTCGCCGAAGACGGGGAACCACCCGAGCATGAGCCCGAAGACGTAGAGCAGGACGAGGCCGAGGGCGAAGCCGGGCGCGGACACGCCGACGACCGACCAGCCGACGATTGTCCGGTCGACCCAGGATCCCCGGCGCCGTGCCGCAGCGATCCCGAGGGGGATGCCGACGGCGACGGCGAGGACGAATGCGCCGATGGTGAGCCACGCGGTCAGTGACACGCGCGAGGCGAGAACGTCGGTGACGGGCGTTGCGGAGCGCACCGAGTCCCCGAAGTCGCCGGTGAGGGCGCGGGTCAGCCAGTGCCAGTAGCGCACGACGAGGGGCTCGTCGAGGCCGTAGCGTGCGGTCACGGCCTGGCGGACCTCGGGGGTCAGGCGCCTCGTGCCCACCAGGATCTTCACGGGGTCTCCGGGCACCAGGTACAGGAGCGAGAAGACGAGGAAGGACAGGAGGGTGAGCACCACTGCCGCGCCTGCGAGGCGGCGGAGGATGTAGCGCAGCATTTACTTGGCCAGCTCCAGGGAGGACGCCCACGGGGTCATGAAGAAGTAGGGCGTGTACTGCGTCGGGGTGACGCGTGAGGAGAAGGCCGTCGAGGTCTTGCCCCACCACAGCGGCGAGTAGATCGTGTTCTCCTGGGCGATACGCTCGGCTTCGACGATGTCGGCGACGCGCTTACTCGGGTCGGTCTGGGTCGCCTGGGAGGCGATCAGCCCCTGGACCTGCGGGTTCTCGTAGCGTGCGGGGTTGTCGGGGCCGAGCAGCCATCCGGCCACCTCGCCCGGGTCGCCGGTCGTGGAGGTGTAGCTCATGTAGGACAGGCCGTACGTGCCGCTACCGACCTCGGAGATCCATTCTTCGATCGGCTTGGAGGTGACGGTGAGGTTGATGCCGATCTGCTTGAGGTTGTCGGCGAGCGCGAGGGCCGCGGAACCCAGGTCCGGGATCGAGGAGGGGTAGGTCAGTTCGGCGTCAAAGCCACCTGGCACCTTGGACTGGGCAAGCTCAGCGCGCGCGGCGTCGAGGTCGAAGGAGTCGATGGGAAGGCCCGCCTGGGCATCCGTGGCAGCCTGCTCGCCGATCTCGCTGCCCAGCTGGTCCGGCGGCTCGATGCCCGTCGCGACCGTCGCTTGCCCCTTGAGGATCGAGGAGACGATGGTGGAACGATCGACCGCGTGGGCGATGGCTTTACGCACGTGGATGTCGTCGAAGGGCTCAATGTTCTGGTCAAAGGTGAGGCCCACGTAGGAGCGATCCGACTCGGTCAGGACGCTCACGCCGTTAATACCCTGGAACTGCGACACCTGGTCGATGGGCAGCTGGGTGGCGATGTCGATTGTTCCGTTCTTTTGCGCGAGGAAGCGCGCGTTCTCGTCGGAGAAGAAGTCGAACTCGATGGTCTGGGCGGGCGTGTCTCCGCCCCACCAGGTGCCGCTCTTTTCGAAGACGGCCTTGGAGTCGGGCTGGAAGGACACGGCCTTGTAGGGGCCTGTTCCCATGATGAGGTCGGCCGAGGACCCGTAGGAGGCGGCGGCCTCGTAGAAGGACTTTTCGGTGATCCACAGTCCGCCGTTCGCGGTCACGGTCCACCCGAAGTTGACGGCGGGTGCGGGCAGGGTGATCGTGATCTGGTTGTCGCCGCTTTGCTCGGCCTGGACGCCCGCGGGCCAGTAGACCGCGGACGACGGGGATTTGTCGGGGTCCTTGGCGATGTCGATGGAGAAGAGGACGTCGTCGATGGTGACGGGGTTCCCGTCCTGGAACAGGGCATCGGGTCGGATGTCGAAGACCCAGGTCTGGGCGTCGTCAGTGTGATAGGCGGACGCAATCGCGGGGATCAGCTGACCGTCCTTGCCCACGGCGAGAAGGCCTTCGGAAACGACCTGCGCGACGTAGTAGTTGATGATGCCGGTTTCGTGGGCGGTGTCCAGCGTGGACAGGGAGCCTGGCAGGCCCACCGCGATAGTTCCTTCACGGGATGCCGACTGGGCCGCGCCGCCGCCAGATGGAGCACAGGCCGCGAGGGTCGCACACATCATGGCAGCGACGGAGGCGAGGGTGGCTGCTGTTCGTGGGATGCGTGCGATGTGCATCGGTGTCTCCTTGTGTTAGGTGTTGGCGGTAGTGCCGACATCTACGGTATGCACAGGAGAAACGGGGCGGGAAGGATCCTCGTCAGGCGGTCATTTGTAACACCGGTTGATTATGTGTCACACATGTGTCAAGTAGGTGGTCACAACCTCGTCAAGCACCTCGGCGGTCGCGCGCACGTCCGCCAGGGCGATGTGTTCGTCGTGCGCGTGGAGCTGGGAGTACACCTGTCCCAGGCTCGCCCCGCTGTCCACGGCGCCGAAGCCATACCCGACCCCGCCAAGTCGGCGGGCGACGCGCAGGTCGGATCCGCCGGGGAAGAGGACGGGGACGACGCGCGTGCCCGGGTAGCGCTGTGTCAGAGCCGCTTCGATCGCTCGGTACAGGTCGGTATCGATTGACGAGGCCGTGGCGGCCTCGCACAGGAGGCGCTCGATGGTCACGTGCTCGGCGAGGTCGCCGAGGGCCGCCGCGATGGCGGCATCCACGTCATCGTCATTGACGCCGGGCAGCGTGCGGATGTCGAGTTCGAGGGTGGCGTGGGAGGGCATGACGTTAATGGGCCCGCCCGAGTGAGCGACCGTCTGGGCGACGGTCACGTGGGAGATCGCGTGGGCGAACGCCGCCAGGTCCTCGAACTCGGAGTAGTCGCCCTCGTAGGTACCGTTGATGAGACTTGTTTCGGTCGTTGCATCGAACTCGAAGGCACGCACGAAGCCCGCCCACACCTCGTCCGTGGCGGTAGGCCAGCGGGCGGCGGACAGCGCCGCGCTCACCTGGGCGAGTCGCTCGACGGCGCTCGTGCGGCCCAGCGGGACCGAGCCATGGCCAGCGTCGCCCCGGATATGCAGGCGGCGCTGGGCGGCGCCCTTTTCGCCGACAACCACGACGACGCTATCGCCACCGCGGCGACCGCGAATGTGTGCCCCTCCCATTTCGGAGAGGGCCGCGTCCCACGGGAAGGCATCCGGCTTGTTGTCGCCGATCCACGGGACGCCGAGCCCTCCTCGTGCTTCCTCGTCGGCGGCGGCCACAAACACCAGGGAACGCGCGGGAGGATTGCCGTCCTGGGCGCGGCGCGCGACCTCGCGGGTGACGACAGCCATCGCGGCGGTCAGGTGGAGCATGTCGACCGTGCCGCGCCCCCACATGACGTCATCCTCAACCTCAGCGCCGAAAGGATCGCGCGTCCATTTCGCCGTATCCACGGGCACGACGTCCGTGTGCCCAAGGAGCGTCAGGGGCGTGCCAGCGCTGCTAGGGTCCGACCCCTCGACCGTGACCACGAGCGAGGTACGGCCCGGGTGCGGAGTGATCCGTTCGATTGACACGGGCAGGCCCGCGAAGAAGTCCTCGAGGAGGTCGGCGGCGCGTTCTTCTCCGCCCGAATCGGCGGTCAGGTCGTTGACGCACCCCAGGCGCACCAGGCGCGCCAGCAGGTCGACGGTCTGCTCGCCCAGCGATTGCGTACTCACGATGATCCCCTTCCGCGCGGGTGCCTCGGACGGCTCCCCTCTTTCACACCACGGTATCCGCATACGCCGCCGCTCTCCCACCCGGGCCACGAAGGGGACTTTTGTAACGGGCATGTGAGCGACGCGCCGGGAGCTCACAGGCCCAGCATTGGACCGAAATGCCTGGGGAAACGTAGGCTAGTGGGGCAAACAGTCCACGACTCGGATGGAGACAACTCAATTATGGCCATGAACACCCGTGCGCAGGCGCCTCGCGTGCCCGACCGCGCCGCCCCCGAAGGCCTCGAAGCCAAGTGGGGTGAGGCCTGGGAAAGCCAGGGCACCTACGCCTTTGACCGCAACGCGACGCGCGAGCAGGTGTACTCGATCGACACTCCCCCGCCGACGGTATCCGGCTCCCTGCACATCGGCCATGTTTTCTCCTACACGCACACCGACGTCGTGGCCCGCTACCAGCGCATGATGGGCAAGTCCGTGTTCTACCCGATGGGTTGGGACGACAACGGACTGCCCACCGAGCGCCGCGTGCAGAACTACTTCGGCGTGCGCGTCGACGCCACGCTGCCCTACGACCCCGACTTCGAGCCCCCGCACGTGGGCGGCGACGGCAAGTCGATCAAGGCTCGCGACCAGAAGCCGATTTCCCGTAAGAACTTCGTGGAGCTGTGCGAGCGCCTCACCGTCGAAGACGAGGCTCAGTTCGAGGCGCTGTGGCGTTACCTGGGCCTGAGCGTGGACTGGAAGCAGAACTACCAGACGATCGGTGCGCGCGCCCGCAAGGTCGCCCAGGCTGCGTTCCTGCGCAACCTGGCTCGCGGTGAGGCCTACCAGGCCGAGGCCCCGGGCCTGTGGGACGTCACCTTCCAGACGGCGGTCGCCCAGGCTGAGCTGGAGAGCCGCGAGTACCCGGGCTTCTACCACCGCCTGGCCTTCCACATCACCGACGCCGAGGCCGCCGCGAAGGCTGCCGCCGCCGGCGCGCCCGTTGAGGACGGCGTAGACGTGTGCATCGAGACGACGCGTCCCGAGCTGCTGGCCGCCTGCGTCGCCTTGATCGCCCACCCGGACGACGAGCGTTACAAGCCGCTGTTCGGCACGACGGTTGCCTCCCCCGTGTACGGCGTCGAGGTGCCGATCCTTCCCCACCCCGAGGCCGAGATGGACAAGGGCGCGGGCATCGCCATGTGCTGTACCTTCGGCGACACGACCGACATCGACTGGTGGCGTGACCTGGAGCTGCCGCTGCGCGCGATCCTGCGCAAGGACGGCCGCATCATCACTGAGACCCCCGAGTGGATCACGACCGATGCGGGCCGCGCGGCTTTCGAGGAGATCACCGGTAAGACGACGTTCTCCGCGCGCGAGGCCGTGGTGGCCGCCCTGCGCGAGTCGGGCGAGCTGAAGGGCGAGCCGACCAAGACGATGCGTCAGACCAACTTCTTCGAGAAGGGCGACAAGCCCCTCGAGATCGTCACCTCGCGCCAGTGGTACATCCGTAACGGTGGCCGCGCGTGGACGAACCCGGCCTCGGGCAAGGATCTGAACGAGGAGCTCATCGGCCGCGGCCGCGAGCTGGAGTTCCACCCCGATTTCATGCGCGTGCGCTACGAGAACTGGGTGAAGGGCCTGAAGGGCGACTGGCTGGTGTCCCGTCAGCGCTTCTTCGGCGTGCCGTTCCCGCTGTGGTACCGCGTGGACGCGGACGGCCAGGTGAACTACGACGACATCATCACCCCGTCTGAGGCCGCTCTGCCGGTCGACCCGTCGACGGACGTGCCGGAGGGCTACACGGAGGATCAGCGCGGCGTGGCCGGCGGCTTCGTGGGCGAGCTGGACATCATGGACACGTGGGCGACGTCCTCGCTGTCCCCGCAGCTGGCCTGTGGCTGGCTGGACGACGAGGACCTGTTCGCTCGCACGTACCCGATGGATCTGCGCCCGCAGGGCCAGGACATCATTCGTACGTGGCTGTTCTCCACCGTGGTGCGCGCGGACCTGGAGTTCGGCGCGCTGCCGTGGAAGCACGCGGGCCTGTCGGGCTGGATCCTGGATTCGGACCACAAGAAGATGTCGAAGTCCAAGGGCAACGTCGTGACCCCGATGGGCATCCTGGAGAAGTACGGTTCGGATGCCGTGCGTTACTGGGCTGCGTCGGCTCGCCTGGGCCTGGATGCGGCGTTCGACGAGCAGCAGATGAAGATTGGTCGCCGCCTGGCGATCAAGGTGCTGAACGCGTCGAAGTTTGCGCTCACGATGGGCGGCGAGGGCGCGGCGATCGATCTGGATCCGGCGCTGGTGACGGTGCCGCTGGATCGTTCGGTGCTGGCGGCACTGGCCTCCGTCATCGACGAGGCCTCGGCTGCCCTGGCGTCCTACGAGCACTCTCGCGCGCTCGAGGTCACGGAGTCGTTCTTCTGGACGTTCTGCGACGACTACCTGGAGCTGGTCAAGGAGCGCGCCTACAACCGTGACGGTGCGTGGGACGAGGCCTCGGCCGCGTCGGCCCGTGCGGCTCTGGCAATCGTCATCGACAACGTGGTGCGTCTGCTGGCCCCCTACCTGCCGTACGTGACGGAAGAGGTGTGGAGCTGGTACCGCGAGGGCAGCGTGCACACCGCTGCGTGGCCGGTCGCGTCCGACCTGGCTGGCGTCGAGGGCGATCCTTCGGTGCTCGAGGCCGCGTCGTCTGCTCTGATCGCACTGCGTCGCGTGAAGTCCGAGGCGAAGGTGTCGCCGCGTACGCCGTTCCTGGCGGTGACGGTGCGCGCCCCGCAGGCTCAGGTCGAGGCTCTGGAGTCCGTGAAGGGCGACCTGGAGGCCGCGTCGAAGGCTGTGGGTGCCCTGACCGTGGCTGCCTCCGACGACGCTGAGGCCACCGAGGCTGTCGTCGAGTCCTTCGAGCTGGGCGAGGCTCCTGCGAAGCGCAAGGGCTGATCGTTAGGCTGCTGGGGGCCGCCCGTGGGAAACCACGGGCGGCCCCTCTTCAATGCCCACAGCTGTTCCTCCGGCTCCTTACCGTAAGCCATCACGTAAAGCGCTCTTTACCTTCACCAACACATTTCCTGACCGACACCAATATCACCGACCGCCTAATGCCCCTGCACCACCACCAACATCTAACAAATTATGTCAATTTACTTTAGGTAATAACCGCGCATGTTACAATACATTTGTAAAGCTCAAATGGGGAAAGGTAGCCACAAAGCAAAGTTACACAAGGAACACTCGCCACTTAATCAGGCACAGACTATTACAAATATCTAATTTAATGTCATTTTAAACGACAGAGACAACCGAGCAAGGAGGCAAAACATGCTGCAAGAAAATGTGGACAAATGCGATTCACTTATCGATTATATCAAGCTGATCACGAAAATTAGAGCCAAGGACGAAGAAAAAGAATTGTGGTTCCGCGGACAGCCCAGTAGCGAATTCAGACTATCACCGAGCATATGGAGACATGGCAAGACTTCATCAGGAATGAAATTGACCGACATGAACACATCAGGAGAACACTTTTCCACCATATGCCCACCCGAAACCTATATGCTTCAAAAGTTTATTGCCGGCCTAAAATCGGAAGGTATCTCTTGCCCGAACAACTACATTGACCAATTGGAGCTTGCTCAGCATTACGGAATACCAACCAATTTACTTGACTGGTCATCAGACCCTCTTGTTGCATTATACTTTGCCGCTTCAGGAGCCAGACGGCGCCTAGACAATAATGAAGAAGAATGTCCGGAAGAGGCCTTATTTTCCGTTTGGATACTCGACCCTAAAATGATTAATGACGCATCTGACTTTTTCAAAGACAAAGAGGACGAGTCAGCAAGAATTATCGACACAACAAATAAAAAAGAGCGCGAACGATTAACGCAGGAAATCCTGACAGAAAGTTCACTTACCTACTGTTTCAGAGGAAATCGGACAGAAAGAAGAATTGTTCGCCAATCAGGTAACTTTACATACACAAGTTCATCTTATCCACACCCAATTGACTACTTACAATCTTACGAAAAGCATATTTGGAGAATTGACTTCCCATATTCAATCACTGAAGAAACAGTAAAAGTCCTACGCTATCTCGACCTCACGCACGATTCAATTTATGTTGGACAGAGCACGATGGATAGGATCGCAGCGGAGGTCAGTCGATCCATTCTGGACAATTTCGACATTTACCAAAAAGATTGGGTTGTGCACAATAGAGCAATCAACACACTCGACGAGTTTCTCGCTACCATCCCGAACGAGGACAACCGCGTGCGGATGCTGGAGGTACTAGACTGGGTCGCTCAGTACTACCCAGAGCTGGAGCTGCGCATCACGTGGAACCAGCCGATGCTCACCCACCACGGGACGTACATTATTGGGTTTTCGACAACCTCCAAGCACATGGCGATGGAACCCGAGCGCGCCACCATGATCCACTTCGATCAGATCATGCGCGAGCGCGGCACGGACTTCGGCAAGACGTTCGCACGCCAGCCCTGGGACAAGCCCTTCGACTACGAACTCCTCGATGCCTTCATCCAGCACCAGCTCACGGAAAAGCAAGACGTCACCACATTTTGGCGCCCGAAGTCATGAACATGCCACCGCGAAACGACACACAAGCTCCTAACAACTTGTACAATTAGTACATGTTAACCGCAACGCTTTCTGATTTTCGCCAGAATCAAGCTCAGTACATTGCCGCCGCCCAAGTCGAACCCGTCGAGCTGCGCTCGCGCGGAGCACAGACCCGCGCGGTCTTGGTCTCCCCCGCCTTCTATGAAGAGGCAATGGAGGCACTTGAGGAACGTCGCGACCGACGGACACGCGACGAGCTCGACCGCTGGCTCCGTGATGACCTCGCTCAGGCTGTTCGTGATTATGAGGAGAACCCGGACGACGTCTACACGCTCGATGAGGTTCGCGCTGAGCTGGGATTGAAATGAACGGGCAACGCTCTCGCCTGATCCTGTCGAGCAAAGCTCGGCAACAGTTCAGAGAACTTCGCCGCTCCATCGCGACCGTGAGTGGCTCCGAAGTCACGGCACGCAACTACATGAGCACCCTGACGGATTACATCGAGCAGCTCCCCGACTTTCCGCTACGGGGCCAAGCGTTCTCCTTGCATCACCCGGGTATGCGCATCATCGGATTCCGCAAGACCCTCCTGATCGCTTTTCTCGTGACTGACGACAGCGTCGTCGTCCTCTCGATTCTCTCCACGCGCCAGTCCAGGCTGACACTCGAAGAAGCACTTACACAAGCCCTCGAGTCCTTCCAGCGTTAGCGCTGACCGCGAAAAATCCAAAGCACGCCACAAAAGGGCTTGCAGCCACCCCTAAAGACGCTCCCTCTCCCCCACCCTACGGGCGCGTAGGATAGGAACAGAAGTAGCAGCGCCGCTGGGCTCGTCCCGCGGCGCACACCGCCCAGCGACCAGGGAGCAGATATGACCGCCGAAGAAACCCCGGCCTCGTCCAACGACGATGAGACGACGCAGGCGCAGACGACCACCGAAGCCCTCGAGTGGCATGCCCCCGTCCTGGTGCGCATCGACGAGCACACGACGATCCCCCATCTGCTCAAAGAACGCGTGCAGCGCGGCGCGACCCGCCCCCTCATCCTGCGCAAGATCGGCATCGGCGACACGTGGCGCTCCATCACGGCGCGCGAATTCTACGACGAGGTCCACGCCGTCGCCGCCGGCCTCATCACCCGGGGCCTCGAGCCCGGCGACCGCGTCGCGATCATGAGCCGCACCCGCTACGAGTGGACCCTCCTCGACTTCGCGTGCTGGGCGGCCGGCCTCGTCCCCGTGCCGATCTACGAGACCAGCTCCATCGACCAGGTCGCCCACGTCCTCGTCGACGCGGATGTCCACCTCATCATCACCGAGACAGTGTCCATGGCGGAGATCGTGCGCGCTGCCGCCGAACGAGAAAACCGGGATAACACCCACGTGCTCTCCCTGGACTCCGAGGCCATCGAGACCCTCATCGCCGACGGCGCGGCCACCCCGCGCGAGCGCGTCCTCGCCCGCTCCGAGGCCCTCACGAAGGACGACATCGCGACCATCGTCTACACGTCGGGCACGACGGGCACGCCCAAGGGCACGGTCCTGAGCCACGAGAACTTCACGAACCTGTGCCTGAACGCCCACGCGTGGATGCCGGAGATCGCGGCGGGCAAGGACTCGCGCCTGCTCCTCTTCCTGCCCCTCGCCCACGTGTTCGCGCGCTTCCTGCAGGTCTTCCAGATCAGCGGCAACGGCGTCCTCGGCCACGCCTCCAACATCAAGAACCTGCTGGGCGACCTGGCATCTTTCCGTCCGAGCTACCTCCTGGTGGTCCCGCGCGTCCTGGAGAAGATCTATAACTCGGCGGACACGAAGGCTTCGGGCCCCAAGCGCAAGATCTTCCGATGGGCGGCCAAGGTCGCGATCGCGTACTCCCAGGCCCTGGACACAGAAGACGGCCCAAGCGCCTCACTCAAGGCCCAGCACGCGCTGGCCGACAAGCTCGTCTACCAGCAGATAATCCGCCTAGTGGGCGGCAACGCGGACTACATCGTGTCGGGCGGCGCTCCCCTGGCGACCTGGCTCGCGCACTTCTACCGCGGCGTCGGTATCCCCGTCCTGGAGGGCTACGGCCTGACCGAAACGGTCGGCCCGGTCTCCGTCAACACGCCCCGCCTGTCCAAGATCGGCACCGTGGGCCCGGCTCTGCCGCCCATGTCCTTCAAGATCAGCGACGAGGGCGAGATCCTGCTCAAGGGCTCGAGCGTCTTCCAGCGCTACCACAACGACCCCGAGGCCACGGCCGCCTGCTTCACCGAAGACGGCTGGTTCCGCACGGGCGACCTGGGGTCCCTGGACCGCGACGGCTACGTGTCCATCACGGGCCGCGCGAAGGAGATCATCGTGACGGCGGGCGGCAAGAACGTCGCCCCGGCCAGCCTCGAAAATCCGATGCGCTCCCACCCGCTCATCTCCCAGGTCCTGGTCGTCGGTGATCAGAGGCCGTTCGTCGCCGCGCTCATCACGCTGGACGCGGAGATGCTGCCCGATTGGCTCGCCGCGCACTCGCTGCCCCCGATGAGCGTGGCCGAGGCTGCCACGAACGTCGAGGTCCTGGCGTCCCTGGAAAAGGCGGTGGCCTCCGCGAACGAGCACGTTTCGCGCGCCGAGTCGATCCGCAAGATCAAGGTCCTGACCACCGACTTTACAGAGGCGAACGGCCTGCTCACGCCCTCCCTGAAGGTCAAGCGCGCCGAGGCGACGCGCCGCCTCGCGCCCGTCATCGACGAGATCTACGGCGGCCCCGTGCAGAACTGACGCGCCCATGAACGAGGCCGTGGCCGGCTCGCACTCCCCCGCTCAGTATCGGGGTTGGCGAGCCGGCCACGGCCTCGTGCGTGCCTGACGTTTTACTGCGAGGCGAGCGCCGCTGTGGGCGGCGTACGGGCCGCTCGGATCGCGGGGTAGAGACCGGCAACGGCGCCGATGAGGAGAGTGGCGCCGAGGCCTGCGGCGATCACCCACCAGTGCAGGGTGGGCGGCCAGCCGTACGCGTAACACATGCCCCAGGTGACGCCGGCGCCGATGAGGCATCCGGCGAGTCCTCCGAGGAAGGACAGGAGCAGGGCTTCGGCCAGGAACTGCACGGTGATGTGTCCCCTCTTCGCGCCCAGAGACCGGCGCAGGCCGATCTCCTTGCGGCGTTCCAGGACGGAGATGATCATCGTGTTGGCCACGCCGATGCCGCCGACGAGCAGGGCGATCGAGCCGACGCCAGCGAGCAGCGTCGTGAGCGTCTGGTCGGCCGCGTTCTGGGCGGCCAGCGCGTCGGAGGGACGCGAAACCTTCAGGCCGGTGGCCCCCTGCGGGGCGAGCGTGGGTCCGAGGAGCCCGCGGACGTTCTCCACCTGGTCCTCGGTGGAGCGCTCGTAGATCGTCGTGGGCGTCTTGCCCGAGTCGAAGTACGTGCCCGCGGCGGACACACCGATGAGGGCGGCGTTATCGAGTTCCTCGGCCAAGGGTGCCGGATCCATGATGCCCAGGACGGTGAACGACATACCACCCAGCCACACCTGGGTGCCCGGCTCGACGACGCCGAGCAGCTGCGCGGCTTTCGAGCCCAGGACGACGCCCGGGTACTTCGCGGTGGCATCGTTGAGCCACGCGCCCTTCTTCATGGTCCCGGAGACTACCTTCAGGAGGTTCGTGTCGGCCGCCATCGTGATGATGCCGCCGGTCGCGTTCGGGTCGGACAGGCGCGATCGGTACACGGAGACGCCGCTCAGCGTCGACGTCGAGGCCGCGTCGGTGACGCCCGGGATCATGAGGGTGCGCCCCACGGAGTCCTCGGGCAGGATGAGGTCCGTTCCCGACAGGTCCGCGCCGCTGCGCGCGGTCAGCATGTTGGTGCCGAGCGCCCGCAGCTGTTCTTGCAGGCGGGCCTGCGAGGAGGCCGAGACGCCGACGACGCCAACCATCGCGGCGATGCCGATCGCGATGCCCAGGGCCGAGAGGATGGCTCGCATGGGGCGGGCGCGCAGGCCCGTCAGTCCGAGGCGGGCGACGTCCGAGAGACGCAGCGCGGAGCGGCCGGTTCCCGAGTTCTTCTTACTCGCCATGGCCACCTCCCGGGTGTGCGGAGTCGGAGACGATCTCGCCATCGCGGATGGCGATCTGCCTGGGCAGCGATGCCGCCAGGTCGTTGTCGTGAGTAATCACGATGATGGTGGTGCCGGCCTCATTGAGCTCGCGCAGGAGGGCGACGATGGACGCACCCGAACGCGAGTCGAGGTTGCCGGTCGGCTCGTCGGCCAGCAGCAGGGCCGGGTGCCCGATGATGGCCCGGGCGATGGCGACACGCTGGCGTTCGCCGCCCGACATCTGGTGGGGCTTGTGGTCCATGCGGTGCCCGAGGCCCACGCGGGTCAGGGCCTCACGCGCGGCCTCGCGGCGCTTGGCGCGGGGCACGCCCCGGTAGAGCAGGCCGTCCGCAACGTTGTCGAGGGCAGAGACGCCGGCCGTGAGGTGGAACTGCTGGAACACGAAGCCGATCAGCGAGGAGCGCACACCCGACAGCTCGGCGTCTCTCAGGGAGGACACGTCGGTGCCGTTGATGAACACGCTGCCCGAGGTCGGCCGATCGAGCGTTCCGATGAGGTTCAGCAGGGTGGATTTTCCGGAGCCGGACGGCCCGACGATGGCGACGAATTCGCCCTCGTCGACGGCCAGGGACACTCCGTTGCAGGCGTGCACGGGCGGGCTGCCGAAGGACCGGTGCACGTCGGTCAGTTGCAGGATGTGGCTCATCGGTTGGGCACCACCACGCGCTGGCCTTCGGCGATGTCGTCGCCGCTCACTTCGACGCGGTCTCCCGCGAACAGGCCGACGGTGACGGGAACCCTGCGAATCTCGCCCTTCTCATCCACGACCTCGACGCCGAATTGGTCGGAGCTGAGGGCCACGAGCGCGCCGAGGGGCACGGACAGCACGCCGGTGCGCGTCTGGGAGGTCAGGCCCAGGGACACCGAGGCCTCCTGTAGCCCTTCGAGGGCGGAGGTGTCATCGGGGGTGACGGTGATCGGAATGATCCGTTCCTTGGTGGTCTCCTTGGATCCCTCCTCGCTGTCCTTCTCGCGCGGAGGTTCGACCGAAGTGATCGTCCCGGTCGTCGTCGTGGCGGAGCCGGGCAGGCGCACGGTCACGGAGTTTCCGACGACGCCGAGGGCCTGGTCGGAGAGCTTCAGGTTCGCGGAGATGACCTGACGCGAGGACGAGGCCGTGAACAGTTCCGTCTCCATCGTGGCGTTATCGCCGACGCGGGCCTTGAGCGCACCGATGCGCAGGTCTTCGGGGGCGAAGAGAACGGTGCCCAGCGGCAGCGAGCCGCTCTGGGGCAGGGTGAGCGCCTTCTGCCACTTCTTGATCGCCGCGATCGTATTCCAGTCGAAGTGGGCGTTGGGGGTGGCCTCGAAGTAGCCGAGCTCGGATAGCGCGGTCTCCAGCTGGGTGACGTCCTCGCCGTCGCTCATGCCCTCCTCGAACGCGCGCCAGGCGGGTGTGGAGCCGTGGAGCAGGTACGTGTTGTTGCCGGCGACCGTGTACACGTGCGATCCCTGGGTGAGGGTCGTGCCGGGCGTAGGAAGGGCGGTGACAACGCCTTCGAAGGCGCTCTTAAGGGTGTAGGAGTCGGCGTAGTGGAGGGTTCCCTGGACGGTGGTCTCCCCCACCAGGTCCCCCTTCGTGATGGTCGCCGTCGCGCCATCAAAGGACTGGGGGGCTTCGGCGTCTGCGTTGGTACCCGCGCATGCGGATAATGTCAGCGCGCCGATCGCGAGGATTGCGAGCGTGGCCGCGGGGCGTGGGGTTCGCGGACGCGTCACTTGGCGGCCCCTGACTGCTGGAAGCACTTGTTGAGCACGTCCTCGGGGATGTCCTTGACGCTGATGCCTTCGCCGGCCTGCGGGTCCTTGACGTCGTATCCGGCCTCGCGCAGGCACTGCGCTGCCTTGACCATGGCCTCACGCGCGGCGGGGTCGTTCGCGACATTGTCCTCGCCGGTCATGCCGGAAACCTTCACCATGCACTCGTTGAGGGCAGAGTCGAAGGCGGGGTCATGGTCATTGAGCTGGTCGGGCGTCAGGCCCGTGTCGGGCACATCAAAGCCCTTCTCGCGCATGCACTGAGCGAACACCAGGTTGGGGTCGTTGCTGGCGGCGTTGGTGGCCGCCGCGCTCGGGCTCTTCGAGCTCGACGGGGACGAGGCGGACGATCCGGTTGACCCGCAGGCGCTGAGGGCCGCCGCCAGGGTGATGGCGATGACGGCAAGGGCGCGCGTCTGTGCGCGATTCTTCATCGAAAACTCCTTGAGGAATGCTTATCGGCAATGGTTCTCACTACCTGACTAGATTACATCCCACAAGACTGAAAGCTACCTGAAAACTATCCGAGAGCACGCGCAGAGTTTCGTCAGACAACCCTGGGAGCGCAAAAAGAGGCGGGGGACGCTCGCACATCCCCCGCCTCTGACCCGATACTCCTCCTCATCGGGCGCTTATTCGGTTAGTCTTCAGCAGCCTCGGAGCGAGCAAGGTTTTGCTCGAGGATGGACACGATCTCTCCGTGCTTGACCTCGGTCAGGGTGACCTTGCGAGCAAAGACGATGAAGGCCAGGACGATGACCGCAAGAGGAGCGTAGAAAGCAGCCGTCTTGAAGGTCTCAATGTTGGCGGTCGTCAGCAGGGCCGGGTCAACGTCGTTGGTCATAGCTGCCGCGATGGCGACAAAGCCGACGATGGAGTTTGACAGGGCGCCGGCGATCTTGTCGAGCATGGGACGCACCGAGAGGGTGACGGCCTCGTTACGCTTGCCCGTCTTCCACTGCCCGTACTCAACAGAGTCGGTGATCGTGAGGATAGCCGTCATCTGAATACACGTGGCAGGAAGGTAGAACAGGACCAGGGCGACAAAGACGACAATGAGGTTCGACGAGAAGAGAATGAACAGGATGTAGGCGCTCGCCATGAGCACCATGCCACCAAGGTAGAGGTAGCGGCGGGGCAGGCGGCGGTTGATCACGGGGTACAGGGGCGTAACTGCCAGGCCGATAACGAAGGCAATGATGCCGACCACCGAGTAGATATCGGGCTTCTGGAGCACGAACTTGAAGAGGTAGATCATGAAGCCCGTCGTCGCAACATTCGCGATCGAGTAGAGGACGTACGAGAGGGAAGTCCACAGCAACTGATCATTGCGCACGATCGCCTGGAACGCCTGCAGAGGGTTGGACTTATCGGAGGGATCGCGCAGGACACTCTCCTCCTCGCGCGTTCCGAACGCGACAGCCAAGCAGGTGACGATGCCGAGGATAGCGATGACTGCACCGAAGCCCGTCCATCCTTCCTGGCTCTCAGAACCAGCTCCCGCAAGAGCACTGAAGAATCCAACTACGGGAACGACGATCGCGGTGACGCCGTTGTAGCCGATGGAGCCCGTGAATGTTCCGAGAGCTGTGTACACACTTCGCTCCTGCGAGGAGGAGGACAACGCAGGAATCATGCCCCAGTATGAGATGTCACGCAGGGAGTACAGGACGTCAAGGACCACGAAGACGATGACAAAAACAACAATGAACACTCCTTTGTTGACGTTGACGAGGCCGAAGAGTCCGGTGAAGATCGCAAAAAGGAGGATGGATGATCCAACGCCGCCAATGACTTGCCAGGGCTTGAATCGCCCGAAGCGCGAGGTTGTATTGTCCACCAGGTTCCCGAGCAGTGGATCAATGAAGATCTCAACGATCCGAATAATGAAGACGAGGGCGGTGATGATCGCAATCATCGCCTTGGCCTCGGAGTCCTCATAGTCGCGGAACAAGGTCTGCGCCGCATAGTAGGTGACAAAGAATGTTGAGAGCGCATTGTAATACGCAGCCTGCCCCAGATTGCCGATCGCGTAGCAGATTCGCGACACCCAGCTCTTGTGTACGTTTTCTTCGTGTGCCATGGTCCCTCTCCTTCGAAGCAACTCTTGCTCGGACACTCCTAAGGTAACGCATTTACCTCTGAATCCCAACGATATTTAGATCACATCAACATCTCACAGTAACCTTATTGCATTCATGTATTCAACGGGCTACTCTGACCTCAGAGCACGATCGCTCCACCGCAACGTCGCACATTCGGAAGGTCACCATGTTCCATACGCCCATCTCTTCCCCCACATCGGCATGGCTCAGCGATCCGCAGACCTTTGCTGTCAATCGACTTCCCGCGCACAGCGCACACCGCACGAACGCCCCAACGCAGAGTCTTGACGGAACCTGGGAAGTCGCACTTACGTCAAGTTCGCGCGTGGCTCTTGATTCCCCCACCACCGCATTCGACCAGGAAGCAGTACACAGCCTTCCCGTTCCCTCAACCCTCGAAGCTGAGGGGCTATGGCCTCCGGCGTACGTCAACATTCAGATGCCGTGGGACGGCCACGAGAACCCTCAGGCTCCCAAACCGCCAGAGGAGTGCCGAGTTGCGCTCTACCGGCGCGCCTTCGCCCTGCATGATTCCCTCCAGGAGTCTTTGAGCAAGAAAGGACACGCACACCTACGCTTCGATGGTTTTGCGACGGCTCTCTACGTCTGGGTAGACGGCACTTTCGTCGGATACTGCGAGGACGGGTACACGGCGAGCGAGTTTGATATCACGTCAGCACTGACGCACTCCCCGGACCACGAGATTGTCGTCGCCTGCTACGAGCATTCCAGCGGCTCGTGGCTGGAAGGACAGGACTCCTGGCGTTTCCATGGCATTTTCCGTTCCGTATCACTGGTAGCTCTGCCTGCCCGCCACGTCGCCCACCTCGCAACCAACGCTGACTACGACGCGGACTCTGGCATGGGAATACTCAATGTCACGGTCGACCTCAAGGGAACCAAGGCCGACAGTACCGCGAGCGCCCAGCTCACCGATTCGAGCGGCGCCATTGTATGGAGCGAAAGCGTGCCCGCAAACGATCCCAGCATCACGCTTCGGGCTGAACTAGAAGGCGCACACCCGTGGACGGCGGAGGATCCGGCCCTGTATACGCTGAGCCTCACGATTCACGACGCCGATGGAAACGATTGCGAGACCGTGACTCAGCGCGTGGGCTTCCGCCGCTTCGAAATCCTCAACTCTGTCTTCATGCTCAACGGCCAGCGCCTCATTTTCCGCGGTGTCAACCGCCACGAGTTCAATCCTTGCACGGGCCGAACGATGTCGATGGAGGACATGGTGACGGACGTGCGCCTGTGCAAGCAGCTCAACATCAATGCAATCCGCACAAGCCATTACCCCAATGACACCCGTTTCCTAGACCTGTGCGATGAGTATGGCCTGTACGTCATTGACGAGGCAAACCTGGAGACACACGGATCATGGTGCACACCGGGCGACATCCCCACCCCAGCCACGGCGATCCCAGGATCAAAGATGGAGTGGGAGGGCGCCTGCGTGGATCGCGTCGAGTCGATGTTGCACCAGGATCTCAATCACGCCTCCGTGTTGATGTGGTCGCTAGGTAACGAGTCTTTTGGCGGCGAGGTTTTCCGCTCTATGTACCGGCACTGTCATGAGCTGGACAATTCCCGCCCTGTCCATTACGAGGGTGTCACGTGGGATCGAGAGTTCGACGATGCCTCCGATATTGAGTCACGCATGTACGCGCTGCCTGACGCAATCGAGGAGTACCTGCGTGATAACCCGGCGAAGCCCTATCTGTCGTGCGAGTACATGCATGCGATGGGCAACTCTGTTGGTGGCCTTATCCACTACACGGACCTGGAGCGATACCCCGCGTATGGTGGCGGCTTCATCTGGGACCTGATCGACCAGGCTCTCTACCATGAGCCAACCACTGGCTCGGATGGCGAGTTCCTGGCATACGGCGGCGATTTCGAGGATCGCCCTTGTGACTGGGAGTTCTCCTGTGATGGCATCCTCTTCGCCGACCGCACACCCAAGCCCTCAGCCATGGCGGTCAAACAGCTCTACTCCCCCATCACTCTCACGCCAAGCATCGACGGAATCCTGATCGATGCCACTGTCCTCCCGGCGCCCCTTGCCAACCTGTGTGTGCGTGCCCGGGTCCTTGCTGACGGCGCGGTTGTCTGGGAGAAAGAGGTCGCGGCAACAGGCATCTCCCGTGGGCGCAGCGCCGTCAGTGTGGGATGGCCGTCTGAACTGCTAGCCAACACAAAACAAGAGATCGTGTTGGAAGCAGCACTTGTCATCTCCTCCGACACCGCGTGGTGCGAGGCTGGGCACATTGTCTCCGTGGGCCAGACAGTGTTCTCCTACCACGAGCAGGCCGACACGACACCCAGTGGCCACGCCACATTCACCGTGGGCCGTTGGAACATTGGTATGCGTGAGGGCGAGAACAAAGCTTTGCTGTCGCGTACCGCGGGTGGCATCGTCCAGTGGCGTCGCGGCAACAAGGCCATGGTCCTCTTCCCCCCCAAGCTGACAACCTTCCGACCGCTAACGGACAATGATCGAGGCTGTGGGCACGGTTTCGACCGCGCGTGCTGGACGACGGCTGGAGCCTACGCACGATGCGTGAACACCACCGTCGAAGAGACCGGCGAGGGTGTCATCGTTACCTACGACTACCGTCTTGCGGGCATTGCAGATGTCACCGTGCCTGTGCGCTACGAGCTGCGTGCCGACGGCACGATTCGTCTCACGGCAACCTACCCGGGTGCGCATGATCTCCCAACGATGCCATGCTTCGGGCTTGAGTGGGCGCTCCCCTCGTCGATTGACCGCCTGAGTTTCTATGGCCTCGGCCCCGTCGAGGCCTACGCGGACCGCCTGGCCGGAGCAACCCTGGGCGTGTGGTCCCAGAGCGCAGCCGAAGGGTTGGCCCCCTACGCGGTACCGCAGGAGTGCGGCTTCCACCCCGGCATCCGCTGGTGCGAGGTAACGGACGATGACGGACACGGCCTGCGTGTTCAGGCACACGGCGATCTCGGGGTCTCGCTGCTGCCCTACTCCTCCGCGCACATCGAAAACGCTCGACACTGGTGGGAGCTACCGGACCCCTCCCAGCGGCCCGCGACCTACCTACGTCTGCTCACTGCACAGATGGGTGTCGGCGGTGACGATTCGTGGGGTTCGCCGGTGCATGACGAGTACCAGATTGATGCGACCGAGAAGCAGGTCCTGGACGTGACGTTGTCTCTCATGTGAGAGACATTCAGCGGCGGCGGGTATGAGGTAACTCCCCCGCCGCCGTTATGCGTTCACGCCCGATCACTGTGCGGTGGTGCCGTGCACGGGAATAAAGCTCTGTCGCACAACAAGGCGGGTGGACAGTAGAACGTGATGCTTATGCATGAAACGGCCCACGATCGCGTCCGAGAGGAGCAAGAGCGCGGTCTCGGCCAACTCGGAGCGCTCGATCGCATAGGAGCTGAGCGTGGGAGCCGTGTACTCGCAGACCTGAAGATTGTCGATGGAGACGACGGCAATCTGACCGGGTACACGGAGCCCACGGGCAGCGAGCACCTGAATGACGCCAACCGCCAGCGGATCAGCCGCGACAAGGACAGCGTCGGGCAGATCATCCGTGCACGCATCAAGTAGTGCTTCGGCCTGACTACGTCCATTCTCCACAGTGAAGGGACCGGAGGCGCAGACGTAGCCATCAGTGGGCATGTCGAGGAGGTGCGCCCACTCGTTGAAGGCGACGGTACGCGGGTCTTGCGCGAAGACATGAGAGCCCATCATGTGCCCGTCGCCGCCGATAAAGGCGATACGCTGACGCCCCTGCTCACGCAGCGTGTAGATCGCGTCAATGACCGTTTGCTGCAGGTCGGGGCGCACAGAGTGAAAGAGCGCCGGCGCGGGGTTGATGTCGATAAACACGCCGTGCGAGAACGCCTCATACAAACGGTCGAGGTCGTCTTGCGCGATCGGCGCAGGACCGATGGACACAAAGCCAGAGAACTCGTCCGCAGCATCGATGAGCGCGTCCACGGTCGGGAAGAACGCCAGGCTCATCATGTTCTCCACCGCACGCTCTCGCAGTGACTCACGCAGGTCGGAAAAATAGGAATCCTGGGGTCCATTCGAGGGGTCGAAGTTCTCTAGCACCGCGATGGTCTGAGGGACGCCGGCGCGCGATGTGCGCAGCGCGTAGCCGAGCTCGTTGGCTACTTGGATGACACGGTGGCGGGTCGATTCCTTTGCGGTGAAACTGGGGTCTCCCGAGAGGACGCGAGACACCGTCGCCTTCGAGTAACCCGTCGCCTTGGCAATATCACCGAGGTTAACCATCGATCCCCCTCCCAAAACTCCCTGTATTCAGCTCATACAGTCTAGCTGACTCACTGATCGCTCAGCGGGATCAACACCGCATCGGTCGGGCGTACAACTGCCGAGGCCGGGGCTTGGCACTCCCCCAGCGCGCAGTCTAGAGGCAGGCGCCCTCGTCGTACTCAGCCTTGATGTCCTCGTGGTGGCGGATGACCTCGCGGACCATGAATCCGAGGAACTTCTCAGCGAAATCGGGGTCGAGGCCGGAGGAAGCCGCAAGGGTGCGCAGGCGTTCGACTTGGCGGGCCTCGCGAGCCGGGTCGGCGGGAGGCAGGTCCAGGCGGGCCTTGATGTGCCCGACGCGCTGGGTGCAGCGGAAACGCTCGGCGAGGATGTGCACGAGGGCGGCGTCGATGTTATCGATCGTGGCGCGTGCCTCCGCCAGCTCGGCGGGAATGCCGCTGACTCCCCGATCGGCCGAAGCGGCCACCACGGCCTCGTCACCCTGTGCCATTGTTCCTCCCGTAAGGTCTCAACTGACCTCAGTCTAGCGGGCGGACTCAGGCGCTGCGCTTACCTTCCGAGGAACGTTCAGGGTAGAGCTCGGCGGGCCCCACGCCCTCGACCAGGTCGCGGGTGACGACCACGCGGGCGACGTCGTCGCGGCTGGGCAGGTCGAACATGAGGTCCGACAAGGTCTGTTCCATGATCGAGGACAGGCCACGGGCACCCGTCTTCCGCTCGTTGGCGCGCGCAGCGATGGCCAGGAGCGCCTCGTGCGTGAACTCCAGGTCCATGTTGTCCAGCTCGAAGAGGTGCTGGTACTGGCGCACGAGAGAATTCGACGGCTCGGTGAGGACGCGAACGAGGTCCTCCTCCGTCAGTTCCTTCGTGGAGGTCAGGATGGGCAGACGGCCGATGAACTCGGGGATCATGCCGAACTTGTGCAGGTCCTCGGCGGACACGGCCTCGTAAAGGTCACCCATCTCCGAGGCGCTCTTCAGCTCCGAACCGAAGCCCGTCGAACGGCGACCCAGGCGTGCCTTCACGATGTCCTCAATGCCCGCAAAGGCGCCCGCGGCGATGAAGAGAATGCCGGAGGTGTCGATCTCCAGGAACTGCTGGTGAGGGTGCTTGCGCCCACCCGTGGGAGGCACGGATGCGACCGTGCCCTCGATGATCTTCAGGAGGGCCTGCTGGACGCCTTCGCCCGACACGTCGCGGGTGATGGAAGCGTTCTCGGCCTTGCGGCCGATCTTGTCGATCTCGTCGACGTAGATGATGCCCTTCTCGGCCTTCTTAATATCGCCGTCGGCCTCCTGAATGAGGCGCAGGAGGATGTTCTCCACGTCCTCGCCCACGTAGCCGGCCTCGGTCAGGGCGGTCGCATCCACGATGGCGAAAGGCACGTCGAGGAGGCGGGCGAGGCAGCGCGCGAGGTGAGTCTTGCCCGTACCCGTGGGGCCCAGCAGCAGGATGTTGGACTTGGTGCCCAGCATGTCCTCGTTATTGCCAGCCTCGCGCGAGCGCACGCGCTTGTAGTGGTTGTACACGGCGACCGACAGCGCACGCTTCGCGCGGTCCTGTCCAATCACCCACGTGTTCAAGAATTCGTTGATTTCACGCGGCTTAGGAAGCGGCGTCGTCGAAGACGACTGCTGCTGAGCTCCCAGTTCCTCTTCGATGATCTCGTTGCACAGCTCAATGCACTCGTCGCAGATATACGCGCCGGAGCCGCCGATGAGCTTACGCACCTGCTTCTGGCTCTTCCCACAGAAGGAGCACTTGAGCAGTTCCGCGCCATCAGTCAGACGAGCCACGAGACCTCCAAGGTATTGAACGTTTTTCCGTTCGGTCGGATGTGCTTTCGCACTTACTAGCAAATAACGTAGTGCACGCGCTCCAGTTTTCCGCGTAGCCACGCCTATTGTTATGAAAAGTTCACCTCTAGCCGACAATTGTCAGCGTGGCAGAGGCCTGACCAGGCAGATAGCAAGGAGGCCGTGGCACCTACCACACGCTCATGCGCGGGGATGCCACGGCCTCGTCAGTGACGAAAGGCGTCACAGAGCCTTGCGGGACTCCAGCACCTGGTCGATCAGGCCGTACTCGGCGGCCTGCGGGGCGGTGAGGATCTTGTCGCGCTCAATGTCGCGGCGCACCTGCTCCACCGGCTTGCCCGAGTGCTTCGAGATCGTGTCCTCGAGCCATACGCGCATGCGGTCGATCTCGTCGGCGACGATCTGAATGTCGGAGGCCTGCCCCTGCATGCCCTCCATCGCCGGCTGGTGGATGAGAACGCGGGCGTTGGGCAGCGCCAGGCGCTTGCCGGGCGAACCGGCGGCCAGCAGCACGGCGGCGGCCGAAGCGGCCTGCCCCAGGCACACCGTCTGAATCTGCGGCTTGATGTACTGCATCGTGTCGTAGATGGCGGTCAGCGCCGTGAAAGAGCCGCCGGGCGAGTTGATGTACATGGTGATCAGCGAATCAGGATCCTGGGATTCCAGGACCAGCAGCTGCGCCATCACGTCATCCGCACTGGCGTCATCCACCTGCACGCCCAGGAACACGATGCGGTCCTCGAACAGCTTCGTGTAGGGATTCTGGCGGCGGAAACCGTAGGCCGTGCGCTCTTCAAAGTCCGGCAGGACGTAGCGTGCCTGCGGCATCTGGCGGGCGATCGCCTCGAAGTAGGGCTGGGTGCTCATCAGTTCTCTCCTCGCGTTCCGATCTCCTGCGGGCTGTCGATCACGCGGTCAACGAAGCCGTACTCGAGGGCTTCCTGCGCGGTGAACCAGTGGTCACGATCGCCGTCGGCCTCGACCTGCTCGACAGTCTTACCCGTACGAGACGCGGTGATCGCCGCGAGTTCCTTCTTCATGCCCAGGATCAGGTCCGCGTTAATGCGGATCTCCGTCGCCGAGCCGCCCGCGCCGCCCAGGGGCTGGTGCAGCAGCACGCGGGTGTGGGGCGTGATGTAACGCTTGCCGGGGGCGCCCGCGGTGAGCAGGAACTGGCCCATCGACGCGGCCAGACCCATGCCGACCGTGACGACGTCCGGCTTGATGTACTGCATCGTGTCGTAGATGGCCATGCCGGCCGTCACCGAACCACCGGGAGAGTTGATGTACAGGTAGATGTCGCGATCCGGATCCTCAGCGGCCAGCAGCAGCAGCTGCGCGCAGATCGCGTTGGCGTTCTCGTCGCGGACTTCGCCGCCCAGCCAAATGATGCGCTCCTTGAGCAGGCGCTGGTAGACCGCGTCCCCCAGTCCCAGCTGCGAGCCATCGCCGGCAGCCCCGGTATTGTGCACGCTCACGCGTACCTCCTCGTCTGTTCGCGGGCCCAGGCGGCCCCATTGATGTCAACCGTACCCGCTGCGTGCCCGCTCGTGCGCGCGCCGGGCCGTCGTTTCGCTGTCGGCACATGCATCCGACACACCCACTCGGTGTATATACGCAACACATGCACTGAGGGGGTGAGGCTCTCGCCCCACCCCCTCAGGTGAGAGTTAGTCACTCGTCAGCGGGTAAGCCCGCCGCGGTTCACTCCTGCTCGTCGGCGACCTCGGTGATGATCTCCGCGCCCTCTTCGGTGGCGGGATCGGTGCCGAAGAACTTGCTCAGGTCGACGTCGGCACCGTTGGTGTCCTTGACGGTGACGACCTTCAGTGCCTCGATGAGGGCCTTGGAGCGGCCCAGGTCGGCCACGACGTTGGCCATCTGCTGGGAGGAGGAGAACAGCTGGTTGATGTCGATGCCGAAGTTCTGCGACATCTGGATCGCGTAGTCGATCAGCTCCTGCTGGGAGACCTGCACGTCGAACTTCTTGGCCAGGGCCTCGGAGAGCAGCTCGGTGCGCATTTCCTTCTCGACGGCCTCACGGGCTTCCTTCTTGGCCTTGGGCTTGGCGTCCTCGCCGACGCGGTGCTCGACCTGGTGGTCGACCGCGGACTCGGGCAGGACAATCTCGACCTTGTCCAGGAGGAGATCGATGAGGGCGTCGCGCGCGGCGAGGGCCTGCTGGGACTCCTTGGACTGGGCGGCCTGCTTCTTCAGGTCTTCCTTGAGTTCGTCGATGGTGTCGAACTCGGAGACCATCTGAGCGAAGTCGTCGTCAGCCTTGGGCAGCTCGCGGGTCTTCATGGCCTTGATGGTGATGGTCACCTCGGCCTCTTCACCCTCGTGCTCGCCGCCCTTCAGCTTGGAGGTGAAGGTGACCTCTTCGCCGGCCTTGGTGCCACGCAGAGCGGTGTCCTGGCCGTCGAGCATGGAGCCGGAGCCGATCTCGTAGGAGACGTCGGAGGCGGAGTCAACCTGCTCGCCGTCGATGGTGGCGACCAGGTCGATGGTCGCGAAGTCACCGGTCTTGGCCTTGCGGTTGATGGTCTTGAGGGTGGCGAAGCGGCCGCGCAGGTCCTCGAGTTCCTTCTCGACGTCCTCTTCGGTGACCTCGGTGGGCTCGACCTCGACGACGAGCTTCTCGTCGATCTCGGGCAGCTCGAAGGCGGGGACGACGTCAACCTCGGCGGTGAAGACGAGCTGGCCGCCCTGGGGGCCGGTCACGTTGGGGATTTCGGTGACGTCAACGGTAGGCTGAGCCATGGGGCGCAGGTCGTTCTCGTTAACGGCGTCGGAGTAGTGGCCGGGCAGGACCTGGTTGACGACCTGCTCGATGACGGCGGCACGGCCGAAGCGCTGGTCGATGATGCGCGGAGGCACGTGGCCCTTACGGAAGCCGGGGATGTTGACCTGTCCGGCGATCTCCTTGTACGCCTTGTCCATTTCGGACTTGAGTTCCTCGAAAGGAACCTCGACGGTCAGACGAACCTTGGTGGGCTCAAGGGTTTCAACGGTGCTCTTCACGTGCGTACGCTCCGTAGTCTACGAATTCGGGAACGCCCATTTCGGGCGCATAACAACTCGCTTAGTGTACGCCACGACCCCGCTGATGTCCTCATTCGCGGGCGTTAAGTGGGCATATCCACCCCTCTTTCGTCACTACGAGTGCGCAATGCCACACACCAGCGCGCTTCGCTCCCCCATTGACGAGGCCAGGGCAGCCCACGCTCAAGGGCACACTCAGGGGGCGAGGTAGTGGGAGCGCCCTCGCACGACGGCGGCCAAGCGGGCGCGGGGCACATCGGCGACGAGACGTACGGCGGTGGTGATCTCGCGGTGGATAGCTCGGGCCTCGGCGTCATCTGTTGCGGTGAAGCGCGCGGTGACGCGCGGCTGGCCGGAGGCGATGGCGATGTCCCAGGATTCGAGCCGGGTGACGGATCGTGCGGCGGCCTCGACTTCTTCGGGGGCCCGGCCGGGCGCGAGGGTGGTGACCGTCATGATGGTGCGATAGGACGGCATGGCCACTCCCCTGGTTGGCGTGAAAAACGGCGGCACGCTGGCCGCCGATGGTCGGGGTGACAGGATTTGAACCTGCGACCCTCTGCTCCCAAAGCAGATGCGCTACCAAGCTGCGCTACACCCCGTGGACTACTGTCCGCTGCCCCATCATACGGGAGGAGAGTTTAAATGTCGCGCACGTGGACAATAACCGCTAGGATCTTCGTGTCCCCTCCGGGGGTACGCGGATGTAGCTCAATGGTAGAGCCTCTGCCTTCCAAGCAGATCACGCGGGTTCGATTCCCGTCATCCGCTCCAGCATTGGGAAAGCCCCGGGCCACTCGGCCCGGGGCTTTCGCGTGAGATCCTCACGCTCACGCGGTCTCGGGGAACGTGGAGGTGTCGACGACGTAGCGGTAGCGCACGCGCGAGGCGACGACGTTGTTGTAGGCCTCGGTGATCTCCTCGCCGGTGATCATTTCGACCTGCGGGATGACGCCGTGCTCGGCGCAGAAGTCCAGCATCTCCTGGGTTTCGGCGATGCCGCCGATCTGGGAGCCCGCGAAGGACTTGCCGCCGTTGACGAAGGCGCGCAGCGGCAGGGAGACGGGCTCGGTGGGTAGGCCCACGTCGACGAAGACACCGTAGGGGCGCAGGGCGGCCATGTATCCGGCGTAGTCGAGGCCGTCGGCGGACACGGTGCACAGGATGAGGTCGAAGGATCCACGCAGCGATTCGAGGGTCCCCTCTTCGCTGGTCGCGTAGAAGTGGTCGGCACCGAAGCGGCGGGCGTCGGCTTCCTTGGAGCGGCCGTGAGAGATAACGGAGACGTCCGCGCCCATGGCCTTGGCGATCTGCACGCCCACGTGCCCGAGGCCGCCCATGCCGAGGATAGCCACGCGCGAGCCGGGTCCCACCTGATAGTGCTTGAGCGGGGAGTAGGTGGTGATACCGGCGCACAGGAGGGGCGCGCAAGCCGCAAAGTCCAGTTCGGACGGGATGTGCAGCGCGAAGTCCTCGCGCACGGTGAAGCCGCGCGAGTAGCCGCCGGTCGTCGGGTTTCCGTCGGCGTCGGCGCGGTAGGTCCACAGGGTGCCCGGCGTCGAGGTGCACCACTGCTCGTAGCCGGATTCGCACATCTCGCAGGAGCCGCAGGATCCAACCAGGCAGCCGACGCCCACGCGGTCCCCCACCTTGAACTTGGTGACGCCGGGGCCGACCTTGGCGACGGTGCCGACGAACTCGTGGCCGGGCACGAGGGGGTAGACGACGGGACCCCACTCGCCGCGGGCAGAGTGAATATCGGAGTGGCAGATGCCCGCATAGGCGACATCGAAGTAGATCTCACCCTCGCCGGGCTCGCGAATGTCGATCTGCAGGGGGTGGAACTGGGTGGTGGCATCGTCGCATCCATAGGCGATCACGCGGGGCATGACAACTCCTTTGTCCGGTCAAATGAGGATGCTACAAGCATACAGCAGAAACAAAAACCCCGGCGCACTAGCGCCGGGGCAATGGGGTGGCTGACGGGACTCGAACCCGCGACGTCCTGGACCACAACCAGGTGCTCTACCAACTGAACTACAGCCACCATCGTGTCGCCATGAAGGCAACGGGTAGAGCTTAGCACTACCCATCCGAGATTGAAAACTCGAGCACTACCCTCACGGCGGTGGCGTGCGTCACCAGTGGGCGCGAGCGGAGATTGCGTCGGCGAAATTACCGAGCGCGTGGGGGGTGGCACCCAGGTACAGGTCCGCGTCCACGAGGGAGACCTCCATGACCAGGAAGGAGCCCTTACCGTCGGGAACCAGGTCCACGCGGTTGAACAGGAACTGCTCATCATGGCCCAGGCGGGAGCGCACGTAGCCGTGCAGGACGCGGCGAATTTCCTCGCCCCACTGCCACGCGACCGAGTCAGCGGCTTCGGCGGTCACCACGGCCTCGTGCATCTCCGGGTTGGTGACGGAGGCAGGGTGCAGGGCCGAGCGCTTCTCGACGGCGTGGGAGACCAGTCCGTTGAAGAAGACGAGCGAGATCTCGCCGTGCAGGTCGATTTCCTCAACATAGCGCTGGAGCATGACCGAGCGGCCGTTGCCCAGCAGCCCCTGCACCTGGCGCATGGCGGCCTGGCGCTGGCGCGTGTCCACGGTCGTGTAGCGGCCGATGTCGCGCACGCCGGAGGAGACCGCGGGCTTGACGACGAACTCGCCGAAAGCCGGGAAACGCGTGTGGATCTGGTGCTTGGAGAGCTTCTGCTCGGGCTCGAGCCAATTCGTGGGAATCGTCGGCATACCGAGAGCTGCCAGATCCCTCAGGTAGTGCTTATCCGTGTTCCAGTTGAGCACGTCCTTGGAGTTCTGCACGCGGGTCAGCTGACGGGTCCACTCGAGGAAGGCCTGGCGGTCGGAGGCATAGTCGGACACCGAACGCACGACGACCATGCCGGCCTCGGACCAGTCGACGTCGGGATCGTTCCACACCTTGATCTGGGGGTCGCAACCGCGCGACGCCAGCTCATCGAGCAGGCCCTCCTCGCCGGGGAACAGGTGGGGCATGGACGAGCAGGTCACCAGGGTGACTTTGGGGTGAGCCGTCATAGTTATCTTTCTATCGTGGGGTGAAGGAATTAACGAGGCGATGGCTGGGAACTCAGCGCAAGCCGAGCGGGCGCTGCGCGGCCTCGGTGAGAAGTTCGCTGAGCAGGTCCGGGTAGGACAGGCCTGCGGCAGCCCACATCTGCGGGTACATCGAGATGGGGGTGAAACCGGGCATCGTGTTCACTTCGTTGATGATGACGGTGTCGGTGGCCTCGTCGAGGAAGAAGTCGACGCGCGCCAGGCCCTCACATTCGAGCGCATCGAAGGCACGCCACGCGGTTTCACGGATGCGATCGGCGTACTCGTCAGACACGTTCGCCGGGCAGGACAGGCCCACGACATCGTCGACGTACTTGTGCTCGTAGTCGTAGAACTCGCCCTCGGGGATGACGATTTCACCCAGGGGCGCGGTGCCGCTACGCCAGTCGGAGCGCGATCCGAGGACACCGCACTCGACCTCGCGGCCGGAGATGGAGGCCTCGACGATGATGCGCGGGTCGTGGTTCGCAGCCTCCTTGATGGCCACGGGCAGGTCCTCGCGGCAGGTGACGCGCGAGATACCGACCGACGAGCCGGCGCGGCATGGCTTGACGAAGACGGGGAATCCGAGGCGCTCGATGCGGTCCATGCACGCGGAGGCGTCAGCCTCCCACTGACGAGCCGTGATCAGCTCCCAGTGGCCCACGTCAATACCGGCAGCCGCGAGCACGGTCTTGGTCAGGTGCTTGTCCATCGACACCGCCGAGGAGGTCACGCCGCAGCCCACGTAGCGCACACCGGCCATCTCGAAGAGGCCCTGGATGGTGCCGTCCTCGCCGTAGGGGCCGTGCAGAAGCGGGAAGACAATGTCCACGTGACCCAAATCCTCCACGCTGACGACACGCGAATCCGGCGCGTCCGGGTCGCCCTCGTACGTGAGCTCGACGAGGTTGCCCTCGCCCGGGGTCAGGGCCACACGGGTGGATCCAGCGGTGACGGACTGACCCTTCCCGTCCTTGAATTCCAGCGCCGACGGGTCGTCGGCGACGCGCACCCACTGGCCGTCACGCGTGATGCCCAGCGGGATGACATCCCACTTGGTGCGATCAATGGCGGTGAGGATGCCGGCGGCGGTCGAGCAGGAGATTTCGTGCTCGGAGGAGCGTCCACCAAAAACGATGAGGACACGAGGACGAGAAATTGCAGTCATGGGTCCAAGACTACCGCGCGGGAGGCATCTGTCGCCCGCGTGCACACCGTTCAGACGAGCTCGATTTTCCAGCCGTCCATCTTTTGCGGGCGTGCCAGCAGCATACGGCCCATGTCCTCGATGCTCGCGCGCCCCTCAACGACCTCGACGACGGCACCCGTGATCGGCATGTCGACTCCCACGGATGCCGCGACCTGCAGGATCGGGGCGGCCGAGGCGACGCCCTCGACGACGCCCGGGGACAGCGCCAGAGCCTCGGCCAGACCCATTCCGGAGCCGAGGCGGTGGCCGAGAGAGAAGTTACGCGAGAGCCGCGATGAACACGTGGCGACGAGGTCGCCGATGCCGGACAGGCCCGCGAAGGTCGCGGGGTCCGCGCCGAGTGCGGTACCCAGTCGCGTCATCTCGGCCAGGCCGCGGGTGATGAGGGTCGAGCGCGTGTTAATACCGAGCCCCATACCCTCGGCCGCGCCGATAGCGACAGCGATGACGTTCTTGGTAGCGCCCGCCATCTCGGTGCCCACAACGTCGGTGGACACGTAGGGGCGGAAGTAGGAGTTGTGGCAGGCCTTCGCGATCTCCTTGGCGAGCTCCACGTCTGACGCCGCGACGACCGTCGCCGTGGGCTGACGCTCCGCAATCTCGCGCGACAGATTCGGGCCAGACAGGACCGCGATGCGAGAGGCCGACACGCCCGAGGCCTCGGCGATGATCTCGTCGACGCGCTTGAGGGAGCCGAGCTCGAGGCCCTTGGCCAGGGACAGCAGGGCGACGCCGGGCGCAAAAGCCTCGCGGGCGGCACTCAGGGTGGCGCGCACGGCCTTGACGGGCACAGCGACGACGACGAGCTCGCGACCGGCCACGGCCTCGGTAATCTCGGCGGTCGCACTGATGCGATCCGACAGCGCGATGCCCGGCAGGTACGTCGGGTTCTCTCCCCCGTTGATGAACGAGATGGTGTCGGCGTTGCGCCCCCACATGGTCACGTCCACACCCGCGTCGGCGAGCACCTGCGCGAACGTCGTGCCCCATGCGCCCGTTCCCAGAACGGCTGCTGTTGTCAAAGTCATCGAGACCTCCTTGTCAGGGCCATTCTACTAGGATTGAATCAACCGACTGTTACCAGGAGGAACTGTGTCTCACCGCCGATCTCTCGCCGCGAGCGCAGTCGCCTGTGCGCTCTTACTCGGCGCATGCACACCCGGGGCCCGCACGAACGCGCCTCAGTCAGCTCCGGCCTCGTCGGGTGCCTCCCACTCCCCCGCTGCGTCTGCGTCCACGTCCGCGAGCGACGCTCCCGCTACTGAGCCGGGGCTTGACAGCACGAGGCCGATCAACGCCGACAACTGGATGTCGAGTGTGGAGGGGTTGCCGCCGGTGCGCTCGGATGATCCGGCCAAGGCCCTGGCGCTCACGGGGATCCGCGCGGCGGCGCACGAGGGGTTCACGCGCGTAGTGTTGGAGTTTTCAGGCGAGGGAACGCCCGGGGTCCGTCACGCCGCGTGGACGGACGAGGCCGTCGAACAGGGCCGAGGCCTGCCCATCCAGGTCGAGGGAGGGGCGGTCCTGGATCTGGTCATCGACGGCACCCCCATGACGGCCTCCAACACCCCCTACCCGAGCGGGACGCATACGCGCGCCGGGGACCTTGATATCGTCTCGGACGGCTCCTTCGAGGACAACACGCACATCGTCATCGGCGCGCCGACCGCGCGCGAGTTCCAGATTGGGTTCTTATCCAATCCGGTGCGCATGGTGATCGATATCCGCGATTAGCCCTTCTTGCGAGCCTTCTTCGCTTTCTTTGCCTTTTTGGCGAGTTCTTCCTCCCACCAGGGTCCGGCCTGCGTGGCGGGGTCCCAAACCTTCTCGGGAACGGGCAGACCACGCAGCTTACCCACGCCCGCACGCACGGCGTCGCTGATGCGCTTGGTCGCCTCGTTGACGGCCTCGTGGTCCTCGGAGCCGGCGGGGCTCATCAGGTCGGAGAGGTCGACCGGCTCACCGAAGTGGTAGGAAACGGGCCGACCCGGGCGCATGTCGATGCCCTTGGCGTTGTAGGGGGCCATGATGTCCTGCGGTCCCCACTGCGAGACGGGGATGACAGGCACGCCCGTGTCGAGGGCCAGGCGGGCGGCGCCGGACTTGAACTCCATCGGCCACTGGTCGGGGTCGCGCGTGAGCGTGCCTTCGGGGAAGATGCCGACGACCTCACCGGCTTTCAAGGCCTCGCGAGTGGGGGCTAGGACGGCGGAGGGGTTGGAGTCGCGGTTAACGGGGATCAGTCCCATTCCCTTGATGATCCAGCCGAACACGGGCACGGAGAACATCGACTTTTTCGCCAGGAAGCGCACGGCGGTGTCGCGCTTCATGAAGTACCAGCACAGGCACAGCGGGTCGACGTTGGACAGGTGGTTGGGGACCAGGAGAAAGCCGCCCTCGGCGGGAAGATTCTCTTCACCGCTCACGGTGAACTTGATCCAGGGCGTCATGATGGGCGTCAGTACGCCCTTCGCGAAGGTGTAAAAGCCGGAGACAGCACTCATGGCTTCATTCTACGGGGACCACTCCACCGGCGCGCACGCCCGCATCGACCTCACACGAGGACGGAAACAACTCCTGGAGCGACGTCCACGGTAAAGGGAATCGAGGCGACGCGATCCCCATCTGCCATGGCGATGGTTCCAGCCGGCGCAGCGAAAGAAACAACACGCGCGCTCTCCACTTCAATGGCGGGATGCGTCTTCGCCCGTCCGGCGACAACGCTGGCAAGCACCGGCAGAGCGCGAGACATAGGCAGGGGCCCCACGTGGCACACCTCGAGAATGCCGTCGTTCATGTCGGAGGAATCCACCAGGGTGATACCGCCGCCGAAACGCCCGGAATTCGACACCGACGCGATCCAGCCGCTCATGTTGCGCTCGCGCCCATCCACGGTCGCCACAATGTCGGTGGGTTCGTGCGAGGCCAGTGCTGCGAACGCCCCGTAGCCGTAGGCCAGCGGTCCAGACGTCAGCGAAGACTCGTTGGCGAGAATATTCGCGCGAGCATCCAGACCGATCGAGACGACGCCGAGGGCGAGGCGCACGCCCTCACGCGAACGCACCCACATACCGTCCAGGGGACGCACCCGGGAGGTCAGGGAATCGGAGGAGAGCGCCCCGGCCTCGTCGGACGTCAAGCCGAGGCGCGCCAGGGAGCGTGCGCGGGCCAGCGGATCCGTGCCGATTCCCAGCGCGCGGCACAGGTCGTTGCCGCGCCCGCCCGGGAGGGGAGCGAAAATCGCGTCGGACTCGTGGCACCCGCGCGCAACCGCGCTCAGGTAGCCGTCCCCACCCAAGGCCGCGACGATCGAACCCGCCACAACCCCACCGGCGATCGCCGCCGGGTCGTCGCCGGGAGTCGTCAGGCGAACCGCGACCTCCCAGCCGCCGCCGCGCAGGATGCGCACGATGCGCGGGCCCAGGCGCACGCTGCGCCCGCCCGCCGACATCGACGAGACCAGCAACAAAATGCTGCGTCGCGCGCCCGATGCGCCCGATGCGCCCGATGCGCCCATGATCTCAGGCGTCCAGGTAACGCACGCGCGCATCCAGCTGATGGAGCTTGCGCGTGAAGTGCTCGTAGCCGCGAGAAATCACATCGATACCCGACACGGTGGACGTGCCCGTCGCGGTCAGGGCCGCAATCAGGTGCGAGAAACCACCGCGCAGATCCGGGACCTCAATATCCGCGCTGTGCAGCGGGGTCGGACCCGAGATGACGGCCGAGTGGTAGTAGTTCTTCTGGCCGAAACGGCAGGGGGTCCCACCCAGGCACTCGCGGTAGACCTGAATGTTCGCGCCCATCTTGCGCAGCGCCTCGGTGAAACCGAAACGATTCTCGTAGACGGTCTCGTGCACGATCGATAGGCCCTCGGCCTGGGTGAGCGCCACGACGAGGGGCTGCTGCCAGTCCGTCATGAAGCCCGGGTGCACGGCGGTCTCCAGGGCGATCGAGTGCAGCGGCTCACCCGGGTGGTAGAAGCGAATGCCATCAGCGTCGATGTCGAAGGCGCCGCCCACCTTGCGGAAGGTGTTGAGGAACGTCGTCATGTCGGGCTGGTGAGCACCGCGCACGTAGATGTCGCCGCGGGTAGCCAGGGCAGCCGCGGCCCACGAGGCGGCCTCGATACGATCCGGCAGGGCCGTGTGACGGTAGCCGGTCAGCTTCGCCACGCCCTCGATACGGATGGTGCGGTCCGTGTCCACCGAGATGATCGCGCCCATCTTCTGCAGGACGTTGATAAGGTCGAGGATCTCCGGCTCGATGGCCGCGCCCTTCAGCGTCGTGATGCCCTCGTTGCGCACGGCCGTGAGCAGGGTCTGCTCGGTCGCGCCCACCGACGGGAACGGCAGCTCGATGATCGCGCCGTGCAGGCCGGAAGCGGGACGCTTGATGTGCACGCCGTCGGGCTGCTTGTCCACGATCGCGCCGAACTTGCGCAGCGTCTCCAGGTGGAAGTCGATGGGACGCCCACCAATCGCGCATCCACCCAGCTCGGGGATGAAGGCCTCGCCCAGCTGGTGCAGCAGCGGGCCGCAAAACAGAATCGGAATGCGCGAGGCACCCGCGAGCGTGTCGATATCCGAGCGCGACGCAATCTTGACGTTCGAGGGGTCCATGCGCAGCGTGCCACGGTCCTGATCGAAGTCAATCTGGACGCCGTGCAGGCTCAGCAGGTCCGAGACCACGTCCGTGTCGCGGATCAGCGGCACGTTGTAGAGCTCGGAAGGGGTATCGGCGAGCAGCGACGCAACCATCGCCTTGGGGACGAAGTTTTTCGCGCCGCGCACCGTGATCTCACCGCGCAGCGGATGGCCGCCCTCAACCTGAAGGATCGATGACATGAGTGCTCCTCACTATGACGTAACTGGCCCCTACTCTAGCTAGGTAGGGGCCAGTATGCGCAGTGCGTTCAGTCGCGAGCGGACACGACGTCTTCCTTGGGCAGGAATTTCGCCGGCAGCGTGCGCGGCTTGAAGGAGGGGCGCGCCGCTTCGTAAGCCGCGATCTCGTCCTCGTGGCGCAAGGTCAGGGCGATGTCGTCCAGTCCCTCCATGAGGGTCCAGCGCACGTAGTCGTCGATCTGGAAGGTGCCCGAGATCGCACCGGCGCGCCAAGTCTTGTCTTCGAGGGAGACGGTGACCTCGGTACCGGGCTCAGCCTCAAGGAGCTTCCACAGGGACTCGCAGTCCTCCTGGGAAATGATGCCGGTGACCAGGCCCTGCTTGCCGGAGTTTCCGCGGAAAATATCGGCAAACTTGGGGGCCAGGACGACGCGGAAGCCGTAGTCCTTGAGCGCCCACACGGCGTGCTCACGCGAGGAGCCGGTGCCGAAGTCAGGTCCGGCAATGAGGACGGATCCATTCTTGTAGGCGTCCTGGTTGAGGACGAACTCCGGGTCGCCACGCCAGGCGGCGAAGAGAGCGTCCTCGAAGCCCGTGCGGGTCACGCGCTTGAGGTAGACGGCGGGGATGATCTGGTCGGTGTCGACGTTGGAGCGGCGCAGCGGGACGCCGATGCCGGTGTGGGTGATGAACTTTTCCATGGGTGGTTGAGTCTTTTCTTCCGTGGGGGACGAGGCCGGGGCCCTCCCCCGCTGTCGGGTGGCGGAGGGGCGTCAGAGGTCGGCCGGGGAGGACAGGGTGCCTCGTACGGCGGTGGCGGCCGCGACGAGCGGGGACACCAGGTGCGTGCGGCTGTCCTTGCCCTGACGGCCTTCGAAGTTGCGGTTGGAGGTCGAGGCCGAACGGTCTCCCGCGTTCATCGTGTCGGGGTTCATGCCCAGGCACATGGAGCAACCGGCGTTGCGCCATTCGGCGCCGAAGTCGGTGAAGATCTTGTCGAGGCCCTCGGCCTCGGCCTGCAGGCGCACGCGGGCAGAGCCGGGCACGACCATGACGCGCACTCCATCGGCCTTGCGGCGGCCCTTGACGACGCTGGCGGCGGCGCGCAAGTCTTCGATGCGCCCGTTCGTGCAGCTGCCGATGAAGACCGTGTTCACGGCGATCTCGCGCATCGGGGTGCCGGCCTTGAGGTCCATGTATTCGAGGGCACGCTCGGCGGCCGCGCGGGCCGTCTCGTCGGTGAAGTCCTCGGGGGCGGGGACGGTGGCCGAGAGCGGCACGCCCTGGCCGGGGTTGGTGCCCCAGGTGACGAAGGGCTCGATGTCGGCAGCCTCGAGAATGACCTCGGCGTCGAAGACAGCGTCCTCATCGGAGGCGAGGGAGGACCAGTATTCGACAGCGCGATCCCAGTCCTCACCCTCGGGGGCGTGGGGGCGGCCCTTGATGTAGTCGAAGGTCGTCTGATCGGGGGCGATCATGCCGGCGCGGGCACCGGCCTCGATCGACATGTTGCAAATCGTCATGCGGCCCTCCATGGAGAGCTCGCGGATCGCCTGACCGCGGTATTCCAGGACGTAACCCTGGCCGCCACCGGTGCCGATCTTAGCGATGACAGCGAGGATGATGTCCTTGGCCGTCGATCCCTCAGGCAGGGAGCCGTTGACGGTAATCGCCATGGTCTTAAAGGGGGCCATCGGCAGGGTCTGGGTGGCGAGCACGTGCTCAACCTGGCTGGTGCCGATGCCGAAGGCCAGTGCACCGAACGCGCCGTGCGTGGAGGTGTGGGAGTCGCCGCACACGATGGTCATGCCGGGCTGGGTCAGGCCCAGCTGAGGGCCGACGACATGAACGATGCCCTGGTCGGCGTCACCCAGGGAATGCAGGCGAATACCGAACTCCTCGGCATTCTTGCGCAGGGTGTCGATCTGGGTGCGGCTCGTGATGTCTGCGATGGGCAGGTCGATGTTGACCGTGGGCGTGTTGTGATCCTCGGTCGCAATCGTCAGATCGGGGCGGCGAACCTGTCGTCCGGCGAGGCGCAGGCCCTCGAATGCCTGGGGGCTCGTCACTTCGTGCACGAGGTGGAGGTCGATGTAGAGCAGGTCGGGGGCACCGTTCTCCCCCTTGGACACGATGTGGTCTCGCCACACCTTTTCTGCCATGGTTCCGCTCATTGTTCCTCCTCTGGCCTCCACTTTGGAGACACGGTGTCATTCATACTTCGCAACCTATGGAACCGCCTTATCCGCCATGCGACCCGCTGATCTCACGTCTCGGACGCACCTTTGACCTGTTTCACTATCCGGCAATTTGCTATCTCAAAAGCTGAGATATTAAATAGTTGTATGGAAGAGCAAACATCCAGTGGCGTTGGCGTTCTTGACAAGGCTGCGCTGGTTCTCAGCGCTCTTGAAGCAGGACCCGCCACCCTCGCCCAACTCGTTTCCAGTACGGGGCTCGCACGCCCCACCGCCCACCGACTGGCCGTTGCCCTCGAATACCACCGCATGGTCGCCCGCGACATGCAGGGACGTTTTATCCTCGGCCCCCGCCTCCAGGAGCTCTCCTCCGCCGCCGGCGAAGACCGCCTCCTCCAGGCATCCATGCCGGTCCTCCAGGCGCTGCGCGACCACACGAAGGAATCCTCCCAGCTCTTCCGCCGCCAGGGAGATTACCGCGTGTGCGTGGCCGCGTCCGAACGCGAGATGGGCCTGCGCGACTCGATCCCCGTGGGTGCCACGCTCTCCATGAGCGCAGGCTCCGCCGCTCAGGTTCTGCTGGCCTGGGAAGAGCCCGACCGCCTCCACCGCGGCCTATACGGTGCGTCTTTCAACGCCACCATGCTCTCCGAGGTGCGCCGCCGCGGCTGGGCACAGTCCGTGGGCGAGCGCGAGCCGGGCGTCGCCTCCGTGTCCGCCCCCGTTCGCGGCCCGTCCGGCCGCGTCCTCGCAGCCCTGTCGATCTCCGGCCCCATCGAGCGCATGGGTCGCCAGCCCGGACGCCAGCACGGCCCCTCCGTCATGGCGGCCGCCAACAGGCTCACGGAGTTCCTCTCCACCGTCGAAGACGCCGCTGACCTGTAAGCCGTAATCGCAAACAACAGAAACGGGTGGGCCGGGACGATTGAATCGTCCCGGCCCACCCGCCGTTTCAGGGTTCTCCCGCTACGCGACCCAGCGACCAGAACGGTCGAAGGTGTAGGCCGTGCCGCCGATGACGACGCGCCCGGTCGCCATGGCGCCCGACGCCTGGCAGAAGTACCAGCTGTCGCCGTCCTTGACCCATCCGATCGCCATCTGGCCCGACTCCGTCAGGTAGTACCAGGAGCCGCCCACGGCAGCCCAACCGGTGGCCATCGTGCCGTTACCGTTCAGGTAGTACCAGGCGCCACCCAGGTTCACCCAGCCGGTGGCCATCGAACCGTTGCCATTCAGGTAGTACCAGATGTTGCCATCCTTGAGCCAGCCGGTTTCCATGGCCCCGGTATCGGGATCCAGGTAGTACCAGGTGCCGCCCACGGCAGCCCAGCCGGTCGCCATCGCGCCGGACGGGGCGTAGTAGCGCCATGCGCCGTCCTCGAGCTGCCAGCCGGTCTTCATCCAGCCGCTTGCATCGAAGGAGTAGGTCACGCCACCGCGCACGACGCGCTCGTTCGCGGGGTAGCTTCCGTCCGTGTAGCGCAGCCACCAGCGGCCGTCACCGGAGGCGACCCACTGGGCAGTCTCCGGGTCCGGAGCCGGGTTGGCGTTCGGATCGATGCGGTCGCCCGCCGCCTGCGTGAAGACGGCAACCGTGCGAGCCGGAACCGTCACGGAACCCGTCTTCGCGTCGAAGGAGGACTCCTTAACGACCGCGTCAGAGCCATTCGCCTGAGCCTCGTGCAGCTTGAAGACGCGCCCTGCCAGGCCATCAACAGCCGTCGTCATGTTCTTATCCGTCGCGTTGAAGACGACGAGAGCACCGTCGAGCGCTGCGTCAACGTCGCTGCCCGCCCCGGCCTCGTCGTTGATGAGCATGACGATCGTCCCGTCCACGGCGCCCTCACCCGAGTTCGGGAAGGTCACCTTGGAGCGAATCAGGTCGGCGCTGCCCAGCGTGAACAGGCGCGAGGAGGAACGCACACGCAGGAAGTCCATCGCGATCTCCGAGGAGGTGTCGATCTGCTCCGAGCTCGGCTTCAGATCGGGATTCTCCAGCAGCGGACGCATGTGATCCCAGGCCGCACCGTTCTTGGACTTCACGGGCAGACCACGACCAAAGCCGTTGTCACGCATGGACCAATCGATCGCGTTGAAGTGATCGCCTGAGTTGTAGGAGTCGCGGTCCAGGGACTTCGAACGCAGCATCTCCGTACCCGATGCCCAGAAGGAGGGCGACTGAGACAGAGCCACGGAGGCCTGGCTGATCAGCGACATGCGCACGCGGTTCTCCATCGGGGCGTCCGCGGGCATCTTGTAGGTGACCAGGTCGAAAAGCGTCTCGTTGTCGTGAGCATCCACGTAGTTGACGTTCTCGGCAGGCTGGGAGGCAAACCCCGCGCCCTGACCGTTGTAGTCCAGCTGGGCGCCCGAGACGGTCTTGCCGTCGTAGGTGGTCAACGTGTAGTCCTTCAGGTTGCCCGCCAGGCCCAGCTTCACCAGGTCCACGCGGTGCAGGTAGTCGGCGCGACGCTCCGCCTCCGAGCGGGTGTCGAGGCCGTTGAAGTCCGAGAACGCGCCCGAACCGAAGCCCTGGAAGACGCGGTGATCCTCGTCGAAGGGACCGCCGCCGTGCACGGCATCGCGCAGACGGTCGTTGAACGCGCCGATACCGGTGCCGTCCAGCTGGCCCTGGGTGGCCTGGGTGAACAGCGCGTTGTTCGCGACCTCACCGAAGTTCCAGCCCTCGCCGTAGATGTACAGGCGCGACCCGTCCACACCGTCCTTCTCGAGCGTCAGGGACTTCAGGGCCTCCTTCGCGCGCTTCATCTCAGCGGCCGGGTGGTGCCCCATGAGATCGAAGCGGAAGCCATCGACGTGGTAGTACTTCGCCCAGTGGATCATCGAATCGATCATGAGGTGCTCGCTCATCGCATTTTCGGTCGCGACGTTCGAGCAGCAGGTCGAGGTCTCAACGCCACCAGAGGCGTTGAGGCGCTGGTAGTAGCCGGGCACGACTCGGTCAAGCACGGAGCTGGCCGACTGTCCCGCCGCGGGCGTGTGGTTGTACACCTGGTCGAGGACCACCTGCATGCCGATCGAGTGCAGCCCGCCCACCATGGAGCGGAATTCACGCACGCGCGCGCCACCGTTTTGATGCGAGGACGTCGCGTAGGAGCCCTCGGGGGCCATCCAGTGCAGCGGGTCGTAACCCCAGTTGTAGGCGTCCTGGTCCGCCACTGCGGACACCGCGGCCTGCTGTTCCTCGGACGCCGGGCCAGCATCCTCGGGGATTGCTGGCGTCTTCTGCTCGGCGCGCTTCTCGGGGATCGTCGCGATGTCGAAGGTGGGCAGCAGGTGCACCGTGTTCATGCCGGCGCGGGCCAGCTCGTCCAGGTGACGCATGCCGTTGGACTCGAACTGCGTGAAGGCCATGTAGGTGCCGCGCATGTACTCGGGCACCGAGGTGTCGGCAGCGGAGAAGTCGCGCACGTGCAGCTCGTAGATCGAGCGCTGGGCGTCGTCCTGAATGACGGGTGCCTTCGAGTTCGTCCACACGGTGGGTGCAATCGAGGGGTTGTTCATGTTGACGGCGACCGAGCGGGTCGAGTCAACGGTCAGGCTCACCGAGTAGGGGTCGGTCACGAGGTTCTTCTCCACCTTGCCCGTTTCGGGCACGTAGACGCTCACCTCCCACAGGTACTGGGCACCCTCGTGGATCTCGCCCGCAGCGTTGTCCACGCTCCAACGCCCGTCGTCGCCGCGCACAGCTTCGGTGCGCAGACCATCACCCTGGATATCAGCGTCGGAACCACTCGGCGTCGAGGTGTTCCACGACACCAGCGCCACGCTCTTCGCCGTGGGAGCCCACAGCGCGAACGTCGGGTTGCCCGCCTCGTTCCAATTCACGCCGTACGAGGCCTGGGTGGCCTTTTGTGCGTACAGGGAGTCGAGGACGGGAGCGATCTGCACGCCGGTAAAAGCGTTGACGCTCTCCCCCGACTTCTGGGCGACCACGATCTGACCGGTGAGGGCCTCGCGAGCCACGGCCTCGTCGATGGGGGCCTTCAGCGCGATGTAGCCGTTGAGATTGGGATGCGCCGTCGTCACCTCAGCGGGCAGATTGCCAGCCACGGTCAGGGCGGTCGTCGTGGCACCAGTGATGGCGCCGTCCGACAGCCCTGCGCCGCCCTCGGGGGCGGTCACCAGCTCGTAGGACAGCTTCGCAGAACCGTCCAGCACCTGCGCCCGCGTGACGCCTTCGGGAAGCAGGGAGGTCGGCCACGCGAGAATGTTCGAGGTCACCCAATAGGCACGCTGCTCACCGTTGCCGGCGACCGGAGCGTCAGCGCTCGCGATGTCGACCTTATGCGTCTGAGAATCGTAGGTGAAGGTCACGAGCTTGTTCGCTTTCGTTGCAAACTGATAGTTGGCGCCGCCGACAGCGCCATCCTGCCCGTAATTCTCGTTGTCGGATCCGCCGATGGCAACCTTGAACTCGTAGTCACCTTCAGGCAACGCGGTGGTGGAATACGTGTATGTGCCATCGCCCGTCGGCTCCAACAGAGGCGCCAGGCACTGAGCCTGCCAGTTGTCCGAACAGCCGAGCGCCTTCTGGAACGTACCGGGCAGCGTCACCGTCTGATCGGTCGCCGTATTCCACACGCGGTGCGTCGCACGGTCGTAATAGAAGGTCACAGACGTCGTTTCATTGAGCGTGTAGGAGATGTTCGCTCCCCCCGCAGCTCCGCCGACTCCGAAGGCCGTATCCCAGGAGCCGCCCTCGGCGACCTTGTATTGGTAGTCACCGGCGGGCAGCGTGAACGTCGCACTGTAGACGCCGGTCGCGTCACGCGTGAGCGCGGCCTTGGCGCAGTCTGGCGCCCAATCGGCGTCGCATCCCATCGCCTTGTTATGGCTGCCGGGGATTGTCACCAGGACGTCCGCGCTCGCTTGCGCACCTCCCGCATCGGCGGTAGTCGCCACACTGCCCTGGTTTGACGCATCCGTCTCAGGGGCAGCCGACGCGGCTGGCACAACACCCCCCATCACAGCAATTGCAGCGCCAACGCCCAGCGCTCGGCGCAGCGTCGTCCTGTTGAGTCGGTATGTCACGACAGACTCCCTCGTCTAAAAGCGGTCCCCTCCCATGGGGGCTGCTTCTAGGTTAGACACACTGCAACGGTTCCGAAACTTTTCTGCAAAGGACAAGACAAAACGCGGACCGAGTGGTTAACAAAAAACCTCGCCACCACAATGGTGACGAGGTTACTGGTACCCCCAGCCGGATTTGAACCGGCGTTAACGCCGTGAGAGGGCGTCGTCCTAGGCCGCTAGACGATGGGGGCCTTGATTCACTTATGAACCGTACCCCCAGCCGGATTTGAACCGGCGTTAACGCCGTGAGAGGGCGTCGTCCTAGGCCGCTAGACGATGGGGGCCTTGATTCACTTATGAACCGTACCCCCAGCCGGATTTGAACCGGCGTTAACGCCGTGAGAGGGCGTCGTCCTAGGCCGCTAGACGATGGGGGCCTTCACTGAAACTCTCGTTTCAGATCGCTGGGGTACCAGGACTCGAACCTAGAATGGCTGAACCAGAATCAGCTGTGTTGCCAATTACACCATACCCCATTGGGTATCACCCGCTTCGTTTTCACGTCGCTGGCGACAGGAGATAACTGTAGCGGACCGAGGCTCCCATGCCAAATCGAATGCCAGTGGTCCCGATCACCCATGCGCCACTCCCCCGCAACCGAGCGCCCTCCACGCACGACGAAGCCCCGGCCTCGTCCCACAGAAAGGGCGACGAGGCCGGGGCCGAGCTCAGCGATCAGGCCAGGGAGGCGCGCAGGGAGCGCAGGCGGGCCAGCGAGGACTCGCGACCCAGGATCTCCATGGACTCGAACAACGGCGGAGAGACCTGGCGTCCGGTCACGGCGACGCGCAGCGGGCCGAAGGCCAGGCGGGGCTTCACGCCCATCTCATCGACGATGCGAGCGCGCAGGGACTCCTCCAGCGAGGTGGTCGTGAACTCGCTCAGGCCCTCGACGGTCTCGATGGCGGCGTCCAGAACCTCCGCTGCGTTGTCCTTGAGCTTGGAGACGGCCTTCTCGTCCATCTCCAGCGCGTCGTCAGCAACGAAGAGGAAGCCAAGCATGCCGGAGGCCTCACCGAGCACCTGGATGCGCGTCTGGATCAGCGGGGCGGCCTCGGTGAGGATCTCGCGCTCACGATCGGTCAGCGCCTCGAAGGAGTCAGCCGACACCAGCTCGTCGCGATGCAGGAAGGGAACCAGGCGACCGCGGAAGTCCTCGCCGTCCAGCAGACGAATGTGCTCGGCGTTAATGGCGATGGCCTTCTTCTGATCGAAACGCGCCGGGTTCGGGTTCACGTCCGAGATGTCGAACGCCTGGGCCATCTCCTCCATGGAGAAAATGTCGCGGTCCGGGGCGATCGACCAGCCCAGGAGGGCCAGGTAGTTGTTGAGACCCTCGGGGATCATGCCGGCGGCCTTGTGCAGCAGCAGGTTCGACTCGGGGTCGCGCTTGGAGAGCTTCTTGTTCCCCTCGCCCATGACGTAGGGCAGGTGACCGAAGCGCGGCATGAACTTCGCGACACCGATCGCCTCGAGGGCGCGGTAGAGGACGATCTGGCGAGGCGTCGAGGAGAGCAGGTCCTCGCCGCGCAGCACGTGGGTGATCTCCATGAGCGCGTCGTCGATGGGGTTGACCAGCGTGTAGAGCGGGTGGCCGTTGGCGCGCACGATCACATAGTCCGGCACGGAGCCAGCCTTGAAGGTGATCTCGCCGCGGATCAGGTCCGTGAACGTAATGTCCTCGTCGGGCATGCGCAGACGCAGGACCGGCTTGCGGCCCTCGGCGCGGTAGGCGGCGATCTGCTCCTGTGTCAGGTCACGGTCGAAGCCGTCGTAGCCGAGCTTCGGGTCCTCGCCCTTGGCGCGGTGGCGTTCCTCGATCTCCTCGGGGGTCGAGTAGGACTCGTAGGCATAGCCGGCCTCGAGCAGGCGCGCGGCCACGTCACGGTAAATGTCCATGCGCTCGCTCTGGCGGTAGGGGCCGTGCGGGCCACCCTTTCCGATACCCTCATCCCAGTCGAGACCCAGCCACTGCAGGGACTCAATGATCTGGTCGAAGGACTCCTGGGAGTCACGGGCGGCATCCGTGTCTTCGATACGGAAGACGAAGGTTCCTCCCGTGTGGCGGGCGTAAGCCCAGTTGAACAGGCACGTACGGACCATGCCGACGTGAGGGGTTCCAGTGGGCGAGGGGCAGAAGCGGACGCGAACGTCGGCACCGGTGGCAGTTGTTTCACTCATGATTCCTCCATCCTACTCCAGCGGTGGCTGTTGCATTTGCTTGATGGATGGGCGTGCTGCGACGCGTGGTGGGAGCGCGGATACCCTGGTTGCATCACAGGGATCGGCGCGCGCCGCATCCACCGACTCTTCCAGGAGGACACCGTGTCCGTTCGACTCTTTTCCGACTCCCACCTCTACCGCACCGGATCCCTCAAGTGGACGGGCATCACGACCGCGAGCGGTGAACCGACGATCGGCGCGTGGGTGGCGGAGATGGACTTCGGGACGGCGCCGGAAGTGGCCGATGCGATGAAGGGAGCGATCGACGACGGCCTGCTCGGGTACCAGCCGACCTGGCTGGAGCCACGCCTGGCTGGGGCGACCGCCGAGTTCCAGAAGCGTCGCTTCGGCTGGGATGTGGACGCCTCACAGGTGCGCCTCGTGGCCTCGGTCCTGCCCGCGCTCGAGGCGACGATCGATCACCTGGTGCGCCCGGGCGCCCCGATCATTGTGCCCACGCCCGCCTACATGCCCTTCCTGACGATTCCGGGCAAGTTCGACCACCCCGTCATCGAGGTTCCCTCGCTGCGCGGCACGCGCGCCGGGGGCCGCGGGTGGGCGCTCGACTTGGAGGGGATCCGCGCCGGGCTCGAGGCCGGAGCCGGCCTGGTCATCCTGTGCAACCCGTGGAACCCGGTCGGCCGCGTCCTGCGCGAGGACGAGCTGCGCGCCCTGCACGACGTGGTCGCCGACTACGACGCCCTCGTGTTCTCCGACGAGATCCACTCCTCCCTGGTGCTGGATGAGTCGATCCCCTTCGTTTCCTACGCCTCTCTCGGCCCCTCGTTTGCCTCCCACACGGTGACCGCGACCGCCGCGTCGAAGGGCTGGAACATCGCGGGTCTGCCCTCCGCTCAGGTCATCCTGCCCGACGAGGCGCTGCGGCAGCGCTGGGACGTGTTCGCCGCCGACGTGCGCCACGACGCCAACGTCATCGGCACGCTCGGCGCCATCGCCGCCTACGAGCACGGCGACGCCTGGCAGCGCGAGGTCAAGGACCTGATCCGCTCCAACGTGGACCTGGTCGAACGGGCCCTGGCCGACACCCCGATCGACTTCGTGCGCCCCGAGGGCACGTACCTGACATGGTGGGGATTCGAAGGCGTGGACCTTGGCCCCCTCTCCCCCGCCGCGACGCTGCGCGAACGCGCCCACATCGCCGCCAACGAGGGCCGCACCCTCGGCACCGACTACGCCTCGTGGGCGCGCATCAACCTGGCGTGCGCCCCCGACGTGGCCTCGCGGATCGTGGAGCGTGTCCTCGGCCTGCTCTGATCTTCTCTTCCGCGATACGAGGCCGTGGCCGGGAACGGCGGTTATCCACCTCCCGGCCACGGCCTCGTCTGTGTCGGTACGTTCAGGCTGTCAGGGCCGCCTCGATACCTGCGACCACGGTCTGACGGGCGGCGGAGGCCGCCTCGACGACAGCGGTCGGATCCGTCGGGGCGTCAGCGAAGGACAGGTCGGAGACGACCGACATGCCGGCGACGCGCACGCCCAGGGCGTGCAGAGTGATCGCCTCCATGACGGTCGACATGCCGACGCAGTCCACGCCCAGGCCCGCGAGGATGCGGCTCTCCGCCATCGTCTGGTACTCGGGGCCGCGCAGGATCGCGTAAATTCCCTCGCGTTGGCAGACCCCGCGCAGCGCCTGCGTCATCTGGGAGTCCCACACGGCCGACACATCCAGGAACAACGGTCCGTCGAAAGGCGAGGCGCCACTGACGTTCACATGGTCGGTGATCGCCATGACGTCACCGAGATTCCAGTCTTTCAGGCATCCGTTCGCATTCGTGAGCACCGCGCGACTGATCCCAGCGGCCACAGCTGCGCGGGCGAGGGCTGTGACGGGACGAGGCCCCAGCCCCTCGTAGAGGTGCGTGCGGCCCGTGGCCACGAGGACCACTCCCTTACGCGCCTCATAGGCGCGCAGCTCGCCGCCGTGCCCGTCCGCGACCGGCGCGACGACGCCGGGGATCTCACCCAGGGCAACGGTGGCCACGGGGGCTCCCCAGGCCTCGTCGAGAACCTCGGCCAGGCCGGATCCGAGGACAACGAGCGCGTCGGGGCGTCCCGCAAGCCCGGTGAGTACCCGGGCGCCGGCCAGGGCCTCGTCGTCCAAGAGAGCCTGGGGGAAGCGCGGGTCGACGCTCACTGCTCGCCCTCTTCCGCGCCCTCGGCGTAGGTGCGCGAGGGCAGCTTCTCCTGCGCGCGCACGCGGCCCGCGCTGGTCACCCAGTAGCCGACGAAGCCGACGACCATCGCCAGGAGGATGCCGATGTTGGCACCCGCCCAGTCACCCTCGCGGCCGCCGAGGGGCCCGAGGAGGTAGCCCTGCCAGGACAGCCAGGAGGCGTTCGCGTTCACGACGAGGCCCCAGCCCACGAGCGAGCCGACAATCAGGGAGGCGACCGCACCCCAGTTCACCGAGCCGTAGCGACCCGACGGCGTGAAGAGCGAGGGCTCGTCGTAGTCCTTGTGACGCAGCGCGATATCCGCCAGCATGACACCGCCCCAGGCGGCGATAACGACGCCCAGGGTCGTGAGGAACGCCGTGAAGGGGGTGAGGAAGGAGTCCGCGAAGAACACGACGACGATCGTGCCAACCGTCATGATCGTGCCGTCGATGGCGGTGGCGACCGGGCGCGAGACGGGCACGCCCGTGGCCAGCAACGACAGGCCCGAGGAGTAGATATCCATGACGATGCCGCCGATGAGGCCCAGAATCGCAACCAGAGCAAAGGGCACGAGGAACCAGGTGGGCAACAGCGTCGTGAGCGCGCCAATCGGGTCATTACCGATGGCCTCGGAGAGGGACTCATCGGCCGAGCCAACCAGGAGGATGCCGAAGAAGACGAGGACGACCGTGGGCAGCGCCGCGCCCACCGTCGTCCAGCCGACCACGCCCTTCGTCGAGGCTGCGCGCGGCAGGTAACGCGAGTAGTCCGCAGCCGCGTTAATCCAGCCGAAGCCGAAGCCCACGAGGAGCATGCAGCCCGCGCCAAGCACCGCGGTCAGCGGCGCGGACGGACGCGAGGAGAGGACCGCGAAGTCGATCGTGGGAGCGACCAAAACCAGGTAAATGATCGTCAGGGCTGCGGTGGCCCAGGTGATCCACGTCTGGACCTTCATGATCGCCTCAAAACCGAGGATGCCCGAACCCGCCGCCAGGACGACGACGAGGATCAGCGCGATGATCTGGGCGACGACGTGATTCGTGAAGCCGAGCGCTCCCATGACCGTGGCGGTCGCCTGGACGGCCATGATCGCCAGGAAGGTCTCCCAGCCGACCGTCAGGATCCACGAGATCGCCGCGGAAATCCGGTTGCCGTTGAAGCCGAAGGCCGCGCGCGACAGGACCAGCGTCGGGGCAGAGCCGCGCTTGCCGGCGATGGCAATGAGGCCACACACGACGAACGAGAGCGCAACACCCACGACGGACACGACGATCGCCTGGGCGAGGGAGAGCCCGAACCCGAGGACCCACGAGCCCCACGAGATGCCCAGGACCGAAATATTCGCAGCGAACCACGGCATGAACAGGTCAGAAGGTTTTCCCTTGCGATCGGATTCGGGGATGACGTCCAGGCCGGCCATTTCGACGGCCAGAGCGCCCGATGACTGGGGTTCGCTCACAGTGTGCTCCTATGCGACGGAGATATTGTCAGAACGACGTAATCCTATCACACAGGTCACACGATTAGGCTCGCACGACGGGATTCGTCAGGCGCCCGATCCCCTCGATCTCGATCTCCACGCGGTCGCCCGCATCGACGAGGCCGGCACCCGCAGGCGCGCCCGTCGCGATCACGTCGCCGGGCAGCAGCGTCATCTGGCGGGACACGTAGGACACCAACTCGAAGGGGTTCCAGATCATGTGCGCCGTCGAGGAGTCCTGAGCGATCTCGCCGTTCAGATAGGAGCGCAGCGGCAGGTTGGTGACGTCGAGGGTGGGGTCGACCGTGATCCACGGGCCCACTGGGCACGCCGAGTCGAAGGACTTGCCGCGAGACCAGGGGCCGCCCGTCATCGCATCGCGGGCGGTCGCATCGTTGGCGATCGTGTAACCGAGGATCACCTGCGGCGCGTCCGAGGTGCTCACGTCCTTGGCCAGGGACTTGATGACAATCGCGAGCTCGCCCTCGAAGGCCACCTTGCTCGACCAGGCGGGGATCGCGATCGGATCATCGGGGCCCACGACCGACGTGTTGGCCTTCAGGAAGATCGGCGGCTCGGGGCGTTCATCCGCCGAAATCTGGGTATCCGAGTAGTTATCGCCGATACCCACGACCTTCGAGCGCGGGATCACCGGGGAGAGCAGGCGGACCTCGTCCAGCTCGTAGATTTGGCCGGAAGGCTCCACGGGCGAGAACAGCGGGTCACCCTTAAGGCCCACGATCCTCGTCGAGCCCTCCTCGAGGGCGCCGTACACCGGGTTCGTACCATCGGAAAAACGTGCGATTCTCATGCCGGTAGCCTAACGCAGGCTCGCGAGCGTTGCGCCGAGCAGCGCCGACAGACACGACGCCGGGTGCACGAGGCACGAGACGTGCCCGGCGCACCCGGCGAGGTGGTCAGTGGGAATTACTTCTTCTTGTGCTTGGGGCGCTTCCAGACGCTGCCGGGAACGTCGCCGGGCAGCAGCGAGTTCTTCTCGCCCACGAAGACGGGGTCCTCAATGCCGCCTCGACGCTGCGTCTCGTAGTCGCGCAGCGCGCCGAGAACCCAGCGGGAGAGGAAGACCAAGGCGACCAAGTTCGTGATCGTCATGACCGCCATCGCGATGTCGACGGCGTTCCACACGACGTCCAGGGTCAGGAGCGCGCCGATCGTCGCAGAAAGCACGCACACGACGCGCACGGTCCAGCTCGCCCAGCGCGCGTCACCGAAGACGAAGGACATGTTCGTGTCGGAGTAGACGTAGGCGGCGATGATCGAGGAGTAGGCCAGGACGAAGATGAGGATCGCCATGGGGACGATCGTCCACGCGCCCAGCTCGTGGGCCACGGCCAGGGTCGTCAGGTTCGAGGGGTTCACGTCCGCGCTGCCCCACACCTTTTCGCCCGCGATGAGGATGACGAAGGCGGTCGCGGTGCACACGACAATCGTGTCGATGAAGACGCCCAGGGACTGGATGAGGCCCTGGCGCACCGGGTGGGACACGGTCGCCGTCGCGGCGGCGTTGGGAGCGGTACCCTGGCCGGCCTCGTTGGAGAAGAGGCCGCGCTTAGTGCCGTTGATCATCGCGGCGATGATGCCGCCGCCCAGGCCGCCGACGGTTGCGTCCATCGAAAAAGCCGAGGTGAAGATCTGGCCCAGAACGGTGCCGAACTGCGTGATGTTCATGAGGCAGACGATGGCGACCATGATGACGTAGACGGTCGCCATGATCGGGGCCATCCACTCGGTGACGCGGGCGACGGTGCGGATGCCGCCGAAGATGACCATCGCGGAGAAGACGAAGATGAGGCCGGCAACCGTAAGCTGTGCGGCCGAGAAGCCGCCCGCACCGGGCAGGGGCTGCTTGGCGGCCTCACCGAAGGCACTCGTGAGCGTGCCCGCGATCGCGTTGGACTGCACGGAGGTGATGACGACGCCGCAGGTCACGACGGTAATGACGGCGAAGATGTTGGCCAGAACGCGGTTCTTCATGCCGCGCTTGATGTAGTAGGCCGGGCCGCCGCGGAAGGAACCGTCGGAGTGCTTGACCTTGAAGATCTGTGCCAGCGTCGCCTCGAAGAACGCGGTCGCCATGCCGACCAGGGCCACGACCCACATCCAGAAGATCGCGCCCGGACCGCCGAACATGAGCGCCGCGGCCACGCCGAACACGTTACCGATACCCACGCGCGCGGCCAGCGAGATCGCGAAGGCCTGGAAGGAGGAGATGCCGCCGTCGGCGCCCTTGCGCGAGCCGAGGACCGTGCGCACCATCTCCGGGAAGAGGCGCAGCTGCACCGCGCGGGAAACGACCGTGAGGACCACGCCCACGCCGATCAGAATGAAGATCGTCAGGTGCATCGTGATCCAGTCAGCGATCTGCTGCTCGATCTGGGCAATTTGTTCCACAGGAGCCTCCCGGGGTGTCAAAGAACGAGGCCGGGGACGGGCCACCGTGCCTCGCGCGCTTCGCGGGACGCGCCCGCGCGTTGTAATGGGACCCGTTCATCTTGCCACAGGGCTTCGCGCCTGGCAGGTGACGTCTCGCCACGCGCACGGCCGCGCATCTCCGCCTGACCGGCCCCGGCCTCGTCGATGAGCTGCGGGAAGGGCCCGGCGGTGCGCGGACGCAGACGTGGGCGCTGTCTGGGACAATGGGAGTATGAGCGCGACTTTGAACGAGATCCTGGACGACCTGGAGGACGAGGGACGTCTGGGCGACGACGATGCCCTGTACGAGGCCTTCGTGTCGTGGGCGCAGGGAACCGGCCGTCCGCTCTACCCCCACCAGGAGGAGGCCCTGGTGGAGATCCTGGCGGGCAACCACGTGATTGCGGCGACCCCCACGGGGTCGGGCAAGTCGATGATCGCGCTGGCCGCGCACTTCACGTCGATGGCGCACGGGGGCCGCTCGTACTACACGGCGCCGCTCAAGGCCCTGGTGTCGGAGAAGTTCTTTGATCTGGTGTCCCTGTTTGGCGCCGATAACGTCGGCATGGTGACCGGCGACGTGTCTCTCAACGCCGACGCGCCCATCATCTGTTGTACGGCCGAGATTCTGGCGAATCAGTCGCTGCGCGAGGGTCCCACGCTGGACGCGGACATGATCGTCATGGACGAGTTCCACTTCTACGGGGACCGTCAGCGCGGCTGGGCGTGGCAGGTGCCGCTCCTGGAGCTGAGGGCCCCGCAGGTGGTCGCGATGAGCGCGACGCTGGGCGACACCACACGTTTCGAGCGCGCATGGAAGGAGCGCACCGGGCGCGACGTGTCCCTTATCGACGACGCGGAGCGTCCCGTGCCCCTCGAGTTCGAGTACGTCGTGGACCGCCTGCCCGACACGGTGGAGCGACTGCTGGGCGAGGGCCGCTGGCCCGTCTACATCGTGCATTTCTCCCAGCGCGACGCCGTCGCGACCGCGCAGTCCTTTGACCGTTCCTCGCTGATTTCGCCCGAGCAGAAGAAGGCGATCGCCGCGCAGCTGGCGGGTGTGTCGTTTACGAAGGGCTTCGGGCAGACCCTCAAGTCGCTGCTCGCGCAGGGCATCGGCGTGCATCACGCGGGCATGCTGCCACGCTACCGCCGCCTCGTCGAGCGTCTCACCCAGGCGGGCCTGCTGCCGATCGTGTGTGGCACGGACACTCTGGGGGTCGGCATCAACGTGCCGATTCGCACGGTGCTGATGACGTCGCTCGTGAAGTACGACGGTCGGCGCATGCGCCACGTGAGCGCGCGCGAGTTCCACCAGATCGCGGGGCGCGCTGGACGCGCCGGCTTCGACACGGTCGGTTTCGTGCGAGTCCTGGCCCCCGAGCACGAGGTCGACGCCGCCCGTGAGCGCGCACGCCTGAGCGCCGCACAGGAGGCCGCACGCGACGCCCGCGAGGCCAAGCGCGCCGCCAAGAAGTCCGCGAAGAAGCGCAAAGGTCCGGGAGAGGGCGAGATCTCGTGGACGCGCTCGACGTTCGAGCGCCTCGTGGACGCGGCCCCCGAGCAGCTCACCAGTCGTTTCGAGATGACGCACGCGATGGTCCTCAACGTGTTGGCCGGGGCTCCTGCGGCCGGTCGTGACCCGGGCGAGCACCTTGTGTGGCTGGCGCGCAACAACGACGATCCGCCCACGGATCGCAACCCGCACCTGCGCCGCCTGGGTGAGATCTACACGTCGATGAAGCAGGCGGGCGTCGTCGAGCACGTCTCTTCCGCCGAGGCCTCGGCGTCGGGTGAGCCTCGCCTGCGCGCGGCCACCGACCTGCCGGATGACTTCGCGCTCAACCAGCCGCTCTCCCCCTTCGCGCTGGCGGCGCTCGAGCTACTGGACCCGGAGTCCCCGACCTTCGCCCTGGACGTCGTCTCGGTCATCGAGTCGGTCCTGGAGGATCCGCGTCCGCTCCTGTTCGCGCAGGAGAAGGCGGCGCGCGCCGAGGCCGTGGCCGCGATGAAGGCGCAGGGCATGGAGTACGACGAGCGCATGGCCGCCCTGGAAGATGTGACGTGGCCGCGCCCGCTGGCCGATCTGCTGGGCGACGCGTTCGCCGTGTACCTGCACGCGAACCCGTGGATCGAGGATCAGGAGATTTCCCCGAAGTCGGTCGTTCGCGAGATGATCGAAAACGCGCTGACGTTCACGGGGATCGTGGGCCGCTACGACGTGGGCCGCTCCGAGGGCATCGTGTTGCGCTACCTGACGGACGCGTACCGGGCGCTTCGCCAGATCGTGCCGGACGAGCTGATGACGGACGAGCTGCGTTCGATTATTGCCTGGCTGTCCGCGCTGATCCGCGCGGTGGACTCCTCGCTGCTGGACGAGTGGGAGGCCATGTCCACGGGTCAGGCCTTCTCCCCGGAGGCCGAGGGAGTGGGCACGGAGGGCGCGGAACTGGCGTTCGGCGCGCGGGAGGACGGCACCGTTCCCTTCAGCGCGAACCGTCACGCGTTCCGCACGACGATCCGCTCGGCCCTGTTCGAGCGCGTGGAGGCGATGAGCCGCGACAACGTTGAGGCCTTGGCGCGCCTGGACGAGGCCTCGCGCACCCCGGTGGTCGCTCCGTGGGGCGAGGACGAGTGGGACGCGGCGCTGGAGCGTTACTGGGCGGAGCACGAGTGGATCGGCATCGACCAGCGTGCGCGCGCCCTGTCACTGTGTTCCCTAAACGAGGCCCCGACCCGCGAGGACGTGCTGGAGCTGGCCCCCGCTGTGGTTTCCTCTGATTTCGAGCGCGCCCAGGTGGCGCGCATCGAGGCGATCGCGGACGCGTTGGATCAGGCTGCGCCGGGCACGTTCTGGCTGGCGACGCAGACCCTGTTCGACTCGGAGGAGGACATGGACTGGCGCATCGTGGCCCTCGTGGACGTGCCCGCCTCGGACGAGGCGAACCGCGTCGCCCTGGCCACGATCACCGTCGGGGCACGGTAAGTCCCTCCGGCTTCTAGGCGCACCGCTGGGACGTCACGGGCTGCCACGCCTCGTTGATGTGGCAATTCGGATAAGTCGGGTGGGAGCAACGCCGAAAGTCGTGGTCCCCGCCGTCCGAGTTATCCTCGCAGAGCGGGTCTCTCGCCGATTTCCTGCTGGAGCCGCACAAGGTATCCGTCTGGGTCCTGGATGAGGAACTGGCGGACGCCGATTTCAATATCTCCCGCCCGATACCACTTCTCCTCGGGTTCGACGAAGATCGGCCACCCTGCCTCGGCCATGCGGTGCCATGCACTGTCCAGCTCTTCGGTCTGAACCTCGAGGTTGATCCCGCGACCAAGCGGGCGCTCAAGAGGACCGGTTGCCCACGTCCTCCCGCGGTCGATCTGGTCGAGCATCAGGTGCGCGTTACCCAGGACGAGGTAGCCGAATCCTTCCTCAGGCCGCTCGTAGCGGAGGGAAAAACCGACGAGGTCGCACCAAAAACGGCGCGATGCCTTGTAATCGGTGACGGTAAGTTCAGGAACAAGCCCGGGTTCACTGGTCATAGCCCCACTCTAGCGGCCTCGGACGAGACCGCGTCCGCGAGATGCACAGACCGTCAGCGCCGGGAGGCCTTGCGAATCAGCCAGTCCGCGCCCGCGAAGAGCGCCATGAAGAGCAGGGCGCCGATCAGGATCGCCACGATGTTGATCGCAACCTGCGTATAGCCGATGCGCCAGACGTTCACGAAGCCGTAGGGGTACTGGTGCGTGAAGGAGCCTCGCACGAGCGTGTATGCCACCCACGCCACCGGGATCAGTAGGGCGCGCCCCAGCGTCGCCCACGTGATGCCGCCGCGCGGCCCCGCGAGCGCGGCCGTACCCACAAAGGCCGCGGGGACGACGATGTGCTGCAGCGGGTTCGTGACGAGCGCGAAGCCGGACAACATCTCGTAGGGACCAATCAGCGTCGCATAGACGATCGCGGTCACCGTGATCATCATGAGCGCGCACAGGTGCGTGGCCCTCCCCCACACCCCGACGCGGCCTCGGCGCGCGAGGACGGTCGAGATGATCGCAACCATGATGTTGGACAGCTCGGTGAAGTAGGACAGGCAATTGATGAGGCGCTCGGGAGCACCCGCCCAGCCGTGAGCGGCGCCCGCGAAGAGCCCCTCCTCGACGTAGGTCGGCGCAGCGTAGCCATCAAAGGCCGTAATGATGAGGGTGGCAGCGACGCCCGCCCACGCGAGGGCGGCGACCACCCAGTAGGCGGCGCACCCGCGGCGGCTTAGTTCAGTCATAGTCATCGTCTTCGATGATGGCACAGCGGAAAAACGCAGTCACGGTAAGGGCGCAAGTATCCCACGACCCGGGCATCCCACTAGCTCCCGGGCATCCCGCTTCCACCCCCTCATTTCCGCATGCAATTCATTATTCGGATCGGCCTTGAGAGCTCAGAAACCGCATGATTTCAACACCTCTCCTTCAAACACTGAAGGAACGGCCGGGGAATTGCATGCGAAATTTTGGGGGCGCGGGAGTATCGGCGGCTGGGGCGAGGCCGGGGCACCCGCGCGCGACGAGGCAGGGGCCGAGCGAAAACACACGACAGAGCCGGGCAGAAACAAGCGACGAGGCTGAGGAACCCGCGCGGAACGAGGCCGGGTCAGACCTGTGCGAGGTCCGTGACCTCCGCGTCCGTCAGTTCCACGAGGTCGAGGGGGCTCAGTTCGACGCTGAGGCCCCGGCGCCCTCCCGAGACGATCATGGTCTCGTGGTCCAGGCACGCCGAGTCGATAAACAGACGGTGCGAGGTGGTCTGTCCGAGCGGGCTGATACCGCCTACGACGTAGCCGGTGCGGCGCTGGGCGACGGCCGGGTCGGCCATGGCGGCGCTCTTCGCTCCCGCGGCCTTGGCGATCAGCTTCATGGACAGGTGAGCCAGGGCAGGCACGCAGCCGACGACGAACTCGCCGGTGGGCTCCAGACGCACCATGAGGGTCTTGAAGGCTTGGGTGGGGTCGATGCCCAGTTTTTCAACGGTTTCTTCGCCGAACGCCCGGGCGGCCGGGTCGTGCTCGTACTCGTGGATGGTAAAAGCAACGCCGGCCGCCGTGAGCGCCTCGATGGCGTGGGTGGGGCCGCCGCCGTGTTCTTTGTTGTGTTTACGAGCCATGACCCCAGTGTAGGACGCGTCAGAGGATCGAGGCCGTCGGGTCGTCGATGACGGCCTTGCCGAAGGGGAAGCAGGTGATCGGGATCATCTTGAGGTTGGCGATGGCCAGCGGGATGCCGACGATCGTGATGGCCTGCGCGGCGGCGGTGGTGACGTGGCCGATGGCGAGCCACAGGCCCGCGACGAGGAACCACACGATGTTCATGAGGGCCGAGCCCGCGCCCACGCCCGGCTTGTCGATGACGCGCTTACCGAAGGGCCACAGCACGTATCCGGCGATACGGAAGCAGGCCACGCCGGCGGGGATCGTGACAATGAAGATACAGGCGACGACACCCGCGAGGAGGTAGCCCAGGAAGAGCGGGAGTCCTCCGAAGAAGAACCAGATGATGTTGAGTAGGGTACGCATGGCGTGTCCTTTCGTTGATCTGTGAACATACTAGTCTGACACGCCGCGCCGCTCAGATGCCCCTGAGTCGCCCCTGATTAACCCCTGATAGCGCCTGCCCGTCTACCATGAGGGTATGAGCATTCCCGAGGCCATTGCCACAGCCCGCGACCGCATCGACCGCGCCACGTCCTCGTGCGGTCGCACCGATTCGGTGCACCTGGAGCTGGCGGTCAAGACGCGCACGCCCGAGGAATGCCGCGAAGCCGCCGCTGCCCTGCGCGACGCGGGCCTGCCCATCCTGCTCGGCCATAACCGCGTGCAAGAGGCGCGCGCGACGGTGGAGGCGATCCGCGAGGTGCCCGGCGCACGCATCCACCTGATCGGACCCCTGCAGTCCAACAAGATCAACCACGCGCTGGCCTGCGTGGACGCGATCGAGTCACTGGACTCCCCCGCCCTGGCGGCGAAAATCGACGCGCGCGCAACCGGCACGCTCCCCGTGTTCGTCGAGGTGAACGTCTCGGGCGAGGCCACGAAGCACGGCTGCGCCCCCTCCGACGTCGCCGCACTGATCGACGCGGTCGAGGCCTCGGCCCACCTCCAGCTCGCGGGCTTCATGACGGTGGGCCTGAACTCCCCCGTCGAGGCCGACGTGCGCGCCGCGTACGCGCAGCTGCGCGACATCAGGGACGAGGCCGCCGCGCGCCTGGGCATCGAAGAGTCCGACCTGGCGCTATCGATGGGTATGAGCCACGACCTGGAATGGGCCATCGCCGAGGGGGCGACAATCGTGCGCCTGGGGACCGCTATCTTCGGGGAACGCCGCGCCTGAGCGAGGCACCCGTTCGTACCGGCACGCCGCCCGGTAGGATTGTCCGCATGATGACTGTTCTCGCTGGAATGTCCGCGGCAATCCTCGCGCTCGCCCCGATCACCAACCCGATCGGCGGTCTCGCGGCGTTCGCAGGGCTCACCGCCGGTGATTCTCCGGCCGCTGTGCGCTCGCAGGCGTGGAAGACAGGCATCTACGTGTTCGCCATCCTGACGGTGTTCGCGGTCAGTGGCTCGCTCATCATGCGTTTCTTCGGCTTCGACCTACCCTCGCTGCAGATCGCGGGTGGTTTGGTCGTCGCGCACTCGGGTTTCTCGATGCTGGAAAACAAGCGCCGTGCCACCCACGAGGAGGCGCAGCACGCGACCTCCAAGCCGGACGTGTCCTTCTCCCCCATGGCACTGCCCCTCATCGCGGGGCCCGGCTCGATCGGCGTGGTCATCGCGCTGGCCGCCCGCAACACGGCCATCGGTTTTCATGTCGGCATCGTCCTGGGAATCGCGGTGACAGCCGCCGTCATCGCGCTGCTACTGCGCTACGGCACTCCCTGGATCGACAAGCTGGGCGCCACCGGCGTCGGCGCGATCGTGCGCATCATGGGCTTCCTGATCCTCGTCATCGGCGTCGAGCTCATCATCCACGGGGTGCGCGCGCTCCAGCTCTTCTAAACGGAAGCCCGCCCCGGCCTCGTCGAAACGACACCGGAGCGGGCAGACACGACAACGGGGCGCTCAGGGGATGCGGTGCACCCACTCCTCGCGCGCGAACTTTGTTTCGCAGCGCTGGCGTGCGACCTCGAGATCTTCGTCGGTGATAGTGCCGACCGTGGCGTTGTACTTCTCCTTGAAGTGGTCGAAGAACGCCTGGAGGATCTCCTCGCGGGGAAGACCGGTCTGGGAGCGCATGGGGTCCACGCGCTTGACGGCACTGCGGGTGCCCTTGTCGCGGATCTTCTCCATGCCGATGCGCAGGACCTCGTTCATCTTGATGGCGTCGATGTCGTAGGCCATGGTCACGTGGTGGACCATGTAGCCGTTGGCCCAGCGCTTCTGCGCGGCGCCGCCGATCTTGCCGAACTCGGAGGCGATGTCGTTGAGCGGCACGTACTTGGCCTTGATGCCCAGCTTTTCGAGGACCTCCATGACCCACTGATCGAGGTACGGGTATGCCTGCTCGAAGCTCATTCCCTCCACGAGGGCGGTGGGGATGACGAGCGAGTAGGTGATGCAGTTGCCGGGCTCCATGAACATGGCGCCGCCGCCGGTGACGCGCCGCGACACGGTGATGCCGTATCGATCCACGCCGTCCTGTTGGATTTCGTTTTGGTAGGACTGGAAGGAGCCGATGACGACCTGGGGGCCGTTCCACTCCCACAGGCGCATGAAGGGCTTGCGGCGCCCCGCGGCCACGTCTTCGACCAGGGTTTCGTCCATGGCGACGTTGATCATCGGGTCGACGACGGGGCCGTGGATGACGTCGAAGTCAATGTCGTCCCACGACAGGGCGGCGCCCAGCGCGCGGCGTACGGCGATGCCGACCGCCTCGGGGGTCACGCCCATGAGGGTGTCGCCCTCGTGGAGGGCTCCCTCCACGCGCGCGGCCAGATCCTTGGCGCTCGACGAGGCCGGGGCCCCTTCGAGGGACGCGGTGATCCGGGTGAGCGCGTCGTCGGGGTCGAGGAAGAAGTCGCCGGACACGCTCACGCGCGCAAGGCGGTCCTCCTCCACGTCGGTGTCGACGACGACGAGCTTTCCTCCGGGGACTTTGTATTCTCCATGCATGCCCACGATTGTAGGCGCTTCCCTCACGCCCAGTCGGGCAGGACGCGCACGCCGCCCTTGTCGGCGGACGCGGCGAGCATGCCGTAGACGCGCAGGGCGTCGGCGACTTGGCGGGCGCGAGGCTTGGAGGGTTTCCACGGGGCTGCACCCTTGTCGGCGCGGCGGCGCTCGAGCTCCTCGTCGCTCACGTTCGCGCGCAGGACGCGGTTGTTGACGTCGATTTCGATCTCGTCGCCGGTGCGCACGAGGCCAATCGCGCCGCCGGCCGCAGCCTCGGGCGAGATGTGACCGATGGAGATGCCGGACGTGCCGCCGGAGAAGCGGCCGTCGGTGATGAGGGCGCACTTCTTGCCCAGGCCCAGGCCCTTGAGGTAGGAGGTCGGGTAGAGCATTTCCTGCATGCCGGGGCCGCCCTTGGGGCCCTCGTACTGGATGACGACGACGTCGCCTTCCTTGACTTGCTTGCTGAGGATGGCCTCGACGGCTTCCTCCTGGGATTCGACGACGAAGGCCTTGCCGACGAAGTGGAAGAGGGACTCGTCGATGCCGGCGGACTTGATGATCGCGCCGTTGGCGGCGATGTTGCCGTAGAGGACGGCCAGGCCGCCGTCCTTCGTGTAGGCGTGCTCGACCGAGCGGATGCAGCCGGCCTCGGAGTCGGTGTCGAGGGACTCGAAGAGGTTGGCGGTCGAGAAGGCCTGGGTGGTGCGCACGCCGCCGGGGGCGGCGAGGAAGCGGTGCTTGGCCTCGTCGGTGGCGCTCCCGCTGCGCACGTCCCACGCCCCCAGCCAGTTCTCCAGGTTGTCAGAGTGGACGGAGTGGACGTCGCGGTGGAGCAGGCCGGCGCGGTCGAGCTCGCCGAGCAGGGCGGGGATGCCGCCGGCGCGGTGGACGTGCTCGATGTGGTAGGTCGTGGAGTTAGGGGCGACCTTGCACAGGCAGGGCACGCGGCGCGAGATCGCGTCGATATCATCGAGCGTGAAGTCGACGCCGGCCTCGTTGGCGATGGCGAGGATGTGCAGGACGGTGTTGGTGGAGCCACCCATGGCCACGTCCAGGCTCATGGCGTTCTCGAAGGCTTCCTTGGTGGCGATGGAGCGCGGCAGGACCGAGTCGTCATCGTTGTCGTAGTAGGCGCGGCACATGTCGACGATGCGCGTGCCGGCCTCGGTGAAGAGCTTCTTGCGTTCGATCTGAGTGGCCAGAGTGGTGCCGTTGCCGGGCAGGGCCAGGCCGATGGCCTCGTTGAGGCAGTTCATGGAGTTCGCGGTGAACATGCCGGCGCAGGAGCCGCAGGTGGGGCACGCGTTGGCTTCGATGCTGGCCAGCTGGTTGTCGCTGACGGAATCGTCGACGGCCATGACCATGGCGTCGATGAGGTCGAGGCGGTGTTCGACGACGCCCTCGACGGCGGCGCCGGATTCCATGGGGCCGCCGGAGACGAAGATGGTGGGGATATTCAGGCGCATGGCGGCCAGGAGCATGCCGGGGGTGATCTTGTCGCAGTTGGAGATGCACACGAGGGCGTCGGCGCGATGCGCGTTGACCATGGTTTCGACACAGTCGGCGATGAGGTCGCGGCTGGGCAGCGAGTAGAGCATGCCGTCGTGGCCCATAGCGATGCCGTCGTCGACGGCGATCGTGTTGAATTCCTTGGCGACGCCGCCGGCTGCTTCGATGGCTCCGGCGACGAGGTCACCCATGTTCTTCAGGTGCACGTGGCCGGGGACGAACTGGGTGTAGGAGTTGGCGATGGCGATGATCGGCTTGCCGAAGTCGCCGTCCTTCATGCCGGTGGCGCGCCACAGGGCGCGAGCTCCGGCCATGTTGCGGCCTTGGGTGGATGTTGCCGAGCGCAGCGGGCGACTCATGATGTGCCTTTCTTTTGCCTTGTAATGACTCAACAGTAGGAGCGTGAGCGTCGCGTTTCCGTGCGGGTTTCGTCTCATGGACGAGGCCGGGGCTGGGTGGGGGTGGTTTTCGCGCGGTATTCCGGGGGCAGTGGTGAGCGGGTCGCCGTGTCAGTGGGTGGACGCTTGTGGGCGTGATTGCAAGGAAAACGCAAGGGGTGCGTGCGTGAAATAGTGTCTGGCCAGATGAGTGGTCGATCGCATTGGTCACGCTTCGGACATTCGCCCTCGTTCTCGACGCGCGAAACGTAGGCTGAGGGCACAGTGAAGAGAAAGGACTGCGATGACCATTCGCACCACTCATGTTGGTTCCCTGCCCCGTACCCCCGAGCTGCTCAAGGCGAACGCCGCGCACCGCGAGGGTTCCCTGAGCGACGCTGATTTCACCAGCGTGCTGCAGGCCGAGGTTGATGGCGTTGTGAAGCGTCAGGCTGAGATTGGCCTGGATATCGTCAACGATGGCGAGTACGGCCACGCGATGCTCGACACGGTTGATTACGGTGCGTGGTGGACGTATTCCTTCTCGCGTTTTGGCGGTCTGTCGTTTGAGAACTCGGGTGGCTTTGAGCTGCGTCCCCCGGCTGGCCGCGATGGCCGCCTGGCTTTCTCGTCGTTTGCTGAGCGCCGCGACTGGCAGCGTTTCGCGGACGCGTACGGTGACCCGGAGTCGGGTATTCAGATCGTGAGCGACAACAAGGTCGTGTTCCCGGCGATCGTGGACGAGCTGACCTACATCGGTGCCGAGGCCGTGGAGCGCGATATCGCTGGCACGAAGCACGCGCTGGAGGCGGCGGGCAAGCCCGTGTCGGATGGTTTCGTGGCGGCGATTTCGCCGGGTTCGGCGGCTCGCGTGGCTAACGCGTTCTACGAGGATGACGAGGCAGTGGTGTGGGCGTGCGCGGATGTGCTGCGCGAGGAGTACAAGCGGATTACGGACGCGGGCCTGACGGTGCAGATTGACGCGCCGGATATCGCGGAGGGCTGGGATCAGATGAACCCGGAGCCGTCCGTTGAGGATTACCGCGCGTTCTCTCGCGTGCGTATCGACGCGCTGAACCACGCGCTGGAGGGTATTGACCCGTCTCTGGTGCGTTTCCACGTGTGCTGGGGTTCGTGGCACGGCCCGCACACGACGGATATCCCGTTCAAGGACATCGTGGATCTGGCCCTGCTGGTCAACGCGAATGGCCTGACGTTCGAGGCGGCGAATGCTCGCCATGCGCACGAGTGGACGATCTGGCGCGACATCGAACTGCCAGAGGGCAAGTACCTGATCCCGGGCGTGGTGTCGCACTCGACGAACGTCGTGGAGCACCCGGAGCTGGTGGCTCAGCGTATCCGCCAGTTCGCGGACATTGTGGGCGACGAGCGTGTCGTGGCGTCGACGGACTGCGGCCTGGGCGGCCGTATCTACCCGTCGATCGCGTGGGCGAAGCTGGAGGCTCTTGCCGAGGGTGCTCGTCTCGCATCGAAGTGATCGCCTGATTGCTGGCTTGGGGCGCGCGGGGTGGATGAGGATCCACCCCGCGCGCTTTTCCCAGGGTTTTCTCAGCCAAAGCTCCCAGTTCTTTGAGCTTGGCGTCACACAATGGATTGTGTGTTGCAGCCCCCGCTTCCGGGTCGGCTCGCCGCGGTGGGGATCGCACGCCGCGTCGGGGTCCGGGATTGGGGGCTGCGGCGCGTTTGGGGTCGTGCCCCTCAATGCGAGCGCCAGCTGTTCACGTTCATTAAGGGCCGATAGGTACCGGCGCGTGATCGCGCCTACAATTGGTGTATGAACATCCTCGTGATTCAAAACGACCCGATCGTTCCGGTGGGTCAGCTGTCCGCCTTCCTCGGCGGTCACGAGGTGGTGCGCGCCTGGGAGGACCCGCAGCGCCTCCAGGACCTGGCGGCCGCTCCCCTGCCGGATGCCCTCATCCTGCTGGGTGGCCGGGCGAACGCCTACGACGACGAGGCCTGGCCGTGGCTGGAGGCCGAACGCGAGCTGCTGCGCCGCTGCGTGCGCGCCAACATCCGTGTGCTCGGCATTTGCCTGGGTGCCCAGCTGATCGCCGCGACCTTCGGCGGGCGAGTGAGCGTGGCAGACCCAGCGGGCCCCGAATACGGCGTTATTCCCCTGACGTGGGGCACGAATGACCAAGCGGGCGGCGGCGGAGCCGTCCCCCTGCGCATGGCCCTGGCCTCGACCCACACGGTGTTCGCCGACCACGGTGACGCCATCGTGGAGCTCCCCCGCGGCGCGCGCGAGTGGGCGCGCTCGGACAAGTACACGCAGATCTTCTCCTACGGCACTGCCCTGGGCGTCCAGTTCCACCCCGAGGTCACGCGCGAGACCGCGACCGTGTGGGCGGAGAATAACGACCGGGTCGACACCGAGGACATCGTGGCCGGATACGACGCCCACGAGGGCGAGCTGGCCTCCACATGCAAGACGCTCGCCGACTGGGTGTGCGGCGTCTTCTAAGGCGCAAACAGAATCGCAGTGCGGGCACCCCCACGCGGTACCCACACTGCGATTGACAAGCGGGCCTCGTCGCAGCGAGCGGAGATGAGGCCCGGCTTCTATTTTAGAGGAAAAAGCCGCAGCTACAAGGCTTTTTCAGGAACCAAGACCACCACGTGGGACGGCTTGACAACGCTCCCTTTTACGGCCTCGTCCCCTCGCGCGACGCGCCCCGGTCAGGGGGCCGCGACCTGCACGAACGATCCTGTGCCATACGCCCACACGCGGCGCTCGGCGGCCGAGATGAACACGGCCTGGCCGCGGCTCAGTTCCACGCTGTCCCCGCCCTGCTCCTCGCTCACGTGCAGGGTGACCGACCCGGAGGTCGCGATGACGATGCGCGGGCCCTCCCCGGGCACGGCGACCTCGTCCACGCGGGAGGTGTGCTTGCCGGGAGCCAGCGTTGTCACCGACAGCTCGAACTCCTGGGCGGGTGCCAGGAAACGGTCCGTCGTCGCCGAGGGGTGCTCGGGTGCCACGCGCACGGGCGGCAGCGCCGAGAACTCGGTGATTTCGACGAGCTGGGCGGAGTCCACGTACTTGCCGGTGAGGCCGGCGCGCACGACATTGTCGGAGGAGGCCATGACCTCGATACCCAGACCCGACTGGTAGGCGTGGATCTGGCGCGGCGGAATGTAGACGGCCTCGCCCGGGCGCAGGGACACCGGGTTCATGAGGAAGGCGACGATGATGCCCGGGTCGCCCGGGTGCTTCTCCCCCAGGACGCTCACGAGCTCGTCGGTGCGCGGGGATGGGGACGTGCCCGACGCGAGGCGTGAGCGGCACGCGGCCACGAACTCTTCGACGCGTTCGGGGGTCGCCGGGGAGTCCTCGTCGAACAGCCACGTGGCCAGGGAGCGCAGGCCCCCGCGCACGGTGGACAGCTTGAGGCGGTGACGCAGGCGGTCCGCGAGCTCACCCTCCAGTCCGACGAGGAGCTGGCGTGCCTTGCGCGGCACGCGGAAGCCGACGAGCGCGCTGAACTCGGTGAGCGCGTAGATCATCTCGGGCTTGTGGTTCATGTCCCGGTAGACGCGGCGCGTGTCGGTGCGCTCGATGCCCAGGACCTCCTCGCGCAGGTAGCCTTCGCGTGCGATCTCCTTCGTCGGATGCACCTGCAGGCTCAGGGTTTGGGCGGGGGCGATAATCTTCGCCAGGTACGGCAGGGTCGGCCCAAACGCGTAGAGCAGGCCTCCGCCGAGGGCTCGCTTGGGGTCCTCGCCGATGTGCTCGGCGAGCGTGTGTCCATCCGTCAGCAGCGTCGGTCCGTCCGGGTGGGCGCCGAACCACACCTCGGACACCGGGTCGTCCCCGGCGGCGGCCCCCAGGAACTCGGGGATCGCGTTCGTGGAGCCCCACGCGTCAGCTTTCGTCCAGCCGATCAGTCTTTCCATAGGTTGAATCCTATCGGTAACGGGTGCGCACAGACGCGGGGGACGAGGCCGTGGCCCCTCCTCCGCGCGCGCGTGCTTGTGTCAGGAGCTGGGTTGATCGGCGGTTTCGCGCGCCTCGAGGGCGGCGAGTGCTCCGCCGCGCGCGTGCAACTCGACGTAGGTGCCGGTCTCCACGACGCGGCCCGCGTCCATGACGATGATCTGGTCGGCGTCGCGCACGGCGCTGATGCGGTGGGCAATCTCGACGATGGTGCGGCCCGTCGCGACGCGCGCGATCCCCTCGCGCACGCGCGCCTCGGTGGCCGGGTCGACCTGACTCGTCGCCTCGTCGAACACGTAGATCGGGGCGTCGCGCAGGAGCGCGCGGGCCAGGGCTAGGCGCTGACGCTGGCCGCCCGAGAGACGCTCGCCCATGTCGCCAACCACCGTGTCCAGGCCGTCCTTTTCCGTAGCCAGCCAGTCGGTGAGGTCCACGGCCTCCAGCGCGCGCTCCAGGTCGTTCTCGCTCGCATCGGGTGCGGCGAGCAGCAGGTTGGCGCGCAGCGTGTCGTTGAACAGGTAGGGGCGCTGGGGTGCAGAGGCGACCGTGGCGCGCAGGTCGCAAAGGGACACCTCGGCCACGTTCGTGCCGCCGATGGTGACGGTGCCCGAGGCCGGGTCCCACGTGCGGGTCAGCAGCGAGGCCAGCGTCGACTTGCCCGAGCCGGAGGCACCCACGATGGCGGTGCGCTTGCCGACGGGGATGTGGATGCTCACGCCGTCCAACACCGTGGGGGCGGGCGCGGGTGCGTCCTCGTCCGTCGGGTAAGCGAAGGTCACATCGGTGAACTCGATGTCGCCCGGAGTCAGGGGCTTGGGGGCGGCCGGGTCGGCGACGGCCGGCGCGCGGTCCGTGATCGCGAAGACCCGGGCGGCCGACGCGAAGGCCTGATCCAAGTCCGCGGCGAACTCCTCGACCGCGAGGACCGGGCCGAAGGAACCCATGGCGATGCCGAGGGCGAGGCCCGCCTGGGGCAGCGTCAGTGTTTCGGCGAGCACGTTCGAGCCCGCGACCATGGCAACCGTGACGATACCGAGGGCGACCGCAGCCTGGTTGAGGCCTCGGCGCAGCGCGATCCAACGCCCCTGGGTACCAAGACCCGAGGAGATGCGCTCCTCGATGGCGCTCATCTCGGCCTCTCGACGATCCTGCGCCCCAAAGGCGAGGACCTCGCGCACGCCCTGCACCGAGTCGGTCACATGGGCGGCAATCGCGCCCCGGGCCTCGCGCAGCTCACGCGCCGCGCGGGCAGTCGAGCCGGAACCCAGGAAGGGAATGACCGCGCCGACGATCAAGAGGAAGGGCACCAACACGGAGGCCAGCGTCCAGGACACCGCGGTGCCCATCCACACGACCGACAGGATCGGGACGATGATCGCAGTCGTGACGGGGGCGAGCGTGTGGGCGAAGAAGACCTCAACACGGTCAATATCCTTCGTCACGCGGTTCATGATGTCGCCCGAATCCAGGCGGTCCGTCCCCGCGGGAGCCTGGGGCTCGAGCTGGTCGTAGAAGTAGTTGCGCAGCATCGCCAGGCAGTGGAAGGCCACGAAGTGACCGGCGAACTGCTCAAGGTAACGGGCCAGGCCCTTCAGCAGGCTCAGGCCGATGGCGCAGACAATGATCAGGGCGATGCTCCACGCGCTCTCCCCCGACGCGAGGCCAGCGACGGCCCAGCCGCCCAGCGCGAACAGGGCGATGCCGATCATGAGGAAGACGATGCGGGCTGCGATGGAGGCCGCGAGTGGCGGCAGGACGCGCCGCGTGATCGACAGGAGTCGAAGAGACAGTTGCCTGCGGGTCATCGGATCGTTCCTTCCTGCAGGGTCGCGACGCGGTCGGCGCCCTTGATGGTGGCGTCTCGGTGAGAGATCGTCAGGGTCGTACGCCCGGCACACACGGTCTCCAGGGAGGCGAGGATCTCGCGCTCGGAGGCCAGGTCGACGTGGGCGGTGGGCTCGTCCAGGATCATGATCGACGCGTTCTTCAGGAAGGCGCGGGCGATCGCGATGCGCTGGGCCTCGCCGCCGGACACGGCCAGGCCTCGGGCACCCACGCGGGCGTCGAGGCCGCCCGGCAGGGTGTCGACGAACTCGCCCAGGTGGGCGGCTCGCAGGGCCTCGATCAGCTGGTCGTCCGTGGCAGCGGGGGCGGCCAGGAGCAGGTTGTCGCGCAGCGTGCCGGAGAACAGGTAGGTGGTCTGCTCGACGACCGCACTCTGGGCGCGCACCCACGACAGGGGCGCGGTGGCCAGGTCGACGCCGTTGAGGCTCACGCTGCCGCGCGTGGGGCGCAGGAAGCCCTGCAGCAGCGCCGAGATCGTGGACTTTCCGGCACCCGAGGGACCCGCGAGCGCGACGTGCTCGCCCTGGGTGAGGGTCAGGTTTGCACCTTGCAGGACCGGGGTGTCCTTGGTGTAGGAGAACGACACGTCAGACAGAGCGATCTCGCCGGGTGCGGACGGGAGCGCGGGGACCTTCACGCCCTTCGCGTCGGTGACGGGGGGAGTCTGAGAAATGAACTTCTTGATCTCCTTGTTGGCCGCGATGCCGCCCATGCCGATGTAGAAGAACTGGCCGATGCGGTCCAGCGGGTCGAGCATGATCGAGGAGAGGAGCACGAGGGAGATGCCCTCGCCGACGCTGATCGCGCCCTGCTGGTAGCGGATGAGGGCCAGGGTGATCGCGCCGGTGATCATGCCGAGGGAGAAGACGGAGTCGATAACGAGGAGGATCAGCTGGTTACCAGCCAGGTAGCTCATGACCTTTGAGCGGACTTCCTCGGCCGCCTCGGCCAGGCGCTGCCCCATGTCCTTGCCGGCGTTCATGAGGGCCAGGTCGCCCAGGCCCTGGATCGCGTCGAGTTCCTTGGCGGCGAGCTGGCGCGAGGAATGCCGGTAACGCGAGGACACCGGCTTGAACGCCTTGCGGAAGCCCATGACGCAGATCGGGACCAGCGGGATCGCGATCGCGAGGAATCCGCCCGAGGCCGGGTCGATCGTGAGGGCGATGACGATGACGACGAGGATCGGGGTCGTCAGCGACGCGATCATGGGGGCCAGGAAGGTGCCTTTGTAGGCGGCGACGCGCTCGACGCCGTCGGTGGCGGAGTTGACGACGCGACCCGCGCGCTCGTTGGTGCGCTGCGAGGGCCCCAGGGCGAAGACCTGTCGGATCATCGAATGGCGCAGGGCGGGTTCCATCTGGTTCATCTGGGCAGCTCCCAGGGCGCTGACCGCCCACGCGAACACGCCGGATCCCAGGGCCCCCAGCACGCTGATCCACCACGTCGACCAGGAATGCCCGTCGACAACACTGTCGATTCCCCAGCCGATCGCCAGGTATGCGGCAGCCAAGCAGAGAGCCGCTGCCCACGAGCAGACGACCACGATCGCGCGTTTCATCGTTCTCCTATCGACATGACGCACACGAGTACATAACCAAGGATAGCCTTAGTTAGGTTCTGACACCACTGTCACGAAAGGCCAATTCCCCATCGTGACCGCATAACGAAACCACGGCCTCGTGTCAATCGACGAGGCCGTGGCTCCCTCACGCGTCAACGCTCAGGCCAGGCGGTACGTCCAGCCGTAGGGATCCTCGGCGCGACCCCACTGGATGTCGGTGAGGCGCTTGTGGATCTCGCGGGTCTTATCCCCCACCGCGATCTCGACGTCGAAGTCGTCGCCAGCCAGGCGAGTGATCGGCGTGACCACGGCGGCCGTGCCACAGGCGAAAACCTCGGCGACTGCGCCCGAGCGGATACCGTCCACGACCTCGGACAGGGCGATCTTCTCCTCGCGCACCTCCACGCCTTCGTCGCGCAGCATGCGCAGAATCGCGCTGCGCGTGCCGCCCTCGAGGATGACACCGGTGAGCGAGGGTGTACGGATCGTGCCGTCCGCCATGACGACGAACATGTTCATGCCACCCAGCTCCTCGAGGTACTTGCCCTCGTAGGTGTCCAGGAAGCAGACCTGGGAGAAGCCCTTGGCCTCGGCCTGGATCTGAGGCAGCAGGGAGGCCGCGTAGTTGCCGCCCGCCTTGGCGCTACCGGTGCCGCCGGGGCCAGCGCGGTGGTACTCGCGCTCCACCCAGATGGCCACGCCCGACAGCCCGCCCTTGAAATAGGGACCCGAGGGGGAGCCGATGACGTAGTAGTCGACGACGCCGGCGGGGTGGACGCCTACGAACTCCTCGGAGGCGAACATGAAGGGGCGCAGGTAGAGCGACGAGCCATCGACGTCAGGAACCCACTTCACGTCGGCGCGCACGTAGTCCACGAGGGAGGCCACGAAATCCTCGCGGCTCAGCTCAGGCAGGGCCAGGCGGCGCGCGGAGTGGTTCAGGCGCGCGGCGTTGTAGCCGGGGCGGAAGGTCCACACGGAGCCGTCGGCGCGCTTGTAGGCCTTGATGCCCTCGAAGACGGACTGGCAGTAGTGGAAGACGGAGGCGCCGGGGGTCAGCTCGAGCGGGCCGTAGGGGATGACGCCGCGGTCACCCCAGCCGCCCTCGCGCGTCCAGCGCATGTGGGCCATGTGATCCGTGAACTTCTTGCCGAAGGCCAGGGTCGACATGATCTCGTTGTACTCTTCGGGCGTCGCCGGATGCGGGTTGGGGGTCAGGGGGAAACGACCGGCCAGCTCATCAGCGGCGGGAAGTACCTGGTCGCCGGCAGCCTCAAGTTCCGTGGGGGTGTGCTGCGTCGATGCCATGAGGTCTCCTGTCGTGGTTTTTCACAAAGATGAAGCCAGAATATGCCCGCCGTCCGCAATGTGGCCGATTGATTTCGGCATGTGACCCACTCCCCCGCCCCCTGTGGACGTTCTCACCTCATGGAAGGCTCACTCGTAATGGGTCCACATGCGCAGGACACGGATAGTGCACTCTTCTTCGAATACCTCGTAGACAAGCCTGTGCTGAATGTTGATCCTGCGGGAATACATGCCTGCGAGGTCGCCCACGAGGCGCTCGTAGCGGGGAGGCGTCACAAACGGATCCTCTTTCAAGAGCTCAATGAGAGCCTGCGCTTTCGTCCTGAGGCCACTAGCGGAGAGCTTCTTCGCATCCTTCGCGGCCTGCTTGGAGAAAACGACCCGCCACATCGCTACCACTCCACGTCATCGAGCGCATCGTCAAGGTCTTCGCGAGCGGCTTCCTTCAGACTGTCCGTCATCCCGGGAATCCCCTGCAGATACAAGGTTTCCTGGATGGCGGACCAGTCGGCCTCGCCGATGAGAACGGCGTTTCCACGACGGCCGGTGATCGTGATGGGTGTCGATTCCTCGTTCACGGTGTCGATGAGCCGGTACAGGTCCGAGCGGGCGGCGGTAGCACTCACAGCAGTCATGATTGTTCCTTTCCACCCCCATCATAACGTACGCTTTTACGTACGTACAGGCCTGTGCGCACGATTTCTGCCAAAAGGATACGATCAACGCATGACGACTTTGCCTGACTCCCTTGCCTCGGCCCTGCCCTCCCGCGAGCGCCGCTCCCCCGGACTGGAGCTGGAGGACGGGCGCTGGATGGCGGCCGCGAAGTCGGGCCTGTACGTATTCGGCGCCGAGGCCTCGAACGACGAGGGAACGCCCACCCCCGAGGTGTTCCCCTGGTCCGACGTGGCGCGTGCGCGCTGGGAGGCGGAGGGCTCGCTCTTCGCCCTGGAGTGGGTGGACCCGGCCCGCCCGGCCCTGGCGGGAAGTGGAACGGGGGACCCACAGGACTTCATGCGTCATACGAGCGAGTTCGTGAACCGCTCGATCGTCCTGCACTCCCAGGTGGAGGTGGGCAACGGAACGACGGTGACGGCGTGGGTGCGCCGCGGCGAGAATGGGCTCTTCTCGGTCCTGACGGCCGATGGTCCCCTGGACGCCGACGGGCAGCGCGAGGCGGATGCCCTGGAGGCACGCGTGCGCGACGCGGTCGGTCTCGACTGATCGACGAGGCCGGGGATCCCCGTCGGGGCACCCTCCCCTCACCCGCGTCCTCAGTCCCCTCACCCGCGCCCACTCACTCGCACTCAGACGACAGCGGGACCCATCCTCACCGGATGGGTCCCGCTTCCATGTTCAGACGAACGCCCGGAATCAGTGGATGACGTCGACGCGCTCGAAGGGGTCGAGGGAGAAGCCTTGCTCGAGGATCGCGCGGCTCCACTCGCGCGCGCTGAAGAGCGAGTGGTCGCGGTAGTTGCCGCACGAGTAGGCGTCGGTGCCGGGCACGTCCTCCCAGGTGACATCCTCGGCGATGGCGTGCAGGGAGGAGGCCAGAGCCTCGGTCACCTCGCGCACCGACGGGGTGCCCCACATGATGAGGTGGAAGCCGGTGCGGCAGCCGAACGGCGAGCAGTCGATGACGCCGTCGATGCGGTCGCGCAGCAGGGAGGCCAGCAGGTGCTCGATCGTGTGCAGGCCCGAGGTCGGGATCTCCCCGGCGTTGGGCTGGAGGAGGCGCACGTCGAAGTTCGAAATCTGGTCGCCCTTGGGGCCGGACTCCACATTGATGAGGCGCACGTAGGGCGCTTTCACGGCGGTGTGGTCCAGGGTAAAGCTCTCAACTTCGGCCATCGGTTAGTCCCTTTCGGTGTAGTTTTGCCGGCGTTGCTCCAGTCGCATGAGCTCCCGGAACGTCTCGGAGTAGTTGGGGTCTTCCTCGTTCATGCGCGACAGGGCCGCGCGGGCCTCGCCGAGCTTACGGGTCAGGTCCATGCGCACCATTGCGGCCACCACGCCGCGGCAGTACGAGCGCACGTCGGCCTCGCCCGCGACGGGCAGGGGCGCGACGGCCAGCTGGGTGACGGCGGGGCCAATGATCTCTCCGGCGGTCTCGAGGACCACCTGGACGAAGTGGCGCGAGGCCGCCAGCGTCGCGTTCTCGCCCGGGCCGAAGTGGGCCTCGGCCTGGCGCATCATCTGCGTGAAGGCATCGAGACCGCCCACCGCGCGGATCGCGTCGTGGACGGCGCGGTGCGTGGGCACGGTGAAGGACTGCCCATCGAGCTCCTCGAAGCCGGAGCCCACGGCGAAGAGCGGGTGCTGGAGGACGGCCTCGAGCGCCTGGCGTTCGACGCGGCTCACCGGATCCTCGGGGCCGCGGCGCTCGGGCGTGGGGGCGGGACGGCCAGCGCCCGCCATCTCGATTTCTCCAGGGCGAGCCTCGTGCGAGATGACCTCGACGCGCCCCGCCGCGCGGATCGCCTGCTCGACCGTGCGCATGTCCATGCCGAGCCACCCGGCCAGCTGACGCGTGTACTCGCCGCGCAGCGCGCGATCCTTGATGTGCGCGACGATGCCGGCCGAGGCGCGCAGGCCCTGCACGCGCCCCTCGGCGCTGCGCAGGTCCATCTGGGACAGGACCGAGCGGATCGCGAACTCGAAGAGCGGGATGCGCGAGTTCACCAGGTCGACGATCGCCTGGTCGCCCTGAGACAGGCGCAGCTCACAGGGGTCCTGCCCGCCCGGGGCGACCGCCACGAAGGTCTGGGCCGCGAAGTTCTGATCCTCGCCATAGGCTCGCAGCGCGGCCTTCTGGCCGGCACTGTCACCGTCAAACGTAAAGATGACTTCGGAGCCGTGCGCGCGCCCCGACGACAGGAGTACGCCAGCGGCCGGATCCGCGTGGTCGCCCAGCAGGCGGCGAATGATCTTGACGTGCTCGGAACCAAAGGCGGTGCCACATGTGGCCACGGCGTTCGTCACGCCCGCGACGTGCGCAGCCATGACATCCGTGTACCCCTCGACGATAACAACCTTGTGCTCCGTCGCGATCGTCTTCTTCGCCAGGTCCAGGCCGTACAGCAGCTGCGACTTCTTATAGATCGGGGTCTCGGGGGTGTTGAGGTACTTGGGCGATTCCTTGTCGCTGTCGTCCAGGCGACGCGCGCCAAAGCCCACCGTCGCCCCCGTGATGTCGCGGATCGGCCACACGAGGCGCCCGCGGAAACGGTCGTACACGCCGCGACTACCCTGCGACCCCAGGCCCGAAATCTGGATCTCCTGGTCCGTGAAGCCCTTCGAACGCAGGTGGCGCGTCAGGGAATCCCACGAGGCCGGGGCGTATCCGACCCCGAAATGCGCGCACATTGCCTGGGTGAAGCCGCGCTCGGCGAGGAAGGTGCGGCCCTTGTGCGCCTCGGGGGAGGCAAGCTGGCGCTGGTAGAACTCTTCGGCGACGCGGTGGGCGTCCAGGAGGCGCTGGCGCTTGCCCGGCTCCTCGGTGCGCACGCGCGCCCCGCCCTCCTCATAGTGGAGGGTGATCCCGGCCTTCGCCGCCAGCATTTCCACGGCCTCGGTGAACGGCAGGTGGTCCATCTTCTGTACGAAGGAGATGACGTCGCCGCTCTCACCGCAGCCAAAACAGTGGAACATGCCCAGGTGGGGGCGCACGTTAAAGGAAGGCGTGCGCTCGTCGTGGAATGGGCACAGGCCCTTCAGGGAGCCGATGCCCGCGGGTCGCAGCGCTACGTGCTCGCCGATGATCTCGTCGATCTTCACTGCGTTACGTACCGCTTCGATGTCGTCCTTGCGAATCAGACCCGCCATGTCCCTCAGTTTACCGATGCCCGCCCACGTCTGCGTCCGATCACGCTCACAGCTGCGAGGACAGCATGCCGCACCAGCGGGCGTGCCACGCGGAGGCTGACACGTCGGTGAGCGAGGCAACCTGGTCGATGACCGCGCGCAGGCGCACGCCATCGTCGGAGGCAGCCCTCCACTGCGCGGCGAACACCGGCTCGAGAGCGTCGGCCCCGGCCTCGTACAGGGCGTCGACGAGGTCGGCCAGGAGCGTGCGCTGCTGGTAGTACACCGGCTCGGTCTCGCGCGGGCTCATGACGTAGTGAACGGCCATGCCCTTGAGGATTTGGATCTCGGCGCGCACCTGGCGCGGTACCACGAGGTCCGCGCGGTAGCGGCCCAGCGGCTCCTCCCCGAAGGTCTCGCGCGTGGCGGCCACGGTCGCCGAGCAGAAGCGGCCGATCAGCTCACTCGTCGCGTCCTTGAGGTGGGCAAGGGAGGCGTAGGAGCCGTCGAAGGAGCGCAGCCACACGGGCATGGACACGATCCGCTCAAGGGCCTCCTCCAGGTCCGAGCGCGCCACCGACGCCCCATACCAGTCCAGGGTCGAGGCCACGACCGCCGAGCAGTGCGCGTCATCAAAGAGATCGGAGGGATCCAGCTTGCGGGTCGCGACCGCGTCCTCGACGTCGTGGACCGAGTAGGCGATGTCATCCGACAGATCCATGATCTGGGCCTCCAGACACCGCCTGCCGGCGGGCGCGCCCTGGCGCATCCACGCAAACACGGGCGCGTCGTCGGGGTACACGGAGTACTTGCGCGTCGACTTAGCCAGGTCCGGGCCGCCGGCCTTGACCCACGGGTACTTGCAGATCGCGTCCAGGGTCGCCCGCGTCAGGTTCAGGCCTGCGGGAACGCCGCCCGTGCCGATGACCTTGGGCTCCAGGCGCGTGACAACGCGCAGAGTCTGGGCGTTGCCCTCAAAACCACCGATCGAAGCGGCCGCCGCGTCCAACGCACGCTCGCCGTTATGCCCGAACGGCGGATGCCCGAGGTCGTGGGACAGACAGGCCGCATCCACGACATCCGGGTCGGCCCCCAGCTCCTTGCCGAGCTCACGGCCCACCTGGGCAACCTCGAGGGAGTGCGTGAGGCGGGTGCGCACGAAGTCATCCGAAATCGGGCCCAGCACCTGCGTCTTTTCGCCGAGGCGACGCAGAGCGGACGAGTGGAGGATGCGCGCGCGGTCGCGTTCGAACTCGGTACGTTCGGAAGACTTGTGCTCCTCGGGCACCCAACGCTCAGAATCCGCGGACGTGTACGGGCGGCGCGCATCGCCACCATCAACACCGGGGATTGCCAGGGAAAACTCATTCACGGGGCCATTTTACTAGGGAAACGCCTGCGCAGAACGGGCCCAGGCCTCGTGACCGTCAAAGCGGCACAAATTACCCACAAAATACTGTGAGATAGCCCGTCGCCTCTGTCACTACCTGTTCAAACATGCTAATTGTCAAGTGTCGCATTCAGCGTCGAATCCTCATCCACGGAAGGAGTCCCCCGTGTCCAACACGGCACAGGAAATCCTCGATGCGGTCGGTGGTCCCGGCAACATCACCCACTTCACCCACTGCGCGACGCGTCTGCGCTTTGAACTCAACGACGCGTCGATCGTCGACAAGGACCGTGTCGAGGCCATTGATGGCGTCCTCGGCGCCGTCCCCCAGTCGGGCGATCGCTACCAGATCGTCATCGGCGGTGCCGTGCAGTCGGTCTTCAACGAGATCAACAACCTGCCGTCGATGAAGTCGGGCGCCGCGGCCTCGAACGATGATGTCAAGGCAGCCGCCCGCGCGAAGGCCCGCGGCAAGAACGCCCTCGTCGACGCCTTCTTCGAGTACCTGTCAGACTCGTTCCGCCCGCTGCTGCCAGTCCTCCTCGGCGCATCTCTGATCCTGGCGTTCCTGGCGGTCCTCGACGCCCTGGGCGTCGTCGACACGCGCGCCGATGTTATCCCCGCGTGGCTGGGCTACGTGAACTCCATGTGGCGCGCGGTCTTCTACTTCCTGCCCGCGATGGTCGCCTACAACGCGTCCAAGAAGCTGGACATCGACCCCTGGGTCGGCACGGCTGTCATCCTGTCGCTGCTCACCCCCAACTTCATCGGCCTGAGCAACGTCTCCTCGTTCAGCGAGACAACCTGCACGAAGACCGCGCTCGGATCCGAGCAGTGCGTCACCCAGATCGGTTCCCTGCCCCTGCAGCTGGCCGACTACGGCGGCCAGGTCTTCGTGCCGCTGCTGATGGTGCCGATCCTCGCACTGGTCTACAAGGGCCTGAAGAAGATTGTCCCCGCGAACGTCCAGATGGTGTTCGTCCCCTTCATCTCCTTCATGATCATCATGCCGCTGACCGCCTTCCTGATTGGCCCCCTGTCGATCTGGATCGGTAACGGCCTGGGTGGCGGCCTGGCCTGGCTCAACGGCCACGCCCCCATCGTCTTCTCGATCATCATCCCGATCATCTACCCCTTCCTGGTGCCGCTCGGCCTGCACTGGCCGCTCAACGCCCTGCAGCTGGCCAACATCGCCGCGACGGGTTCGGACTTCATCCAGGGCCCCATGGGCGCGTGGAACTTCGCCTGCTTTGGCGCCACCGCCGGCGTTCTCTTCCTGTCCATCCGCGACCGCGACACCGACATGCGTCAGACCGCATCCGGCGCCCTGGCTGCGGGCCTCTTCGGCGGCATCTCCGAGCCCTCCCTGTACGGTATTCACCTGCGCTTCAAGCGCATCTACCCGCTCATGCTCACCGGCTGTGTCGTCGGTGGCCTGGTTATCGGCATCGGTGGCGGCGCCACCACGAATACCTTCGTGTTCACCTCGCTGCTGACGATCCCCGTCTTCACCCCCATGGCCGTCTACGGCCTGGGCGTGGCCGCCGCGTTCATCACCGCCTTCCTGATGGTCGTTCTGTTCGACTACCGCACGAAGGAGCAGAAGGCGGAGGCTCGCGCGAAGAAGTCGCTCCTCGAAGACGACGCCCCCGCGCCTGCCCCGACAGCCACCCCCGCTGCGTCGGCTGCCGCGCCTGCCGCCGCTCCGGCGGCCGAGGCTGCTCCCGCTTTCAGCGACGAGGCGAAGGCTGACCTGACGCTCACCTCCCCCATGGCTGGCACGATCGTTGCGCTGTCTGACGTGGCCGATGAGGCCTTCGCCGCCGGAGCGCTCGGCCCCGGCGTTGCCCTATCCCCCGCCACTGGTGCCGTTGTCGTTGCCCCGTGTGACGGCAAGGTGACGGTTGCTTTCCCGACCGGCCACGCATACGGCATTAAGTCCGCCTCCGGCGTCCAGGTGCTCATCCACATCGGTATGGACACTGTGAAACTGGAGGGCCGAGGCTTCACGCCGCGCGTCACGAAGGGCGACATCGTTCGCCGTGGCGACGTTCTGGCTGAGGTCGATTGGGATGTCATCCGCGAGGCGGGCTACGACACGGTCACCCCGATGGTCGTCACGAATAAGAAGAAGTTCGGAGAGATCACCCCGGCCGCTCCCGGCCCGGTGGGTATCACCGACACGGTCGTGACGGTATCCCCAAAGGAAGCCGCACAGTGAACCTGTGACGCAAGAGTGGTGGGCGAGCCAATTGGCTCGCCCACCATTTTTTGTTGCATCGGTGGTAACCGTAGTTCTTTCTTTGATACCGCGCATATTCTTGCACAAGCGCAAGCGAGGCAACTAGACTGTTGACCATTCGGTTACCTTGCCGCAGGAGTGCAAGGTTCCACCTATCGAAGGAAAACTGAGCGATGCCAGACGTTGCATTCGACTCAGCGCGCCTACTCTCACTTTTGCGCGATGACGGATGGGATATCAGCCAATGGTAAGTACGCGCGTGTTTTCTCCGATTGGCCAGGTTTTTAACCTCCGCACTGCGGGTACCCTATGCGCCACGCTAGCACTCACGGGCATCGCCACCGCCTACCAGGCTGTTCCCGCACGGGCCGACGACCGCCAGATCACGTCAGCTGACCAGGCCTACTACTCCTACTATCACCTGGACTCGGCACGAGCCAAGGGGTACACGGGAGCAGGCGTCACCATCGCGATCATCGACGGGACCGTCGACACCTCCGTCCCGGAGCTTGCGGGAGCAAACATTACGGATAAGACCCCCTGTACCGTTCACTCGAGCACAGAGCATGCGGCACATGGGACTGCGATTGCCGCTTTGCTCGTCTCCAACAGCTACGGCATTGTTCCGGACGCGACCCTGCTGTCATATAGCATGCTCGATCCAACAAGTCACGCCGAATCCGATTGCACTGCCCCCTCAGGCTTTCCAGTAAACCTTCGACCATCCGATCTATCCTCGCTGATCAACCACGCAATCAACGACGGCGCAACCATCATTAACCTGTCCTCCTCCACCAGTTTACGCAGCGAAGATCTCAAGTGGGCAATCGCCAGATCAATGTCCCAGGGCGTCCTTATCACAGCTTCGGCAGGTAATGAGAGTCGTGATGAAAATGAGGATCACCTGTCATGGTGGTCAGGTGTGATCGGCGTTTCCGCCATTGATACCGACGGAAAGTTCGCTTCCTACTCCTCCTGGGGGCAGGGAGTCACGACAACAGCTGTCGGAGGTCCAATCACATACCATGATCTAGCGACCGGGACGGTCAGGCAAAATCGTGGTACCTCGTTTTCAGCCCCTATTGTCGCCGGCGCGCTCGCGCAGGCACGCGCCAAGTGGCCCAACGCGACCTCGAATCAGCTCCTCCAGCTCCTCATCAATACTGCGGTTGGGCACGAACAAGGATGGAATCAATACGGCGGTTACGGTGCGGCAAACCTCGGCGGAATGCTCAACACCGATCCGAGCCAGTACCCTGACGAAAACCCACTGGCCGACAAGGGAGGCGGATCGAGCCCGACTCCCGCAGAGGTTCAGCAGTATGCCGATGGGCTCGTCGATCCCACTCAGATCGCGTATGACAACTCCTACGCCTATCGGGGCCTCGACGAATCTCAGGCAACGAACAAGGACAACCCCTATCCCACTCATCTGGGAACCAGCCCTCGCTACCACGCGAAGTAGGTCAGCGAGTGGTGGGGTGCCGGGCTCACGCCCAGCACCCCACCTACTTTTATTGCTCCCTGTATTTCTCCGTCAGCTCCGGGGTGAGCCACTCCGGCACCCGCCCCTCCAGCGGCAAGAACACGGAAGGATTCTCACTGGAACCATCGCTACGCAGCGGACCCGCCGAGTAGGACGTTGAGCTCTGAATACCCACATGGGTGACGACATCGACAGACGCGGAGTAGCTCGCGTTCGTCCACACCAACAGCACCGTGTCCGGATCATTCTTCTCCCACAGCTCGAAGCCCAACGGCTTCAGCTTCTCATCGTAAACATCACGAATACGATCAGCGTCAGTCTCAGAGAAGGTGTAGGACCGAGCTCTTAGGCTGTAAAGCGGCGTGCTATCGGGGTACAGCTCATCAATGAAATCGTTCGCATACAAGCCAACGATCGTCTCCTGAGTGAGGAACTCATTGCGTGCCGCAACGATTGCGGGCTCCACATCCCTTTGAAACTCCTCAATGGAATGCAGATGCTCAGCCACCTCAACGGCAGACTTCTGCTCGGGATTCATCTCTTGTTCTCCTTCCGAACGGGGAACACACGCGGCACACAGCAGCACCACGCAGACACCCGCGACGAAAGCACGCACCAGCCTCAAAACGCCTCCCTCCATCGCCACGAGCCCCACAGCGCCTCATGGTTGCAACCACGAAAGCACTCACGTCACACAAAGAGCATCAGGACCATGCCCCGTTATTGCTCCCTGTATTTCTCCGTCAGCTCCGGGGTGAGCCACTCCGGCACCCGCCCCTCCAGCGGCAAGAACACGGAAGGATTCTCACTGGAACCATCGCTACGCAGCGGACCCGCCGAGTAGGACGTTGAGCTCTGAATACCCACATGGGTGACGACATCGACAGACGCGGAGTAGCTCGCGTTCGTCCACACCAACAGCACCGTGTCCGGATCATTCTTCTCCCACAGCTCGAAGCCCAACGGCTTCAGCTTCTCATCGTAAACATCACGAATACGATCAGCGTCAGTCTCAGAGAAGGTGTAGGACCGAGCTCTTAGGCTGTAAAGCGGCGTGCTATCGGGGTACAGCTCATCAATGAAATCGTTCGCATACAAGCCAACGATCGTCTCCTGAGTGAGGAACTCATTGCGTGCCGCAACGATTGCGGGCTCCACATCCCTTTGAAACTCCTCAATGGAATGCAGATGCTCAGCCACCTCAACGGCAGACTTCTGCTCGGGATTCATCCCTTGTTCTCCTTCCGAACGGGGAACACACGCGGCACACAGCAGCACCACGCACATTGCTGACAGGACGGCACGCGCAAGCCTCATACTCACTTCTTACCGGCACCGGCGATCACACCGGCAATCTCACGCTGAGCTTGCGTCCCTTCATCGAAGTAGGCCATATGCAACCCGAAGGGATCGAACAGGGAGTGCGAAGGACCCACATCTCCCGACAGGCGATTGAAACCGCCCATGGTGTCAGGGTTCTTCCCGAAGTTAAAGTCGGTGCCCATTCCCTGCACCATGTCATACGCGTAGGGCGCCGCGCTCACCCACGCATGTCCCTCCGGAACGTGGTATTCGGATACGTTCTGTACGCCCGCACCCGGGGACCCGGCCAGCACGATGTCGTCCACGACGCCCTCGTTGACGAGGGTGGCCGCCATGCCCGACGTCGTCGACCCGTACGAGTGGCCGAATAGCGTGATGTGAGCATCCCCCGCACCGTGCTCGCGGGAGGCATCCACACCGTTGAGGAATCCTGCGAGGCCAACGGCCCCCTCTTTCGCATAACCGGTTCCGATGACTTCGAGCTTATTCTGCGGAGCGTCGTATCCCAGATACTCCACCATCGCAACACTCTCGCCGGGTTTGACTTGAGCTTTCGCGCTTCTCGTCATCGCAGATGCCCGGTTATCGTAGTCGTCAAGCGTATCCTTGACGTTCGTGTTGAGGCCAGGCACGACCACACCCACGTGATCGGCCGTGTCCACGTTCCCCTGCGCAACGATCGCTTTGAGATTGCGCCCGGAGGAGTCGAGACCCAGCAGCTGACGCGGGACGCCGTCTCCCTGGGCGCCGGTCTTCGGGTTGGGCCCTTTATTGAGAGTATCGTTGACGACGTTCAATTCATCGAGCTCGTGCTGAAGCTTCGCTTTCTTTTCCAAGATTGCATCGCGAATGAACGGCGACGGAGCGTTGGCCGCTTCCTCATCCAGCTTGTCTATCTGTCCCGGCAGATCATTGAGCTTCTGGTCGAGGACGATGCGATTCGCCTTGTCTCTCGACGTAGCATCAACGCCATTCAGGTTGCCGATCTTCTCCGGATAATTCTCGATGAGCCACTTCTTGTTCGCGTCGCTCTGTTGGGACCACCAGGAGGCCACCTCTTGCTCGCTCGCGACAGCCGGAGGAAGAGAGGGTTTCGAGGCGCCAGAAGCCGAGTAGTTGACACGATTGTCGAAGATACCCAGCCCAAGGGCCGCCATCATGGCGACGAGTTTGACCTCGAGGGCGGTGGCCTTCGCAAGAACCTTGGCGACACGATCCGCAACGGTTTTCACCAGGTTGAGCGGGTGCATCGCGATCGACTCAACGGAGTCAACAAGTGAATCAATAAAGGAGACGACGCCGCTCGTGTCGATATGAATCGGCGACGACATAACCGTCTGCTGGATATCCTCGATATCGGCGCGAATGTCGTCGATGCCGTCGACGCCCGCGCTCGCAATTTCGCCGACGCTGATCAGGTAGTTGACCTGCTTGTCGATCTCCGAGATGCGCTTGCTAATAGCCTGCTGAACGGCCGTGACGGTCTTTCCGCTGCCCGTCAGGGAGTTGAGCTGGGCGTTCAACTCTTCACCTGCCGCCTGAAGCTCGCGCGATTTACTCTCCGCATCGCGCGCGAGCTCGGCAAGTGGCGCGGACTCCCACTGGAGGACTTGGAACCAATTCATCGTGACTCCCCGCAGCACCGGTGGGATTCGACCATGGCGACACTCTCATTCATCGGCGGATGACAACACCGCTCTATGTTACCCGTATCTCAGGAAGGGTGTCACCTTGTCGGATAAACCTAACGCCCCTGTCACTTCACCGGTCGACGATGTCCAGGACGGCACGCACCTGCTCGACGGTGAATTGTCCGGGGGCGCTCCCCTCCCAGCCGGGCAGGGTGGCGAAGGTGGCCGCGGAGCCAAGCGCGGAGCCGACCAGGCGCGTGGGCGCGCCGTGCTGCCCCATCGAGATGCCGATGATGGGACGGTCGTAGGCCTCGCGCGCCCACGCCTGCGCGGCCAGGACACGGGCCGCATCCGTGGCACTGTGGGCCATGCACGCGAACTTGAGAACGTCCGCGCCGGCAACGTTCATGGCAGCGAGGACCTCGGCGAGCCGTTCATCGCTGGGGGTGGCCTCAAAATCGTGGAAGGAAGCAACGACGATCGCCCCCTCCTCGTGTGCATCCTCGATGAGGGTAGAAGATCCGTCGCGCGAGATCTCCACGTCGACGCCTCCCACGCACGAAGCGAGCCGACGCACGAGGGCGCAGTACTCCTCGTCATCCAGGTATGCCTGGCCGCCCTCGACCGATGTGCGGATGGTCGCCAAAACCGGCAGCGGCGAGGAGTCCGCGACGTAGCGGGCCATGCTCACGAGATCTTCCCCGACGTCGGAGGCTGACACGAAGTGTGCCCCGACGAGGGAGGAAAGGAAGGTGTCGGCCCGCCACTCGACGATGTCCGCGCGGCACGTGGCCATTGCCTGAACTTGCCCGATGAGGGACTGCGAATCCCCGCTGAGGGGAACAATCACCTGGGTGTGGCCACCGAGGGTCGCCTTCTTGGCGGCTCGCCCGATGGTGACGAGTCCGGGCGCAGGGTCAGGGTCGGGCGCAGATGAGTGAGGCATGATTCCTTCGCTTAGTATCCGATTTCTGCCAGGTGCAGGCGATCTCGTTCGCTCTGCGTGAGGTAGGGGTGGTCCAGCCAGCCGTCGGGCAGGTGGGGTGTTTTCTCGCCGCCGGCGCGTCCTCGCGGTCCGCGGGCGGCGGGCGGGAACGCCTGGTCGAGGTCGAGGTCCCCGAGGCGATCGTGCAGCTCCTGGAGGGTGGAGACCATGGACAGGGCGTGACGCTGGGGGCCGCCGACGGCGAATCCGCGCAGGTACCATCCGATGTGTTTGCGCATTTCGCGCAGCGCGCGTCCCTCGTCGCCCTGGTCGACGACGCACCATGCGGCGTGGCGCTCGATAACGGAGACAACCTCGGCGAGGCTGGGGCCAGGCGGGATGGCCCCGCCGTGGTAGGCGGCGACGATGTCGCGGAAGATCCAGGGGCGTCCCTGGGCGCCGCGCCCGACGCTGATGCCGTCGCAGCCGGTGCGCTCAAGCATGGCCAGGGCGTCGGCGGCCTCGAAGACGTCACCGTTGCCGAAGACCGGAATATCGAGCAGGTCCTTCAGGCGTGCGATTTCGTCCCAGTGGGCCTGGCCCGCGTAGTGCTGGTTCTGCGTGCGCGCGTGCAGGGTGAGGGCGGCGGCGCCGAGCTTCTGCGCGGTCAGTGCGGCGTCCGTCGCGGTCTCGTGCTCGGAGTCGATGCCGATGCGGATCTTGACGGTGACCGGGATTTCACGCCCGATGCGCTCCCCGGCCTCGTTTGAGGCGCGCACGACGGCACCCACGAGGTCGGAGAACAGGTCGCGCTTCCAGGGCAGGGCCGCTCCCCCGCCCTTCTTCGTCACCTTGGGGACGGGGCACCCGAAGTTCAGGTCGATGTGGTCGGTGAGGTCGCGCTCGATGAGCATCGTCGCAGCGCGGGCCATGACGGCGGGGTCCACGCCGTACAGCTGCAGGGAGCGCACGCGTTCGGCGGGGTCGGGGCGCACCATCTCCAGGGTGCGTTCGTTTTCCTCGACGAGGGCGCGGCTGGTCACCATCTCAGTGACGTACAGGCCGGCGGGCGCATCCACGTGCGCGATGGCGACGTGGCGCGGCTCGCTCGTAGCCTCACCGGGGTTCTTCGGGGACGAGGCCGTGGCCTCCTCCCCCGACTCGGCTGCCCACGAGGGGATGCCGGTGGGTCGCAGGTGGTCGGGCAGGCCCGACTCGCCCATGATGCGGCACAGGCGTCGGAAGGGCACGTCCGTCACCCCGGCCATGGGGGCCAGGACGACGGGTGTCCACAGGCGCAGCGGCCCCACGTGAAGAGGGGCCGCTGCGGACGTTGAGGCTATCTGCAAGTCAGCAGCCCAGGCGTTCGATCAGGTACGACTTGACCTTGTCGAGCGGGATGCGCACCTGCTCCATCGTGTCACGCTCACGGATGGTGACCGCGTGGTCTTCGATCGAGTCGAAGTCGTAGGTGATACAGAAGGGCGTGCCGATCTCATCCTGGCGACGGTAGCGGCGGCCAACGGCGCCGGCGTCGTCGTAGTCGACGTTCCAGATGCCGCGCAGCTCGTCGGCCAGCTCCTGGGCGGGGCCGGTCAGTTCGGGCTTGCGGGACAGGGGCAGGACAGCGGCCTTGACGGGGGCCAGGCGCGGGTCCAGCTTGAGCACGACGCGCTTGTCCACACCGCCCTTGGCGTTGGGGGCCTCGTCCTCGTGGTAGGCCTCGATGAGGAAGGCCATGAGGGAGCGGGTCAGGCCTGCGGAGGGCTCGATGACGTAGGGGGTCCAACGTTCCTTAGTGTTCGGGTCGAAGTAGTCGAGCTTCGCGCCGGAGGCCTCGGAGTGGACGGTCAGGTCGTAGTCGGTGCGATTGGCGATGCCTTCGAGCTCGCCCCACTCGCTGCCCTGGAAGCCGAAGCGGTATTCCAGGTCGACGGTGCGCTTGGAGTAGTGCGAGAGCTTCTCCTGCGGGTGCTCGTACTCGCGCAGGTTCTCGGGATCGATGCCGAGGTCCACGTACCAGGCCTTGCGGTAGTCGATCCAGTACTGGTGCCATTCTTCATCCGTGCCGGGCTCGCAGAAGAACTCGAGTTCCATCTGCTCGAACTCGCGGGTACGGAAGATGAAGTTGCCGGGCGTGATCTCGTTGCGGAAGGACTTACCGATCTGGCCGATGCCGAACGGCGGCTTCTTGCGCGCGGCGTTCATGACGTTCGCGTAGTTGACGAAGATGCCCTGGGCGGTTTCGGGGCGCAGGTAGTGCAGGCCGGCCTCGTCGTCGACGGGGCCCAGGTAGGTCTTGAGCAGGCCGGAGAAGGCGCGGGGCTCCGTCCACTGGCCGCGCACACCACAGTTCGGGCAGGCGAGGTCGGCGGTGGTCAGGGAGGACTCTTCGACGCCCTTCTTTTCGGCGAGCTCTTCGATGAGCTGGTCCTCGCGGGCGCGCTTGTGGCAGTTGAGGCACTCGATGAGCGGGTCGGTGAAGGCCTTGACGTGACCGGAGGCGACCCACACTTCGCGCGGGAGGATGACGGAGGAGTCCAGGCCGACGACGTCGGCGCGGCGACGCACCATGTAATTCCACCAGGCGCGCTTGATATTTTCCTTCAGTTCCACGCCGAGCGGGCCGTAGTCCCACGCGGAGCGGGTGCCACCGTAGATTTCACCGCAGGGGAAGACGAAGCCGCGGCGCTTGGCCAGGCTAATAACGTTGTCGAGGCGGGAGGGTCCCTTAGCCACTTGTCACTCCTTGAGTATTTGGGGCACGACTGGCTGTCGTGTCGCCATCGATACTAGTCGATAACTACTGTTTCGGGCGCTTCCGGGCCCCTGCGCGCTCATGGATCCCACCACAGGTGCGCGCCCGGAGTTCTGGCCGAGCCCTGCAGCGCCCTCCCCCGCAATTCTCCACGGGATTGCGCCCGGAGTTCTGGCTGAGCTCGCTGTTCGCTTCGCTCGGCACGCTCGCGGATAGGTTATGGGCATACGGATAGGTTATGAAGATACGGATAGGTTATTAAGCTATCCGCATGTGAATAACCTATCCACATCGCCGTAACCTATCCGCATACGGAGGGGGCAGGCTCCTCTGCGGCGACGGCAAGCATGTCGGCTTCGAACCTATCCGCATGCGCACATGCCAGCACCGACAGGGCCGACAGCGCCGACAGCCACCACCCACGCTCACCAAGCACAGCGCCCCAAAAGTCGCAGGCAATTCCCCTTCACCTATTTCACGATTTGAAACTATATCGTTGAAATTCCGCCATTTTCAACACATGATTGAACATTCCATCATCGAATTGCATGCGAAACTGCAGGGCGCGCACAGAACTACGGTGCCGTACACAGCAACCAGCAGCGCCCGAGCAACCCCCCACAGCAACTCGCAGCGCCTGGACACTCACATGGCGCCACCACAACACGCCTGAGTGCATAAAACAGCCCCGGCCTCGTCGCTCCTACGGGAGGGAACGAGGCCGGGGCCGGGTGACGGGTTACGCGCCCAAAGCACAACTGGCATTCAGTTGAGGCGGCGGATCCTGCCCGTGAGGGTCAGGCGCCAGTTGGCGATCACAACTGCGAGGGGGATGATTCCCATCAGCCAGAAGGACGGGTGCATGGGACCGGTGACTCCCGCCTTGTGAATGAGGGTCAGCGACAGCCAGGCGGATGGGACGGCGACGGTAACGGCGCCCACAAACGCCGCGATGGCGACTCCCCATCCCCCACCGCGATGCCGGAACACGTTCGCACCGAGGCGACCTGCGGCGTCACAGGTGATCCAAAAGACCACGACGAGCAACCAGGTATCGACGCCGGGGGTGTAGACCGTTTTCGGCAGGAAGAACAGGTACGGCTGGATCAGGATGAGCACCCACCAGATGACGCTGCCCAAGGCGATGAACACGACGGAGATGACGTAGCTCGCGAGCGCCAGGGTGCGACGCGGTGCTCCGCTCAGCGCCCCTGCCCGCATGTACGAGATCGGCTGGTTGATACCTCCAACGACGAGGAAGATCCCCATAACGAAAGCTGCGTTAAGGGCTGCCAGACTGACGTTTTCCGGGGCCCTATCGTTGCTTGCGTGGAAGACGATGGCGATGAGTGCGTTGAGCACAAACTGCGCGGTGATGGTCCCAAGGCAGATGAGGACGGCAGGCTTGATGTTGACCGTGCCGAGGCGCCAGGCGCTGGGGGTGCGGGAGACGGTGGTTGCGGTGCTCATTGGTCGTTCTCCTGGATGAGGTAGGCGAAGGCGTCCTGGAAGGAACAGGGCGAAGATGTCAGGGAGTGGGATGCGATCTCGGTGTCGCCGACGGCGCTGCCGCGCAGGTCCACAACGACCTCTCGCGTGGAGCCGAGCTCGCGACTGGCGATCACGGCGAGGTCCGGGTGGGCGGCAAGGAAGCGCTCGACGTCGGAGGCGTGGCCGGTTAGTGCACAGACTCGGCAGGTGAAGTCGTCAATGGTCTCGTGAGCGAGGAGCTCGCCCTTCTTCAAGACAATGACATCCTCGGCGACCTTTTCGAGTTCGGAGACCATGTGCGAGGAGATGAGGAAGCGACGCTGTGGGCGCTTACCTTCCATACACTCCCCCGCCAGGGCGAGGATCTCCTCGTAGAGGGCGTAGCGCGTGGGTACGTCCAAGGGCGCCTGAATCTCGTCGAGGAGCGTGAGGGGCGCACCCGAGGCCAGCGCGATCGAGGCGGAGAGAATGGCAGCTTGCCCGCCGGAGAGCTTGCGCACGTACTTGCGGTTGACGCGCAGGTCGAATCGATCGGCATAGTGGGTGAAAAGCTGCTCATCCCACGTGGGACGCAGACGCGCATAGGCGACGAGAGACTGGCTGTACAGCTCGTCGAAGTCGCGGGCAGACGAGGCAATGATCGAGCCGGTGAGCAGGTCGTCAGCGCTGGCCTGACTACCGTCGATGGCAACGCTCCCCGAGGTGGGGACCATCAGGCCACCAAGAATCTGCATGAGCGTCGTCTTGCCCGAGCCATTGGGGCCGACGAGGGCGGTGACGGTGGCGTCTCCGAGGGTGAGGGAGACATCGCGCAGCGCCGCCTCATTCTCTCCCGGATAGGTGTGACTGATGGAGTTGAGGGTGATCATGAGTTGTCCTTGGCGGTTGTGTCGGCGCCGTAGGCGCGGACGTGGTCGATGATGGCGTCGATGTCGAGGCCCAGGGCCAGGCCCGCTTCGACGGCGGGGTTCAGGGTCTCCTCCACGTAGGACGCGAGCCCGTCGGCCACGAGCGCGCGCTGTGCGCCTTCGGCGACGAACATGCCGATGCCGCGTCGCTTTTCGACGAGCCCCTCGTCGACGAGAATCGCGAAGGCCTTGCCGACGGTGGCCGGGTTGATGCGGTAGGTCGCGGAGTACTCCGTGGTGGAGGTGAGCTGATCCCCGGCACGCAGGGCGCCGCGCAGGATCTGCGCGCGGATGTCGTCGGCGATCTGCACGTAGATCGGGATCCCCGAGACGAATGTGGGTGCCATGCGTACCCTCCCTTCAGCTTCAGTGGTTCATTACATGACTAATGAACCATATAACCAACTAACCTGTCAAGCGCTCTCACCACACAAGTCTCAGGTCACACTCCACTCCCCCACGCCTGCGCCCACGCCATCCCTCCCTGCACCCACGCCCGAACGCACAAAAGAGGCCACTCCCCAAAAAGTCGCACGTAATTCCCCCTGGTCAGTTTTCAACATCGTCCACAAACGTTGCAATTCCAACGATGCGATTTCAATGTTTGAAAGATTTACACGGGAATTACGTGCGACATTGCTGGGGAACCATGTCCGCAATGCCCGCAATGCCCGTGATGCGCGTATTGTCCACATCCGCACGTCACCTGGTCACCCCACACAGCACCCCCCCGAACGCAGCACCCCGCCCCACCAACACTGCACCCCGCCTCGCGCACACTCCACCCCACCCCAGGAACGCAGCATCCCGCGCCCGAACGCACAAAGAGCCCCGGCCTCGTCCCACGGGGATAGGGGACGAGGCCGGGGTGAGCGTGGCCGAAAGGCGCGGGAGCGCTTACTCCTTGACCGCGCCGGCGGTCAGGCCGGACACGATGTACTTCTGCAGGTACTGGAACAGCAGGACCACCGGGATGGCCGCGATCACGGAGCCAGCGGCGAAGATGCCCCACGGGGCAGTACGCGAGTCGGCAGCCCACATGTACATGCCGACCGCCAGCGTGAACTGGCTCTGATCCTGCAGGACCACGCGGGCGATAACGAAGTCACCGAGCGAGGAAATGAAGCTCAGCAGGCCGACGACCGCGAGGACGGGACGCACGAGAGGCATGATGATCGTCCAGAAAGTCTGCGCATGGGTCGCGCCGTCAATCATGGCCGCCTCATCGAGCGAACGCGGGATCGAGTTGAAGAAGCCGTAGAGCAGGAACGTGTTCGAACCAAGCGCGCCACCCAGGTAGACGCAGATCAGACCGAGCTTGGAGTTCAGACCCAGCACCGGGAAGATGTCCTGGATGCCCAGGAGCAGCAGGAACAGGGCCACGAAGGCCAGCATCTGCGGGAACATCTGCACCAGCAGCAGGCCGGTCAGGGTCGCGCGACGGCCCTTGAAGCGGAAGCGGCTGAACGCGTAGGCGGCCGCGGCACCCATGAGGACCGTACCAATCGCGGTCGCGGTGGACACGATCAGGGAGTTGAGAATCCACGACCAGTACATGGCGTACTTGCCGCTACCCAGCGCCTGGAAGTTCTCCAGCGAGAACTTCGAGAACAGCGAGTTCGAACCGGTCAGCGTCGCGCCGGGGTTCAGGGATACCGACAGGACGTAGAGCAGCGGGACGACGCAGTAGACGATCGTCAGGATGGCGACGATGTGACGCCAGCCGACCTCGGCCCACCAGCGGGCACCCTTGAGGGTGCTTCCATCATGCTTCTTAGAAACGGTTGCAGCGCTCATCACAGCTCCTCAAGGGTCTTCGTCTGACGGAAGCCAAGCCACGCAATCACGCCCACGACAATGAAGATGACGATGGACATGGCCGAGGCGAGGCCGTAGTTCGGGGATCCGGAGTCAATGGCGATCTTGTAGACCATCGAGATCAGGATGTCGGACTCACCGACGGGCACCGACAGGCCCGGGTAGTTCGGCCCGCCACCCGTCAGCATGTAGATGAGCGAGAAGTTGTTGAAGTTGAACGCGAAGGAGGCGATCAGCAGCGGCACGGTCGACTGCAGCACCAGGGGCAGCTTGATGGACCAGACGGTGCGCAGGCCGGAGGCGCCGTCGATCTTCGCAGCCTCTTCGATGTCGCCCGGCAGCGACTGCAGGGCACCGAGGCAGACGAGGAACATGTAGGGGAAGCCCAGCCACAGGTTCACGCCAAGGATCGAAACCTTGGCGAGCAGGCCGTTATCGAGCCACGGAATGTGTGCGCCGCCGAGGAAGACCTGGTTGATGAAGCCAAAGTCCGTATTGAGCATGCCCTTCCACACCAGGGTGGCCAGGAAGGCCGGGAAGGCGTAGGGCAGGATCATGAGGGACTGGTAGACCTTGCGGCCCTTGATGCGCTTGTCGGAGAAGACGAGGGCCAGGATGAGGCCAAGCGCGAAGGTGGAGAGCACCGATGCAGCGGCGAACACGAAGGACCACACGAGCGCCTTGAGGAAGGGGCCGCCCAGGTCATTGCTGGTCACCATGTTCTTGTAGTTACTGAAGCCGACGAAGACGCGCCAGCCGGGGGTGAGCTCGTTGCCGGCGGAATCGACGAAGACACCGGTCTTGTTATCGGCCGTGTACACGGTTCCGGTGGCAGTGTCAGTGAGGGTATCAGCCTGGGCATCGTAGGCGTAGGTCGACTTGGCCAGGTAGGCGGTCGCACCATCATCGGTCTTGTAGTATCCGTCGTTCGGGTCGGAGGAGACGGGAACAGTCAGCCCGGCGACGTCGGTCTGGCGCTTGAGAATGTCCGCAACCTTGAGGACTTTGTAGCCCTGGACGTCGGAGATCATGCCGGCGGAGACAGTGCCCTGAACATCACGCAGAGGAGTGTCGGGGTTGCCTTCCTTGAGAGCGCCGGTGGTCGGATCTGCGATGACGAGGCCGAGGCCGGAGCCGTCCTCAACGACCGCGGCGGTCACGTTGACCGCACCGGGGGCGCGCTGCTCGGAGGCTTTCAGGATAGCGGAGATCGCGTCTTCCTTGGTCGAGTTGTGTCCCTGACCGTAGTTTGTGAAGGACACGTAACCCGTGTATCCCATGACAAACACCTGGTAGATGAGCAGGAACACGATGCCGGGAACCAGGTACTTCGCGGGGATCATCCGCTTGGAGAAGTAAATCCAGTTCACGACAATGAGCAGCGCGGCGAGAACACCGAGGACGATCCAGGACTTCACCATGTAGGCGGTGAAGACTCCGTAGAGTCCCAGGGCGTCAATCAGCATCATCAGGATGAGCTTGACGAAGAAACCACGCTTGGTCACATCATTTGCATGAGAGGTCTTGGGCCCCTCTTTTTTCTTTTCCGCAGCCTTCACTGGCTCAGACATCGTGTCCTCCACACGTGCGCGTTCGCGCGTCATTGCGACTTGGTTCTGCCCCCGACTGGCGACAGAAGGTGGCACCGGTCGTGCCGCGCGCCGCTAAGCGGCGCTGCTATCAGAGGGCCTCACACCCGCCCGCCGCGTGGGAGGCGGTCGGGTGTGAGGCGGTGCTCACCGGAGGCGAGCGCGTTGCGCGCGGGCGGCTAGCGCCCGGCGCTCACGATCACTTGGAGGCGATCGCGTTGTTGATGTTGGTGATCATCGTCGCCCAGCCGTCGGCAGGAGCCTCGGCGCCGCTCACGATGTTGGCCTCGGTCTGGCCCCAGAAGTTCCACACGGAACCCATTGCGGGGATCGCGGGAGCGAGAGCACCGGACTCGGCGACCTTCGAGAAGTCCTTGATGTCCTGATCGTCCGAAGCCTGCGCAACGGAGGGCATCGCGGAGGCGCGACCGCCGAGCTTCTGCATCTCAGTCTGAGCCTCGGGGGTGGCCAGGTAGTTGAAGAACTGCTTGGCGGCAACCGGGTTGGCGGACTTGGCGCTCTGGTAGAACATCTGGACGCCAACGAAGGGCTGAGCAGCCTGCGAGCCAGCCGAGGGGATCGGCAGGACGGACACGTCCATGCCAGCCTCGCGGAAGGCGGCGACGTTCCAGGGGCCGGTCACCGTGTAGGGGGCCTGGCCATCGAGGAAGGCCTGCTTGGCGATATCGGCGGTGATGGACGGAGCGATGATGCCCGCGTCACCCTGAGCCTTGAGCCAGTTGGCGAAATCGGTGCCGCCGGAGCCGCCCATGGCCAGCTCGGAGGTGTACTCGCCGTCAGCGTTCGTGTTGAAAACCGGGGCGCCGAAGGAGGTCTGGAAGCCGTAGAAGTGGTAGGGATCGCCCTCCGTGCCCATCTGGATGACGAAGGGGTACTGCTTGCCGGCAGTCTTACCCGAGGCGATCATGTCGTCGTAGGTCTTGGGCTCGTCCTTGGTGAGCGCGTTGTTACGCACCAGGGCAACGGACTCGATGGCGTAGGGAACGCCGTAGGTCTGGCCGTTGTAGGTCACGCCCTTGACCGCGACGTCGGCGAACTGGGACTTAGCCTCACCCAGGTCAACGGGAGCGACGACGCCGTTAGAGACGAGCGCACCCAGCTTGTCGTGGGCCATGACGATCAGGTCGGGGCCGTTGCCGGTGGGGACCTGGGTGGTGAACTCCTGGTCCATGTCCGACTCGGACTTCTGAACGACATCCACCTTCACGCCAGTCTTAGCGGTGAAGTCCTGGGAGATGGTCTCGACCTGCGTGAAGCGGGTGTCATCCGCCCAGATCGTCAGCGTTGCCGCCGCATCGTTGCTGTTGTCAGAGGACGAGGAAGAGGACGTCGTGCCGTTGTTGCAGGCGGCCAGGGCGGTAGCCGCCGCGATGACGCCGAGTGCTGCGATGCCACGTCGCATTATTACTCCTGTGTTGGTCAGGTGGTCGCCACCATCAGCGACCAGCTACAGGACTCACTGTAATACCCCCGATTTTGTTTCTGCAACAATTTTCGCAATTGTGTGCAAGCTGTTACATTTATAAGGAAACAGCCGCGCGCGAAGACCCAAAGGAGCGTTGAGTCGATGACGAAAAATCGCACGAGCATGGCCGATATCGCCATGCACGCTGGCGTCTCAACCGCAACTGTTTCACGCGTTTTCAACGGCGTTGGACAGGTCTCCGAAGATACCCGCCGCAGGGTCCTGACCGCGATTGACGAGCTGGGATACGATCGCCCGGCCGCCGAGCGCACACCGAGCACGCCAACGATCGGCGTCATCGTGCCGGAGCTCACGAATCCGATCTTCGCGTCCTTCGCCCACCACCTCCAGGAAGAGATTTCTCGCGCGGGCGGCATCTGCCTCATCCGTTCGCAGACACCGGGAGCGACGTCCGAGTTCGATCACCTCTCCTCGCTCATCGAACACCGCGTGAACGGACTCATCTTTGTCTCCGGTCGACATGCTGACCTGCTTGCGGACCTCGCGCCATACCATGACGTCATCGCTCGCGACATCCCCTTCGTAACGATCAATGGCGCCCGCCCGGAGGTCGCGGCTCCCGACTTTTCGACAGGGGACGCGCTCGGCATCCGCGCAGCAGTGACGCACCTGTACGAGCTGGGACATACGCGCATCGCTCTCCTGACGGGACGCACGCACATTGTCCCGGCCCTACGCAAGGCCGAAGCCTTTACCCAGGTGATGGGCGAGCTGATCGGTGACCACTCCCCCATCATCGAAGAAACCTTCTACACGTACGAGGCCGCGGCCGCCCACACGCACGCGCTCCTCGAGCGCGGCGCCACAGCGATTATCACCGGCTCTGACCTCCAGGCCCTGGGCGCAATCCGCACGATTACCTCACTCGGCCTGTCAGTCCCGGGCGACATCTCGGTGATCGGTTTCGACGATTCGTTCCTCATGGGTCACCTGGATCCGGCGCTGACAACGATCCATCAGCCCGTCCCATCGATCGTCTCATCGGCGGTGCGCAGCCTCTTCGTAGCCCTGCATACGCCCGACTATGTGCCCACGCACGCCGACTACGTCTTCTCGCCCGATTTGATCGTGCGAGGATCGACCGGGCACGCGCACTAGCACTCGCAACGGGGTCCGATCTCCGAGAATGACTTGACATAGATTCTCAATTGCAAAGAGAATGATTCTCATGTCGAAGAGAATCCTTGCTGCCGCCTGCGCAGCCGCCACTGCGCTCGCCCTGTCCGCCTGCACCTCCACGGCCTCATCCTCCGGTAGCTCCTCCAAGGACGAGACCCTGACCGTCATGGCGTCCTTTTACCCCCTGAAGTACCTGGCCGAGAAGATCGGCGGCGACCACGTCACCGTGACCTCGCTGACCCCGGACGGCGCAGAGCCCCACGACCTTGAGCTCTCCCCCAAGATGGTCGACTCCCTGTCCTCCGCGGACGCGGTCGTCTACCTCGCGGGCTTCCAGGGTGCGGTCGACGAGGCGATCGAGCAGCAGGCCCCCAAGACCGTCATTGACGTCTCCCCCGCTGCAGAGCTCGTTGAAGCCGGTACGGACGCGAACCACCCCGCCGAGGAAGAGGAAGAAGGCACCGACGAGGCCCAGTCCGGCGAGGCGGAAGGCCACGACCACGAAGGCCATGACCACGAGGGTCACGAGCACCACCACGACATGAGCGCGGACCCGCACTTCTGGCTGGACCCCGTGCGCATGGCGAAGGCCGCGACGCTGGTGGGCGACAAGCTCGCCGAGGCCGACTCCGCCCACGCGGACACCTACAAGGCCAACGCGAAGGCCCTCTCCGAGGAACTGACCACGCTGGGCGATACCCTCGTTTCCAGGACCTCAACCTGCAAGGTTAAGACGTTCGTGACCGCCCACACCGCTTTCGGCTACCTCGCGGATCGCACGGGTCTGACCCAGGTGGGCATCTCCGGCCTCGACCCCGAGTCCTCCCCCTCCCCGGCGCGCCTGGCCGAGATCGCCCAGATCGCAAAGGACCAGGGCGTGACGACGATCTTCACCGAGGCCCTCATCGACCCCAAGGTCGCTCAGACCCTGGCCGACGACCTCGGCATCACGACGGCCGTCCTGGATCCGATCGAGTCCCAGACCGACGCATCCAAGGACTACGCTGCAACGATGAACTCCAACATTGATGCTCTGACGAAAGCTCTTGACTGCCAGTGACAACTACTGACATCCCCACGACGGCGGGAGCCTCCCACTCGGAGGCGACCGCCGTCGTGCGTCTCGATAATCTGCACGTGGCCTGGGATACAGACCTGATCCTGCATGGCATCTCACTCAGCATTCCCGCAGGCCAGACCGTCGCGATCACGGGGTCGAACGGCTCCGGCAAGTCCACGACCCTCAAGGCCCTGCTCGGCACCGCGCCCATCACCAGCGGCGACGCCCGGCTCTTTGGTCACTCGGTCACCACCCGTCGCCGCGTCCCCTGGAACAGGATCGGCTACGTGCCCCAGCGCATCTCCTCGGGCGGCGCGATCAGCGCCAGTGCGATCGAGGTCGTTCGTTCCGGGCTGCTCGGACCTCGTCGACTGTGGGCGCTTCCGGGCGACACCGCGAAGGCGTTGGCCGCCCTCGAACGCGTCGGCATGGCTCACCGCGCTCACTCCCCCCTGAATATTCTGTCGGGCGGACAGGCGCAGCGCGTCCTCATCGCCCGCGCCCTCGTTCGCCGTCCCGAACTGCTCATCATGGATGAACCAATGGCCGGAATTGACGCGGCCTCGCGCGCACGCCTGGCGCAGATTGTCGCCGAGGCCAAGGCGGAGGGGACGACGATCCTCATCGTCCTGCACGAGCTCGGCGAGCTCGGCCCCCTCCTCGACCGAGAGCTGCACATCAGCGCGGGTCACGTCTCCTACGACGGCCCGCCCCACATCGAGGACGACCACGAACAACACCACGGTGGCGGCGACCATTGCCACCCCACCATCGAGCCCGGGGCCACGCCGACCGACCACGGCCTCGTGAGCGGAATCTAGACGGGAGCGACGCATGATTGACGCACTGACGACCCTCCTGTCCTCGCCGATGATGCAGCGCTCGCTGCTAGCTGCCCTCATCGTGGGCCTCACCGCCCCGATCATCGGCACGTATCTCGTGCACCGCAGGCTCGCGATGCTCGGAGACGGCATCGGGCACATCTCTCTGACCGGCGTCGCGCTCGGCTGGCTGGTCGGCACGTTCGCGAACGTGAGCCCGGCCGACTCGTGGGCGATCCCGGGTGCGGTGATCATCTCACTGCTCGGCGCGATCACGATTGAGCTGGTGCGCCAGAGTGGTCGCACGTCCGGCGATACGGCCCTGGCCATGCTGTTCTACGGCGGCATCGCCGGCGGTGTCCTGCTGATCGGCCTGGCGGGTGGCACCTCCGCGCAGCTCAATTCCTACCTTTTCGGGTCAATCTCGACGGTGCGATGGAGCGACATCACACTCATCACGATCCTCGGGATCGCGATCGTGGCCCTCGGCGTGGGACTGGCTCCCGCACTCTTCTCGGTGACCAACGACGAGGACTTCGCGCGCTCGACAGGTCTGCCCGTGCGCACACTATCCCTCCTCATCGCGGTTCTGTCGGCGCTGACCGTCGCCGTTGCAATGCGCGTCGTCGGATCGCTGCTCGTCAGCGCCCTCATGGTCATCCCGGTCGCCATCGCACAGCTGGGAGCGCGTTCGTTCCGCTCAACGATGGGCATCGCGATGGCTCTGGGCGTCATCATTTGCACGTCGGGCCTCTCCCTGACCTACTTCGTCGACCTCTCCCCCGGCGCAACGATCGTTGTGGGAGCCATCGCTCTATACGCGATTGGTTTCGGGATCAGGGCTATTGTGGATCGTGTCCGCAGGGTGCGCAGGATTCGCGCGGCACGAGGCCACAACCAGCACCCTGAGCACGAACAGACCGCTCACGCAGACGCATGACGACGGAGGGAACACCATGCAGCGCATGACGAAGCAGCGTCAAGCAGTCCTCGACGAGCTCACGCGCGTCAGCGACTTCCGCAGCGCCCAACAGATCTTCGAAGACCTGCACGGTCAGGGGCAGCGCGTGGGGCTGGCAACCGTCTACCGCTCGCTCCAGAGCCTCGCGGAGGACGGACGGGTTGACACGCTGCGCTCCTCCGACGGCGAGGCCCTCTACCGCTCGTGCACGACGCACGATCATCATCACCACCTGGTGTGCCGCGAATGCGGTTTCACCGAGGAGATCGAGCAGTCGCAGATCGAGTCGTGGGTGGAGTCCGTCGCCACCGCGCACGGGTTCACCGACGTTGAGCACTCGCTCGAGCTGTTTGGTGTCTGCAGCTCCTGCCGCGCCAAGAGCTAACGGCGCGATACATGCACGAAAAGGCCTGGGAGGCGGATACACTCCCAGGCCTTTTCTACACCCCACCTCGCAGGTTAGGATAGGCTTCGTTTGCTGAGCCTCACTCTGGGAGCGTCATGTTTGCCGCCGGTATCGACTCCATGGTCCCCGCCTTCGCCCGCGAGGGCATCTGGCTCTTCGTCTTCCTTTTCGTGGTCGTTCTCTTCCGCGCCCAGCTCACCTATTGGCTGGCGCGAGGTGCCGCCTCGGGCGCGGTTCGAGCGAACGGGCGTCAGGGTTTCGTCGGCGCCGTCGCACGCTGGTTCGACGGCCCCATTCCCCGCAAGGGCGCGGCCATCCTGGACAAGTGGGGAATCATCGTCATTCCCCTGTGCTTCCTGACGGTCGGCATCCAGACCGCCGTCAACGCGGGCGCAGGACTCGTACGCATGCGCTGGAGCACCTACACGTTCGCGATGATCCCGGGGTGCATCCTCTGGGCTCTCCTGTATGGCCTGGGCACACTCGCGGTCTTTGCGGCCGCGATCCGCGCAGTTGCAGGCTCCCCCTGGGGGTGGGCGGGCCTCGCCCTCATCGCCATGCTGATCGCCGCGAAGATTGCGTGGGGCCGCCGCAAGCGCCACACAGTGAACGCCGCGCTCGCAGCAGACAGTGCGGATAACGGCTAGGAGCTGGCGACACGGTCGATCGCGCCGCCGAAGCGGCGATCACGGCCCGCGAACTCTTCCAGGCACCCCCACAGCTCTTCACGGTCGAAGGCCGGCCAGGGCGTGTCGACGAACATCATTTCCGCATACGCCATCTGCCACAGCAGATAGTTGGAGAGGCGCTGTTCGCCCGACGTGCGGATCATGAGGTCGACGTCGGGAACGTCTGGCAGGTAGAGGTGGCGCGACAGCGTCTTTTCGGTGACGCCGCGCGGACTCAGGCGCCCGGCCGCGACGTCCTCGGCGATGGATCTGGCGGCGTCGGCAAGCTCAGCGCGCCCGCCGTAGTTGACGCACATGATGAGGTCGAGGGTCTTGCAGTGTGAGGTCGCACGGTCGGCCTTTTCCAGCGCGTTGATGACGCTCTTCCACAGCTTGGGTCGGCGCCCGCTCCAGCGCACGTGCACTCCCCACTGGGCCAGTTGGTCGGTGCGTCGAGCGAGCACGTCGGAGGCGTAGTTCATGATGAAGGAGACTTCCGCAGGCGAGCGTTTCCAGTTTTCGGTCGAGAAGGTGTAGACGCTCAGGTAGCGCACGCCCGCGTCGATCGCACCGGCGATGGTGTCCATGAGGGCATACTCCCCGGCGCGGTGTCCTTCGGTGCGCGCCAAGCCTCGACTGTTGGCCCAACGCCCGTTTCCGTCCATGATGAGGGCGACGTGCGCGGGGGCCTCTCCCTTGCGAAAGACGGGCGCCTCGCGGTGCCATTGGCCCGGGCCGAGCAGGGGCGCGGTGGGGTCTTGCGGGGCGCGGTCCATAGGAGTGGGGCGCAGATCTGTCATGGATGACTCCTATCGATGACGCTCAGCGAGCGCAGGCGGCGTTCCAGATGCCATTGAGTGTACGAGGAGATGAGGCCCGAGGCCTCGGTGCGCGCATAGGGTTCGCAGCGGTCGGCGTGCTCCCAGTCGCCGCTGAGCAGTTGGCCGAGGAGGGCCACCGTGTCGGGCGCGGGCGAGGAGGCACCGGGCGGACGACAGGTGTCACAGACGGTGCCTCCGTCGGGGATGGAGAACGAGGAGTGGGGTCCCTGGGTGCCGCATACGGCACAGTCGAAACAGGAGGGCGCCCATCCGGCCAGGGCGAGAGCGCGCAGCGTGTACGAGGTACGAATGAGGGTCGGGTCGTGGCGTCCCCTCGCGAGGGCGTTGAGTGCGCCGAGGAGGAGCAAGTACTGGGAATGCGTGCCGTCCTGCGCATCCGTCGTGAGGCGTTCGGCGGTCTCAACGATGACGGTGGCCGCGAGGTAGAGGTCGTAGTTGGCGGCGATCGCGTCACCGTATTGGGCGATGGACGCAACCTGGGTCAGAGTATCGAGGGTGCGGCCACGATGGAGCTGGGCGTCGATGACGGAGAAAGGTTCGACGCGCGCACCGAACTTGGAGGTCGTCTTGCGCACGCCCTTGGCAACGGCACGCACCTGGCCATGCTCAGCGGTGAGGAGCGTGATGATGCGATCCGCTTCGCCCAGCTTGTGGGTGCGCAGGACGATCGCCTCGTCTCGATAGGACTTCATCACACGAACATTGTGTCACGTCGGCACAGTCGCAGTGACGTGATGCCCGCGTCCATCGCAGGGCGCGAAATCAATTGTGAAGTGCACTGTCACATCCACCGACAAGCCCTCAGACGGGCGCTGACAACAATATATGAGAAACTGACAGCGTGGTCGGTTACACAGCCGGCAAGTAGTTTTCGAGTAGATAGTTTCTTCGTAACTGGTTATGGTTTACTCATAACCGTCGAAGGAAGGATACAGATGGCACCCCCGATCGATGCCCGCGAAAAGCTTGGCACTGCACTGCGTCAGGCACTGACCCAGACCCCCCTGTCAAAGATCTCTGTCAGCGCGCTGACACGTTCCGCTGGGGTCACCCGTCAAGCGTTCTACTACCACTTCAACTCACTGAGCGACCTCAACGCCTGGGTTTTCCGCGAGGAAGTCACATCCCGCCTGACCGCCAGTTCGGGAGAATGGCTCGACGCTATCGAGGCCACCATGACCTGGATGCACAACCATCGCGACGAGACCGCCTCGGCCATGAAGACCATCGAGCCGAACGACCTGTGGGCGTTCCTGGCCTCTCACATCCAGGAGCTCATCGAGTCCCGCCTGCCCGGCTCCGCCTCGGCTACAGCGCGCGACGTCGTCGCCCAGCACTTCGCCCTGGCGACCACCGCCCACATGGGACAGTGGATGCTCTCCGGCCTCGAGGTCAACCCCTCGCTCGCGATTGCTCGCATGCGAGTGCTCATGACCGACCAGACCACCCCTGCCCTGGCTCGCCTGGCCAAGTAACGCGGTTATTCCCACCAACCGCACAGGGACAGACACGCAGCCTTCTCAGCCCCGACCTCGTCCAGATAGCGAGGCCGGGGCTGAACCATACACTCCACCACCCAAGAACGACGTTTCCGGATGCATACAAGCCAATCTGAGCTATACAATTGGTCAGCCGCACATTGCACTGAAATTTCGCAGATCCGCGATTCAGCCTGTACAGTTTGCTCGTAACCCCTCTTTTCATGTCGACGAGGATCTCCGATGCCCCACACCGATGCGAAAACGATGCTCGCGCACGCCCTGCGCGACGCACTCCAGACCGTCCCCCTGTCGAAGGTGACCGTCTCCGGCCTCACGCGCACCGCCGGCGTGACCCGCCAGGCTTTCTACTACCACTTCGCCGACATCCGCGACCTGACCGTCTGGGTTTTCAAGCGCGAGGTTGCCAACCAGATCGACGCCCACTCCACCCACGAGGACTGGTCCAAGGGACTGCTCGCCATGCTCACATGGATGCAAGTTCACCCCGAAGAGACGCGCTCCGTCGTCTCAACCCTGTCCACGCAGGATCTCCAGGTCTTCCTCTACAAGCAGCTGCGCGCCGTCATGGAACCCATCGTCGACCACTACAGCGACGGTCTGACTGTCCGAGCGGACGATAGCGAGTTCATTACTGAGCACTTCACGCTCAGCGTGCTCGGACACGTCTCCCAGTGGCTCGCCTCCGACATGAGCGCTGATCCCACCCTCCTCACGGAGCGAATCTCCCGCATCCTCGCCGGGCAGGTGCGCCGCAGCCTTGAGCTCTTCGCGCACTCCCCCGTTTCCTGAGGGCCCACCTCCTGAGGGCACTGACGCATATGAAGGACCCCGGCCTCGTCACCATGAACGAGGCCGGGGTCCTTCTCGTTGTCGCGCGCGCTCAGCGCAGGGCGCGGTTCACCGCCGAAATGACGGCCTTGTAGGACGCGCGAGTGATCGAGGAGTCGATGCCGACGCCCCACACGATCTGGCCATCCACGGCCGCCTCCACGTAGGCGGCAGCGCGCGCATCACGGCCCTGGCTCATCGCGTGCTCGGAGTAGTCGAGGATGCGCACATCCAGGTCGAACTCGTGCAGCGCGGACACGAACGCGTCGATCGGACCCTTGCCCTGCGCGTGGACCTTGACGACCTCGCCATTGTCGGTGAGCGTCGCATTGAGCTCGACATGCTCATCATCCATGGTGCCCACCTGCGAGGAGCGCAGATCGAAGCGACCCCACGACTCCAGGCCCGGCGCAGCGTTCGTCGGCAGGTACTCGTCGGCGAAGATCTGCCACAGCAGATCCGCGTTAATCTCGCCGCCGTAGGTGTCCGTGTGGCGCTGGACGATGCGAGAGAACTCCACCTGCAGGCGACGCGGCAGCTCAAGGGCGTGTGCCGTCGACATGAGGTAGGCGACGCCGCCCTTGCCGGACTGCGAGTTCACGCGCACCACGGCCTCGTACGAGCGGCCCACGTCGTGCGGGTCGATCGGCAGGTAGGGCAGCTCCCACACGACCGCTTCCTCGTCGCCGCCGGCCGCGTCGACCTTGGCCTTGCGGGCGGTGAAGCCCTTCTTGATCGCATCCTGGTGCGAACCGGAGAAGCTCGTGTAGACGAGGTCGCCGACGTAGGGCGCACGCGGGGAGGTCTCCATCTGCGTACAGTACTCCACCGTGCGGCGGATAGCATCCACGTCCGAGAAGTCGATGCCCGGATCGATACCCTGGCTGAACAGGTTCAGACCCAGCGTCAGCAGGTCGACGTTGCCGGTGCGCTCACCCTGACCCAGCAGGCAGCCCTCGATACGATCCGCACCCGCCAGCAGCGCGAGCTCGGCCGTCGCCACGCCCGTCCCGCGGTCATTGTGGGGGTGCACGGACAGCGCCACGTACTCACGGCGGCTCAGGTTGCGGCTCATCCACTCGATCTGATCAGCGAACACGTTCGGGGTCGCACGCTCGACCGTGGACGGCAGGTTCAGGACAATCTCGCGTCCCTCGCCCGGCTCCCAGACGTCCATGATGGACTCGCAGACCTCGAGGGCGAAATCGAGCTCAGTGTCCACAAAGATCTCGGGCGAGTACTCGAATCCGAAGATCGTCTCATCGCCCAGGCGCTTCTCAGCCTGCGCAATAATCTCGCGCGCACCGGACTGGGCCAGCTCAATCGTCTGCGCCTTATCAGCGTGGAAGACGACCTCGCGGAACACGGGGGCCGTGGCATTGTAGAGGTGCACCGTCGCGCGCGGGAAGCCAACCATGGCCTCGACCGTGCGCTCGATCAGCTCCGGGCGAGACTGCGTGAGCACCGAGATCGTCACGTCCTCGGGCACCGCGTCGTCCTCGATCAGGGAGCGCACGAAGTCGTAGTCGGTCTGCGAGGCCGCGGGGAAACCGATTTCGATCTCCTTATACCCCAGCTTGATGAGCAGATCGAACATGCGACGCTTGCGAGCAGGATCCATCGGCTCGATGAGGGCCTGGTTACCATCGCGCAGGTCGGTGGACATCCAGCGCGGCGCCTTCGTGATGCGCTTGGAGGGCCACTGGCGATCCGGCAGATCGATCGGATTCGTATCGAGGAACGGCCGATACTTACGGATCGGCATACGCGAGCCGGAGGGGACGGGAACAGCGGATGTAGTCTTCACGCTTCGTAGTTTATCGACGAGGAAGCGCCCGCGAGCAGGCGCTGCGCATACTGGACGTGAGATGCGGCGCGCTCCCCCGCCAGCACTGACAAAGAAAAACGCTCAAAATTGTGTACGCCTCTGCGTTCATATGTCATGATGATTGGGTCCAATGTCCCACACACTGACGCGCGGAGCAGCCATGACTTCTCTCTTGTTAGCCCAATCTTTTACCCCGTCGACAACTGCAGTCGCGGGCAACGTCTTCCTGACAGCCGTCGTCGGGCTTCTCCCGCTCGTCGTCTTCTTCGTCCTCATGGGCGTCTTCAAGGTCGCCACCCACTGGTGCTCGATCATCTCCCTGGTGCTGTCCCTGGGCATCGCGGTCCTCGCCTTCAAGATGCCCGTCGGCATGGCCCTCCTGGCCGGCACGCAGGGCGCCGCGATGGGCTTCATGCCGATCATCTACATCATCATCGCGGCCGTATGGCTCTACAACCTCACCGAAAAGTCGGGTCGCAGTGCCGACCTGAAGGCCGTTTTTAACACGATCGGCCGAGGCGACCAGCGCGCCCAGGCCCTCATCGTCGCCTGGTGCTTCTGTGGCCTGCTCGAGGGCCTGGCTGGCTTCGGCGCTCCCGTGGCCATCACCTGCGCCATGCTCGTGACCCTTGGCGTCCCGAAGATCAAAGCAGCCGTCGTGGCCGTCGTCGGTAACGCCATCAACGTCGGCTTCGGAGCCATGGCCATCCCCACGACGACCGCCGGCAAGCTCGGCGGCGCGGACCCCGTCGTCGTCGCCGGCGACATGGGCCACCTGACGTGGATCTTCTGTCTGTTCATCCCGTTCCTGATGCTGTTCATCCTCGACGGCGCGCGCGGCGTCCGCCAGCTCTGGCCCCTCGCCCTGGTAGCCGGTGCGGCTGCCGGCATCGGCCACTTCTTCACCCCCTCGATCTCCTACGAGCTGACTGCTGTCGTCGCCTCCCTGCTCGGCTTCGCCGCCTGCTACGTGTTCCTGCTGGCGTGGGGGCCGACCACCCCGGCGGAGTGTGCGACCGAGGCTGACGAGGCCGACAAGCCCACCGGCTCGCGTATCAGCCTGGCGCTCCTGCCCTACGTCCTCGTCGTCGTCATCATCGCGATCACGAAGCTGGCCAAGCCCGTCGCCACCTTCTTCTCCTCGACGGACGTCAAGGTTCCGTGGCCCGGCATCTACGGCGCCCTGCTCACTGCCGACGGCTCCCCGTCGACCGCCGCGATCTACTCGCTGCAGGTCCTGTCCAACCCCGGCACCTGGATCTTCGTCACTGGCATCATCGTCGCCATCGTGTACGGGACGAACTCCTCGGGCGGTCGTTTCCAGACCTCCGTGGGCGAGATGTTCGCGGTCCTGCCACGGACCATCTACTCGCTGCGCATGGCGATCCTGACAATCGCCTCCGTCATGGCTCTGGCCTTCGTCATGAATTTCTCGGGCCAGACCACCTCGATCGGCGCCGCGCTGGCGACGACGGGCGCGGCCTTCGCATTCCTCTCCCCCATCCTCGGCTGGATCGGTACGGCCGTCGCCGGTTCGGCGACCTCGGCGGGCGCGCTCTTCGCGAACCTCCAGTCGACCGCCGCGGCTGGTGCGGGCCTCGACCCGTCCATCCTGCTGGCCGCCAACACCATTGGCGGCGGCATCGGCAAGATCGTATCCCCGCAGAACCTCGCGATCGCCGCAACCGCCGTCGATTCAAAGGGTTCCGACGCGGAGATCCTCAAGAAGGCCGCCCCCTACTCGGTCGGTCTGCTCCTGGTCCTGTGCACCCTCGTGTTCATCGCATCCCAGGGCTGGCTCGGCGCCTACATGCCGCACTGATCGTTGCTGCGCATGTGATCGGAGGTCCCGGGAGGCAGGTTGCTTCCCGGGACCTCCCCCTTGTAGGCTCCCAAGACAAGCACCGGAAGGAGACGACAGTGAGCAACAGGTTTTCCTTGCGAGTTCCTCGGCTGCGGACAACAGCTCTCGGGCGAGGCATCATTGCCCTCGTCGCCGTCACCATGCTGTGCTCGGCGTGCTTGGTACCTCCGTACCCGAAGGACCCACGCTTCGCTACGTTCACGTATGAAACCGATGAAGCGGTGAAGGTACAGGAGCGTGTCGACTCATTCAACGGACGTATACCCGAACTGGGAGCGACCGAGGGGCACGTCGTTGTCGCCCGGTTCCGGGACGGATCCTGGCTACCGGCACCCGACTACCAATACTGGATGACCGGTGTCGCCACGGTCCCCGATACGACGATCGCTATGCTCACTGACGACAACAACGGCGGATCTTCGTTGCTGCCCGGCATCCACCCCCTCCTGTACACGTACGTACCTGAGGATTGCTCTTTCACAACCGTTGACCCAGCCGTTGCAAATAAGGTCCTCGGTACCGATCCAGGAGCCATCTATTCAGAATGGGGCTCGTTCAAGATCCAGTCGTTCGCGGTCTCCGCTAACTGCAACCTCATCATTGTCACAGGCGATGGCATCAACGCCTAGTACACCGAGGTTAAAGACAGCCATGAAGCTCCCACTCACAGCCCTCGTGCCGCTGCTTGCGGTCGCTGCGCTCGCCGCCGCCTGCAACCCCTTCACACCCTGGAACAGGCCGACAGCTGATCCGACTCCCTACCCGCAAGACCCCCGCTTCGCCGAGTTCAAGTATGAGACCGATGACAAGCTGGAGGTACAGGAGCGTGTCGACTCATTCAACGAGCGCATACCCAAACTGGGAGCGACCGACGGCCACGTCCTCGTAGCCCATTTTCGGGATGGCGCCTCCTGGCAGCCGACGCCGGATCGCCAATTCTGGCTGACCGGTGTCGCCGAGGTCCCCGACACGACGATCACCATGCTGGTCGACAAAAGCATCGGCGAATCTTCGTTGCTGCCCGGCATCCACCCCCTCCTGTACACGTACGTACCTGAGGATTGCTCTTTCACAACCGTTGACCCAGCCGTTGCAAATAAGGTCCTCGGTACCGATCCAGGAGCCATCTATTCAGAATGGGG